>Ga0075157_10002671_pt1 | contig 10292 bp, 9 predicted proteins | sample JI81BgreenDNA_FD_70967 | JGI IMG/M metagenome (GOLD analysis project Ga0075157, IMG submission 70967) | Wastewater effluent complex algal communities from Wisconsin, to seasonally profile nutrient transformation and Carbon sequestration -... | ecosystem: Engineered > WWTP > Effluent > Algae...
GCGCTCGACCTGCAAGCAACGGTTGCCCCCCTGGAGGTGAGCCCACTGCATACCACCGACGACAAATTTGAGATAGAAGAAGTCCCCGAAGACGAGCTCGTTGAAGGCGCGCAGGTAGCCTTAAATGCGTCGGAATTGTACGACCCTAAACTTGACCTGTCGAATTACAAATACCCACCCATCGACCTGTTGGTAGAACACGGCACCAACAAGGTGCAGATTAATCCCGAAGAGCTCGAGAAAAACAAAAACCAAATCATCGAGACCCTCGGGCACTACAATATCGAAATTGACAAGATACGCGCCACTGTAGGACCCACTGTAACCTTGTACGAGATAGTGCCTGCTGCCGGTGTACGTATCTCCAAAATCAAAAACCTCGAAGACGACATTGCGCTGAGTTTGGCGGCCTTGGGCATACGCATCATTGCGCCCATGCCCGGCAAAGGCACCATCGGGATAGAGGTGCCCAACCAGCACAAGGAAGTGGTGAGCATGCGTACCTTGCTCTCGTCAGAAAAATTTGTGAATGCCGAGATGGAGCTGCCCATTGCCTTGGGCAAGACCATATCGAACGAAATTTTTGTGACCGACCTCACCAAGATGCCGCACTTGCTCATGGCTGGTGCAACCGGTCAAGGTAAATCGGTAGGACTCAACGCTATATTGGTAAGTCTGTTGTACAAGAGGCATCCCAGCGAGCTCAAACTCGTGCTGGTAGACCCAAAAAAGGTAGAATTATCGCTGTTCAAACACATCGAGCGACACTTTTTAGCCAAACTTCCCGATTCGGGCGACGCCATCATCACCGACACCAAGAAGGTGGTAAACACCCTCAATTCGTTGTGTATTGAGATGGACCGCCGCTACGACCTGCTGAAAGATGCGCAGGTGCGCAACCTCATCGAGTACAACGCCAAATTCACCAAACGCAAGCTCAACCCCAACGACGGGCACCGCTTTTTGCCGTACATCGTGCTGGTAGTCGACGAATTTGCCGACCTCATCATGACCGCGGGCAAAGAAGTGGAAACTCCCATTGCCCGACTGGCGCAGCTGGCACGAGCCGTAGGCATCCACCTCATCATCGCTACGCAGCGGCCGTCGGTAAACATCATCACCGGCACCATCAAGGCCAACTTCCCGGCACGTATCGGCTTTAAGGTGAGCTCCAAAATCGACAGCCGCACCATACTCGACGCCGGCGGCGCCGAGCAGCTCATTGGTCGAGGCGATATGCTGGTATCGTTAGGCTCGAATCTGGTGCGCTTGCAGTGCGCCTTTGTTGATACCCCCGAAGTAGAAGCCATATGCGAGTTCATCGGCAGCCAGCGAGGCTACCCCGATGCGTGGTTGCTACCCGAATATTCCGACGGCGATGAAGGCGGAGGTGCGAGCGACTTCGACCCGAACGACCGCGACCCGCTCTTCGACGATGCAGCACGCGTGATTGTTCAAAACCAGCAAGGATCAACCAGTTTGCTGCAACGTCGCCTGAAGCTGGGTTACAACCGTGCAGGCCGACTTATCGACCAGCTTGAAGCCGCAGGTGTGGTAGGCCCATTCGAAGGCAGCAAGGCCCGTGAGGTACTCATCCCCGACGAGTATTCGTTGGAACAGTTATTGAACAGGCTGAACGATAAATCATGATTATGAAAAAGCTCCTCATACTCCTTCTGACGCTCAGCACTACGGTGGCCTGGGGTCAAAACGATGCGAAGTCGCGCAATATCCTGAGCCGACTGAGCAAAAATTACCGCACCTACAAAACCATCGAAGCCGATGTGGCCTTCACCATCGACAACCGTAAAGAGAACATCAAAGAAAACCAAAAGGGCCGCGTTTTCATGAAAGGTCAAAAGTTCAGGCTCGAATTGGGCGAACAAACCCTCATCTGCGACGGAAAAACCTTGTGGACCTATTTGAAAGAAGTGAACGAAGTAACGGTGAGCCCCTTTGAACCTGCCGAAGGCGAGCTGAGTCCCACCAATTTGTTTACGATCTACGAAAAGGGCTTCGAAAGTTATTATATCGGCGAATCCAATCGCGGCAAAAACAAGGTACACACCATCGACATCGTGCCCACCGACAAGAAGAAGTCGTTTTTTAAAATCCGTTTGGTGATCGACCGCCAGAAAGAACAAATCGTTCAAGCAGTGGTCTTTGATAAAAACGGCAGTTTGTATACCTACAACATCAACAACTTCAAAACCAATTCAGGCATTGCCGATGCCACCTTTGCCTTCGACAAAAAGCAATTTCCCGGAGTAGAAGTGGTTGATTTACGATAACAGCAGCAAAAAAAAAGAAACCCGGTCAATCCGGGTTTTTTTATGGTAATACCACCAATACATATTCTCTACCATCGCGCCATCCCAAATGCGGATAACGGTTGATAAAGGCAGTCTGCGATTGAAAAGGTAAAAACAATTCAAATACGAACTTGCCACTACAATCTGAGGTTTTTTGGTCGACCAGCACCTTGCCGGAGCCACCGTACTCATTCGCATAGGCTATTTTGAAAATACCAGCACGTACAGGCTCAAAACCAAATGAAAAACGGATGTATTCACCATCCATGATAGCAAGGAAATCGGGGGTTGATGGAGATGAATAGCGTGATGCGCCTCGCCAGCCGTGAAGGATAAACGGATATTTCGAATTGACAAATTGCATGAGTGAATCGGTGGGTCGAGGAGCCAGCTCTGTCAAACTAAAAATGAAGTTCGGGGCATAAGGAATGCGTTCATCAACTAAGTACCAGCTATTCAGTTCTGGATTTCTCATCAGCCCTTCCAACCAGAGCGTATCCCCTACATGCAGCGTGTCGGAAAGTACACGCCTTTCGAGTTGTACCTTGTAGGTATCCAATACCGGGGCAAAATTACATTCTACACCAAAATCGATACAAGAAGTAAGCAGGCCAAGGCTCAAAAGCATAAAAACCCGTAGACCAGTAGTTTTTATTTTACCCATAACAATCGGTTTTTATGGGGATTAAACGCCTGCGCCTTCATCAACCGGTTAAAAGTGACCTCATGTATATCATTCGTGTTTTTAAAGTACGCCTCAAGTCGTTCTAGCTTATCGCACCTAAACTTGCTTCTGCTGTTGTATTTCACAGCATCATCGCAACATATTTCGAACAAATACAGCCCAGGCTCTTTGGGGCGTAAAATCACCTCTCCGGCATATGTTTTCTCGGTTTTATTTAAAAGCAAGAGATTAAATGTACTGTAATTATGACCAAAAAAGGAACCCGTGATACCATCTTCGTAAGTAAAACTGTTGGCTGCATCAACGAATTCGGGGTATTCGCCCGAGCTGTCTATTTTATAAACATGGATGGTTACTCCAAAGCCGGGATTTAATTCAATGTAGCTTCTCCCACTTATCACCTCATTAATCGCATCTCCACCATAAAAAAACCTCATTTCGCCACCAACGGCTAGGGTATCGGGGCTGTAGCTAGTTTCTAATGCCAACTTATAATGAGCTCTCTGTTCCAAACAGGTGTAATCGGCACACGCTTGAAATAAAAAACCGCTTAGGACGAGTACGAGATACCTCATGGCGAAAGGTTAAGGTAAATCTTTTGTGTTGTACTTACCGAATCAGCCTTCGAATAATTGAATAGAGGCCAATAGCTAATGGTTTTAAAGCAGGGATGACTTCGGTAAAGCTCAAACCTCCAAATACCCAAATCGACGAGGTAGTTGCCTGCATTTTTTAGTTTCAGTTTGAACGAAGCACTGACTCGTTCTTCTTCCATGTTCAGGTAAACCGAAAAAAAAGGATAGCCATGGTCAATGGGTCTTGGTACAAATTCAACGAAACCACTATTGACCGCTAGCTCAAAATCGCTCTCAGAAACAGGTATCGGATTATTACCCACCAGTTTAAACACCCTTAAACGGTAACGTAACGAATCTGATGGCCATAAGTCCACGAATCGACCTCGACTGTCGCTCAAAAAAGTATCGACCTCAAAGGTGAATTCGGTATTGGTACTGTAGGTGGTATCCGTTGCCGATACATTAATCCAAAAGTTAGCATCTACTGAAGGCAAACTACAGTTTGAATCTTTTTGGCACGAGCATACCAAAGTAAGCAACACAATTAGCCCTACTTTAACCATAACGCAATGTACACAAACAACAACACTATTAAAAACGAGAAGTAACGTATCGTTATAACCGTTTCAGGCATCTTATAAAACCACATACACCCACACCTACCGGCTTCGGTGAGGTAGCCTTGTTCGGTATTTATGGGGTAACAAATAAGTAGTAACTAGTAAAGCTCGAACTCGGAACATAGCCAGGAAAACGATCGCTTAAGGCTTGGCGATTTTGAGTGCCCATATATTCAGGGGAAAATTGCCAGAAGTTATCGCATTTATCGCGTTTTGTGTCGAGAAACACCTGCGAAGGATGATTCGAATAGCTATTCCGGGTATTTTCAAACTCCAACTCATATACGCCAGCTGCTAAGGCCTCAAGTTCGAATTGGATACGTAGTGTATCAACATCTTGTGTTCCATCTACCTGAAATTTCCAGTTCTCGGTATATCGGCTTGTGCCCGGGATACTTCTCACATAAAACGGACGGCTGGCACGGCCGGTAAATGGACGCACGTAAGAAACCGAACCCAATACTACTGTATCGCTTATTTGGTAAACACGTACCACTAGGGTGGGTAGTTTGGGCAACTTATCGGTAGTGAAGCCACTGATGTCGGGTAATTTGATCGCGCCAGCAAAACGAATCCTTTCCCCCACTTGAAGCGAATCGTCTAAGGTATTCGGAATAAATTTGACGATGGGAGAACCAATCGATGTAGGGCCGCCACAATTATACTCGACATCCCAAAAATTGGAACACGCCATACAACTTGTCAGCAGCAGCAAATACATCCACCGAAAAATCATCGTACCCATACCAAACGATGTTGTGTTGACTTATAGGTAGACGCCCGCATCAGTTGATTGAAATTTTCGGCATGCGGATCATCTCTTTCTTTTAACCTAATATTAAGCTGCTCAGAACCAGAACACCGGTAATTAGAACCGCTATAAGACCTAAAGCGCTCCTGCGAAATCAACTCTATCAAATAAAAACCGGGTTGCTGCGGCCGCAGTGCAATTCCACCTGCAAATCCAAACAGTTCATGCTCTACAATAGCCAGGTTAACTCTGAAATCGTCGCTCCCGTCAAAACTACCGTTTATCCATTCGTCGATTTGAAAATCGGAAACAGCCGGTTTAAGTACCGCGGTAATTCCGGAAGTATCTATGCGGTAAATATGTACACCCACAACAAAAAGCGGATTCAAACGAGTAACCTTGTTGCTCTCTAGTTTATTGACCAAAGAAGAGATGTAATAATACAAAGGCACAGGTGTGTTTCTGTCGATGGTATCTTTTTGCAGCGGGAGCATACATTCGAAATCGTATTCGGCCACAACGATATCACATCGCTCCAAATTGCCACAAGCAGCGAGAAGGACTATCAACCAAAACGTACAAAAACTCTTCAAAGTACCACTATTTGAAGCGATGAAACATAGGCTGACTTCAAATCCGAATACGGCTGTAAGCTCATCAACATAAAGCTAGCCGTACAATCCTCCCATTCGTTGAATAAAATGTACTTTCTGGTGGGCCTCAATTCGAGGGTATACCTACCGGGGCTCCTGAACCGGATTTTAAATCGTGTGCGAAATCGATAGCCCTCTCGTATAGTCCTAAGCTCGAGCACATGGGGTAAACTCAAAAGCAAAGCACCCACTTCGAGCTGATAGTCGAAATAACTGGTATCGCCCTGGGCAGGACTGGCAATTGGATTGACCACAAACTTCCATTCAAAATTCTCTCCTTCTGGCAAAAACACGTATTTGGCACGGTCATCCTGGGGGATCATATTCATATCCACGGTTATCCAAGAATTAACCGTAATGGTGTCTCGTAAATCAAGCAGGTCTACCCTTCCCCAACCATGGAAATTGTCGTGACAATCGTATCGTTCAATGGGCTCACAAGCCCACAAACCAATTACCGCCAAGCAGAGACCTACTCCTTTCATTGCATCAAATTAGCCAATTATTCCACTTCAACAAAACATAAAAAAACCACCTTAGCGGTGGTTTTACGGTGACATAAAGCGTAATCATTAATCTTCGAGGGTTTTGAGCTGCTCTTCAATCATTTTGTCGAGTTCTTTTTTCTGTGCCTCACTGAGCGAAGTTTTCGACTCGTTAATGCGCTTCATGGTTCTGAACATGTCTTTTTTATGCGCCTCCATGGCTACGTAATGGATGTACTGGCCGTTTTCTTTCTTGTAGGTAGTTTGGTCCATCACCGAGGCATTGGCCAACTGCGTATTTAAAACCTCGCGGCTGAGCTGCTCAAACGATTTTTCGAAGTTCTCGCGATCGCCCACATCTTGCTGTTTCATGTACTGATCGGCGAGTGCTTTCACATTGGTTTGCACCTCGGAGGCGAGGTTTTTTCGGGCTTCGAGCAAGGCTTTTTGCTTGGCGATGCTTAAATCGGCACTGGTACCGCTGCCGGTACTGCGCCAGTAACGTTTCGAAGAAAAATATTTAGAACTAGTGAAGGGCTCTTTTACCTTTTCACCCATTTTCGTCGAGTTGCAGGCGGCGACGAATACAAAGGCGATAAAAACAACAAAAGGAAGGTACTTTTTCATGGTTGCAAAGTTTGGTGAGGGCTACCAAATATAATACCACAAACTACCCAAACGGGTGTATGCCCCAAAAAGAAAGGGCAACTCGGTTATGAGTTGCCCTTTGGTTGCATACCGTTGGCGGTAGCTGCTTATCGTTTCAACATTTCATCTACCAAGTGACCGGCACCGGCATATTTGTCGACTACAAACAACACATAGCGGATGTCGACACTGATACAACGTTGCATTTTGTCGCTAAACATGAGGTCGCCAGTCATCGATTCCCAGTTGCCGTCGAAGGCAATGCCTACCAGTTCGCCCTTGCCGTTAATGACCGGGCTACCCGAGTTACCTCCGGTGATGTCGTTATTGCTGATGAAGGCGGTATACAATACGCCGTCTTTGCCGTAACGTCCGTAATCTTTTTTCACCAACAACTCTTTGAGCTTCGCAGGCACGATAAACTCTTCGTTTTTAGGGTCTTCTTTCTGGAGAATCCCCTCTGCTGTGGTGAAGTATTTATAGGCTACGGCATCGCGTGGGATGTAAGGCAACACATTGCCGTAGGTAACGCGCAGGGTGCTGTTGGCATCGGGAGCAAAGGTGCGGTTGCTTTCAAACTCCATCATGGCCGCCATGAGGGTTTTCCGCTTGGCCGATAACTTGCCATTGATGGCCGCACGTGGCGGGTTAATGTCGCCCATAAATACCTTCATCATGGCTTCGGCATACAACATGCCGGGGTCTTTGTTCAGGACTTTGGCCGATGGTTTGGCCAAAAACTTCTCCATGCGTGCACGGTCGGTGAGTATCGACTTGCTGTACACCATTTTCGCGTAGTTGTCGAAAATGGTACGTGTATCGGCTCCTTTGCCTTTGGCTACGATGTCTTTCAAAAACTGTGGCTGCTTGTCGGTAGCTATCTCTTTGTGGTATTGAAACAAGAGGGCGGCAAAGGTCTTTTCGTCGAGCGCAGGGAAGTATTCCTTGAAGGTTTCGTCGAGTTTGCCTTTGATGTTTTCGGCTTCGGCCTTCACCTTAGCGGCATCGGGCTTCTTCTCGTTCAGCAGTCCTTTGAGGCCTCCCATGAGGTTTGAGTGGTTCGATACCCCAGAGCCGAGCAAGCCTACGGCGAAGTAGAGGTAGTGTTTATTGATAGGACCAAACTCGGCAATATCGGCGGCAATATCGGCAACAATGTTACCATATTTCGCCTTGCGCTCGTCGTTGGCATTGATCCAGCTGGTGAGGCGGGCTTCGTATTCGGCCTTTTTCTCTACCAGGCCGTCGGTGCGCAAGCCGGCACTTTGACCAATGAAGTATTTGTAGGTATTCATGCCCGAAGCATAACTCGAAGCGAGTGCTATGCGGGTAGCGGCATCGGCGTCCATGGCTTCTTTCATCAAGCGCATCTCAATGCCAAAAAGGTCGATGAGGGCTTGGTTGTAGTAAGTAAGATTGCTCTCCAAATTGGCCGAGGTGAGGTATCGATTGGTTGTACCCGGGTAGCCCATCACCATGGTGTAATCGCCTTCTTTCACTCCTTCGAGGGTTACGGGGAGAATTTTCTTGGGTTTGAGGGGCACATTTTTGGCGTCGTATTCAGCGGGTTTGCCATCGGCACCGGTGTAGATGCGCAGCATGCTGAAGTCGCCCGTGTGGCGAGGCCACATCCAGTTGTCGGTATCGCCGCCAAACTTGCCAATGCTGCTAGGAGGTGCGCCAACCAAACGAACGTCTTTGTAGGTGATGTACACGCTCAAAATGTATTGGTTGCCGTAAAAGATAGCCCGTACATCGGCGGTATAGCCATCGCCTTCTTTTTTGGCTTCTTCTACAATCTCTTTGGTGATTTTAGAGATGGTAGCCGCTTTTTTACTTTCTTCAACGCCTTCGAGGGCCTGCATCACGCGGGCAGTAACGTCTTCCATACGCACCAGGATGCTGGCGGTAAGGCCTGGGTTGCTGAGCTCTTCGGAGCGGCTCATGGCCCAAAAACCATCGGTGAGATAATCTTTCGATACTGAGCTATGGTTTTGAATGAGGTCGTACGCACAGTGGTGGTTGGTGAGCAACAAACCCTCGGAAGAAACGATTTCGGCTGTACAAAAACCGCCACCCAAGCGCACAATAGCGTCTTTCAGGCTCGCCTGGTTGATGTTGTAGATGTCGTCGGCGCTGAGCTTCAAACCGCGGTCGAGCATCATACCGTGGATTTTGGCTACCTGTATAGGCAACCACATGCCCTGGTCGGCTTTGGCTATGCCCATGTGGAGCACGAGGACCAGCAGCAGCACCAGTTGGAAGATTCTTTTCATGATTTCATTTTTGGATGGCTAAAAATACGGCCTTGTAACTGCTTTTCGGTAGGCGGAAGTCCTAAATTATCTTAAGGCGACAAAAATCGGTGCGGTTACAATGAACTCAACGACCAATAAGCTGTAAACGAGTTTGCAGGGGTGTGGGTTGGTCATAGGCTGAGACCTATTCTTGTTACCGACCTACAACCCCGGTGGAGTTGGGTTGCTGGTTTCGACAAGCTCAACCGACGCAACCGATGACTTTGGCTCCTGGTTTCGACTCCGCTCAACCGACGGATCCGCGGAAAATGCCAACGGTTGTCAATTGCTGGGCGCAGCTTCGCCACGTGAGTCACAGAGGAAATATAACCAATTAAACAATTGACTTTGCCGTATTCTCCCCGAAAATAAGTCGGCTCACTTCACCCCGCCGAGGGAGCTGAAATGGCGGGCGGCGCGGAGAGCGGGGTAAACCGAACATAACAAACCAATGAGCAACACACCGCCAAAGGTGGCCAGCACATCGCCGGCACGCAGTTGCACGGGATAGGCGCTCACCAAGAAGTTTTCGCTGCCTGCAAATTCAAGCAGTCCGTATTGTTCCTGCAGAGCGCTCAGGCCTGCACCCACGCCCACACCTAGGCTGGCACCAAGTAGCGTGATGAGGAGCCCCAAAGCCAAAAAAATAGCCCGTATGCGTCCAGGCGTGGCGCCAAGACTGTACAACAAAGCAATGTCGCGCTGTTTTTCCATCACCAACATCGAGAGAGCTCCTACCAGGTTCATGGCAGCAACCAATACAATCAACAACAAAAACAAATAGGTCCACCATTTCTCGGTTTGAAAAATGCGGAAGATGGCTTCTTCTTGCTGCTCGCGATCTTGCACCAAATACCCATCGCCTAGCTGCTGCTGCAACTGGCGTACTGCCTTGCGGGCGTCGTAACCGGCCACCAACTTCAGCTCCACCGCCGAGGCACGGCTGCTGTCGAGCTCGAGCAACTCCTGCATAAAGGCCAACGGCACCAGGGTGTACCGGCTGTTGATCTCGGGTTGCACATCAAAAAAGCCTGCTGGCAGCAAACTGCGCTTGCGGAAGGCCAAGTCGGGTCGCGACAAGTCGATTTTGCCGCGCTTGGGCACATACACCTCCAGCACATTGCGGTAGTCGTTGAGCGAAATGCTGAGCGTATAGGCTACTCCACTGCCGGCAATGGCATAAGGCAGCCCAAAACCATCCCACAACATATACCGGCCCCGCTGTATAAAACTGTCGATGCCCGTAACGGTGCTGTAATTGCT
>Ga0075157_10002674_pt1 | contig 10284 bp, 9 predicted proteins | sample JI81BgreenDNA_FD_70967 | JGI IMG/M metagenome (GOLD analysis project Ga0075157, IMG submission 70967) | Wastewater effluent complex algal communities from Wisconsin, to seasonally profile nutrient transformation and Carbon sequestration -... | ecosystem: Engineered > WWTP > Effluent > Algae...
GGCGCGGTTGACGATCAGGTTCTGCCCGGAGAACCGCGTCAGGGCGAAGGTTCCGCGGTGGATATTGGCGAGCCACAGCCAGCGCCAACTGCCATCGGTGAGGAAGATGCGGCGCGGCTCCCGCTCGCGGGCAATCGGGCTGGCGGACACCAGCGTTTCGGCGCGGACCATGACCTTGTCGAGCGCAGCCTGATCGATCGGGGTCTCCGACCAGATCCGGCTGTCCCCCGCCTCGGCATAATAGCGGAAGGCCAGCAATTGCGGCGCCATCAGCGGCGAGGCCAGCAGCAGCACGGGCGCGGCGATCATCAGACCGGCGCGCCCGCCCATCAGCTTGCGGATCAGGCCCAGCTGGCCATTTCCTTTTCGAGGTTCTGTGCGACCGTCTCGAAGAACTGTTCGGTGGTCTGCCATGCCTGACCCGGGCCGATGAGCAGCGCGAGGTCCTTGGTCATGTAGCCCTTTTCGACCGTGGCGACGCAGACCCGCTCGAGCGTTTCGGCGAACTTCACCACTTCGGGCGTGCCGTCGAACTTGCCGCGATACATGAGGCCGCGGGTCCAGGCGAAGATCGAGGCGATCGGGTTGGTCGAGGTCGCCTTGCCCTGCTGGTGCTGGCGGTAGTGGCGGGTGACGGTGCCGTGCGCGGCTTCGGCCTCGACGGTCTTGCCATCGGGCGAGAGCAGCACCGAAGTCATCAGGCCCAATGAGCCGAACCCTTGCGCCACGGTGTCCGATTGCACGTCGCCGTCGTAGTTCTTGCAGGCCCAGACGAACTTGCCGCTCCACTTGAGCGCGCTGGCGACCATGTCGTCGATCAGGCGGTGTTCGTAGACCATGCCCTTTTCCTTGAACTTCTCGGCGAAGCCCTCGGTGTCGAACACCTCCTGGAACAGGTCCTTGAAGCGCCCGTCATAGGCCTTCATGATGGTGTTCTTGGTGGAAAGGTAGACCGGCCAGCCGAGGTTCAAACCGTAGTTGAAGCTGGCGCGGGCGAAGTCGCGGATCGAATCGTCGAGGTTGTACATCGCCATCGCGACGCCCGCGCTGGGGAAGTCGAACACGTCGAGATCGATCTTCTCGCCGTTCTCGCCGTCCCACACCAGCCGCAGCTTGCCGGGGCCGGGGATCAGGGTGTCGGTCGCCTTGTACTGGTCGCCGAAAGCATGGCGGCCGACCACGATCGGATCGGTCCAGCCCGGCACGAGGCGCGGGACGTTGTCGATCACGATCGGCTCGCGGAAGACGACGCCGCCAAGGATGTTGCGGATCGTGCCGTTGGGCGACTTCCACATCTTCTTGAGGCCGAATTCCTCGACGCGCTGTTCATCGGGGGTGATGGTCGCGCACTTCACGCCCACGCCATACTGCTTGATCGCGTTGGCGCTATCGACCGTCACCTGATCGTCGGTCGCGTCGCGGTTCTCGATCGAGAGGTCGTAATACTTCAGATCGATGTCGAGATAGGGCAGGATCAGCCGCTCGCGGATCCACTGCCAGATGATGCGCGTCATCTCGTCGCCATCGAGTTCGACGACGGGGTTGGCGACTTTGATCTTGTTCATGCGTGTTGCCCTATCCTTCTTGCCCCGTCTGGTGCGAGGCTAGGTGTGATCGACAGGAAGTGTGCGGGCCCGTCCGAGGCCCATAGATCCCGCCGCGGCTTTAGCAGAGGCGTGGGGGCTTGCAAGCGCGGGACTTGCGAATGAAACGCAAGCGCTGTTGCGCCGGGTGCGATCCGCGCGGACAGGCACAAAAAAGCCCGCCGGAAGGGGCGGGCGTCTTCGTTCAACCGATGGTGGGCGTAGCAAGGATTGAACTTGCGACCCCTACGATGTCAACATAGTGCTCTACCACTGAGCTATACGCCCACACCATCGGATGTGCGCCCTCCCGGGGGAGGAGCGGAGCGGCCCTTTATCGCAGCCCTTGGGAAGGTGCAAGCGATTCGCGCCGGAGAAAACTCACATGCGCGCCGCGTCGGCTTCTTCGAAGACGCGCTCCACTTCCAGCACCAGATCGCGCAGGTGGAAGGGCTTGGACAGCACCTTGGCGGCGGGCTGCTCGCGGCTGGCGCGCAGGGAGACCGCGGCAAAGCCGGTGATGAACATCACCTTGGTGCGCGGGCTTATCTCGGCGCACCGCTGGGCGAGCTCGATCCCGTCCATTTCGGGCATGACGATATCTGAGAGCAGCAGGTCAAAGTCGCCCGTCTCCAGCAGCGGCACGGCATCGGTGCCGCGGTCGACCGAACTCACCTCGTAGCCGGCATTGGTCAGCGCCCGTTCGAGATAGGCGCGCATCGCAGCCTCGTCTTCGGCGAGGAGGATGCGGGGGGTGCGTGTCGCTGTCATGCGCGGGTGTTAGCAGAAGCCGCTTAAGAAATCTTTGTCCGTCTTGCATCGGCCTTGCGCGCAAATTCGGGTTGCGACCGCGGCGGGCCGATCAGGCTTTGACAGCCTCGCGCAAACCCGTCAGCAAGGGGCATCCATGTCGACCCCCCAGCGTCCTTCACGGCCGGGCCATGCGGCCCAGCGCACCGCTTCGAGCGGGGGCGTGGTGCCGGGGCTGGAGAGCGCGCCGGCCTTCACGCTGACCGTGCCCCCGCGCTTGCGGCTGCCGGTGCTGGTGGCGGTGCCGCACGCAGGCCGCGCCTATCCCCCGGCGATCACCGCGCGGATGCGCGATGCGGGGCTGGCACAATTGCGGCTCGAGGATCGCCATGTCGACCGGCTCGGCGTTGCCATCGCGCGCGAGACCGGGGCGGCGTTGCTGGTCGCCCATGCGCCGCGCGCGCTGCTCGACTTGAACCGCGCCGAGGACGATATCGACTGGGACATGATCGAGGGCGGGCGGCCCGCCGACATGCCGGCCACAGACCCCGGCCAGCGCAGCAATGCGCGCGCGCGCAGCGGGCTCGGGCTGGTGCCGCGGCGGCTGCCGGGATCGGGCGAAATCTGGCGCGGGCGGCTTGCCCCTGCCGAGCTCGCCGCGCGGATCGAGGGCATCCACCACGCCTATCACACCGCACTCGGCGAGGCGCTGGCGCGGATCTGCGCCGAGTGGGGCGCGGCGCTGCTGGTCGATCTCCACTCGATGCCACCGCTCCGCGCGGGCGAGGGCGATAGCCGCGCGCCGCTGGTTGTGCTGGGCGACCGCTTCGGTGCCTCGTGCCACAATGCCCTCGTCGCGCGCGGGCTCAGCTATCTCGAAGCGCGCGGCGTGCCCGCGGCGCTCAACCGGCCCTATTCGGGCGGCTATGTGCTCGACCGCCACGGCGCGCCGCGCGGCGGTGTCCATGCCGTGCAGGTCGAAGTGTGCCGCAGCACCTATCTCGACCGGCATCTGGCCGAACCCGGCGCAGGGCTGCCGGCCATCGCGGCGATGCTCGCCGATCTGGTGCGCGAACTGGGCGCGGAAGCGGCGCTGCTCGGCGGGGCCGAGGGGCTGCGCCAGGCTGCCGAATAGTCGCCAGATGCAAAACGGGCGGGCGAACCGAAGTCCACCCGCCCGCCTTCATTCATCGCAACCGGATCAGTTCAGCGCCGCAGCGGGCGAACCGTCAGCGGCCATCGGCACCTTGCCCTGCGCCAGCTGGCGTTCGAACACGACGCGCATCAGGTTCAGCGAGAAGAGGTGCGCATAGATCAGCATCAGCATGCCGTTCTTGGCCAGTTCCTCGAGCGTCGCGGCGGGCAGCTCGCGCAGCTTGTTTTCGTCGACCATGCGGAAGCCGCGATAGACGAAGGGCTTGTCGGGCATGTCGCCCCGGGTGATCGCGATTTCGCCGTCCATCAGGATGTCGAGCTTGGCGAGCTCGTCCATGAACTGCTTGGTGCGCTGGCCGGCTTCCTCGAAGCGGCGGCAGAAATCGAGCACGCCGTTGGTGTAGTCGGTCGGCGTGCCATCGGCGTTGAACAGGGCGAGACCCTCTTCGAATTTGCCGAGCAGGCCCGCGGACGGGTCGAAGCACAGCGACATGTCGTCGCTGCCCTGCTGAAGCTTGGCGAGGATGAAGGGATAGCGGCGCGCATAGGCGGGCAGGTAGACCGGATCGGTGATCTTGTTGTCCTCGCCCACGAAGGTGTTGACGCCTTCGTTGAGGCCGAACAGCGCGATCGGCAGCGGGCTGTCGCCGGAGGTGAAGACGATCGGGAAATCGCGCTGGGCGTCGACGAATTCGTCCGAGGTCAGCGGGATCGCGTGGGTTTTGGAGAGGTATTCGGCGCTCTCGAGCGTGCCGGCCTTCCATTCGGCGTGATCGCGGCTGTTGAGCGGCAGAAGGTCGTTGTAGAACAGCGGAAGTTGCGGTTGCGGCGCGCTGGCCATGACGAAGTCTCCGAGAAACGGTGGTGGATGATCCCCTCAGCGGAAAAAAGCATCGTCCCCCGCCGAAAGCGCCGCCCTTAGGGCCTTGGGCAGCCCTGCGCAAGCGGGGGCGATCAGGCGGGGCGGGGCGGGCGGATGAGTTTCCCCGGATTGAGCAGCCCGGCCGGATCGAGCGCAGCCTTGACCCGCGCCATCACCGCCAGCGCGACCGGATCGTGCAGGCGCGCCAGCTCGTCCACCTTCATCTGGCCGATCCCGTGTTCGGCGCTGATCGAGCCGCCCCAGGCCGTCACCAGATCATGCACCCGCGCGCTGACCGCCTTGCCCTCGGCCTCCTCCCACACGCCTCTGACCGCGCCATGGGGGGCGAGGACATGGAAGTGGACATTGCCGTCGCCAAGGTGCCCGAAGGCGACCGCGCGGGTGCCGGGGAAGGCGGCCTCGACCTCGGGCACGGCGGCAAGGATGAATTCGGGCATGGCCCCGACCGGCACCGAGATGTCGTGCTGCATCGCCGGGCCGAGCGCGCGCTCGGCCGCGGAGATACCGTCGCGCAAGGCCCAGAAGGCCTCGGCCTGGGCGTCATTGGCGGCGAGTACGGCGTCGGCGATGAGCCCCTCCTCCAGCGCCGCGGCGAGCGCGGTTTCGAGGCCCTCGTGCAAGGCCGCTGAATCCTGCGACGCAGAGACGCACTCGATCAGCGCGTTCCACGCATGGCGCTCGCTCAGCGGGGCGCGGGCGGCGGGTTCGTGGGCGAGCACCGAATCGAGGCAATGGGCGGGCACCACCTCGAACCCCTCGAGCGCATCGCCAAGCGCGCGCTCCATCTGCCGCAGCAGCGTGCGGGCCTCGACAATCCCGCCGAGCCCGACCCAAGCGGTGGCGCGGCCGGTGGCGGCGGGCAGCAGCCTGAGGCAAGCGGCGGTGACGATGCCGAGCGTGCCTTCCGAGCCGATCAGCAATTGCTTCAGGTCGAAGCCGCGATTGTCCTTCTTGAGCGGGGTCATCAGATCGAGCACCTCGCCCGACGCCAGCACCGCCTCCAGTCCCAGCACCTGCGCGCGCATCGTCCCGTAGCGCAGCACCTGCGTGCCGCCCGCGTTGGTGGAGATGAGGCCGCCGATGGTGGCCGAGCCCTTGCCGCCCAGCGTCAGCGGGAAGCGCAGGCCCGCGGCCGCGGCCGCCTCGTGCAGGGGCTGGAGAATCACGCCCGCCTCGCACACCGCCTGCCCGCTGTCTGCCGAGAGGCTGCGGATCGCGTTCATGCGTCGCAGCGAGAGAATGATCGCGGTGCCGGTGGCATCAGGCGTCGCGCCGCCCGCCATGCCGCTATTGCCGCCCTGCGGGACGATCGGCACGCCGTGGGCCGCGCACAGCGTCACCAGCGCGGCGACTTCGGCAGTTGACGCGGGCGCGGCCAGCGCGAGCGCGCGGCCGGTGTAACGTCCGCGCCAGTCGGTCAGCCAGGTGTCAATGCGCTCGGGGTCGGTGGTGAAGCCCCGCTCGCCCAGCAGCGCGCGCGCCTCGGCCATGAAGGCGTCGGCAGACGGGGCGGGGCGGGGGGGAGTGGAAAGGTGATTCATTGTTGCCTCCATGCCACAGTGGCCAAGGAAATTGCCAATCCTTTCGCTGAACGCTCGCGCCCCAGTTAAGCCATGGTTCAAACGCCGATGCTAGGTCAGGGTCTCCGGCCCATCGCCACCACGCGCCCGGCCATCCTGCCTGATCCGCACCCGCAAGGAGAGAGCTTTCCTCGCCCATGCACAGCCTGTTCGCCTTCGCAGCGCCGCTTGCGCTGATGCTGCCGCTGGTGGCCGAAGCGGTGGACGTGGCCGATCCGCCTGCGCCCGCCGACGGCCCGTCGGCGCCGCAATCGGACGCGCTCGCGGTTGAAGACGGGCCGGGCGAGATCAATCCGCTGCTGGCGCTTCGGCGGGGGGCCTCGGCCAATCAGGTGCGGATCGAGCAGCGGGTGGTGATCCGCATCGCACCTGCGCCGGGGGCCGTCCGCCAGAGCCTCAACGCCGATCTGCCGCAGCGCGCCGCGCCCCCGCGTTTCGAGGAGCGTGGCAAGGAAAAATGCCTCGGCCTCGGGTCGATCGCCGGGGTGCAGACCGGCAGCGGCAACCGGCTGGTGCTGTTCCTGCGGGATCGCAAGATGGTCTCGGTCGGCCTCGAAAAGGCGTGCCGTGCCCGTGATTTCTATGCCGGGTTCTACGTCGAGAAGAACAAGGACGGGCAGCTGTGCGTCAGCCGCGACAAGCTGCAATCGCGCACCGGCGCGCGCTGCGAGATCGAGACGATGCGGCAGCTGGTGGAAGTGCGCAGTTGAACTGCGGCCGGTGACGGGCGCGATTCCTTGACTTTTGCCCGCGTTTGCGGGAAACGCGCCGCAGCCTGACGCCGCCGGGGGGTTTGCGTCTGCGCCAGCAATCCCGGCAGCACTCCTGCCCGCTATTCTCGGACACCACAAACCGCATGACCTTCGCCGATCTCGGCCTTTCGCCTGAATTGCTCAAAGCCGTCGAAGACGCGGGCTACACGACGCCGACCGCGATTCAGGCGCAGGCGATCCCGACCGTGCTGATGATGAAGGACCTCATCGGCATCGCTCAGACCGGAACGGGCAAGACCGCGAGCTTCGTGCTGCCGATGATCGACGTGATGGCCGCCGGGCGCCGCCGCGCGCTGATGCCGCGCTCGCTGATCCTCGAACCCACGCGTGAACTCGCCGCGCAGGTGGCCGAGAATTTCGAGAAATACGGCAAGAACCACGATCTCAAGATGGCGCTGTTGATCGGCGGCGTGCAGATGGGCGACCAGCTCAAGGCCCTGTCCGACGGTGTCGACGTGCTGATCGCCACCCCGGGCCGCCTCATGGACCTGTTCGAGCGCGGCAAGATCATGCTCAACGGCTGCGAATTGCTGGTGATCGACGAAGCTGACCGGATGCTCGACATGGGCTTCATCCCCGATATCGAGTTCATCTGCTCCAAGCTTCCCGACACCCGCCAGACCATGCTGTTCTCGGCCACCATGCCCCCGCCGATCGAGAAGCTGGCGAAGAAGTTCCTCAACAATCCCAAGCGGATCGAGGTCAACCGCGCAGCCTCGACCAATGCCGACATCACCGCCTTCAAGGTGCCGGTGAAGTCGAAGACCAAGCGCGAGACGCTGCGCTGGTTCCTCGAGAACGACCTCGTCGAAACCGCGATCATCTTCGCCAACCGCAAGACCACGGTGCGCGAGCTGAACCAGAGCCTCAACCGCCACGGCTTCCGGTCGAGCGAGATCCACGGCGACATGGACCAGTCGAGCCGGATCAAGGAGCTCGAACGCTTCAAGGCGGGCGAGGTCAACATTCTGGTCGCCTCCGACGTCGCGGCGCGCGGCCTCGACATCAAGGGCGTCTCCCACGTATTCAATTTCGACACGCCCTGGCACCCGGACGATTACGTCCACCGCATCGGCCGAACTGGCCGCGCCGGGGCCAAGGGCCGGGCCTTCACCTTCGTCTCGGAAGAAGACGCCGAGGCGATCACCAATGTCGAAAAGCTGACTGGCGCTGCGATCAAGGTGTTCGGCAAGGAGGACGTGCGCGTCGACCTGTCCGAAATGCTCGCCAAGGCCGAAGCGGCCAAACCTGCCGAGGGCGCCGAGGTCGGGGAACCCGAGGCGCGCGGCGAACGCAAGCCCCGCCGCGCGCGCGAGGAACGTGCCGCGCGTCCGGAGCGACCCGAGCGTGACGAACGCCCGCGCAAGGTACGCCCTGCGCGCGAGGAACGTTCCGCACCTCCGGAACGTGTCGCGGCCGAACGCAAGCCCCGCCGTTATCACGAGGATGACACGCCCGTTCCCGCCGGCGAATGGAACGGCCCGCGCCCGGGCTTCCTCGACATCGGCTTCGGCTGAACCCTTCCGCGATGGAGGAGTTCGACTATGCCGTCACGCTGTTCGGACTTCTGCTCGGCCTCGCGCTGACCGAGGCCCTCGCAGGGCTCGCCCGCGCGCTCAAATCGCGCAAGCATACGCGGATCGGCTGGTCGACCGCGCTGCTCGGCATTCTGGTCGCCTGCGATGTCGTGACCTTCTGGGTCTACGGCTGGCAGATGCGCCAGTTCGTGACGGCAAGTTGGCCGGTGATGTTCGCGGGCTTCATCGTCACCGGCATCTATTTCGTCGCCGCCTCGCTGATCTTTCCCGCCAGTCCGGAGGAGGATCACGAGGCGCATTTCGCCGCCAATTACCGCTTTGTGCTGGCAGGCGTGCTGGTCTGCAACATGGCGCTGATCGCGTGGGTGGCCAGCATCGTCGGCCCCGGCAATCTTTTCGGCGTGCGCCAGATCGTCATTACTTGGTCGCTGCTCCCGGCGACCCTCGTTGCGATCTTCGCGCGCGAACGGGGGATCGTGCTGGGCTGTATCTGCTGGCTGATCGCGCTCTATCCGCTGTCGCTGGTGTGGACCTGAGCGGCACCCCGCGTCTGCGGGCTTAACCATTTCTTGGGCGATCCGGGCGTAATCGGCCCCGGTGATCGACACCATTCTTGAAACCTTGCGCACCGAGTTCGCCAATCTCGCCTCGCTGGCGGTGGTGTTCGGCGTGCTCGCCTATGTCACCAAGCGCCACGCGCTGATCGATCATCTCAAGCGCGCGCGGCCCGAGATCGTCACCAACATCATCCTCATGGCGGTCAACGCGCTGGTGGTGGTGCCGCTGATCGCGGTGCCGATCCTGACCGGCCATTCGCTCCTGCCGCGCGCCGACGTGCTGGTGCGCTTCTGGGAGGCGATGCCCGCTGCGGTCTCGATCATCGCAGGCATCGCGCTGATGGAATTCGCCGCCTATTGGCGCCACCGGCTCGAGCACATTCCGATGCTCTGGCCGGTCCACGCCACGCACCATGCCGACGAGGCGATGAACTGGCTGAGCGTGCGCCGCAAGCACCCCTTCGGCGAGGCGCTGGCGCTGCTGATCGACAACGTGATCGTGATCCTGCTCGGCCTGCCGTTCTGGGCGATTGGCGTGGGCCTGCTGATCCGTAGCTGGTGGGGCTATTTCATCCATGCCGACGTGCCGTGGACGCTGGGCATCTTCGGCAAGGTGTTCATCTCGCCCGCCGCGCACCGCTTGCACCACATCCGCGACGAGGAACTGATGGGCACCAACTACGGCAACATGCTGACGCTGTGGGACAAGCTGTTCGGTACCTATGTCGACCCGGCCCCTTACGTGAACTGCGAGACCGGCATCGCCGAGGGCACCCGCGACGCCTGGGGCGAGCTCGCCCGGCCGTTCGAGGCGCGCTACTGGAAGAAGTCCGATCCGCAGCCAGCCGAACAGCCGGCGGGCTGATTATCCGATCACCGTCACGAAGCTGTCCAGCACCCTCTTCTCGCCCGCCTCCTCGAACAGGATGGTGAGCTTGTTGCCCTCCTGATCGATCACGCAGCCCGTGCCGAACTTGGCATGGGTGACCATTGCGCCGATGGCCACATCGCTGCGTGCGGGTGCGGCGAAGCTGGCGGCGGAGCGGGTGTTTTCGGGAATGCGCGCCGGCCGCGTGTCATAGCCGCTGGCGATGGCGCGCTGCCAGCCGGGGCCGCGTTGCTGCGCGCGCTCGGGGCGGTCGCGCGCGACGTGGGCGAAGGGGTCTTCCTGCTCGCTCCAGTTCGCCCGCCACAGAGATGCCCCGCCGGTGAGCGTAGTCTCGCTGTCGATATGCTCGGGCGGCAGCTCGTCGATGAAACGCGAGGGGATCGAGCTGGTCCACTGGCCATAGATCCGGCGGTTCGCCGCGTGCAGGATCGTGCAATGCCGCCGCGCCCGCGTGATCGCGACATAGGCGAGGCGGCGTTCTTCTTCCAATGACGCCAGCCCGCCTTCGTCGATCGCGCGCTGCGAGGGGAAGACGCCTTCCTCCCACCCGACGCAGAAGACATTGTCGAACTCGAG
>Ga0075157_10002675_pt1 | contig 10283 bp, 10 predicted proteins | sample JI81BgreenDNA_FD_70967 | JGI IMG/M metagenome (GOLD analysis project Ga0075157, IMG submission 70967) | Wastewater effluent complex algal communities from Wisconsin, to seasonally profile nutrient transformation and Carbon sequestration -... | ecosystem: Engineered > WWTP > Effluent > Algae...
CGGATCGAACACATCCTTCACCCGCATCTGCGCCTCCATGTCGGCCTCCGCAAACTGCACCGACATCAGATCGCGCTTCTCGATCCCCACGCCATGCTCGCCGGTCAGGCAGCCGCCCACTTCCACGCACAGCTTCAGGATTTCGGCCCCCAGGGCCTCGCATTTCTCCAGATCCCCGGGCTTGTTGGCGTCGAACAGGATCAGGGGATGCATGTTGCCGTCGCCCGCGTGGAACACGTTGGCCACATCCAGCCCGAACTCCTTCGACATCTCGCCGATCCGCCGCAGCACATGCGGCAGTTCGCTGACCGGGATCGTGCCGTCGAGGCACATGTAATCGTTGATCTGCCCCATCGCACCAAAGGCCGACTTGCGGCCCAGCCAGATCTTCTTCGATTCCTCCTCGGACTTGCTCTCGCGGAACTCCACCGGGTTGTGGCGCATCGCGATCTGGCGGATCAGGCCCAGTTGCTCGTCGATTTCCGCATCCGAACCCTCGACCTCGACAATCAGCAGCGCCTCGCAATCGGGGTAGCCGGCCTTGGCAAAGGCTTCGGTCGCCACGATGCAGGGGCGGTCCATGAACTCGATGGCCACGGGCAGCACACCCGCCTTGATGATGTCGCTGACGCAGGCCCCCGCCACCTCGTTGGCATCAAACCCGATCAGCACGGGCCGCGCGCCTTCGGGCTTGGGCAGGATGCGCAGCGTGGCCTCGGTCACCACGCCCAACTGCCCTTCCGACCCGCAGATCACGCCCAGAAGGTCCAGCCCCCCGGCATCCATCCACGGCCCACCCACCTCGATCACCGTGCCGTCCATCTGCACCAGCGTGACGCCCAGCAGGTTGTTCGTGGTCACCCCATATTTCAGGCAATGCGCCCCGCCCGAGTTCATGGCGATGTTCCCGGCAATCGCGCAGGCCAACTGGCTCGAGGGGTCGGGCGCATAGAAGAACCCGTCCGCTTCCACCGCCCCCGTCACGCTCAGGTTGGTGCGCCCGGCCTGCACGCGGATGAAACGGTTGGGGTAATCCACCTCCAGCACGCCGCGCAGGCGTGCGACGCCCAGGATCACGCTGTCCGCCGTCGGCAACGCGCCCCCGGCCAGCGAGGTGCCCGACCCGCGCGGCACCACCTTGACGCCTTCCTCATGGCAGACCTTCAGCGCCGCCGCGACCTCGGCGGTTGTCGCAGGCAGGATCGCGGCCAGCGGCGGGCAGCGATAGGCGGTCAGCCCGTCACATTCATAGGCCCGCGTCTCGTGCGGGTCGTCGATCACGGCATCGGCCGGCAGCACTTCGCGCAACCGTGCGACAATCCGGGCACGGCGCGACAGCACATCGGCGCTGGGAATGGGCATCTGCATGGCGGACCCTCCAAATCTGGTAAGAAAATATAACCAATTTTGCCGTTTGTCGAGTCTTCCTTGCAGGATTCCGCAAGGGCTGCGGGCTTGACTTCCCCCCGCTTGCGGCCCCCAATCCGGGGCCATGACAACCGACCTGATCGTCTCGTTCGCCTATGCCGACCTTGCCGCGCTGGCCCTGCTGCTGGCCTGCTGGCTGGGGCTGGGCCTGTGGATCGAGGCGCCCGGCATCGCCAAGCCCAGCGTCAGCGTGCTGATGGCCGAGTATCGGCGCGAGTGGATGCGCCAGTTCGTCACCCGTCAGCCGCGGATGTATGACGCCTCGATCATGGCCAACCTGCGCCAGAGCACCAGTTTCCTCGCCTCGGCGACGATGATCGCGCTGGGGGGCCTGCTGGCCGCCATCGGCAATGCCGACCGGCTGGCCGGGGTGGCGCAGGATCTGGCGCTGCTCAGCACCGGGGCACGCGGGATCGAGGCGCGGCTTCTGCTGGCCGCCCTGCTGTTGACCCATGCCTTCCTGAAGTTCCTGTGGTCGAACCGGCTGTTCGGCTATTGCGCGATCCTGATGTCGGCGGTGCCCAATGACCCCGCCGATCCGCTGGCCTATCCGCGCGCCCGGCAAGCGGCCGAGGTGAACATCCGCGCCGCCTTCAACTTCAACCGCGGGCTCAGGTCGATGTATTTCGCGCTGGCCGCGCTGACCTGGCTTCTGGGGCCCTTTGCCCTGATGGCCGCCACGCTGGCGATGGCCTGGCTGATCTGGTCGCGCGAGTTTGCGTCCCACTCCCGGGCGATCCTGATCGACCCCCCTCCCGCAAAGGACTGATCCCATGATCTTCGACGGACACAACGACGCGCTCAGCCGGCTGTGGTGCCAGGGCGGCGATCCGGTGGCGAATTTCGCCGCCGACGAAGGTCACATCAACCAGCCCGCCGCCCGGGCAGGCGGTTTCGGCGGCGGGTTCTTTGCCCTCTATTCCCCGCAGCAGCGCAAGCGGTTCGAGTTCGCCGGGTTCAAGGGCGCCACGATGCCGCTCGCCACGCCGCTGGATCAGGCCCCGGCGCTGCAATCGGTCATGGCCCAGATCGGCATCGCCCAACGGCTCGAGGCGGCGGGCGCCCTGACCCTCTGCACCGATGCGGGCCAGATCGAGGCGGTGATGGACGCGGGCGGCATGGCGGCCCTCCTTCATCTGGAGGGCGCCGAGTGCATCGACCCTGAGCTTCTGGTGCTGGATGCCCTCCACGCGCTGGGCCTGCGCTCGCTGGGTCCGGTCTGGTCGCGCCCCACGATCTGGGGCGACGGCGTGCCCTTCGATGCGGGGCGCGACGGCGACACGGGCCCCGGCCTGACCGCCGACGGGCGGCGTCTGGTGGCGCGCTGCGCCGAACTGGGGATGGTGGTCGATACCAGCCACCTGACGATGAAGGGCTTCTGGGACATCGCCGAGATGGGCCTGCCCCTGGTCGCCACCCATTCGAACGCCTATGCGCTGGCCCCGGTGACGCGCAACCTGACCGCGTCGCAACTGCGCGCCATCGGCCAGACCGGCGGCATGGCGGGCCTCAACTTCGCCACGGTGTTCCTGTCCGCCGAAGGCTGGACGACAGGCCGCGCCACGATCGACGACTGCCTGCGCCAGCTCGATGCGATGATCGAGGGCGCGGGCGAGGATCATGTGGGCCTGGGCTCGGACTTCGACGGCGCGCCGCTGCCCGACGGCATGCGCTCCTGCGCCGATATGCCCGCGCTCGTGGCCGCGATGCGCAAACACGGCTTCGGCGACGCGCTGGTGGACAAGATCACCCGCGGCAACTGGCTGACCTTCCTGCACCGCACCCTGCGCTGACGCCCCCTTGCGCGGCAAGGTTGGAGCGGCTAAAGCAGACCCACTCTCAGGCGGCGGGTTGGCGGAGAGGTTACGCAGCGGATTGCAAATCCGTGAAGACCGGTTCGATTCCGGTACCCGCCTCCATTGATTTTCAAGCGCGTGGCACCCCTTTCGTTTTCTCGGGCCTCCGTCTTTTTCAGATCGTTTTACAGTCGCGGTCAGGGCGCAGGCCCCTTCGCCCTTGCCAGCTTCACAAGAATCGCGTCGGTTTCGTCGGGCGAAACCATCGCATAGTGGTCGATCACGGCCGCCGCGTAGCGCACCGACCAGCCCATACAGGCCGCAATCTCACCCAGCGACAGGCCGGAATTCGGAAGCCGGGTTCCCAGAGGGTGACGCAGCTTTGAACCGTCGCCGTCAGTTCCGCGATGCCAGAGGGCCCGCTGATACCGGATTCCCGCGCGCCGATCATCCTGCACTGGCGGCGTGAGGATGGGGACGAGGAGTATCACCACCTGCTCCGGCGCGACGTGTGGGAGATGGTCTTGACCGAACTGGCGTGCAAAACCCGCGATTGACCTGACGGGACGGGTTGGCGGACAATGCGGGTGGGTAAAGGTGCGGCAATCGTCCCGGTCGGGCCACTTCGAGCCCTGACCCAATTTCACCCAAGTCCTTGAAAATTCTGGCGCGCCCGGAACGATTCGAACGTCCGACCCTCAGATTCGTAGTCTGAGGGTTGTTGTTTTCCGGTAGCATCATCTGGTTGCCGGTGACTGCATGTATCATTCAAAAACAGATACTTATAGAGAATGAACTCCATCGGTGGTTTCGCCTGATTTCGTCTGGCGTGGTAGGCAGGTGGTAGTCAGGGGGAAGTCATGGCAAATCCGAAGTTGCGCATTTCGGACACCGTGGCCGAAAAGGCCGAGGTCACGGGCAAGCGCTACACGATCGCAGATACGGACATTCCTGGCTTCTGGCTTGTGGTGTCGTCGACCGGAAAAAAGTCGTTCGTCTTGCGCTACCGGGTGGGAGGCGGTCGCTCGGGAACCGTTCGGGAACCCAAGATCGGCGACTGGCCCGCGATGAAAGCGACCAAGGCGCGCAGCATAGCTTCAGAGTGGCACGCGGAAGTCAGGCTTGGTGGCGATCCCGGAGGCGCACGGCAGGCTCAGCGTGTTGCGCCGACAATGAATGACTTGTTCGACCGCTATCTGAAGGACCACGCGCGCCCGACGAAGAAGGCATCCAGCCTCGTCGAGGACGAACAGCTTTTGAGGGACTATCTGCGGCCAGCTTTTGGGGGGGCGAAAAGTTCACGACCTCAATAGAGGAGAAGTGGATCGCTTTCACAAAGGTCTCGTCGCAAAGCCGACGCGTGCCAACTGCGCTTTGGCATTGCTGTCCAAGGCCATGAATCTGGCCGAGGCTTGGGGCTTGCGACAGGGTGGGACGAACCCGGTGCGCCATGTCACGAAGTTCAAGGAAAGAAGCCGCCAGCGCTATCTGTCACAAGAAGAGATCGAGCGCCTTGGGGCCGTGATGCGCGATGCCGATGACGTCGGTCATCTGGTCGTGCCTGGGCACAAGAATGCACGCCGGGGATCGAATGAGGTTCCAATCAACCCCTACGCTATTTGGGCCATCCGTTTGTTGATCCTTACCGGCGCCCGAAAATCCGAAATCCTGGGTTTGCAATGGGACTGGATCGATGAGGCGTCAGGCTGCGCATACCTTCCCGACTCCAAATCTGGCGCAAAGCCCTTGGTTTTGTCGCCTGCGGCGATGGAGCAACTCGCTCGTATCCCGCGCAAGGTCGACAACGCCCATGTCATTGCAGGCGGAAAACCCGGTGCAGCATTGGTGAACCTGAAAGACGCTTGGAACGCCATGCGCGCCGTCGCAGGGATCGAGGATGTCCATCTCCACGACCTGCGCCACAGCTTTGCCTCTGTCGCGGCAGGCCAAGGTTACTCGCTTCACATCATCGGTGGCCTTTTCGGGCACAGCCAACCGAAGACGACGGCGCGCTATGCTCACCTCTCCAATGCCCCGCTGCGCGAGGCCTCAGCGCGAATCAGCGACGGGATCGTGTCGCTGATGGGATGACACCGCGAAGAAAAGCACCGTCCGGAGCTGAGAGCCTTCGCCGACCTCAGAGGAGTGAGTCCCTTACGGCCATTGGGAGAACACCATATATAGTGTATAATTGACTATTTATAACAACATGTAGTATCTTTTGAATCTAAGACGAAGGTTCGACGGTTTCTCATTGGCGATAGCCACCTGGAAGAAACAAGCGTCGCGACCGTCGTGCAGACCTTCGAGGTGCGACATGGCTAATGATGATCTTTTGTCACGCGATGACATCGAGCGGGAAACGGCCAAGGGCATAACCCGCCGCTGGCTTGAACTCGCCGCACATCGTGGCGAGGGGCCCCCCTTCATCAAACTGAGCCGCCGGAGTGTGAGGTATCGCCGGGGCGACCTCGAGGCCTGGTTGGCTGCGCGCACTATTCAATCGAGCGCCGAGTCTTGAGATGGCCAGCGCGTCTCAAGTCACACATACCCTCGGTGGCCACTGGCATGGCCATTATGGCACCGCACCCTGCCCTGTCTGCCAGCCCGAGCGTCGCCCGGATCAGCGGGCGCTGAGTGTCGCGGAAGGGGCTGACGGGAAGCTGCTGCTGCATTGCTTCAAGGTGGGATGCGGCTTTCGCGATATCGCGGCGGCGGCAGGCTTGCATTCGGGCGCTGTTGCCATGGCCGATCCCGGCGTGACCCTGCGCCGCGAGGCTGCTCGGCACGCCGAGCCTGCCAGGCTCGCGATGCTCGCCGAGCGGCTCTGGAACGAAACCTTGCCCATCAGGTCCACCCCCGCCGAAACCTACCTCCGCGGCCGGGGCATCACCTGCGATCTGCCCGTCACGCTCAGGTTCCACCCCGAATGCTGGCATAGACCGACGGCCCGCCGCTGGCCGGCGATGGTTGCCCGCGTTCAAGGCGCCCCCGGCTTCGCTGTCCACCGCACCTACCTGCGCCCCGATGGCGCGGGCAAGGCCGGGCTCCCCGGTGGCGACAAGCTCATGCTGGGCAGCACGGCAGGCGGTGCGGTGCGCCTTGCGCCGATGTCGGACCGCCTTGTCGTGGCCGAGGGGATCGAGACGGCTTTGTCCCTCGCCTGCGGACTGCTGGAGGGGCCGGCGACGATCTGGGCGGCCTTGTCCACCAGCGGCATGATCGCTCTGCGCCTTCCTGAACAACCAGCGCGCCTGACGATTGCAGCGGACAGTGACAGCGCCGGGCGCGCCGCGGCTCTGGTGCTCGCCGACCGGGCTGCCCGGCAAGGGTGGGAAGTGTCCATCCTGACACCGCCTCAAGACCGGGACTTCAACGACCTTCTGCGTCATGAGGTGGTGGGATGAAATCGACGCTGCAAATCGTGGAAACCACCTTCTCGCCGCTTCCCTCTGGCTATCAGATGCGCAAGGACGGCGTGTTTCGCGAAATGGAAGGCGCGGAGGGAAAGACCACCTGGACCTTCCTCCGCTCGACCCTGAGGGTCATCGCGATGGTGCGCGACGCCAGGGGCAGCGGTTGGGGGAGTCTTGTCGAGGTGATCAATCCCGATGGGGTGGCGCTGCGCCGCGTCATTCCGGCCAAGCTCTTCGCGGCGGAAGGCGCCGAATTGCGGACGATCCTGTTGGACATGGGGCTGACTATCGCTCCCACACGGGCGTCCAAGGACGCATTGACGAATCTGCTCCAAAGCTGGAAGCCCCCCGCCCGATTGACCACCGTCGAAAGGTTGGGTTGGACAGACGATTCGTGTTCGAGCTTCGCCTGCGGCGATGGACGGGTCCTTGGCGCCGAAACCGTGGTGTTTGCAGGCGACGACACCCCCGGCCTTGCAGCCGAAATGAAACCGGCCGGAACACTCGAAGACTGGGTCGACGGTGTTGCACGGTTTTGCATCCGCAATCCCTTGATGAGCTTCGCCGTGTCGCTCGGATTTGCGGGGCCACTTCTGGAACCCCTGCGCATGGATGGAGGTGGCGCGCATCTTCGCGGAGCCTCGAGCCGCGGCAAATCGACGTTGCAGCGGGTCGCGGTATCCGTCTGGGGATCGCCACGGCTCTTCAGCACCTGGCGGGCCACAACGAACGGGTTGGAAGGTGTCGCTGTTGTGTCGAACAGCACTTTGCTGGCCCTCGACGAAATCGGCGAGGTGTCCGGCCGCGACGTTGGGAATGCCGTCTACATGCTCGCCAATGGCAGCGGAAAGACGCGCGCCAATCGGAATGGCGTCACACGCCCCTCGGCGCGCTGGAAGGTCATGGTCCTGTCTTCGGGTGAGGTCTCACTTGCGAACAAGATGGCCGAGGCCGAGACTCGGCCCGCTGCGGGGCAGGAAGTGCGGCTTCTCGATATTGTTGCAGACGACCGCGAGCACGGTGCCTTCGATACCCTGCACGGACTGCCGGACGGTGCGGCATTTGCGGATCACTTGCGGCACTCGACCTCTTCGTATTACGGCGTCGCAGGGCCTGCCTTTGTCACCAGATTCCTCGAGAAGCGCGATGAGGCGACGGAGACCGCCAAGAACGCGATCCGGGCCTTTCGCGACGAGGCAGTCCGCAGATGGGGTATCACCGCCGAGGGGCAAATCGAACGGGTGCTGACGCGGCTCGGGCTTGTCGCTGCCGCTGGCGAGTTGGCAACATCCTTCGGGCTCACCGGCTGGCCCAAAGGCGAGGCAATCGACGCCGCCTTCTCGGTCTTCGATATCTGGCTGCAAGGGCGCGATCACCTCGGCCCCAGCGAGGCCAACGACGCGATCGCCCGAGTGCGCGAGTTCATCGTTCGACACGGTGACACCCGCTTCGAACCTCGGAACCATACCCCCGATCCGCGACCCATTATCAACCGCGCCGGCTGGAAAGACGACGATACCTTCGCCATTGCACCTGACGTCTGGAGAAACGAGGTGCACAAGGGCTCGGACCCCGTTCGTGCTACAAGGCATCTTGAGGCTGCTGGGTTCCTCGTCCGCGGTGATGGTCGCAACCTCACCCAACGCCTGACATCGGTCAAAGGCAAGCCACGCGTCTATGTGGTGCGCATGAGTATCCTGGGGGCTGGCTGTGATTGACTAAACTCCTCCCCAGAAACGGTCGGACATGTCGGACATGTCGGACCCGTTTGGAATCCTTGAACTTTTCAAGGACCGGGCGCGTTCCACCAAGTCGGACAAGTCGGACCCACAGAGTCCCGTCGGTCCGATTTGTCCGACACCATCTGCAGAAGGGTGCGCAGAAAAAGTCGAATTGAATCAAACGGGTCCGACATGTCCGACATGTCCGACACAATTTCCGGCGGAAGTCGGTAGCCCTAAGTTGGCGGACCTGCTCGACGAGGCTCTTGACAGGTTCGAAGAGCGTGCGGCGCTGCGTGAGTATGCGGGGCGCGAACCTCGTCAGGTCGCCGAAACCGCTGCACTTGACGAGACCGCGCGCCTGGTTGGGTTGTCGCCTTGGCTTCTTCGGCGCCGCTGGGCCTCGCACCCGGATGCTCAAGCGGTTCTGAGGGAACTGCATGCCAAGGGCCCTGTCCGTTCAGGTTCGATTGGCGCCGCGTTCGGCTGGGGTTCAGCGCGCGCCTGGCAAGCAGAAGCACGGCTGCGAGCAGCGGGATTGCTGTTCGTCGACACCAACGGAATGGCTCATCTCATGGGTCATGCCAAGCTCGTGAGCGATGGCAGAAGGGACTGAGCATTGGCGACGCCCCTTGCAAACCCCAAACACGAAGCCTTTGCGCAGGGCCTCGCGAAAGGACTGACTGCCGACGCGGCCTATGCCGAGGCCGGGTATCGTCCGAACCGGGGCAATGCAGTTCGGCTGAAAGCAAATGAAAGCGTCCAGCGGCGGGTCGCCGAATTGGTTGCGGTCGGGGCGAAGGTGGCCGAGGTCGACATCGCAAGGGTCCTCGCTGAGCTCAAGCGCATCGCCTTTGGCGGGTTGAGCGCCTTTCTCCGGATTTCCCCCGGCGGAGAGCTCCTGATCGATCTGTCGGGGGTATCGAAGGAAGACCTCGACACCCTCGACGTCCTAGAATGCGACGTGGTCGAGAAAGACAACCAGGTCACACTCCGCCGCATCAGGATCCGGCGCCTCGACAAGCTCACAGCGCTCTCGGCCCTTGCGAAACACCTTGGGTTGGGGAAGCCGCAGCCACCTGCCGCCACGGATGCTTTTGCTCAGGCGATCAAGGAGATTAATGAGCGCGGGTCGGCGCAGCCGATCGGGGAAGCATTAGTGGCTTGAGAACATGAAGAGGTCGGTTCGGACTTCAAGCTTCATCTCCAATTTCTTCTGCTAGACCAAAATTCGCCCCTCATCATACACACCTGCACCGTGGCGTGCTTTGCACTTGTCTGGGTTGCATCAGTCAAGGCATCATCAACGCGACCAATCTCGCGAGACAAAAAAAACCAGTATGTCCGAACAGTTCTTTGAAAAGCCGATCCTGAACTCCCCTTACGAATATCCCGGGCGTCACTGGGAGCTGGATGCGGATGGGCAGCCGACCAATCGGATCGTTGTCGCGCGGCGGCGTTCCGACCTGATCACGCCCGTTCCAAAGGCAAGAAAGCAACGCCAGGGAGCAAAACAGGGCGCCCTGACTTTAGACGCCGGTGACGGTCTGTCGACCGCAGATCAGGAATACAACCCCACCCCGATCATCAACGAAGTCCGGGGCTATGTCGAAACGTGGCGCAATCTTCCGAACCCTGACCAGTGGCTGGTGACGCCGGAAACTGCTCGGCTGTTGCAACACTGGCGTCACCACAAGTTCGAGGGCGTCAGACCCTTCTTCTGCCAGATCGAGGCCGTCGAAACCGCGATCTGGTTGACCGAGGTCGCGCCGAAGATGGGACCGCGGGTCGCCAAGTTCTGGGCGCACATCAAGGGGGCCAACGAGCAGGCCAATCCCGAACTGATGCGCCTCGCGCTGAAGCTTGCGACCGGGGCGGGCAAGACCACCGTCATGGCGATGCTAATCGCTTGGCAGACAGTG
>Ga0075157_10002677_pt1 | contig 10281 bp, 9 predicted proteins | sample JI81BgreenDNA_FD_70967 | JGI IMG/M metagenome (GOLD analysis project Ga0075157, IMG submission 70967) | Wastewater effluent complex algal communities from Wisconsin, to seasonally profile nutrient transformation and Carbon sequestration -... | ecosystem: Engineered > WWTP > Effluent > Algae...
TCTCGATGCGACTGCCCCGGGTCCCGAGCGCCATATACGGAATGACGCAGCGCGCAGGCGGATTGTGCGGGAACCATCGCTTCCATGCGCGGTCCATGCCTGCATAGTCGGACGGGTCGCCGATATAGACCTCGGCCTTGACGACATTCTTGAGCGAGCCTCCCGCAGCCTCGGCATGTCGCTCCAGCTTGGACAAAGTATAATCGGTCTGTGCCTCGATGTCTGAGCCATACCAGACATGAGGATTGGTGCGGGCTTCGCGGGCAAGCGCGCTGGGCGCGCCCATCGACCGAAACTCGCCATAGTCGCCCTGCCAGTCGGTTGGCACTTCGCCGGCGAGAAAGATCCAGTCTCCGCGCCGCAGCGCAGGCGAATAGCCCGCCAGCGGCGCCGGGACGCCGTCACCCGCAGCGCAGCCCTGCGGGACGGTGCCATCGACGATGGCGATCAGATCGATCTCGATCAGCGCATCCTTGACTGGCAGTGCCCGAATGCCCACCGCAGTCGAGGCGGGCCGCGGATCGGCGATGTAATCGTCGCGCACGTCCAGATAGGGCGAGATGCCCAGCCCCTCCGGAAAGCAAATTCCCGATCCGAACTCGTCCATCGTCGGGCGGTCCCAGGGCAGCCACTGCCAGATCCTGGCAACATCGGTGGCCAGGTCCGCACCGGCAGAGGCCAGCGTGCGCCTGAGCGTTTCCATGACAAAGCGCGATTGGAGCGCCTGACTGCTGGCCAGATTGGGATTGGCCGGTCGAGCTTCAGCCGCAATGCCTGTCCTGAAATCGCTGGCGAGCTGGCCCGAAACGAACACCCAGTCTGCAGCCCTGACCGCCGGCGAATAGGGCATCAAAGGCTGCGGAATGTCAGGCCAGATGGCCACGGGCTGCTTCGCGTCAGTCATGTATCTGCTCCACTTCTGTGCAGATGAGACGGAGGCAGCCCGGGCGAAGCAGCATCAGTGGTGCCTTCCGCCTGGCAGGCCTGCCCGCCGGTTGATCCTCATCACTCGCAAGAGGTCGTGAGCAGCGACGGCCGAAGCGAATGGGGGCAATCCAGCCAGTCGTTGAAGAGGCGATCTGGCGGCGATCGACGGCTTTTGCGCCCGGCCCAATTCCCCCGTCATCGTGCCAAGTGCCGGGGACGATGATATGCCGGTCCCGCGGACGGGAGAGCCCCTGCGAAAAGGCAGATCGGGAGAGCCGCAAAAGGCGTGTTGAGGGGGCGACTCAATTGTCATGTTGATATAACTATACTACAATTAAATTGTCGTCAAAGTCATAGTTGGATGCGCCCCTTCCGGCTCCCCCTCGGGTCAAGGTTTGGAAGTTTAATATGTTGAAAAATAATGATTTATCTCATCGGATAGAGCAGGTAAGGGCACCCGCGCAGCCGCATATGTCGATTGCGCTGACAGGCATATTTGCGCTGGCATGCGGGCTCATGGCGGCGAATCTCTATTACGCCCAGCCGCTCATCGCGCTGATCGGCGCGGACCTGCAAATCCCTGTTTCCCGGCTTGGGTTCATCGTCACGCTGACCCAGATCGGCTATTGCGCCGGGCTGTTGCTCATCGTGCCGCTCGCCGACCGGATCGAAAACCGCCGTCTAGTGCTGACGCTGACCCTGGCAGCAGCGGCAGGGCTGGCTGGCGCCGCCACAGCGCAGACCGCGGCGTGGTTTCTCGTCGCCACGTGCATCGCAGGTATCTGCTCGGTGGGGGCCCAGGTGCTTGTTCCGCTGGCTGCCCATCTGTCTGCGCCCGACCGTCAGGGGCGGATCATCGGTATCATCATGGCCGGGCTGCTGACCGGGATCATGCTGGCACGACCCGCTTCGAGCGCATTGACCCAGGCCCTGGGCTGGCGCGCGGCCTTTGCAGTGCCGTCAGCGTTGATGATCGCGCTGGCGCTGCTGCTCGCGCTGACCATGCCACGCCGCAAACCTGAAGCGACCGGGTCCTTGTTCGTGATGCTCAGGTCGATGGGCGAGTTGCTGATACGGTTCGGACAACTGCGCCGCCGGGCCTTCTATCAGGCCTGTCTGTTCGCCAGTTTCAACATTTTCTGGACCGCCATACCGCTCGTGCTCGAGCAGCAATTCGGGTTCGATCAGGGCCAGATCGCGCTGTTCGCGCTCGCGGGAGCAGGCGGGGCGCTCGCGGCGCCTTTTGCCGGACGGCTTGCAGATCGAGGCAAGGCGCGGGTCGCCAGCGCCACCGCGATGCTGACGATGGCACTGGGCTTCGCGCTGACTGGCCCAGCCATCATGCTCGGGTCGATCATCGGGCTGGCAGTGCTGGCGGTGATCATCGATGCTGCCACCCAGACCAACCAGGTGGTGGGGCAGGCGACCGTTTACGCGCTGGCCCTCGAGTTTCGGGGCAGGATCAACGCCGTCTATATCAGCCTGATGTTTCTGGGCGGCAGCATCGGTTCGGGGATCGCACCGGCGCTCTATGCGCTCGAAGGCTGGACCGCATGCCTCCTCGCAGGTTCAGGACTTGCGCTGATCGCCCTCGCGGTCTGGTGCAGCGAACCGAAAACGGCGTCCGTTGCCGAGCACTGACGCTTAAAGGCTATAAGATTGCGCACTCAATCGCGCATCGGTCGCTCGCGCGCCATGCCGCCGAGAACCTTCCATTCGCCAGCCTGACGCACCCAGGTGTGGGTGACCTCGTAATGCTGATCGGCTGGGCTGCCATCTGCCAACCGTGTCCGATGCGTCTTGTAATACACGATGGCTGTGTCGCCATTCAGCGCGAGGTCCAGAAACGTCATCTCGAGCCGTTCGAGCGTTTTGCCTTCCAGCTTGCGTCCGGTCTCCTTCAGCCCTTCATTGCCCTTGGGCACTTCGTTGAACGGTGGCCAGGCCAGATAATTGTCCGCAGTAGACGCCAGATAATGCGAAAGATCGCCCCGGCTTCGCCCTTCGTAGATCTGCAGTTCCTTGCTCCAGATTTCCTGTTTCACGGCTTCCAGGCTCTGCGCCAGAGCCAAGGGCTCCGCACGAGCGATGCCCGTTCCGACGATCGAGACAAGGCCTAGGGCGAGGGCGGATGAAAGAGTGCGAACGGGCATGGCTTATTCCTGATCAGGTGCAGCGGGGAGTGATCCGGCAATCTCGGCGGTCGTCAGGAAGCCGCTGTCGTCCTGGCTGGCGAGCCATTCGAGCAGGTTTTCGAAGGCTCCCATCCTATAGGGCAGGCCAAGGATATAGGGCGTGACATGCAGCGGCAGCATGCGCGGTGCGTTCTCGCTCGCGAGCCAGCGATAGGCATCCTGGATCTGTTCTGCATAGCTGTCTGCAGAATGCTGCTGGACGGTGATGATCTGCCGATCCGACAGCTCGTGGTTGATGGGCACGTTGACGATCGGACCGGCAGGCGTATCGAACCTGTAAGGCAGATCGTCATTCGGCCAGTCGCACATGTATTCGACCCCCGCCTCCTTGAGCAGGCGCGCCGTCTGAAAGGATTGTGATCGGGCAATCGACATCCAGCCGCGCGGCCTGACCCCGGTCGATCGTTCCAGAATGTCGAGCGACCGGGTGATCAGTTCGCGCTCCCGCTCCTCGGCCAGCGAACTGTCGATCGTGCCGTCCATGTCTGTAGAATGGGCCACAATCTCGTGTCCGCCCGCAAGGAGGTCATCGATAATCGACGGATAACGCTGCGCAATGGCGGCGTTGGTGGCGACGGACACCTTCACGCCCATTCTGGCGAAGGCGTTCAGCATGCGATAGAAGCCGATGCGCGTGCCGTATTCGCGCGCCGTGTAGTGGCGCAAGTCCGGATAGGCGGTCTGCATATGTCCGGGTGCGCGAAAGGGCGCATCAGCAGCAGGCATGATCGGAAACCATTCCAGGCTGACGACGATCGCCACTGCGACGCGGCAGCCGCCGGGCCAGCTGAGCGCGGGCCGGCGGTGGATGTCCGACCAGGCATAGAAATCATGGTCCATGCCCTTGCGGCGCATCGGATATTCGAGATAGGCGGGGTCCAGGGTCATGCTGCGGCTCCATCCGCTGCGTAACGCGCAGCATCAGCGGCTGCCGTTGCGTCATATCCCTGTGCCAGGAAATGATCGGCTATGTCGCCCGAGCGCGTTATCCATGCTCGCCCGTCAGCAGCGATATGCCGCAATACACTCTCGAACGGACCGATCCGGTGCGGCTGACCGATCAGATAGGCATGTAGCGGTATGCACATCACGGTGCCGCCCTCATCGGCGAGCCGATCATATTGGCGGATCAGCGTATCGGCATATTCTCGCGGGCTCATGTTGTAGACGAAGAAACCGTAATGGTCGTTCACCTCGAGACTGTAGGGCATCGAGATGAGCTTGCCGGTCCTGACATGGACGGGCCCCGGCTGGTCGTCGTGATACAGATCGCAGGTATAGCGCAATCCGTATTCGGCCAGCAGGTCGAGCGTGCGCGGTGTGTGGGTGAGGGCGGGTGCCAGCCAGCCCTTGATCGTCTGGCCGGTGGCATTGCGGACGGTCTGGATCGCGTCCTCGATCATCGCGCGTTCCTGCGCCTCGTTCATGCCATAGCTGTAGCGCGTGTTGTAAATCCCGTGGCTGAAAAACTCCCAACCGCGCGCGTTGGCATCATCGACGATCTCGGGAATGTGCTGGCACAGGGCGACAGACAGCGAGACCGACCCCGGAAAGCCATGCTTGGTCATCATCTCTGCCATGCGCCAGTGCGCCGCCCGATTGCCATAGTCACGATGGCCATAGCCGACGACATCGGGATGCGGCCTGGACCAGCTCTTGCGATGCGGGTTTGCCGGCGGATCGAGTTCGTAAAATTCCAGATTGGGGGAAATCCAGACGGCGATTTTCTTGCCGCCGGGCCAAGCGATCGCCGGGCGGTCGCGATAGGGGCGGAAGTCGTACAGTCCAGGATCCTGTTCGCCTTCGCGCATCAGCGTCCCTCCAGCCAGTCGATCACGTCCTGCACCGGAACGACATCGGCATATTTGAGCTGCAGGTCGGTGAGGTTGGCGTAGTGATAGCTTTCATGCTTGTCCGCGCAGGTCTCGATCGGGACGATCGTGCGATAGCCACGACTGAGAGAGTCGACCGCCGTCGCGCGTACGCAACCCGACGTCGAACCGCCGGTCACCACGACCGTATCCACCTTGTGCCAGACGAGCAGGCTCTGCAGCGGAGTCTCGAAGAACGCCGACGGCATGCGCTTGGTGTAGATGGCATCCACCGTGCGATCGATCTCGCAGCGGTCGTCAAAGGCGTGACGGCGGCTGTCATATTTGATGTTCTGCAGGCTGTCAGGCGTATCGGTCCGCGTGCCCCACACGCCAGCATCGGCGGCGCTCTCCATATAGGCGACATGCGTCCATATGACCGGCATACCTGCCATGCGGGCGAGCCGCGAAATGGTGTTGGTATATTCGATCTGCCGCGGATCGGTCTCATAAGCCGTCTTGAATTCGTCGATCCGGGTATAGGCGTTCTGGAAATCGACATTCACGATCGCCAGCCTGTCGCCGAACCCGAATTTCGCACGGGCCGGGTTCGACATCACATCTTCGAAAATCTGCCTCGCGGTCCGGTCGTCACGGACCATGCGGGTACCCACTATCGTCATGCGGCGCTCCTGAAATTGGGGGGCGATGCCGGAACAAAGCCCTTGGGCAGCCCCGCATCGGCGATGAAGCCGTAAAGAGGCTCCCCGGGCAGCGCGGCGGCAAGGTGCGATCGGCTGGTGATCAGGGCCTGCAGGTCGATGCCCGTGCGCTTGCCCATTGATTCCAGCATGAACACCAGATCTTCGGTCACGATATTGCCGCTGGCGCCGGGTGCGGAAGGGCAGCCGCCCAGCCCGCCCGAGGACGCATCGAACGTTGTGATGCCAACAGACAAACCTGCCAGGACATTCGCCAGACCCAGGCCGCGCGTATTGTGCAGGTGCAGTCCCGTCACCGCCTCCCGACCGGCGACACTGCGAACGAGGTCGACGACATGCACGACTGCATCGGGCGTCGCATAGCCGGTGGTGTCGGACAGGCCGATCTCGTCGCATCCCGATTCCATGAGCTCGGCAGACAATCGCCTGATGGTGTCATCGGGAATGGCACCCTCCAGCGTGCAGCCGAACACGGTGGAAAGACTGACCTCGAAGGTCGGCCGACTTTCCTCGGGGACCTCGGCGCACAGTGCAGAGATTGCGCGCGCGGCGGCGAGAACCTGCTCGTGATTCTGTCTGAGGTTGGCAATGCTGTGCGTCTCGGACACCGATAGCGGCAGCGTGAGCTTATGCGCTCCCGCTGCGATCGCATCACTTGCGCCGCGGACATTGGGGACCAGGACTGCCACCGTCAACCCGGGATGGCTGCGTGCGTGGCGGACGATTTCGGCCGTGTCGGCGAGCTGCGGCAGCAGTTTCGCAGGCACGAAACTGCCGACTTCGATCTCGCGCAGACCGGCTGCGACCAGCGCATCGATCCAGCGCTTCTTGGCTGCGGTGGGCATCACCGCCTTGACGTTCTGCAGCCCGTCGCGCGGTCCGACTTCGCTCAGCAGGACATCGATACCGTCCATCGTCATGATCTTCTCAACCCGATTTGATTTGTACTAGCTATAGATCAAATGCGGTTGATTGCAAGATGCGAACGTGCGGCCATGCGATGGCCTTGCGCGGCGAGCCTCAGCTGTAGGTCGGGGAGAACAGGCTTCTTTCGTGCATGTCGATGGTGATCCTGTACCGGTCCGCCCGGTAATAGGCGCTGGTGATCAGCACGACCCTGCCGCTCGGGTCTTCGACCTGTCGCTCGATATGGAGCACGGCCGATCGCGGTTCGATCGACAGGGCAGAGGCCAGGTCCGGGTCCGCGACGATCGCTTCGATCATCTGGATCGCCCCCCCGATCGTCACGCCTGCTTCCTGCAGCAATGCCAGGACGGGCGATTGCGTAAGGCGATCGGGGTGTGCATCGATTCCCAGATTCGCCGGCAGATGGCTGATGATCAGGCCGAGCGGTTCCCCCTTCAGTGATCGCAGCCGGACTGCGCGTATCACCTTTTCCCCTTCTGATATCTTGAGTTTCTCCGCGACCGCCGAGCTGGCCGGTTCCTCAGCCACTTCCACTACCTTAACTGCCGTATTCTGACCGAAGGCGATCAGCGATTCGACTGCCTGGTCGATATTCCCCTCGATCTGCTGGTCGGGCCGGCGATAGGTCACTCGCGTTCCGGTCCGCCGCCGACGTTCGACATATCCACCGCTGGCGAGCTCATCGAGCGCGCGGCGCGCGGTGATGCGCGACACATTGTAGCGCGCACTCAGCTGCATTTCGGTGGGCATCGCCGATTCGAACGCCCGTTCGCCACGGGTGATTTCGTCCCGCAACGTCAGGTAGATTTGATGATATAGCGGTATTGCCGTCTCGCGGATCACTGAGCCACCCGTCACGGGTGTGCGAGGCTTTTTCAGTGCTTTCGGTCTTCTCACGTCAGTGCCCCTCTGCTCGCCGCCAAGCCTAGTCAATTCATGGCGCCGACACCAGCCATGCGGCCGGAACCTATGCCAGCCTCTCTGACAGCGAGCAGGGGGGTTGCCAAGCGGGTCTCATTTGTAATAGAAGTATATCAAATAAATGTAGGGGCCGTTTTTTGAATGTGGATGCGCAGCAGCGACAGGGTGGAACGCTTGGTCAACTCAGCAACCTGCGTGTGGTGGAATTCACACATATGGTCATGGGGCCGTCAATCGGCGTGATTCTCGCCGATCTAGGGGCAGACGTGGTCAAGGTGGAGCCACCGGGTGGCGACCGAACGCGCGACCTGCTGGGCTCGGGCGCGGGTTATTTTCCCATGTTCAATCGCAACAAGCGCAGCGTGTGCCTCGATCTCAAGGATGCCCACGACCTGGCGGCGGCGCGCGATCTGTGCCGCGAGGCAGACATTGTGATCGAGAATTTCCGTCCCGGAACGCTCGATCGTCTGGGCCTGGGATATGCCGAACTGTCAAAGGTCAATCCCCGTCTGATCTACTGTTCGGCCAAGGGCTTTCTCTCGGGTCCCTACGAGGACCGGACCGCGCTAGACGAGGTAACCCAGATGATGGGCGGCCTTGCCTATATGACCGGTCCGCCGGGGCGGCCTCTGCGCGCCGGGTCATCGGTGGTAGACATCACCGGGGGGATGTTCGGGGTCATCGGCATTCTCGCAGCGCTGGAACAGCGACACCACACGGGCACTGGTGCGCAGGTTACTTGCAGTCTTTTCGAGACAACGGCGTTCCTGGTTGGCCAGCATATGGCGCAGAAGGACGTCACCGGCCAGGCTGCGCAGCCGATGCCGGTACGGATATCGGCATGGGCGATCTACGACGTTTTCGAGACGCGCCACCCTTCCGAGCAGCTGTTTGTCGGCGTGGTGAGCGACGGCCAATGGGCAAAGTTCTGCGAGGCGTTCGGATTGTCCGACCTTGCGGCCGACCCGGGTCTTGCGACGAACAACCAGCGTGTTCAGGCGCGCGACATGCTGCTGCCGGTCGTTCGCGACCTTTTCCGGACGATGGATCGTTCGTTCCTTGTCGATCGGCTCGAAGGCATCGGGCTTCCCTTCGCTCCGATAGTGCGTCCAGACGAACTGGCCGACGACGTTCATCTCAACGCGGGAGACAGCCTCGTCACGCTCAGCCTCGAAGGCGGCAAGACCACCAGGCTGCCAGCGCTTCCTATCGAGATCGACGGCCGCCGCGCGGGGCTCTCCCGTGACCTGCCCAAACCCGGCGAGCACAATGCGGAGGTGATCGAAAGTCGATGGGCCAGATCATGACCGGCTCCACGCTTTTCGACAAATTGTGGGATGCCCATGTCGTCAGGGCATTGGACGAAACCCACGACCTGATCGCGATTGACCGCATCCTGTTGCACGAGCGGACCGGCGGCATTGCGCTGAAAAGTCTTGCGGAGGCAGGCCGGGCGGTTCGCGATCCCGCACGCGTGTTCGTCACGATGGATCATGTGGTCGATACCCTGCCTGGCCGCAATGACGAGACGACGCTCCCCACCGGAAAGCAGTTCATCGTCGAAACCCGAGAGGCCGCAAAGGCAGCGGGCGTCACTCTGTTCGACCTTCCAGACCCGCGCCAGGGCATCGTCCACGTGATTTCGCCCGAACAGGCCATCGTGTTGCCGGGGCTGACGCTGGTATGTCCCGACAGTCACACCTGCACTCAAGGCGCGCTCGGTGCGCTTGCCTGGGGAATCGGGTCGAGCGAGGCCGAGCACGCTCTGGCGACGAACACCCTGCGTGTTGAACGGCCAGCCAATATGCGCATCTCGATCGATGGCAAGTTGCGCGACGGGGTGAGTGCCAAGGACCTTGCGCTGCACATCGTGGCAACCCTCGGATCCGCTGGCGCCCGGGGATACATGCTGGAATATGCGGGAGAAGCGGTACGCGATCTCGACGTCGAGGCGCGGATGACATTATGCAACATGGCCACCGAACTGGGGGCCTTTTCCGCAATCATCGCGCCCGACGACAAGGTCTTCGCCTATCTACAGGATCGGCCCTATGCCCCGACTGGCGCGGCATGGAGTGCGGCGCTGAGCAGCTGGCGCACCCTTTCAACCGACCCGGATGCCGCATTCAAGCGGGAGTTCCGTTTCGATGCCGGCGAGGTGGCACCGATGGTGAGCTGGGGTACCAGTCCGCACCAGTCCGTCGCACTCGGCCAGGAGGTGCGCGAGCCGTGCGACGAGGGCGATGTCCGCGCGCGCGACTATATGGGCATCGGCGAGACGCGCGACGTCACCGGGCTGCCAATCGACGCTGCCTTCATCGGGTCCTGCACGAATTCCAGGCTGTCAGACCTGCGAGCCGTAGCTGCGGTGCTGAAGGGCAGGCGGGTCGCTCCGGGCGTGCGGGCGATCTGCGTTCCCGGATCCGGGGCGGTTAAACGCGCTGCTGAGGCGGAAGGCATAGACCGGATACTGATCGCGGCAGGTTTCGAATGGCGCGAGCCAGGCTGCTCGATGTGTTTTTTTGCCGGAGGCGAAAGCTTCGGACAGGCAGAGCGCGTCATCAGTTCGACCAATCGCAATTTCGAAAACCGCCAGGGCCCGAAGACCCGCACCCATATCGCGGCGCCGACGACCGTTGCGGCTTCCGCCGTGCTGGGCCGGATCGGATGGCCATCCGAGCTGACAGCCGATGCCGAGGAGCTCGCGTCGTGAAAGCTTTTCAATCCGTCACGTCGCGCGCGGTGCCGCTGATCCGGGACAATATCGATACCGACGCG
>Ga0075157_10002678_pt1 | contig 10280 bp, 5 predicted proteins | sample JI81BgreenDNA_FD_70967 | JGI IMG/M metagenome (GOLD analysis project Ga0075157, IMG submission 70967) | Wastewater effluent complex algal communities from Wisconsin, to seasonally profile nutrient transformation and Carbon sequestration -... | ecosystem: Engineered > WWTP > Effluent > Algae...
GCATGTGACGCCCGAAGATTTTAAAGCGCTTTGGCAATTTACCGTGGCCTACCTGCGCGATGAAAAAGAAATGCACCAGTTGTTGTACTCCTTTTCTACTTCCTATATGTTTGAAAATGAGGCAGAAATGCTGGAATTCTATCCGGGGGACGCATGGGTAGACATGTTGGGCGTGGATTTTTACGCCTACGATACCCTGCCGCGCACCTGGGAGCGCTTCCGCAAAACGCAGCGCATTTTAGTGGCAGCCGCCGAAACCCGCAGGAAAGTACCGGCGCTTACAGAATTTGGTTTTGAAGGTATTCCGCAGGCAAACTGGTGGACCGATGTGTTTCACCACAATATCATGTCTGACCCGGCAACAAGCCGTATCGCTTATGTTTGTGCCTGGCGGAATGCCAACCGCAAACACCATTATGTGCCTTATCCGGGCGGTGTGAGCGCCCTGAATTTTCAGGAATATTACCGCCTTGATGCTACGCTTTTTGAACGCGATTTGTGGAATTTTTATAAAAAACCAAAACCGGCCATACCGGTAGACAGCGATAAAACAAGCGCCATCGGCGCAGAAAAATAAGCTTCATTCAGGAATATTTGAGTTTGGGCTGCGGCATTAATGTATGTCGCAGCCATTTTTTGGAGCGTATTCAAAAAACGGTACCTTGCTTGGGGTTCACAAAAGGTTTCATACAGATGCCACTGAATGCTGTGTTTTCTGCGTGTACGATCGGTGCGCATCTGTGCGAAATCATCCATTGTTTAAAACATTCAAAATGCCATACAAATTACTCTTTGCCCTGATGGCGTTCACGACCGCACTGCACGCGCAAGCGCCTGTTATTCAAAGTATTACACCAATTGCAAACAGCGTGGAGCAATGGGGGAAATTTGAAGCCCGCATTGCCCTGAACGCCAACTTTACCAACCCTTACGACTACGATCAGATTCGCGTGACGGCCGTTTTCACAGCGCCCAATGGCGCGCAAACCAGTGTTGAAGGCTTTTACATGGACGATTATACCCTGAACACTACCTCCGGCAACCTGAGCGCCAACAGCAGCGGTAATGGTTTCCGGCTGCGTTTTTCGCCCCGACAGCCGGGCCAATGGTCATATACCGTTTCCTGCACAACCGCGCAAGGCACTGGCGTCGCGCCCCCACAGACATTTACCTGCACGCCGGCAAGCGCAGCGAAAAACAAAGGCTTCGTACTGCCCGGCACGAGCAACTACCTCGAATTTGAAAACGGCGAGCAGTACATTCCGGTTGGGGAAAATATCGCGTGGCAAAACGCCAATCCCTACCTCGATTTCAGCAAATGGGTGGGCAAAATGGCCGATAATAATGGCAATTTTTTCCGTTTCTGGCTTTGCCATTGGGGCCTTGGATTAGAGTGGAAAAACGGCTACGACGGCTACCAGGGCCTGCGCCGCTACAAGCAGTCCAGCGCGTATTACATGGACTGGCTTTTCGATTACAGCGCCGCGCGCGGGGTGTACCTGATGTTTTGCATCAACCACCACGGGCAAGTGTCCTCGCAGGTCAATCCGAACTGGTCGGATAGCCCCTACAATGTAGCCAACGGCGGCATGTGCGCCAATACCTGGGATTTTTTCAGCAATACCGCCGCCAAAAATGCCCATAAAAACCGCCTCCGCTACATTCTGGCGCGCTGGGGTTATGCGCGCAGCGTGATGACCTGGGAGCTGTTCAATGAAGTAAACTGGACGGATAACTTCGTACAAAACAAGCCCGCCATCGCTGCATGGCATGCCGAAATGGCCGCTTTTTTAAAAACAAACGACCCCTACGGCCGTCCGGTGAGCACCAGTTTCGGCAGTGATGAAAGCGAAATGCCGGAAATTTGGAACAACCCGGATATGGACTACACGCAGCGTCATTATTACCTCGACAGCCCGAACCTCGAAGCCGTACTGGCCAGCGGCGCCCGCGAAAACTTAGAAGCCTACGACAAGCCGACGCTGATTGGCGAGTTTGGCCTTGGTACAAGCGGCAGCGGACTAACCACGCTCGACCCCAATGGCATTTACATCCATAATAGTCTTTGGGGCGGCTTGTACGGCGGCGGTCTGGGCAGCGCCATGAGCTGGTGGTGGGATTCCTACATTGAACCCTCCAACCTGTACACCCATTTTTACGGCATTTCGGGTATGGCAGCCCAGACGCCTTTCGCAACGCAGGACATGCACCCGACCGACGCGAGCGTGGGTGGCGCTCCCGCCGATTTGCGCCTCGACCCCTCGTTAGAATGGAGCGGCTTGGGCGATACCCTCATCCGTATTGATGCAACGGGCCAAATCCTGCCCTCCGGTTTTAAACTAAGCCGTTACCTCTATGGCGCGCAGTGGAACACACAGTTCCGCCGGCCGCCCGTTTTTGAAGTGGATATGCCGCAAGCGGGTAAATTCCGCCTGCGTACCGGCGGCCAATTTGCCACCGCACCCAGACTCGTCATCTGGCTCGACGGCCAAAAAATGCTGGAAACTACCCCTGCCGTTAATACCAATTATGAAATTACGGTTCCGGCGGGCCTGCACCGCGTGAAAGTGGACAATGCCGGCACCGACTGGATGCTGGTCAGTGCTTACACTTTTGAGGGACTTGGCTCCGCAGTGGATGCCTATGTGCTGAAATCGGCCGACGACCAACAACTTGCCGGCTGGCTGCTGAATGCCAATTACAACCACGTTTATGTGAAGGCCAACGGTGCGCCGCAATCGGTGCAGGGTGCATTCCTGAAAGTACCCGGCGTGGCAAATGGCAATTATCAGCTCAAATGGTTCAATTGTCAAAGTGCCGAATTGCTGCAAAGCGAGCCGGTAAGCGTTCAAAACGGTCAATTGCTGGCGCCACTGCCGGAGTTAGTCTGGGATCTCGCTTTTACCCTCGAAACCTTATCGGTGGGAACTTCCTCGCCGGTGGCTGCAACATTACCTGTGGAGATATTCCCCAATCCTGCGCCGGCGGGCGGACTACTGAACCTGCAATTAGAAACCGATGCCGGGCAACAGGTAAAAGTGGCGTTGCTGAACGCTGGCGGCTTGTCGGTTCAGACGCTTCAGGAAACATATTTACCAGCGGGCAAGCATCAATTATCCCTGCCGCTGGGCACAGATTTGCCCGCAGGGCTGTACTGGGTAATGGTACAGTCGGGCGCTAAACGCAGCGTCCGGGCGATTGGCGTTGTTGCGCCTTAAATCTGCGGGAAATAAGCGCTGCTACAATTTTTAAAAAATGCCACCCGCACCCAAAAATAAAAAACACACTATGACTGTACAAGCATTATTGGCCGCAGAGGCGGCTTTTTTGGCACAAAAAAACAATCCCAAACCGGGAGGAAACGGCGTAGTACAACGCTGGCAAAACCCGGTCGTCACCGCTGCGCATACGCCTGTGATCTGGCGCTATGACCTCGACCCCGCCACCAACCCGCACCTGATGGAGCGCCAGGGCATCAACGCCACTTTTAATTCCGGCGCCCTGTACCATGAAGGCAAATACCTGCTTTGCGTACGGGTGGAAGGCGCCGACCGGAAATCCTTTTTCGCCATTGCCGAAAGTCCGAACGGCGTGGATAATTTCCGCTTTTGGGATTTTCCTGTCGTGCTGCCCGAAACTGAAGACCCCGACACCAATGTGTATGATATGCGGCTCGTTCGCCACGAAGACGGCTGGATTTACGGCCAGTTTTGCAGTGAGCGTAAAGACCCCGCCGCGCCCCCCGGAGATACTTCGCAGGCCACCGCGCAAGGCGGCCTCGTGCGCACCCGCGACCTGATACACTGGGAGCGCCTGCCCGACCTGAAAACGCCCTCCTCGCAGCAGCGCAACGTAGTACTCCACCCCGAATTTGTAGACGGCAGATACGCCTTTTACACGCGCCCGCAAGACGGATTTATTGATGTTGGTGGTGGCGGCGGTATCGGCTGGGGACTTTCGGCTGGCATGAATCCGGCCGTTTTGGAGTCGGAAACGATCATTGACCAACGCGTATACCACACCATCAAGGAAGTAAAAAACGGCCAGGGGCCGGCGCCGCTGCGCACCCCGCAAGGCTGGCTGCACCTGGCGCATGGCGTGCGCAACACCGCCGCCGGGCTGCGCTATGTGCTGTATATGTTTATGACGGCGTTGGATGCGCCCTGGCGCGTTACCCATTTGCCGGCAGGCCATTTTATGGCGCCCGAAGATGAGGAAAGGGTGGGCGACGTGTCGAATGTGCTGTTTTCCAATGGCTGGATCTGCAACGAGCGCAATGAAGTGTTCATTTACTACGGCTCTTCCGATACCCGCCTGCATGTGGCGACATCAAGCCTTGAAAAATTGGTGGACTATTGCATCAACACGCCGGAAGACGGCTTCCGCTCGGCCCTCAGTGTGCAGCAGCGTATCGCCCTGATTCAGAAAAACCTCGACTTTTTGAAGCCATGATGAGTCAGGAATTGGAAACGGAACTGCACGCCGTTTTAGGCTGGTGGCGCGATAAAATGCCCGACGAGCGCAATGGCGGTTTTTACGGGCGCATTGACGGTTATGGCCAATTGCATGAACAGGCAGAAAAAGGCTTGGTGCTGAATGCCCGTATCCTCTGGACTTTCTCCGCCGCAGCCCGCGATCCTCGTTTTGAACAAAAAAAATCAGGTTACGGGGAAATAGCGCTGCGTGCTTACGAATATTTATACGCCAATTTTTATGATACGGAATACGGCGGCTTCTATTGGTCGCTGGATGCGGCGGGCAACCCTGCAAATGACAAAAAACAGGTGTACGCCCAGGCTTTTGCCATTTACGGGCTGAGTGAATATTACCTGCTCAGCGGTAATGCCGATGCCCTGGAATTAGCCCTGCAAACCTTTGCGTTGCTGGAAAAAAACACGTTCGACCACACGCTGAACGGCTATTTTGAAGCCTACTCGCGTAGTTGGGTATTGCTGGAAGATTTACGCCTTTCCGACAAGGACGCCAATGAAGCCAAAACGCAAAATACCCACCTGCATGTGCTGGAGGCCTATGCCAACTTGCTGCGCGCGGCGCCGGAAAACCGACAAGTAGCCACAGCGCTCGAAAACCTGATTGAATTGTTTGAGCAGCGCTTTATTGACCCCGAAAGCGCACATATTCACTTGTTTTTTAATGAAAAATGGCAACTAAAGTCCGATATTGTCTCTTTCGGGCATGATATAGAAGCCAGCTGGCTGCTCTGGGATGCCGCGCAGGCCCTCAGTAACGCCGCAGTGCAGGAACGCCTCAAACCCCTTTGCCTGAAAATTGCCGACGCGACCCTGCGCGAGGCCCTTGATCCCGACGGCGCGGTGCTGAACGAACGCCGGAACAGCGACGGCCGCTTAGACACCGATCGCATCTGGTGGGTACAGGCTGAAGCGATTCTGGGTTTTCTCAATGCCTGGCAGATGAGCGGTGCGTCAATTTACCGCGAAGCGGCGGAACGCTGCTGGCAGTACACGCGCACGCACCTGCGCGATACCGAAGGCGGCGAATGGTACTGGCGCGTAGGGCGGCAGGGGGAGCATTTTCCGGAGGAGGATAAGGCCGGCTTCTGGAAATGCCCTTACCACAATGGCCGGATGTTGTTGTTTGGCAGCCGGACGGATGTTACTCGTACTCCGAAGGGCTGACGCCAAACTGTTCCCGAAAACGCTCCCTGAAATATTTAAGATCCTGAAAACCAACACGATAAGTTACTTCCGCAACCGTAAACCGATGCGTTTTCAGCAGTTGGGCGGCCTGTTGCAGCCGGATGCTGCGGATAAATTCATTGGGCGACAGGTTCGTCAGCGCCTTGATTTTTCGATAAACCTGCTTGCGGTTCATCAATAATTTCCGGGCCAGATCGTCTACGGAAAACGCACTGTCGTCGAGATGTTCTTCTACGATTTGATGGACTTGTTTCAGGAAACTTTCATCCATTTCAGCCAGCAGGTGTTCAACGGCTGCGGTATCGGGGTAGGGCTGTTGCAGGCTCCGTGCATATTTTTCCCGCAAACGCCTGCGGCTTTCAATGAGGTTTTTAATCCGCAATTCCAGCAGATGCAGGTTAAAGGGCTTGGTGATGTAGTCGTCGGCGCCGGTTTCCAGGCCGTCAATTTTAAAAATCAAAGAGGTGCGGGCGGTGAGTAATACCACCGGGATATGGCTGGTTTCCACGCGGGTTTTGAGCAGCCGGGTGAGGGTAAGCCCGTCCATTTTCGGCATGGAAATATCACAAAGCACAAGATCGGGCAACGACTCTATGGCGATTTCCAAGCCTTTTTCGCCGTTTTCGGCACAAAGTACTTCATATTGCTTTGAAAGCTGACTGCACAGGTAGTCCCGGATGTCGGGATTGTCTTCTACAATCAGCACACTGGCCGCTTCTTCGGGCGGCGTACTGCCATGCGGTGTGGCGCTCACTTGTTCCATACTTTGCAGCGCCTCGGTGTATTCTTCCAAAGCCTCGCCGTGCAGGCGTCCGCGGGTTTTTTCTTTGGGGCTGAAATGCGTTTCGCCCAAGGGCAGCCACACGCAGAAAGTAGCGCCTTCGCCGGGGGCGCTGGCCACTTCAATACGCCCGTGGTGCTGCGTCACGATGGCTTTTACCAAAGACAAACCGATTCCCGACCCGCCGTCAATGCCCGCTTCGTCGTGGTTTTCAGCCTGGTAAAAACGCTCAAAAATATGCGGGAGTTTGTCGGCCGGAATGCCCCTGCCTTTATCGCGTACCTGCACAAAAAATTCATTATTGGTAGTATTTTCCCCTATTTCGACAAAAATTTCGCTACCGGGTGAGGAAAATTTGATGGCATTGGAGAGCAGGTTGAAAAATACTTTTTCTAATAAATCGGGGTCAAACCAGGCCTGGATTTGTTTGTTTTGGGTGGAAAAATGCACCTGAATCTGCCGTTGCTGCGCCAATTCGCGGAAGGCCAGACAAATTTCGGCCACAAACTGGACAATATTGCCCTGGCCGGCTTCAATTTTCATCAGTCCCGCCTCCGCTTTGCGGATGTCGAGCAGTTGATTAATCATGGTGAGCAGCCGCATGCCGTTGCGGTGCATACGCGCCAGAATGTCGCGCTGCCTGCTGTCGGCAGCCGAGCGTTCGCGCAGCATTTCTTCCAGCGGACTGACGATGAGTGTCAGCGGCGTTTTTAATTCGTGGCTGATATTGGTAAAAAACGCGGTTTTTAGCTGCGTCAGTTCTTCTAGTTTTTGCTTTTCGAGGCGTTCCAGCTGAATTTCATGTTGGTAATTGGCCCGAATCATCTGAAGGCGGAAAGCGCCGTAAATGGCGCCCGCAATCAGCATAAAATAAAGCGTATAAGCCCAGGCCGATTGCCACCAGGGCGGCCTCACCCGTATAGCCAGGCGCGCTGCCTGCGGATTCCAGGCCCCATCGGAATTAGCCGATTTTACTAAAAAAACATAATTTCCCGCAGGTAAATTGGTGTAATGCGCCATGCGCTGCGAAGCGTCGGTGTAGGTCCAGTCGGGATCAAAACCCTCTAATTTATAGGCAAAACGGTTTTGCTCGGGACAGGAAAAATGCAGCCCGGCAAATTCGATGGACACCACGTTTTCATGGTGCGACAACACCAACTGTGGCAGGGTGGCGAGGCTTTTTTCCAACAAAAAACCTTCCGTGGTGCGTTCGCCGGGATTGACGCTGCGGTTAAAAAGTTTCAGGGCGGTCAGCACGGTAGTAGGCAGCACTGAATCGGCCTGAATTGCTTCGGTTTGGAAAGCCGTAATACCGTTGTTGCCGCCAAAAAGAATTTGACCTTTGGGCAAATGCAGCGCTGCGCCGGCATTGAAAAAGCGATCCCGCAGTCCATTCCGGTTGTTGTAGGTGGTCACTTTCCACTGATTTTGCGGCGCAATATTAGCCAGACCATTTTGTGTACTCACCCAAAGGCGGTGCTGATCGTCTTCGAGCAGCGATTGAACAATGGGAGAAGGCAGCCCTTCATTTACCTGAAGTGCTACAATTTTTTGCTGGCCGACATCCCAGTAGTCGAGGCCGTTTTCGGTAGTGAACCATATTTTTCCGCTGCGGTCTCGGCAAATATTGGTGAGCGAGTTGCTCCGCAGTCCGCCGTTTTGAACGCTGAAATGCTGCAATACGTGAATGTTCCGGGCGGCTGCATCGAAGCGAATCAGGAAAAGCCCGCCACCACGGGTACCCATCCAGAAATGGCTGCCGGCCTGCACGCCCGGCAGGTCGCCGGGGTGAAGCTCCAGCAGGGCAATGATGGGCGACAGGCGGAAATTGTGGCCCTCCGGGCTTTCGGCAAAACGCAGAAACACGCCCTGTTCGGGGTCATAGCAATTCAATCCACTATCCCAACTGCCCAACCACACCTTGCCGTCCGAGTCCACGAGGCCGCACATGAGATAGTCGTCGCTGACGTTTTGCGGGCCATCGCCTTTTAAAAACTGTTCGGCGCGGCGTACCAGTCCGCCATTTGGCGGCAATTGCTTGGTATCCAGCCGGAAAGCCCCTGCGCCCTGCGTGAGTACCCAAAGCCGGCCCTGTCCGTCGGGCAAAACTGCCGATACAAAATTGGAAACCGAAGAAGCGGAGGGCGGAGTCAGGGTGAAGTGTTGGAAATTATTCCAGGCCGGCTCGCCATTGCGCAGCGGAATGCGGAAAAAGCCGCCGCCAAAAGCGCCTGCCCAGACGGCTTCCGGCGTCGCTGCAAGAAAAGTAATCGGGTCAGAGATCGTTTGGCCCAGGCGGCGCATGGGGTGCAGCGAAAAATTGGCCGAGCGCGGGTCGAGGCGGTTGAGGCCGCGGTCGGTGCCGATCCAGAGAATGCCGGTGCGATCAAGAAAAAGCGAGCGGATGTTGTTGCTTTTCAGCCCTGGATGCGCCTCTGTTTCGGCAAAAAAACGCGTGACGGCATAACCTTCAGCCCGGCTTTGCAGCAGGTTAAGTCCGTTGAAGGTGGCCACCCACACCGCGTCGGCATTGGGGAAACCGGACTCCTGCACGTCGAGTACAAAATTATGGCTCAGGCTGTTGTTATTGCCCGACTGGTATTCAATGCGCGTGATGTTCGGCGCTGCCGCATTGGCGCTGCAATCAAGTTTCTTCAGGCCGCCCTTTGTGCCTACCCAAAGTACCGACGCCTGGCTTCGGCTTTGTCGGATGCAGTACGCAAAGTTTTGATATTCAATATCTTGTTGGGAAAAATTTTGATTGTCAGGGTGCAGTACAATTTGCTGAAAATCGGGTACGCCACCGTTTTCTGCGCCCCGGAATACGCCATGCGAGCCGGCGATCCAGAGGGCGCCGTCGGGCGTTTGGGTCATGGAGTAGAGGTAAATGTTTTCGCTGGGCGCCCGGGTTTTGCCGTTCAGTGGGACGGCCTGGAGTTGTTGTCGGTCGGCATCATAAAAAAACAGGCCTTCTTCGGCGCCGACCCAGAGTTTGCCGCTGCGGTCGCGGAAGACGGAGGTAATGTTGTGCGCCGGGAGCGGGTTGTGGGCTGGCAGGGCGCTGTGTGCGGCTTCAAAATGCTCGGTGGCGTGGTCAAAACGGAAGAGGCCGGTATTGCGGGTGCCTACCCATATTTTACCGTCGGTATCTTCGTACAGGCAGGTAATTTTATTACCATCGAGGCCGCCGCTGGCGCTGAAAACCCGCACCTGGTAGCCGTCGTAGCGCGCCAGGCCCGACCAGGTGCCGAACCACAGGAAGCCGGCCTTGTCCTGTAGCATACAGGTCAGGGTGCTTTGGCTGACAATACCGCTTTGCACCGGGCTTTCGAAGGGAAAGTCGGGTAGTTGGGCGTTGCCGCAAAGGGGCAGGCATAGTAGTAAAAGGCAGCGCAGGATTGGGTTCACGGTTGCGGTATGGGCTTGGGTTGGCGGGGAGATACAAATGTAGGGAGAAATTGGTTTTTTTTGATCTCAGGCCTGATTATCCTTACTTTAGTCCGGTATTGTCACGTGCAGGGAGTCGATTACCCACAAATACAAACTTTTCAAGGAGTGTTCATCTTTGGCAATGCCATAAACACAGTGAGCGTTTTTTATTTTCCGCAGATTTTCGGGGTTAACGAGAAACCATACATGCGTTTTTGGCGCAGCAATGAACCTACCGTAAGCGCAACTGATTTTCATAATTGCTGCCGGAACCTGTAAAATGAAATACTAACCACCGCACAAATTCCACCCATTTCCTGTACCTGCAAGATATTTTTTATACTTTTCGCCCACAAAACACATCTTTCCATGCAGATCAACGACGCACACGC
>Ga0075157_10002680_pt1 | contig 10274 bp, 12 predicted proteins | sample JI81BgreenDNA_FD_70967 | JGI IMG/M metagenome (GOLD analysis project Ga0075157, IMG submission 70967) | Wastewater effluent complex algal communities from Wisconsin, to seasonally profile nutrient transformation and Carbon sequestration -... | ecosystem: Engineered > WWTP > Effluent > Algae...
CGCCCCTCGATGCCCGCAAGCCTTGCACCGCATCCGCGCGCCGAGGCTGTCCAAGTCACGAGCCCAGCCGCGGGCATGGCATTGCATGGCGATCGGCACGGGGTCGAGCAGCTCGCGGTGACCGCAGCCGCGGCACTTCACCCGGAGCCGAAAGCCTTTGCGGGCGAAGTCCGTGATCAGCTCGAGGCGGGTGCGGCCCATGCGTCGGCAATGCTCGGCGGCTCATGTGTAGGAAACCGCATCCCAGAACAATCGGAGAACAAGTCTGTGGATTACATGCCGCGATGTTATGGGCGCATCATTCCGCGAATGGGTCGACGGGCGTTTCTTTTCGCAGCTGTTCCTTGCGCCGCTGCTCGAGGATTGGGGCCCGCGCTTGCTCGATGCAGCGCCTGAACTTGTATAGGGGAGAGAGGAAGCCGGACCAATCGTATTGACCAACCCTTTTGCCGTCCCGGGTCACCAGCATCGATGACGAGTATTGGAAATTCTCGAGCCACTTGAGATCGGTGACGAGCAGCAACAAACTGTCCCCTACGAACGGTGCACCCTCGATCCAGCTTCCATCTTCATCCTCGAAGCGTATCGAGTAGTTAGCGCGAAGCCCCTTTTCAGGATCAAGCTTGAGCGATCGCCATTCTGGATTCGTCATGGTGATTGCGACCTCGTCGTTCATCAGATCGCCGGTAATGCTATCACCCTCGACCGCCTTGGGTTTCGAGATGAATAGAACCGTCCCAAGCTCCCAGGAAATCCCAATGCGACACTCTTCGTCGTTCGAAAGGTCGTCCCAAGCCGAAGCGGGCGCACTCAGGGCGAGGGCCACAAATCCAAGAACCGCTGACCGCAATCGCATTGAAGCATCCCCCTGATAATTGGTGCAATCCTAACCCAGAGACGGTTATTCGGGAAGTGTCGAGCACGGTCATCCGATGATTGGGCCCGAAACCCCCGATCTCATCCTCAAAGTGGGCAGGGTGGTGGGCGAATGCCGAGCTGCTCTGGCAAGTGTCCGTAATGCCGATGGTATCTTGCCGAGTTGGGCGGACGGGGCATCCGCCACACCCCATTTTCACGCTTGTTCATGCTCGCCGGGCGGCTGGGCCAAGGCCTCGCGGCGCAACTCCCGGCGCGTCTTGGCACCGGTCATCGCGATCCACTTCTTGATGCAGTCCGTCCGGGCACCGTAGATCAGCTCGACCCGTTCCCAGCCGCCCCGCGCGAACTCCTCGGCGAATTCGGGGGGCGGGGCAGGGAAGCGCCGCGGGGAAGGCTGGCGGGCGGCCGTCACGGCTCGATGATGCCGTAATCGGCATCCGCAGCTTCTTCGGCCATGGCGAAGAAATCCTCCCGGACGGACTTCGGTGCCCGGTTCCAAGCGCGGCAGAGCGCCAGCATCGCATCATCTTCCGGATCGTCTTCCCGGGGCAGCACCAGCCCAAGGTCGACCTTCTTGAGCATCGCCTCGACACGGATTTGCTTGGCGCCCAGTTTCTCCCTGCCGGCTTTCTGCAAGAGCGGGAGCGCTTCCTGTTTGGGCAGGTCGGCGAGCTGCGCGTGGTGCTCGAATGAGAGGCCCTTGTGCCGCTGCGACGGGGGAAACGCCCGTGCGACCTTCTCCAAGCGCTTCAGAGCCCGCGCGTGCTCGGCGTCTGCGGCAATCTCGCCCAGGGCAAGCTCGATCTGTTCCGGCTGGAAGATCTCGCGGCCCTTGGCCAGCCAGTCGCCAATCTCGAAATCGAGCGTAAGGCGAATGCCCGCAAGGCGGCGGCCCTCGGCAAGCCAGAGGTCAAATTCGCTCGGCGTTTCCAAAGCCGGAGCGGCGGACTGTTCCGTCTGTGTCATGTGCAACCTTTTCGCAAAGGTCGCCGCGTCAGGTCCGAATATAGCCGATCGGCTGGGGCGAGGGAAGGGGGTCACGAATCCTACCCCTCTCTCGCGCGCGATCTGTGCGGACTGTGCGGCCGTCGAGAGGTCCCTGTGAATTCCAAGGGACCCCCAAGGTTGCATCCGGACTGCGGATGCTGCCTCATGGCGGGGCGATATCGTCGGGCCGATATCGAAGGGGGTCTGTAATGCTGACACCCTTTGCCAAGCCAATCGCGGGAAAATACCGTGACTGGCAATTGCGCGACTGGCCCGCAATTCGATCACGCCTCGAGCGGGCGATATCTGCCCGAGCGGTCCGGAACCGGCACGATCGGACTACAAGTTTTTACAAGTAGGGGCCCGCCGCTCGACCGGAGTTTTCCGGAGCAGGGCGCGGTCGGCATGTCAGGTTTTGTTAGGTTCGGCGCGCTCGCCCTTACCGCAATCATACCGTTCCCGGCATCGCCGCCCTTGCCGTATTCTTGCCGTGCTCGGCCGCCGCTGATCTCAACTTCTTTCAACAGGCCCAGCCTTAGCATTCCTGAGCATCGGCCTGAGGTGAGGGCCGTTTCTATCCGTTTCCAAAGTAGAAATCCGGGCGCGCCGATCTGAGGTTTTATGGGGTTCCGCCGGGGGCGCTCAACATTGATAGCAATGGCGCCGGAGCAAGCATTGGTATCAATGGCGGGCGAGGGCGGCGCACCCCCTTTTCTAATTCCGCAGGTTGCCAGCCTTAGGGTTTCCTTAGGGCGATCGGTGCTGCCCGGCTTCAGGTTTCTTCAGGTTCCGCCGCCGCGCCGACGCTAACATTCACTAACATCGGGGAAGGCCTGCCCAGCTTGCGGACCCCATCCCCTTCTCCCCTGAAACAAGAGGGGCGGCCCGGCCCCATAGGGCCGCGCCCCTCTATATACGTAGTATATAGGGTGTGTGTGCGGAAGCGTTCGGAAGGAGGTCCGGACCCGTTCGGAAACAGTGTTCGGACCCCCGTTCGGAAGGGCGTTCGGAAGCCGGGACGGCCTCACTCGGCGGCCTCGACGATGATGGTTTTCGTGTCGCTCCCGCGGCGCTTCACCTGCTCGGTTCGGATGGCACCAGAGGCGAACAGCTCTTCCATGGCGGCGACGAGCCGGTCCTTGGAATAGCCCTTGGCCTGCTGCATCCCGGCAAAGCTGGTGGGCGCGTAGTTCGGGCCGGGGTGCGGTCCAACTTCACGGCCCGGCTCCCGTGCCCTGAGGCAGGCAAGGAATGCGGCTTGCGCTCCCTTGGCCTTCATCTCCCTCACCAGCGCCTTGCCCTCATCCTTGGGCAGATCCTCGGCCCGGACAAAGGCGCCATCGCGCCAGCGAAAATCGATGCGACCACCGGCGGGCCCATAATTGGACTTCGGATTGATCAGGCTGCGCGCGTCCGGATCGACTTCGGGGTTTCCGAATTCCATGAACCAGCGTGACCGAACCTTGTTGTGGAAGGCCATGGCGCCGCTCCACTGATCATCGGACTTGTTCGGGTGGTGCAGGAGCATCGCCGCCCCGTCCTGCGCCATGGCCAAGCCGGTGAACATCTGAATGAATTGCGACACTTGGGCGTTGTCGTTCAGATCGCCTGCGAGCGCGTCTGTGGCGCTGTCGAAGGCGAACAGGCCGATATCGAGATGCCGGCAAGTATCTTCGATCTCGCGCCAGCGATCGGTCGGAACGAGCTTGCGGTCCTCGCCCGCCACGGCCAGCGCGGTCGAGCCGGGCTTGTCCACCAGAGACACCAGGTGCATGCGGCCGAGCCAGTCCTTGCGCTCGATGCCCAAGGCCTTCTCGATCGATGCCTGCCGCCGGAACAGCTCGTCCTGATCATCCTCGCAGGTGACGTAGAGGCAGTTTCGCCGCTCGACCGGCATTCCGAGGAACGGCTTGCCGACCGCGATGGCCGTGAACAAGCACTGCTCGAAGAGCGATTTGCCCACGCCGCCCATGCCGGTGAGCATGGTGGTCTGGCGCAGCGGCAGCCAATCGCCCCAGAGCGAACGGCGTTCCGGCGGCTCGCCCACCCATGCCGCAACATCGATAAGGGGCAGGCCGGTGCCATGGGCGCGCTTCAGGTCTGCGACCTCGAAGATCGAGGCTACCTGCTCCCACGTGTTGACGGTCTGATGCAGCCCGATGCCGTGGAGGTGCGCCAGTGCCTGCGACTGCGCATCGCGCTCGTCGTTCGCCTCGATGTCCAAAGCAATCGGCTGCCGAAGGCCGCAGCCATTGATTTCGAGATGCCATGTCGGATTGAGAAGGGTCATCGCGCCACCTCCTGCCCGGTATGGGCAAATGAGGCGGTCGCAAGTGCCGTGAACGAACATGAAGAACGCCACCTAAACCTTGCCAAGGCGGCAGTTTTCGAGTATCGATTGTCTAGATCCCCTGCACTGACGAAGCTGCGAAGATCATGGCCCGGCTGAGTGTTGGTAGCACTCTCCGGGCCGTTTCGTTTATGTCGGTTCATTCTCTTCAACTCCTACGTATTGATGAAGCGATCGGGCATCGATCAGACGGCGCCGCCCGACGAGCCGCGAGCGCAGCTTGCCGTCCGCAATGGCCCGGTGGATGGTGATCTTGTGCAGGCCGGTCAGCTTGACCGCTTCCTGCACGCTATAGGTGAGGCGTGGGCCGAGGCTGGGCGCTGTGACTGGGGAAGTCGCGGCGGTCATGTCAGCGGGCCTCCGCCGTCGAGCGATACCGGCGGGCATGCACCCAGCTGCTCAGGTCGCGGGGATCATACCTGACGAAGCGGGCGACCTTGTGGAAGGCCGGGCCGTCCCCACGGCATCGCAGGTTGGCGAGGGTGCCAGCGCTGAGCCCGAGGAAGCGGGCCGCCTCGTGCGGGCTCAGAAGCTCGCCACCGGCAATGAAGGCTTGGTTTTGGGCGTTCATGTTGGTGCTCCTTTGTTAAGCACCAATCACTTACATTCATTTCCTCGGAGCCGTCTCAACCACGAAGCGCCGATTGTGGTTTCTTGTCGCGCGGGAAAACAAGCGGGTCATCGCCCGGATTGGCAAGCAGCCACTCGGCGAAAGCTTCATGGAGGAAGGCGTCCCACTCTTCGGGATGGATTCGCAGCTTGCCCGGGTCGCGGAACTCGTGCGGCATGTCGTTATCGAACCAGCGGTGGAAGGCCTGCGCAAATTCGAGGGACCGCTCCATGGTCGTCCACTTCACGTCGACCTTTCGGGCATAGGCGCGGGCATCGCCAGCGCAGTTCGCCTCGCAGTCGAGCCCGCGGCGGACGTGATCGAAGCGGGCCTTGAGTTTCTTGCGCTGCTCCTTCTGGCCGTTCCTGCTGAATTTGGCGACGGGCAGGCCGTGCCGCTCGGCCCGGCCGTCGAGGAAGTCGGCGAGCATCCCGCGCAGAGCGTCATTCATCGGCGTATCGCTGCGGAGAAGGGCGGCCAGATCGCCACCCGGATTGTCGGATAGACCTTGCAGCGCCGTCTTTGCTCGGGCGATGCGGCGCATGTTCTCGACAAGCCGAGCGTGATCTTCCGGCGTCATGCGTCAAGCCTCGCCCCGCAACCGCGCAACCTCGCGCCAGAGATCGAGCTCCTGCCCAACGTTCAAGACGCTGGTCCGGGCAATCAGATACGCCCGACCCCCTTCCTCGGTATCGATGGCGGACAGCTGCTCGACCACTTCAAGCCGTTCCTCGCGGGGCAGGCGTTCCAAGATCGAGATCAGGAGCAGGGAGAGGGCGCTGTCCCCATGCTCGACCACGGCACGCGCCAGCGGCTCGATCGCCCGAATGCGCGGGTGGCGATAGGGGAAGCGACCGGCCATCTCGGCACGGAGGGCCTTGCGAGCCTCCCGTGCCGAACGGTTTGTCCGCTGCTCGACCTGCCGCCGGGCTGCGGTGGGCAGCACGGTGACGTTGGGTCGGGGGCGAGCCTCGAGTTCCCGAACTGACGGGGTGCGTGGCAATGCGCTCATTGCTCGCCCCCTGGTTGCCCGCCGTAATATTGCCCGATCGCATGCGCCCGCATATGGTCGTGAAGCGCCTCACGGGCATGTGGAACCGCTTCGAGCATCGCCACCATGGCTCGCATCCGCCCATGGTAGTGCGCCTCGTCGAAGTCGCGGCGAGCTTGCTGCACGGCCTCAGGCAGGTCGTTTGCGCCGCCATATCCGGGCCCGCTCGCTTGGGCACGGTAAGCGACACTGCACTCGCCCTCCGTGCTCGTCATGATCGAACCGCCGAAGCGAATCCACTCCTCGGCCCAAGCGGCGACGAAGATGTCGAGGCCGGGGGCGATGGCGCCCGGGATCTGCGCGCCGGCCATTACGCTGCCACCTTGCTGGGCGAGTTCACGTCACCGGACAGCGACGGAGCCGGGCCCATGAGCCGGTCCATATCTGCGCGCATCTGGGCGAGGAAGTCGTCCTCATAGGTCGCGTCCGCCGTCCAATCGAGCTTCCAGCGCAAGGCCGTGAGATCGGGCGAAGGCGTAGCCATGAGCTCGGCCGCAATGGCAGTGAATTCGCTGCACAGCTGGTCGCGGTGGTCGTTCATGTGCTTGGGGACCGAATAGGCCGGATTGGCTTCGAGCAAGATCTTGCGCTTCTCGGCGTCCCGGCTGATCAGGTCGAGCCCATGGCGGCCGAGGAACTGGCTTTCAAGGTAGTAGAGCGGGTCGGTCGCATTCACGTATTCGGCAAAGGCGATCTCGGCAGCGCGGAGCCGCTCAAAGGTTGCATCCCACTTGGCGCGCATGTCATCGGTGGTAAGGGTCTGGGCAGTCATCATTCGGCACTCCTCTGTAGTGCGGTTGGTGATCAGGCCGGGTCCGAGAGCGCCAACTCTTGGGCCCGGCTGTTTGTAAGGGCTTGCGCCCTCTGCTTTCTCCGGAAGGCGGCATCGAGAGTGTCGCGGACCTCGGTGCGCCCTTCTAAGAAATCCTCCCATGCCTGCATCAGCTGCTGGCGCTCTTCGAGGAACAAGGTGCGCAGATAGGCGGCCTTGACCTCGTCCTCGAGCTCATGCGCTAGGCATGCTTCAATGATATGTTCGGGGAAATCAGTGTATTCGGCCGCCCAGTCCCGGAAGGTCGATCGCCAGCCGTGCATTGTGTCGGCGGGGGCATATTCCTTCAGAACATTGCTGCAGCTCGTGTCGCTGATCGCCCTCTTGTTCGGGGCGGTGGGGGACGGGAAGACAAATGGCGAATTCTCTTCGCCCGGTGCTGGGATCGCCTTGATAAGCTTGATCATGTGGCAGGCCTCGACAGGCAGCGGCACGACGTGCTGACGATCGGCCTTCATCCGTTCGGGCGGGATGACCCATAGCCAGTTGTCGAGGTCGAACTCTTCCCATAGCGCACTGCGCCCCACGCCGGGACGTAGCGCAGTCAGGATCTGGAATTGCAGGGCCTGCGCCGCTGTAGTGCCCACTGCCTTGATCGCCTGATATACCCTCGGAGCATCTTCCACGGGCACCGCAGGGAACTTCCTTTTCTTCATCTTCTGAAGCCCGAGGCCGGTCCGCACGACTGACTTGGGCAACTCGGCGGTGCGCAGATCCTTCGAAACCGCCCACACGCAAACCTCGGCGATACGCTGCAGCACCCGGCGCGCCGTTTCCTTCTTCACCAGCCATATAGGCTCAAGGACTTCCTGCACCTGCAGGTGACTGAGATCGGCAATGCGCACGTTCTTGATCTTGGGATAGGCATAGGTCCGCAACGTCTGAATCCACTGGTCGGCGTGCTTGCCGTTCCGGAAGGATTTTTTCTTCTGCTCCCAGCAAAGCTCGGCGGCTTCCTCGAAGGTCACTTTCGCCTGGCGAAGCCTCTTGCGCTCTTCGATCGGGTTGAGGCCGTCGCGAACCATGCGCCGTAGCTCGGCGGCACGCTGGCGGGCTTCGGCAAGTGACACATCGGGATAAGGGCCGAGGCCCATATCGCTGCGCCTTCCGTCGGGCATGCGTAGCCTGCAAGTCCATGAGCAGCCGCGGCGGGTCTTGCCCACTATGAGGATGAGGCCATCTCCGATAGAATGGCGGCCCTCTTGCTTGGCCAGCGATTCAAGTTCGCGGACGGTGATAGGGCGGGGGCGGAGATAGGGCATAGCGGCGTTCCGGGGTTGTTCCTTCCCCACCAAAATCCGCCAATTAGGGGCGCTTTGTCAAGAGTCCCCCAGATACCGCCAGTTACTCAAAATCTGGTGTTTTCCGGCCCTTATGTGCCAAAATGTTACCACCAGATGCCGCCAGATAACGCCATTTGGCGGACAGGGTGGGATTCGAACCCACGGTAGGCTTGCACCTACGGCGGTTTTCAAGACCGCTGCCTTAAACCACTCGGCCACCTGTCCTTGAAATGCCCCCTAGCCAGTGTTCGCCTGTGAGTCATCCCCGTTCGGTTGTTGGGAATTCATCCAAGGTGTGACATCCCTAGCCAGATGATTCCCCGCCTGCTCCCTGCTGCCGCTCTGGCCGTTGCCGCGCTTGCCACACTTGGCGCGATGCCTGCGTCGGCTCCGGCGACCGCGCAGGCCAGCGCCGATGGCATTCCGTTCGATGCCTACCTCGAACTGCTCAAGGCCCGCGCCCGGGCGGAGGGAGTGCGCGAGGACACCATTGCGCGCATGACAGCCGGGCTGACCCCCAATCCTCGGGTGATCGCGCTCGACAACAACCAGCCCGGCAGCGCTACATCGCGGGGCTATCCGCCGATGTCGGCCTATATCGCCACCCATGTCGATGCCGCGCGGATCGGCGGGGGCAGGGCGGTCTACGCCCAGCACCGCGACACACTCAGCCAGATCGAGGCGCGTTACGGCGTGCCTGCGCCGATCATTCTCGCCATCTTCGGGCACGAGACCAGCTATGGACGAGTGAAGGGCGACTTCGATCTGGCCCGCAGTCTTGCCACCCTCGCGTGGGAAGGCCGCCGCCGCGAGCTCTTCGCCGGCGAGTTCGTCGCACTGATGAAGATTGCAGAAAAGGGCTATGACCGCTCGCAGCTGGTCGGATCCTATGCCGGGGCTTTCGGCAACCCGCAGTTCCTGCCCAGCGTCTATCTGCGCCTCGCAACTGACGGGGACGGAGATGGGCGCGCCGACATCTTCACCAACCGGGCCGATACCTTCGCCTCGATCGCCAACTACTTCCGCGATGCGGGATGGCGTCCTGGCCAGACATGGGGCGTGCGTGCCGCGGTGCCGGCGGGATTCGATGCCTCGGCCTACCGCACCCGCCTCGTCTCGCCTGTCTGCCCGCGCGTTCACGAGAGGCTCAGCCGCTGGATGACCGTGGCCGAGTGGCGTGCGGCGGGTGTCGAGCCGCTGCGCCCATTGGCGGAAGACACGATGGTCGCCTTCTTCCAGCCCGATGGCCCCGGCGCCCCTGCGTGGCTGCTGACAGGCAACTACCGCGCGATTCTCGAATACAACTGCTCCAGCTACTATGCCCTGAGCGTCGGACTGCTGGCTGACGAAATCGTGAACTGAGGAGCCGCCCCGCCTCGCCAAGCGGCAAGGGGGCGGATATAGCCGCGCACGTGATGTCCCCCCGATTTTCCCGTTTCGCCCTTTCGCTGCTTGCTGGCCTGACCGCCACTTTCGCAGCGCCCGCGCATGCCATACCCGCTCCCGCCGCGGTGCTGCCCGCAGTGCCCACCGCTGCCGAAGCGCCGGTTGCGCTGCTGGTCGATCTCGGGAGCGGTCAGGTGCTCCACGCCCGCCGTCCCGATGCGCGCTTCATGCCCGCGTCGGTGACCAAGGTGATGACGCTCTACCTCGCTTTCGAACTGATCGCGGATCGCAAGCTCGATCCGGCGCAGGTCTTCGTGATGAGTCCCGCCGTCGCCAGCGAATGGCGGCGCAAGGGGTCGACCATGTTCCTCGACATGGGCGAGGCGGTGCGCGTCGATGACCTGCTGCTCGGCATTGCCAATGTCTCGGCCAATGATGGCTCGGCGGTGCTGGCCGAAGGTCAGGCGGGATCGCTCGCGGCTTGGACTGCCATGATGAACAGCGCCGCGCTCGGCCTCGGCATGACCGGCAGCCATTTCGAAAGCCCCAATGGTTGGCCTGACGAAGGGCGCACCTTCACGACCGCCAATGATCTGGTGACTCTTGCGAGGGCCCTGATCACGCGGCACCCCGACAAGTTCGGCTATTACATCGGCCGTGCTGGCTTCGATTACAAAGGGATCGCGCAGGTCAATCACGACCCGATGATCGGCAAGGTCGCCGGTGCTGACGGGATCAAGACCGGCTTCACTAACGAGGCGGGCTTTTCCTACTTGGGCACTGCGCGGCGCAACGGCCAGCGGCTGGTGCTGGTGCTGGCCGGAGTCGACAACGGGCGCCTGCGCGCGAAGCTTGCACGGGCCTATGTCGAATGGGGTTTTTCCGCCTTTGACCGG
>Ga0075157_10002683_pt1 | contig 10263 bp, 5 predicted proteins | sample JI81BgreenDNA_FD_70967 | JGI IMG/M metagenome (GOLD analysis project Ga0075157, IMG submission 70967) | Wastewater effluent complex algal communities from Wisconsin, to seasonally profile nutrient transformation and Carbon sequestration -... | ecosystem: Engineered > WWTP > Effluent > Algae...
TTATATTTAGCTGGATGATTATTACCTTTTTTACGATTAGGCATGGTAGCATTGGCTACTTTTGTAAAACCTGAGAAATCACAATTGATAAAAAACTTTTCACCCGTAGGCAATTGATAATATGCTTTGGGCAGTTTTACACCACCTAGTACATCTTTATCTTTGTCAATGGCATAATATCTTATCCAAACATCACCCAAATCGTACAAACCTCTTCCATGTCCATTCTTTTTATCAATACCCCAAGGTCCTTGAAATTGTAAAGCTGAAGCAAATCTATGGTTTCCTTTGCCACGATAAAAAGGGGGTTGATGGGCAGGTGCATTCATCTGTGTAGGATTGCCTATTGCCATTGTAAATTCTACTTTATAACTTCTTTTTTGAGCCATACGGTTTCCTCCTATTCTAAAAGGGTTTTCATGCCCTTCATTAGGCTCAATATCCACATCCACAATTCCTACTTCACCTTTTCCTGCCCATTTTTCATAACGATATTCAGTACTTTCAAAGGGAGGTGTGACTTGTACATTAAAAAATCTGCTGTATGGATAATCTCCTTCTACAATCAATTTAGATTGAAAAGGGGCTATCAGGGCAGGCAATACAATATAAGTACAATGTGGATCAGGAAAAGAACCATATAAGTTATTCAAATCAATCTCATGAGCTTTGCGAATAGCCCATTGATTTGCAGGGTTAATTTCTTCATATTTTTGCAAGTAGAAATGATGAAACCTGCTTGTATCTAAACCTTTAGGTAACAGATGATTGGGGATAGTGGAAGGATTTTTACCAGCTAACCAGCCTTTGACATAATTTTCTAAATTATCTGACCATTGCTGGGCTTCTACTTTTATTTGAGCATGATTGCCAAAAGGGTAAGAAGGCAACTTGGGTAAACATTGACAAAGGAAAGGAATCAGTAAAAACAAAAAATAATGAGAAGTGCTGATTTTCAAACGAATCATAAAATTTCATATTGAATGTATAAGATTATTCTTATTGTATCAAATATAAAATTTTTGGAAATTTATAAAAAGTGATATGTTAATATTTTAACAAATGATAAAAAATAGAGTAAAATAAAAAAGACCTAACAAGTTAAAAAAACTTGTTAGGTCTTATATCATGTTCAATAAACTCTTAGTTTGTTTGTGAAGCTACTTTGGGAGCTCCTGCTAAGATTTCCTCATTTGCAAAATCTGCATATTTTTGGAAATTCTTCACAAATGACTGAGCTAGTTCATTAGCTTTTAAATCGTATTGAGTTTTATCAGCCCAAGTATCACGAGGGTTTAAAACCTCAGAAGGTACATCTGGACATGTTTGGGGTACTGCTACTCCAAATACTGGATGGTTTACAAATGTAACATTATCCAATTTACCTTCCATGGCTGCTGTAAGCATGGCTCTTGTATAACGTAATTTCATACGAGAACCCACACCATAAGGTCCACCTGTCCAACCAGTATTGATTAACCATACATTTACCTTGTTTTCAGTCATTTTTTTGCCTAAAAGTTCAGCATATTTTGTTGGGTGTAAAGGTAAAAATGCTGCACCAAAACAAGCAGAAAAAGTAGTCTGAGGCTCTGTTACACCCATTTCTGTACCTGCAACTTTTGCCGTATAGCCAGAAATAAAATGATACATGGCTTGTCCTGCGTTCAGTTTAGAAATTGGAGGAAGTACACCAAAAGCATCTGCTGTCAAGAAGAAAATATTTTTAGGAGTACCAGCCATTGAAGGTTCTACTGCATTGGCTATAAAATTGATAGGGTAACCTACACGTGTATTCTCTGTTACAGAAGTATTTGTATAGTCAGGGGTACGAGTATCAGCAATAAAACGAGTATTTTCTAATACTGAACCAAATTTAATTGCGTCCCAAATTTCTGGCTCACTTTCGTGGGTAATATTGATTACTTTTGCATAACAGCCACCTTCAAAATTGAAAACACCTTTATCTGTCCAGCCATGTTCATCATCTCCTATCAAACCTCTATTGGCATCAGCAGAAAGAGTTGTTTTTCCTGTACCAGAAAGACCAAAGAATACAGCTACATCGCCTTCTTTACCTACATTGGCAGAGCAGTGCATAGAAAGTGTATTTCTTTCATGGGGTAAAATATAATTCAATACTGTGAAAATGCCTTTTTTCATCTCACCTGCATAACCCGTACCACCAATCAAAATCATTTTTTTAGTGAAGTTGATGACTGCAAAATTTGCTTGGCGAGTTCCATCTACTGCAGGGTCTGCTTGAAATTCGGGGATATTGATAATTGTAAAATTAGGAACAAAGCTAGAAAGTTCTTCTTGTTTGGGTCTTAAAAACAAGTTATTACAGAACATATTATGCCATGCTTGTGTATTGACAACACGCAATTTTAATTGGTAGTCAGGGTCAGCACCTGCGTACGCATCACGAACATAAACTGTTTTATCAGCAAGGAAAGCGACCATTTTAGCATGTAAAGCATCAAATTTAGCAGGCTCAAAAGGTTGGTTAATATCTCCCCACCAAACAGAATCTTTTGTTTTTTCATCCAATACGGTGAATTTATCTTTGGGCGAACGACCTGTAAACTTGCCTGTATCACACATCAAGGCTCCTGTCTCAGTTAGCACTCCTTCTTTGTTTGCAAGAGCATGCTCTACAAGCTCTGCAGGTGAAAGATTCCAGTATGCTTTTGCTACTTTCTGAATACCAAGTGCTTCCAAACCACTTGCCAAAGATTTCTTACCAATTTCTTGCATATAATTTGTGTATAGAATATTATTAAATAATTAATAAAATTTTCGCAAATGTACGATAATTTTAATTTCGTTACTATAAAAAATAAAAATATTCTTAGAAAAAAATTGAACTTTCAGGGAATGTTTCATAAAAAAACCTCCCGAATTTTGGGAGGCTTTCATTTTTAGTCTATTATGATTTTCTTGAGTGATTTTCCTTGTGAAGTATTGATTTGTAGGAAATAAACACCTTTAGGTAATTTATCCAGTTCAAAACTCACTAATGTACTTGTTGCAATCTGGCTTTGTATTTTACTTCCAAGCAAACTATAAAGCTCTATTTGAATATTTTGAGCGTTTAGTTTTGTCAGATCCACTATAAATTTACCTTGTGAAGGGTTGGGATACACAGCGATTGCTTTATCCAACTCATCCCCCACAGCAGTGGTTGCATCTTCTTGCGTTTTGGCATTAGCTACATTGCTGTATCCAGAATTTCCGCCTGCATTGAAGGCTCTCACTCTATAATGGTAAGTGGTATTAGCCGTCAATCCATTATCTGAATAAGTAGTAGTGTTAGCTGCCAAATTTGCTACAATTTCAGTGAAGTTGGTTCCATCTGCCGAACGTTCTACTTTATAACCAGTTTCATTATTGGCATTATCAGTCCAAGAAAGATTGATCTGGCTTGTGGAAACGGCTGTGGCTGTGAGTCCTGTGGGGCTTGTAGGTACAGCTTGCAAAGTAGTTGCATTGGCTACATTGCTATAAGCAGAGTTACCACCTGCATTCGAAGCTCTTACTCTGTAATGGTAAGTAGTATTGGCAGTCAATCCATTGTCAGAATAAGAAGTGGTATTGGCAGCCAAACTTCCAGCAATTTCAGTCCAACCAGTAGTTCCATCAGGGGAACGTTCTACTTTATAGCTTGTTTCTGTGGTGCTGTTATCAGTCCAAGAAAGATTGATTTGACTTGTGGAAACAGCTATAGCTGTAAGCGTAGTAGGAGCATTGGGAGCATTTACAAGTGTAGTTGCATTGGCTACATTGCTATAAGCAGAGTTAGATGTTCCTGCATTAGCTCTTACTCTATAGTAATAAGTGGTTCCTTCTGCTAATCCATTGTCAGAATAAGAAGTGGTGTTAGCAGCCAAACTTCCAGCAATTTCAGTCCAACCAGTAGTTCCATCAGGGGAACGTTCTACTTTGTAGCCTGTTTCATTAGAAGCATTATCAGTCCAAGAAAGATTGATCTGACTTGTAGAAATGGCTGTAGCTGTAAGCCCCGTGGGGTCATTGATAACAATAAAAGTAGTTGCATTGGCAACATTGCTATAGCCAGAATTTCCACCTGTGTTATTTGCTCTTACACGATAATGGTAAGTAGTATTGGCAGTCAAACCATTATCAGAATAAGAAGTGCTATTGGCAGCTAAACTTCCAGCAATTTCAGTCCAGCCTGTAGAGCCATCAGGAGAGCGTTCTACTTTGTAACCTGTTTCGTTAGAAGCATTATCAGTCCAAGAAAGATTGATTTGGCTTGAAGAAACGGCTGTGGCTGTCAATCCAGAAGGGTCTAAAGGAGGATTGGGCAAAGTAGTTGCATTAGCTATATTGCTGTAGCCAGAGTTTCCGCCTCCATTGTAGGCTCTTACACGATAATGATAAGTAGTGGCTGCTGTGAGTCCTGTGCTGGAATAAGAAGTAGTACCAGCTGGCAAGCTGCCAGCAATTTCAGTCCAACCTGTGGAGCCATCAGGGGAGCGTTCTACTTTATAACCTGTTTCGTTAGAGGCATTATCAGTCCAAGAAAGATTAATTTGTGTTTGGGAAATAGTTGTAGCAGTTAATCCAGAAGGGTCTGAGGGAGGATTGGGCAAAGTAGTTGCATTAGCTATGTTGCTGTAAGCAGAGTTTCCACCTCCATTATAAGCTCTTACTCTATAGTAATAAGTGGTGCTGGCTGTAAGCCCTGTGCTGGAATAAGAAGTAGTACCAGCAGGCAAGCTACCAGCAATTTCAGTCCAGCCTGTAGAGCCGTCAGGGGAGCGTTCTACTTTATAACCTGTTTCGTTGGAGGCATTATCAGTCCAAGAAAGGTCAATTTGGCTTGAAGAAAATGCTGTGGCTGTAAGCCCTGTGGGGGCTGTAGGAGGTGTTGAAACTACCCCAGAAATATTTACATTATCAATGTAAATATTATTGCTGAAATTGTCCGTCAATTTAAACCTGAATAACACAGAATTATTACCTATCAAAGAGCTGATATCCACGTTTTCCAAACGCCACTGGGCTGCTGTTGGTGTCCAGTTGCTGGTAGTAGAAGTAGGTGATGTAGTGGAAAGAGCTGTTCCTGTTTTTGTCCAAACAGTGCTGTAGCTACTACCACAATTGGTACTTGCCTCTAAGGTAAGTGTTGCATAATCTGCATTATAAGTGGTATAAGCCACATAAAACTGGAAGCTTGCAGTTGTATAGCCTTGTAAATTAGCCAAAGGCGGGTACAAATACAAAGAGTTTGTACCAATATTGGTGTTAAACAAATTCACCCAAGCAGAGCCTGTGCCAGTTTGTCCTGCGGTGTTGGTAATGCTCCAATTGGCTGAACCTCCTGAATTTCCAACTGTCCAACCTGTTGCTGAACCTTCAAAGCCAGCAGTAATGGGCAATGCATTTCCAGCCAGTATGGTTATTGTTTTAGTTTCATCATCAGTGGTTGTTCCATTGCCTATGGTTAAACGTACTTGGTAAGCACCAGGTGTAGAAAACACAACAGCAGGAGGTGTTTGTCCTGTGAAAGTAGAAGGAGATGCTCCACCTATACCCGTTACGTCAAAATTCCAAGTCCAAGAATTGATAGGTGGAGCCGAAGAGCCCGCCGTAGAAGTATTGGTAAATGTAACGCTCTGCCCTGAACAGGTAGATATAGTTGAAGTTGTAAAGTTTGCTGTAATTGCATTGGGGTCAACAGGAGCTGCTGCTGTAGATGTCAATAACTCTACTCTACGAGGTGAGTTTAAAAGCACAGTTTCAACTCTTTGGAGCTGATTGACAGAAAACATTCCCATACAACCATCAGAAGAGTAATCCATGTAATTTTCTCTCTGGTCTGGAGTATCTGTGTTGCCATAAGAAGGCTCAAGTGTAGAGCACTTGTTAGGGCGAGTGGGGCATCCAGAGGTTGGATTATTGGCAGATGTTGTGAAAGGAGTATCTTGGCAATAATCGTTGTTGTTGGCATTTCCACAGCCTGCTTCTCCATCCCCCCAAATATGTCTCAAACCTAACCAGTGACCAATTTCGTGAGTAAGGGTTCTTCCTTTGTCGCAATTAGAACAAATCAAATTTGCTGATGATACATAAGGTGTTGGCAAAGCTACACCAGCTGCATCATAGTTCGAGCCAAAAGCTCTCCAATTGATAACAACTCCATCTGTAAGAGCAGTTCCACCTGTAGGAACACCTGGTAGTGTAGAGCCTTCTGGGAATTGAGCATAGCCAAAAAGCCCAGTATCGTTGGTTCCACTAAATCTTACTACCCAAATATTACAATATCTGGTGGGGTCCCAAATTGTATTGGGCTTTAAGATTGCATCACAATCAGCTGTACTCCAAGATGTTCTACCTCCCCCCCAAGAAGCTGTTGCACCATTGATACGGTTTACTCCAACCTCTGTCAAAGGAATTCCGTTAGGGTCTTTGGTTGCAGCCTCAAAAGTAAGGTCTAAACTACCTGCTTGTGCTTGAAAAGCTGCTAGTACGTTAGCTGTAAAGTCAGGATTTGTTTTCTGAAAATCTTGATTTAATACACGAATTTGTGACATCGCCTGTCCGTAAGGGATGTTCACGCTGTTGTTGGCAATTGCTTCGCCAGCATGAATCACGTGAATAATCACAGGCACTTTATAAGGTGCTGTTCTTTGGGTAAGATTGGCTTGCCTTTCAGTTATTTTACGAGCCATCCATGTTTCAAAATCTTGTTTTGTACCCAATTCTGGGTGTTTTTTTCTCATTTCCTCCTCCTTAATGTGCGTCAGACATTTTTCTTGAGCTGACACATTAAATGCAAGCAGCAAGAAAGAGAAGAATAACAGTATGTGTTTCTTCATAAACAGTTATTAAATTAAAAAATACAATATAATTCTGCAAAAATAACAAAAACTTACTTTTTATTTCAAAAAAGTAAGTTTTTATAATATATTACATTGTTTTTTCTAATCAATTAAAGGATAAATTCCTGATTATAAAGATTCTAATTATTCTTCGGTATAAGCCCAATCTACACCAAACTTGGTATCCTTGAGAGTAATTCCTACTTTTTTGAAATCAGCACGAATAGCATCTACTTTATCGTATTGTTTATTAGCTTTGGCTTCTTGATAGTTTTTAAGCAAACTGACAGAAAGCTCATCAAAGGCATGAGGTTTATCTTCCTGAATTCCCAAAATATTCTCAAAAAGCAAAACAAATTCACTTTTCAGTTTTTCAAATGTTTCTTTGGAAATTGTACCTATTTTATCTGGATTATTTTGAAATGTATTGATTTTCTTGGTGATATTAAAAAGCTGAGTAAGAGCCAAGGCTGTGTTTAAATCATCATGTAAGGCATCATATATTTTTTCAAAATCAGTATTGATTTCTTCCTCCAGTTTTTTATCCTGTTTTTCGGCGACAAACTCAGTATATTCCATTTTTTTCAAGCCTTTGAGGGCATTGATAAATTTAAAATAGTTTTTCTGAGTGTCTTTTAAAGCTTTATCCGAAAAATCTATGGTGCTACGATATTGTACCTGCAAAATAAACAAACGAATGACCATAGGGCTATAAGTTTGAGAAAGAATAGGGTTTTCACCTTCAAACAAAGCTCTGTTATCTCCATCAAACAAATCTCCCAGATTGATGACATTCCCCAACGATTTACTCATCTTCTGTCCGTTTACAGTCACCATGTTGTTATGCATCCAGTAACGAACAGGTTGTTTACCCTGATTGGCTGCTTTTGCCTGAGCTATTTCACATTCGTGATGAGGGAAAGATAAATCCATTCCACCACCATGTATATCAAAGGTTTCTCCTAAATATTTGGTACTCATGGCTGTACACTCGATATGCCACCCTGGGAAACCTTCGCCCCAAGGGGAATTCCAACGCATCAAATGCTCAGGCTGAGCCTTTTTCCAAAGTGCAAAATCCGCTGAATTTCTTTTTTCATCTTGTCCTTCGAGTGTTCTACGCTCCTCACCTGCTCCTGCAATCAGTTCTTCTATGACTCTTCCAGAAAGCTCTCCATAAGTATATTTCTCATGATAAGCTTTTACATCAAAATACACAGAACCATTGATTTCATAAGCCAAACCTGCTTCCAGAATTTTTTTTGTAATTTCAATCTGCTCTACAATATGCCCTGTGGCTGTTGGTTCTACATCTGGACGCATTACTCCAAGTCTGCCAATTACATCGTGGTAGCGAATGGTGTAACGCTGAACAATCTCCATAGGTTCCAGTTGTTCGAGCTTAGCCTGTTTGGTAATTCGGTCTTCGCCTTCGTTGGTATCTCCTAAAAGGTGTCCAACATCTGTAATATTTCTTACAAAACGAACTTTATAACCTTTATGCTTGAGGAATCTTCTTAGAACATCAAAAATAACGGCAGGTCTGCCGTTTCCTATGTGAGCATCACCATATACAGTGGGTCCACACAAATAAATGCCTACAAAAGGGGGATTTAAGGGTTCAAATGTTTCTTTTTTACGTGTAAGAGTGTTATAAATTACTAGCGGGTTCATCAATTATCAATTATCAGTGAGCATTATTAATTATATCAGTGAGCATTGTTCAATGAACAATGTACAAGGTTTTAGTCTTCTCTACTTGCATTGAATAGTTTTTGTTTTTCTTCTTTGGTGAGGCTATCATAACCTTTTTCAGAGATTTTATCCAAAATTTTATCCAATTCTTCTTGTGAAGGGACTGTACCTGAAGCTATTGTCTGTTCAGGCTTTCCTTGTTTAGCTTGGGTGGCTGTTTTGGTTACTTTTGCTTTTTCTTTGATGTACGTAACTTTCATCTTAGGCTTTGGCTGAAATAGACTTGCCCACCATTCCAAAAAATTATTGATAGGCTTTCCTAAATCTCTACCTTTTCTGAGTTGAAGAATAAATAAATATCCTAACAAAGCACCCCCTAAATGGGCAGCATTACCACCTGTATTAGGACTTGCCAATTCTAAGAATGAGAGCAATACAAAAAACCAAGCAATATATTTGAGTCGTACAGGAAATATTCCAAATATAGAAACTATCATGTTAGGGGCTAATGTAGCTGCTGCCACAATGAGGGCATATACCCCACCCGATGCTCCTACCAAGGGTACGCCCCTCAAAAATGCAAGACGAGGGACAAAATTATAAAATGCTAAGAAGAACAAACCGCCTAAAACTACACCCAGTAAGTAAATAGATAAAACTCTTCTACTTCCTACAAATTCTTGTACCAAACGCCCCATAAAGTATAAATTCAGCATATTGAATAATATGTGGAATATACTTCTTAAATCATGTGTAAACCCATAGGTAACAAGCGTCCATGGTCTTGTAATAAACTTCATTGGATTTGAACTCAGACTAATCCACTCCATTGCCTCAATAATAATTTTATTACTATTTGCAAGCCAGAGAATTACATTTGTAATTGCTAACACTAGAAATACCACCACATTGATAACAATGAGTTTCATCAAGCCATTGTTGCGTTGACGAAAAGTATCTTTCAATTCAGAAAAAATATCTGTCATAATTAATATCTTTTAGGAATTCTCCAAATCAATTTTATCATAATAAATCCAAACAACATTCCTGCCAAATGAGCTCCATGAGCAATATTATCGCCTGGCAAACTTTGCATCATTAAGCCTACTTCAAAAACAATATACAGCAATACCATATATTTAGCTTTCAGACTAATAGGTGGAAACAGCATTTGTAATGGCATGTTTGGGAAAATCAAGGCAAAACTTGTGACTATTCCAAAAACAGCTCCTGATGCTCCTAACATAGGGATTCCATCCATATTCATATAGTCTACTATCAAAGATAATATTCCAGAACCCAACCCACACACCAAATATAGCAATAAAAAGCGATTCTGCCCCAATACTTGTTCTAAAATACTTCCAAAAAATAAAAGCCCCAACATATTGCTAAAAATATGCATAAATCCTGCATGCATAAACATATAGGTCAGTAATTGATAGGGTTGAAATAGCTCTGTTTTAAAATCCCATAATGCAAAATGAATTATGGCATATTTCTCATCCATTTGAGAGCCAATAAATGCAATTATATTTAAAATCAATAATATTCGTATTGTGGGTGTTAGGTTAATCATGTTAGAAAATACAATAGTTATAAATTATGAGTAATGGTTTATAATTGTTCTATGAATATAATTTAAATAGGAAATTCCCATTCATCGAAACAAGTCATAAAAATTTTTGCAATATTCTTAGCATCATCAATGCCTCTG
>Ga0075157_10002684_pt1 | contig 10262 bp, 8 predicted proteins | sample JI81BgreenDNA_FD_70967 | JGI IMG/M metagenome (GOLD analysis project Ga0075157, IMG submission 70967) | Wastewater effluent complex algal communities from Wisconsin, to seasonally profile nutrient transformation and Carbon sequestration -... | ecosystem: Engineered > WWTP > Effluent > Algae...
CTGCTCTTTCCCTGGCGTTTTGTGCTGTATCCGGGCAATTTTTTTTGGACCGAAGCCGGCTACCGTTTTGGCTGGCGTGTAATGCTCATGGAAAAGGCAGGAACCGCCACCTTTTACGTGACCCGGGCAGATACCGGGCGCGAAGGCGAGGTGGACAATGCCGCATTTTTGCTACCGCACCAGGAAAAACAAATGGCCATGCAGCCCGATTTGATTGTGCAGTACGCCCATTTGCTGGCCCTGCATTACCAGACACAGGGCCTGCCAGTGGCCAAGGTGCGTGCCGAGGTGTACGTTACCCTGCAAGGCAAGCCCAGCCAGCTCTATTTCGATCCGCAGTTGAACTTGTTGACCTTGAACCACCGCGATTTCCCCGCCTGGTTGTACCCTGCCCCATGAAAAAGCTGCTGCTATTGCTGTTTTTGTTGGGTTTAAGCTGTGAAGGCATTGCCCAAAACCTGCGCGGACGCGTGCTGCTGCCCAATGGCGAAGCGGTTGAAGGCGCCACGGTGGTTTTCCGCGGACAAAGCGAATGGCAAACCACAACCTCAGCAAATGGTGGATTTGCAGCCACAGTAGAATACCCCGGCATGTTGCTGGTGTTTGCACCCGGACACCGCTTGTATCAGCTGCGCCTTGAGCAACAACCCGAAAGGGCTTTATCCATCCAGCTCAGCGCCATCAACCAACAATTGGGCGAAGTACAGGTGCGCGACAGCCTGCTCATTACTGAAAACATGCGAAACCTGCGTGCCGTGGAAGGCTTCGGCATTTATGCAGCCCGCAAAACCGAAGTGGTGGCCGTACAACAACTCACCGCCAATTTGGCCACCAACAATGCGCGGCAGGTGTTGGCCAAGGTGGCCGGATTGAACATTTGGGAGTCGGACGGCGCCGGACTGCAGCTGGGCATTGGCGGACGTGGTTTGAGTCCGAACCGCACCAGCAACTTCAACACCCGCCAAGATGGCTACGACATGGCTGCCGATGCCCTGGGCTATCCCGAGAGTTATTATACCCCGCCGGTAGAAGCCCTTGAGCGCATTGAACTGGTGCGCGGGGCGGCCTCGCTGCAGTACGGCACCCAGTTTGGCGGCATGGTCAATTTCCGCATGCAAACCGCCCCCGACAGTGGCTGGCAGGTACGCGCCCGCCTCACCGCCGGCAGTTTTGGTTTCCGCAATGCCTTTGTGAGTGCAGGTTGGCGGCACGGTCGCAACGACGGATTTGCCTTCGTACAGCACAAACAAGGCGAAGGTTGGCGACCCAACAGCGGTTTCGATGCCCAAACCGCCTATTTGCAAACCGGCTGGAAGAGCCGCAGCGGCAAATCGTACCAGAAAATCGCCTATACCCACATGCAATACCTGGCGCAACAGCCCGGCGGACTCACCGATACCCAGTTTGAGCAGGATCCGCGCCAGTCGAACCGCCCCCGCAACTGGTTTGCCATCAACTGGAACCTCTTTGCCCACGAATGGGAGCAGGTGCTGGGGCCACGCACCCGCTACAACGCCCGCACCTTTGGCCTGTATGCCGGAAGGGCTGCCCTGGGCAACCTCGAGCGCATCAATGTGGCCGATGCCGTGGTAGGCAACCGCACCCTCATCGACGGCACTTACCAAAATGTGGGGCACGAAAGTCGCCTCTTGCACCGCATCGGGCTGAGTCAGTTGTTGGTGGGCATGCGTTTGTACCAGGGCACCACCACGGCGCGACAAGGCGATGCCAGCAGCGGGGCCGATGCCGATTTCCGCCTGCTCAATCCGGCTTATCCCGAGGGTTCCGACTACCGCTTTCCCAACCAAAATGCTGCGCTTTTTGCCGAATACCTCTGGCAGCTGAATGCCCGTTGGAAAATCACGGCCGGACTACGGGCCGAGTACATCCGCACCCGGGCAGCAGGATTTTACCGCCAGCGGGTGTTTGATTTTGCCGGCAATGTGGTGGTCGATCGCCGCATCGACGAAAATACCGACCGCGCACGCAGCTTTGTGATTGGCGCTTTGGGCGTGAGCTACCAGGCCGGCGAGCGGGGCGAGTGGTACGCCAACTTAGCGCAGAACTACCGCGCCATCAACTTCAGCGATTTGCGGGTGGTGAACCCCAACTTCCGCATAGATCCCAGTTTACAGGATGAGCGCGGCTATACAGCCGACATCGGTTACCGCGGTCGTCCGCTGAGGTGGTTGCGGGTAGATGGCAGCTTCTTTTGGCTCTACTACAACAACAAAATAGGGCAGGTGCTGCGTGCCGACCAGCCCCCGCTTTTCCTCGATTATCGCTTGCGCACCAATGTGGCTGCTGCCCGCTCTATGGGCGTGGAAGTATTGCTCGAAGCCGATGTGTGGAAGGGTCAAAGTGGACACCAATGGCAGGCGTACACCAACTTGGCCTTTACCCACGCCCGCTACCTGCGCAGCAACGAGCCAGGCATTGAGGGCAATCAAGTAGAGCTGGTGCCGCCTGTGATTGTGCGCAGCGGACTGCAACACCGCTACAAAAACTGGCGCTCCAACCTGCAGTACAGCTGGGTAGCCGGCCATTTCAGCGATGCCACCAATGCAGTGCGTACGGCCACAGCGGTTGAAGGCCGCATTCCGGCTTATGGCGTGGCCGATGTGTCGCTTTCGTACCAGTTCAAAGCCTGGCGTATCGAAGCCAGCGTGAACAACCTGCTCAATACCGCCTATTTCACCCGCCGGGCCGATGGGTATCCCGGTCCGGGCATCATACCTTCCGATGGCCGCAGCATTTTTTTAACTCTCCAATACAGTTTTCAGCGATAGTTTTATGCTGAAAATCAATTTGTTGGTGCCATCTCGTGGTTGAGGTGAAAAAATAGATATATTTATCCCTTATGTAACCGAAGTCACATTTCAATGTTGCAACGTTGTTTACATTTGAATACAATTTCATACCAACCTCTAAAACCAATCGCATGAAAAAGAACATGGGCAATGTCGACCGCGCCGTACGCGTAGTCCTCGCCATCATCATCGCTGCTTTGTATTTCACCGGAACCATTTCGGGTACCCTGGGCATCATTTTGCTGGCTTTCGCGGGCATTTTTGTGCTCACTTCCTTTGTTTCGTTTTGCCCACTGTACGCCCCGTTCGGCATCAGCACTTGCAAAACCAAATAAGCAGCCAGCTGCCATTTTAACCCAAGAGGCCGTGCCCGAAATCGATTCGGGATACGGCCTTTTGTTTTAAGGTGTGCCGTGCAGGGTATTACATCGATTTCTGAGCACAACCCAGCGCGCAGCGCATCAACAGCACGCAGTGCATCACCAGGCCGCAGGCCGTTACCTGCGCGAAGCGCAAAAAAACCCTACCTTTGCACAAATTTTTACCAGCATGTCAGCACAACTCGACCAACGCGTCATCGCCGAACTCAAAGGCCTCGTTATGGATGCCACCCGCAAAGCCAATTCGGGCCACCCCGGAGGCGCCTTTTCATCGGCCGATTTTGCGGTGATTTTGTTCCGCGATTATCTGCGCTTTGCACCCATGGCGCCGAAATGGCACAACCGCGACCGCTTTGTGCTGTCGGCCGGCCACGAGTCGATGCTGCTGTACAGCCTGCTGCACTTCATGGACTTGCTGCCCATTGAAGAGCTGGAGAATTTCCGCCAACTCGGCAGCCTCACTCCCGGTCACCCCGAAAGTCACCTGACGCCCGGCGTCGAAGCCACCACGGGTCCGCTTGGCCAAGGTGTGAGCATGGCTGTGGGCATGGCCATTGCCGCCCTGCACCAGCGGGAGGTATTGGGTAGTGACCTCATCAACAACAAAATTTACAGCCTGGTTGGCGATGGCGATCTGCAGGAAGACGTAGCCCTGGGTGCCATGCAAATTGCCGGTCACTTGGGCCTGCACAACCTGGTGGTGTATTACGATAAAAACGACATCCAGATTTCGGGAAAAACAGATCGCGTGAGCTCGGTGAACTTCCGCCAGCTGTTTGAAGCCATGCAGTGGGAGGTGATCGAAATCAACGGACACGACCATGCCGCCATCCGCGCCGCCCTCGACCATGCGCAAAGTGAACGCAACCGTCCGCTGCTCATCATCGGCGAAACGGTGATGGCCAAAGGCGCCGCCACCATGGAAGGCAGCCACAAAACGCACGGCGAACCCCTCAAGCCCGAGGAAATTGCCGCTACCAAGAGCAAATTGGGCCTCAATCCCGAGGCTTTCTTCCAGGTAAGCGAAGAGGCGAAAGACCACTTTACCGCCAAATTGAGCACCTACAACGACGAAGCCGACCGCTGGGAAATGGCCGTTCGCAACCGCCGCAAAGCCGACAGCAGCTTCGACGTATTGTGTGGACAATTGCTCGAGGGCGAAGTAGACCTCACCGGCATGCCTACGTTTGCGGTAGGAGAGAAGTTGGCTACCCGCGTGGCCTTCGGCAAGGTGTTGGAGTTCATGGGACAAAACATTCCAGGCATCATGGGTGGCAGTGCCGACCTCGAGCCATCGAACAATACCGGTGCTTTTGCTGCCGCCGTGGGTGAGTTCAGCAAAGGCAACCGCACCGGCCGTAACCTGGCCTTTGGCGTGCGCGAATTCCCCATGGCCGCCATCCTCAACGGCATGGCCTTGTACGGTGGGATGTTGCCTTACGGTGCTACCTTCCTTACTTTCAGTGATTACAGCCGCAATGCCATCCGCATGAGCGCCATCCAGGAGCTGCAGGTGCTGCACGTATTTACGCACGACAGCATTTTCCTGGGCGAGGACGGTCCAACCCACCAGTCGATTGAACACGTAATGAGCCTGCGAACCATCCCGAACCTCCTGGTTTTCCGTCCGGCCGATGCCCGCGAAACAGTGGCCAGCATGGTGCAGTGGCTCGAAGAAACCCACCGCCCCAGCCTGTTGGCCCTCACCCGCCAGAACGTACCTACGCTCGACGGTCCGGTGGACGTGGCCCGCGGTGGATACATCAAATACGAAACACAACCCGGCGAAGCGGTAGAAACCGTGATTTTCGCCAGCGGATCGGAAGTTTGGGTGGCCATTGAAGCCGCGCAAAAGCTGGCCGAAGGTCGGGGTAACATCCGCGTCATCAGCTTGCCTTGTTGGGAACTGTTCGACGAGCAGCCTGCCGACTACCGTCGCATGATTTACAGCCTCGAGGCCAAGTACCGCGTTTCTATTGAAGCCGGCGTTACCCTCGGCTGGCAGCGCTTCACGGGTATCGACGGACTCAACATCGGCGTTGATACCTTTGGTCTCTCAGCCCCCGGCGACGCCTTGGCTGAGCATTTTGGCCTCACGCCAGCGCAAGTTGCCGAGCGCATAGCCGAATACATGGAACAGGCTTAAGGCCGATTTTACACAAAATAAAAAGCCCGAATCGCAAGGTTCGGGCTTTTTTTAGCTGTTATACATGAACCATGCAACTGCCAACAGTCCACCAACGATGGAAATGATGAGCAAAACAAGCACTTGAATCAGCAGCGCTTTGAACAGCACCATAGGGGTATTGTCGCGGTGGAAAAAATCGGCAAAGAGCCAGGCGGCATAGCCAAAGCTGATGAAAATGAGTCCTGAAGCAATGTTGATACCCGTAGCTGCAAAAAGCAATCCGCCTATGATGCTGATCCAAAGCGGCTGGGCCTGGGTGTAAGCATACAAGGCCATGTGTTCTACGAAATTCAGCTTGTGCTTGCGGAAAAACCACATAGACAGCAAGGCATAAAAGGGCAACATGGCAAAATTGATGAGCCGCATGTGCGTATTCACAAAGGTTCCTATTTTTTGTTGTACCATGGCTTGCCGATTGCTCACATCCGTGTCGGCATTCATGTCACTGGCTATCTGGTTGAAAAATTTAGCAGTGTCAACACCCGCCATGTCATAAACCAAGAGCATGATGGATAAAACCAGGAGGAGGTAGCCACCAGGACCAATGTACTTTCGCCGGTTGCCAGCAAAATAGATGCGCGCTACCTTGCCGGGCTGCTTCCACAAATCAATGAAGGTGCGCATGAAGAGGTTATCTACCCCTAAAAAGCGTTCTTGCACGTCCTGCGCTAAATTTCTAAGGGTAAGGCGCCGCACCACTGCGGGTTGACCGCATTCGGGACAAAATTTGGCCTCATGTTCGTGGCCACAGTTCAGGCATTTCATTGCAACAGCTTGGTTTGGGTGCCGAAAGCTAAGAAATTGTGACTGAACAATAAAGAGCTGCATGCAAAGCCCTCAGTTTACGGGCAAGCTCCGAACCCGCGCTTGTCCTCTTTCCATTTGCAGCTTGAGGTCAGACACTGCTTTTTGGACTTGACGCCCTTTTACTGGCTGAGCAAATGTAGCATTTGTGGCATCATGCCCAACCTTCGCATCGATATGCACCGGCCATTTCAACACCACGGCATTTACCGCCCACAAGACCAGCATCAGCAAAAGGCTCCGCAAAACCAATTTTGTTTTGTTCATGCCGTATGTACGAAATCGGAAGTCCGATTGGATTTAGCAAGCCCGCCATTAGATCGCATTTGCCAAACCAACCGCCCCAACGGGGCCTCAGTCCATTCCCCAGCCCACCGGGCTGGGTTCATTGCAACCACCGGCCTCCCGGCCGGTATTTCTTGTAATTTACCTATTTTCGCCCCATGAACGAGCAACAAATTCTCGACTACATCAACAGCCAACTGCCCGGCAGTTTAGGCGAAAGCATCGGCATGCAATTCACCGTGGCCCGCGAAGGTTACCTCGAAGCTACCATGCCGGTAGACGCCCGCACCATCCAGCCCTACGGCATCCTGCACGGCGGCAGCTCGGTGGCCCTGGCCGAAACCCTTGGCAGCGTGGGCTCCAATATGCTGGCAGGTGAAGGCATGGTGGCGGTTGGACTCGAAATCAACGCCAACCACCTGCGGGCCGTGCGCTCGGGACTGGTGACAGGCAAAGCCAGCATCCTGCACAAAGGCCGCAGCACCCATGTGTGGGACATAAAATTATACGACGAGCGTGAACACCTGGTATGTGTTTGTCGTTTTACTGCTGCCATCGTGAACAACCGCGCCTGAGTTTGATCCATACCACCATTACCCGCACCGTAAAATTGAAGCAGCTGTTTCACCTGGCTGCTCGAAAACGTTATGCCCTGGTAAGCTACCGCTTGCCTGGCGCCGCCCTTCCCGAAACCTGCCTCCAATTGAGCGAGGAAGTGTTGCCCTGGGAAAGCGGTCGCACCGGCGGATTTGTGGTGGCGCCCTTCGATTTCCCCGACAGTCCGGCCCGCTGGGTGCGCGCCGACCTGCAATTCACCGGTTTCAGTCAGCAAGCCCGCGACCTGCGCACGGGCAGCCTGCCCCCGCATTTGCTGTTGGCCCTCACCGAGCTGCACCAGGAGCTGGAGCAGCCCGATGAAGCACAACTGCCCGAACTCGGTGCTGCCGGCGCTGCTGTCGATTTGAGCACCTACCTCGGTCAGGTTGCCGCCACCTTGCGCGCCATCCAAACCGGCTCGCTGCACAAAGTGGTGCTGTCGCGTGTGAAGCAGGTGCCCCTGCCGCCGCACCATCCCACCGAATTGTTCGAACGCCTTTGCCAGGCCTATCCACATGCTTTTGTGAGTTTGGTGAGCATTCCCGGCTGGGGATTGTGGCTGGGTGCCTCGCCCGAATTGCTGCTCGAAACGCACGAAAACGAAGTGCGCACCATGTCGTTGGCCGGCACCCGCGCCCTCGACTCCGCACCACGCCCGTGGAGCGACAAAGAATTCCGCGAGCAGCAGCTGGTGACCGATTACATCTGTGAGCGGTTGCAGGCCGCCGGACTCGAACCCCAGGTGGCCGAGCGCGAAACCATCACGGCCGGACAAGTACAACACCTCCGCAATCACATTTTTGCTGCCGGCGAGGTCGACGCCTTTGCCCTGGCCCAAAGCCTGCACCCCACCCCGGCCGTTTGTGGATTGCCCGTGCAAGCCGCCCGCAACTACCTCCGCTTTTTGGAAGCCCACCAACGCCGTTTGTACGGGGGATTTTTAGGTCCGGTTGATGCCGCCGGGCACCACCGCCTCTACGTAAACCTCCGGAGCATGGAGTTGCACCACAGCAGCGCCGGCTTGTATTTGGGCGGCGGCTTGGTGGAAGGTTCGGTACCCGAGGCTGAATGGCTCGAAACCGAGCACAAGGCTGCCACATTACTCCGTATCTTGCAGGCCTGAAACGCGGCGCATGCAGTTCCCCCCCAAACAACAGCTCACCGATTTGCTCGAACTCCTCCATGAGATGGGTTTGCAGGAAGTGGTGATTTGTCCGGGCTCGCGTTCTGCCCCCCTCACCCTCGGTTTTGTGCGCCACGGCTGCTTTGCCACCAGCACCGTCATCGACGAACGTGCGGCCGGCTACATTGCCCTCGGCAAAGCTTTGGCCAGCGGAAAGCCCGTGGCCGTGGTATGCACTTCGGGTACGGCCCTGCTCAATTTGGCACCCGCCGTGGCCGAAGCCTTTTATTTGCGCGTGCCGATGTTGGTTTTGTCGGCCGACCGACCCGCCGCCTGGGTGGATCAGCTCGACGGCCAGACCATCCGCCAGCAGGGAGCCTTGGGACCCCATACCGTTTTTACAGCCACCTTGCCCGAGCAGGCCGATAGCGAAACCGACCGCTGGCATGCCGCCCGACTGGTGCAGCAGGCCTGGCAGGCGGCCGTGAACCAACGTGGACCGGCACATCTCAACATCCCCTTGCGCGAACCGCTGTACGAGCCTTTGCCGCCCGCTCAGCCCATGACACGCTGGGAGCTGCCCACTTCGGAATTGCATTTCAATTTGTCGGCATCCTTGAAAAATAGCTGGAATCAGGCGCGACGTATTTTGCTCGTCCCCGGCCAGCAAGCACCCGATGCCAGCCAGCAAGTCCTGCTGCAACAATTGCTTGCCGACCCGCGGGTGTGTCTGCTGTCGGAAGCCGTGGCCAATGCGCCCGGCGGCATCAGTCAGCACGAAGCCATTTTACGCGCCAGGCCCGCCAAGCTGCAACCCGACCTGCTCATCAGCTGGGGCCAGCAGGTGGTATCGAAACAACTTAAACTCTACCTCAGGCAATATCCGGCCAGCCAACACTGGCGCATCGATGCCCTGGGACAAATAGCCGACCCTTTTGCCAGCGGTGGCATCCTCTTGACCTCACCGGTGAACCAGGTGTTGCAGGCGCTCAGCGCTTTGCCGCCCGGCAATGGCGATTACCAAGTCTTGTGGCAAACAGCGCAAAACAACCTCCATACTCGCCTGAAAGACTGGTTTGCAGCCCTTCCTTTTGGCGATATGGCGGCCTTTGACCAGCTCAGCCAACTTTTACCCGCCGGGCACAGCCTGCACTTGGGCAACAGCACGCCCATCCGCCACTGGCAGAATTTACCGCATTGGCCGGCACTGCATTGGGTGCACGCCAACCGCGGCACCAGCGGCATCGACGGGGTGAACAGCACCGCCCTGGGTTTTGCCAGTCAGCGCCCCGAAACGGTGTGGCTGCTCACCGGAGAGCTATCCTTTGCCTACGACCTCAATGCCTTTAGCAGCAGCGAACGCCCCACCAACCTGCGCGTGGTAGTGTTCAACAACGGCGGTGGTGATATTTTCAGGCAGATTCCCGGTCCCAAAACCCAGCCCGAGCGCGAAGACTATTTTGCCACGCCACGGAGCATCCATTTACAAGCGATGGCTGCTGCCTGGGGCTTGCCCTACCTGCTGGCCACCGATGCCGTATCTTTGCAGCAGGCTGTAGCGCAGATGCAAAAAGCCGATGGCTGCCAGCTGCTTGAAATTCGCACCGAACCTTCGGTGAACGAAAGCGTTTATAATCAATACCTCGAACTCATAAATTCACACCCATGACCAGTAAATTCCCCTGGGAAACCATCAAGGAATACAAAGAAATCAAGTTTTCGTACTACGAAGGCGTGGCCAAAATCAGCATCAACCGGCCCGAAAAGCACAATGCTTTCACCCCCCTCACCGTCAAAGAAATGAGCGAAGCCATGGAATTGGCCCGCCAGGATGAGCGTGTAGGCGTGGTGATCCTCACCGGCGAGGGGGGTAAAGCCTTCTGTAGTGGCGGCGACCAGAGTGTACGCGGTCATGGTGGTTACATTGGCGACGACCAGGTGCCCCGCCTCAACGTGCTCGACCTGCAGATGCAGATCCGCCGCATTCCCAAGCCCGTGGTGGCCATGGTGGCCGGCTGGGCCATCGGTGGCGGTCACGTTTTGCACGTGGTGTGCGACCTCAGCATTGCCGCCGA
>Ga0075157_10002685_pt1 | contig 10261 bp, 10 predicted proteins | sample JI81BgreenDNA_FD_70967 | JGI IMG/M metagenome (GOLD analysis project Ga0075157, IMG submission 70967) | Wastewater effluent complex algal communities from Wisconsin, to seasonally profile nutrient transformation and Carbon sequestration -... | ecosystem: Engineered > WWTP > Effluent > Algae...
AAGGGGGCGATCGGTTGGCGGCGATCGGCACAGGCGGCCACAACCTGCGCCAGTTGGTCGATCGAGTCAGGCAAGGCCACGGGCCGATCGGGGGCGATCGCCGTTAGGCGATCCTGCAAGGGGCGATCAAGCTGTTCCCACGTCACCCCATCGGCGGGCAACCACGGGTCAAATGGGTTTAACGAACGATCCGCACTCATCACGAAGCCAACCTCAAGGCAACTTGCCAACACATTTGAGTCTGTAGATCGCGACTCTGCTGTCTCTTGGGCGAACCCAATTCAGCAAACCGGTCAGGCTGGGAGCCCAGAGGCATCCCAACAACCCAGAGCCACCCGCCAAAACCAGCCACAATCAGCCACAACAAGCTGGAAACCGTAAACCAGCCACCAGGGCGCGTGCTTCTAAAGAAATTGAAAACCGTAGCGGGGCGATCGCGCTCAACAACATGCCGTTGGCGATCGGGGCAAATTGCCGCGGACTCAGCCTGCCAAGTGCGGCAATCTCACCACCCAAGGCAGCGGCCCCGACACCCGATCCCAAAAACCGGTGATTAGACTGGGGGATGAATGACCGAACAATCATCATAAGGACATTTGCTCATGAATGCGCTGTCCAAGGCCGGCCGTTGGGTTGCCGGCATTCTGCTGGCAGGTGTTTTGGTGGTGGGTGGCTGCGTCGCCCTCAACACCTCCGCCAATGCGCCCCAGTCGCCAGCCCCCGCACCTACAACCATCACCCAATCGCCCATCAACAAAAAGCCCGTCAGTGGCGGCAAGTTGAACGCCTTTTTTCCCAAGGCTAGCAGTGGTTATAGCCTAACGTTCCAACAGGAAAAGAAAGGATTTGCGGAAGCCAAATTGAAGAAATCGGGCGAAGATTTGGCAATGTTGTCGATTAATGATGTGGCTAATAATCCCAGCGCCATCGCGAAGTTTAAAGACAGCAGCGAGACGATTGAAGATTACCCGGCAGTGAAGGTCGGCAAAACTCAGACTGCTGTTTTGGTGGGCGATCGCTATCAGGTGAAGGCGCGATCGTTGGCTGATGACTTCAGCGACAGCGATCGGGAAAACTGGATCGAAAAGTTTAACCTGTCGGGTCTTGCGCGCCTGAAGTAACCCAATGCCTTGAGCAGATTGATCAATCTCGATCAGCCCATTGATTGATCAGGTATTGGTCAAGATCAGATTGATCTATTAAGGCATCCAGAAATTCAGAAATCTGGCTCAACATTCGTATCGCAGGCCACGCGCCTGCGCCGGGCTTTCAGCCTTCAGTAACTGCACCTATTTCAACACTCTGAGCAGTTTCCATGAGTAAATCCATCGTTCAACTGGTTGATGAGTTGCCCACCAACGGCATGACGATTTCGGTGCTGAATGCACTGGATTTCGTGATGCCTGGTGAGTGGGACAACTTGGTGGGCTTCGATCGCACCATCAAAACCGTCACGGGTGAAGATGATCCGGGACTCATTTCGCAGATTAAAGATCGGGCGATCGAGCTGTACAACGACGATGGCGAAGGCTATCAGCGCGCCATTTGGCTTTATCAAACGGTCGATAGCGCTGCTAGCGCCTTAGGCACAGCAGCTATGGCCAACAAAGTCGGCCAAGACATTTCCTTCTTGGGCTTTCTGAAGAATGTGACGCCAAAGCCAGAGAAGGCCCAGTCGATCGATTTGGGCATGAAAATCGTTGTGGAATTGCTAGCATTTTGTCAGGTAAACGGGATTCCCGGCGATAGCATTGGTGATTTTTTGGCGTCCCTGGCTGACTACGGCGGCGAGTCCAAAATGCGGATGGCAGCGCTGGTTTGCCTCGATGGCCTCGTGCCGTTGGGCCCCAATTTCATCAAAGCAGCCGGAGACTGGATTGGCAGCGCCACCCAATCCAGCATGGAAGAAAACGAAGCCTTTCGGAACATCCAAAAGATGATTCCGGGAACCGATAAAGTGGCGTTTGTGGGGCAGGCTTTTAGTTCGGTTTCCAGTTGGATGGGCAATTTTGTGAGCGATCGCGGCCTCAGCTCTCAATCAGTGATCCAACATCTCCAGGGCTTTGTGAACATTGCCGACGACAAGCTCGATTATGTCGGTGCCTTCCTAGACATGACCACAAATTATTACTACCACACGGGCGTGCAAACGGTAGCTAAGCGCCTAATCGATCGCGCCTACGCCGAAATTTAAGCTCTGATTGCAACATCACAGGCAACAGAATGCCCAAGTTCTAGCAGTCTTTAGGTCTAGGTGCTTTTGCAGCGTTGATCCAAACCGCCAGAGATGTTCATCAGCACCATGATGCAATCACTACTAAATCATGGGATAGCAAGGGGCTTTTAGCCCCTTTTTTATTGACGCTTCTGGGATCGGTTGGTGAACTCTGATTCACAGCGCATAACCACCAAAACTAACCGTTTGATTTTTCTTGCACCCCACGCATAATGCGCGACAACTCAGCTTTTTCATCCACGCTGACCCGTGACGGCGAGCCACTGATAATCCGTTCATAGTTGCGGAAGGAATCGCGAATTTCGGGGCCATTGCGGCTGATCGTGTATTCCCGAATTCCCTTATCGTGCTCTGAACCGCGCATTTTGAAGACGTTGATGGCCCGGCACATTTCACCGCGAATTTCGACGTACTGCAACATCAAAATTGTGTCGGTAATCGTTGAAATGTGGGAGTCTGTGATTGAGTGCGACCCCATAAACTGGTCGGTTGTGTTGGTAAAGAATCCGGTAATTTCTTCCTGCTTGGCAAATCCCGTCACCCCAATCACAAACTGCCGGAATGCGTTGTTGCTGACACCGCGCGCCAGGGCCGAAAGGGAGTCGATCGCAATTCGAGATGGCTTGAATTCTGCGATTTCCGACTTGATAATTTGTAAGTGATCTTCTAAGCCTGCCGACTCAGGATAAGCGCAGAGTATTTTGAGGAGTCCACGGCTTTCTAAGTCTTCAAAGTCAATGCCCCAAGAATACGCATTTCGGGACAGTTGAGCACGCGATTCTTCGTAAGCAAACAAAATCGCTCGCTCACCATTTTTGCAAGCATCTTCGATGAACTTGCTGACGAGCAATGTTTTGCCGGTTCCTGTGGCCCCAGTCGCCAAAATAATCGAATCCTTGAAGAAACCACCCCCGCACATTGCATCGAGGGTCGAAACACCCGACGACACCCGGGCATTGGACGATCGCTGGGTCAAGCGCATCGCGCCCAACGGGAAGATACTGATCCCATGATTCGTAATCGTGAAGGGATATTCGCCCTTCATATGGGTCGTGCCCCGCAGCTTCAGGATTTCGATCGTGCGGCGGCGGCGCTCCCCTTCCAAAACGTTGCGGACGATCGCCACATTATCGGACACAAATTCTTCGACCCCAAACCGAGCGACGGGGCCGTATTCCCGCTCCCGTTCTGTGGTCATAATCGTAGTCACCCCCACCTGTTTGAGGCGAGCTACCAATCGAAAAATTTCGCGCCGAACAACCGAAGCCGCATCATATTGTTGGAAGATAGCCGTTATGGAGTCGATCGAAACACGCTTGGCTTTGTATTTGCGGATTGCATATTGAATCCGTTCAATCAACGCTGACAGATCGAAATTACCAACAATATCTTGACCCTCTGGGTCGGGCGAAGCATCTAGGATAAACAACTTACCCGTGTCAACTAGGCGTTGTAAATCCCAGCCAAAGCTTTCAGCATTTTTAATAATGTCGGCCGGCGATTCTTCAAAGGTGACAAAAACGCCCGGCTCGTCAAAGTAAACGATTCCGTTATACAAAAACTGCGTAGCAACTAGCGTTTTACCCGTACCGGAGGTTCCGCTGACAAGGGTTGCACGGCCGACGGGCAGCCCACCATGGCTGATGTCGTCGAACCCTTCAATCATTGTCCGAATTTTCTGAACACCGGTCATAGTATTGCTAGTTCCTAGGAGGTCAACGCCATCAAGGTTGCGGTCTGTCTCGTATCTATCTTCAGATGCAGCGAGCCACTCCAGCCTGCCAGGGTTGGCAACTCAATTGCACACTTTATTAAGCCACTCAATGTCCGATCGCGCAAGCGCCAATATTAATTTGAAATTCTGACTAATCTTAGTATTCAGACTCGTCGTCTGCCAATTCCTCATAGAGCAGGTCTAGTCCAATTAAGACGCGCTCTCGGTCAGACAGATCGCCAATAATTTTGCGCACGGGGGGAGGCAGAATTTTAGCCAATGTCGGTGTTGCCAAAATTTTATCTTCTTCCGCCAACTGAGGATTCTTGAGAACATCAATTACTTTGAGAGCATAAACCCCTTGAAATTCTTCTTCCAGAATATTTTTCAGGGTCTTAAGAGCGCGCACGGAGTTCGGAGTATTACCCGCCACGTATAGCTTAAGAACATAGGTCTTCTTGAGTGGGCTCATGGCAGATGATGTGGATTTGTTTGTATGAAGGACTAAGCTAAATCTACGCAGCAACGAGTAGGGAGCGGATATTGTCAGTCACAAACGAAGGTTTAGTCCCACCTAGATCAATCCGATGAAGCGTGCTAGTTCTGGTTGAAGGTTTTCAACAATAGAAAATGTTCAGCAACACTTGATTCGGATGTGGAAGTCTGAGGTAACACGAAAATCTGAGGCATTGCTGAAACTGCTATTGCTTAGACTACGCGATCACCAAAAGTAGACGTTTAGAGGTAGACGTTGATTGTGTGTCTTGGTCAACCACCGCAATTACCGCATTCACCAATCATTCTGAAACCAGTCAGCTTAACCATCAAGATTGAGATGGTTATCCCTTGATCAATAGTGCCTATAGCCCAATCGTTCATGGTAGACAAGCAACTTGAAGCCCAACCAGCAGATCTATTGACGGGTCAGGCTTTCAGTCGATAAACTGCCAGCACTCTAGTGTTGCAATTTGGTTTAGCCTTAACATCGATGACAGCTTATATAAAATTATATGAAGACTCATCATCACCCGGAATTATAGTTCATTTTTTTTCAAATCAATCATAAAACATCCTTAAATTTATTCAAAATTCAACTTTTTTTATCAAATTTTTCAATTCAGTAAGACTTCTAAGGAAGCAATTAAAATCTCTATCCATCCTCTAGTATCTTTAGAAAAATTATCCCGTCTAATCAGCCTTCTGAAGTTGAATCAGACGCTATTCAAAAAGACACTTTAAGATAGTTATTTACTTTAGTGTCAGACAGTAATATCTGACATTGTTGAATCTCTTGTGCTGAGTGTGATCTGGTAAATTTTAAAGCTAGATAAACTAGATAGCAGATGACAGCCATCTGAAACTACTGGAGTTAAAAATAGCCGACAACACCGAATCTAGAATTGATCGCGAGGCAAGACGACCCTATTCTTCCCGGGGAATCGATCGTCGGTACATTTCGCATAGGTGGGCAATAATATCAATCAGCGTCAAGCGGTAGTCCAACAAAATTTCTTCGCTGCGTCCTTCTAACTTGAGCTGTGTGGCCATTGCATCCATCAGTTCCATATGGATTTCGACAATTTGGGCCACGGCCATATCTGCAAAAAAGGCCTGCTCGACAAAGCGATCAATACGAGCATTAACGGTGCCATCTTCAGAGAAATAAGCCAGAACAATTTCACGGTATTCGCTTCTGAGTTCGCGCATCAATACTTGCTGCTCGTCGAGCGGCAAATGACGCAAGAAAAACTTTGGTTCGCGCTTGTAATACACTCCTAGATACCCTAAGCGCGCTTTAAGCTTTTCAGAAAGGCGATATTGTTGATCCAGTAAGTTGGTTGCACTGGAATCTGTATTCGCATTCTGTGAACTTTGAGTTGCACCTCCTGGGCCACTAGGAGCCAGATACAAGAAATTGCCGATCGCTCGGTCAATGGCATGACGAACGGCCACGTTGCTTCGCTCGGATAGCGATACTTCTGCTGCATGATAAACCCAAGGCTTTGAGGATGAATTTTCTAATCCGGCAAGCCAAATAACGGCGGGCAGAACAATTCCTGAATTTTTGAGAGCTGTAATAACCGCTTCTAGTTGGGGCGTTTCTTGCAAAATTATGCAGTCTAGTTCATTTTGTTGCTGGCTAACCAAGCCTAAGAACTGGTCGGAATCCTCAAAACAGTCAACTTGATAACGATCAGTTTCTAAAACCTTTAGGAGGGATTTTTTGCTCTCTGGAGAGCGAATAAAGGCTGCAATTGCTAGATGATGTCGCACAATAACGCTGGAAGATAAATCACTAAACGAATAAGTTGACAGCAAGGTTGGGGAGTTTTTGTGGGCGATCGCAGCGTCTATCGGTCTAAAGCGTGATCTTGGCTACAATTTGGCTGCGATTTAGGGGTCGAAGCCTCCTTGAGCGGGCTATTGATCAATTGCCGCCAAGAAAGCATTCCTGATGGACTTGTTTATATAACTTAATTGATTGCAATAAAACCAATTATCCCCTAAATACAGTTTTATAGCAGATTAATTAAGGATGGTTGGGATTTTTAAAGACTGCAACCAACGCACTCCCTGGGTCAAACGACCTCTGCAGCAGATGTCCAGCGCGATCGCCACAGGTTGGATCGCTGGGCCGTGCCCCACGCCAAGTCGGCTGCCAATGACGCGATCGCTCACCCAACGCCACCCGGTCAGCAGGGTCATGGTCTCGCGCGGGTGCTCCCCACAGGTCAAGGGCCACCAACTATCACAGCCGTTTCCATCCCACCCCCCAAAGCCTCCCGCGCCAAACGGGCCAGCCCTTGGGATCGGTTGATGCCATAGGCTACAATTCAGCCGATTGATTTGCTGTAGCTCGTCGTGAAAACGCCTGAGCGATCGCCCTGCGCGCTCTGACTGCTCGAGATGGATTTGAGATGGATTTTTGTAAACTTTCTTAAATCTACCTAGCCGCCGACCGTAGGATAATTGAATCAATTTGCCGTCAAAGATGGCGCTCAGCGCGCCCAATCGAGAGCGCTTTGCCCGATCGAGCGATCGACCACCAACCATCGATCGTCTGCCGAGGTTCGCCGAAATCCGTTCAGGATTCTCTGCATTCTTGCTGCTCGATTTTTGACTACTTCAACAAAAGCTGATTTCAAGACCTAAGTAGGGACTGGGAAGACTATGGAAGCACTGATGGATGCAATCGGCGGTATCAACTGGCTACTGGTAGGTCAACTGACTACGCTGGCGCTCTTGGTGGTTGCCGGCCCGTTGATCGTGTTTATTTTGGCGTTTCGGGGTGGCGACCTGTAACTTGCCCTCTGTAACTTGCCCTTGGGCCGTGGGCTGAGCTGATCGGGTGTCCAAGCCCCCCAGCTATTGCTGTTTTTACGAACGCGCGATCGAGTGCCTTGTCCGCCCAGGGAGCGGCATGATGCTGGATCCATAAACAATCAAAAATTCCCCAAGCAGGAGCCGGTTTCGATCGGCTCCTGCTTTTTTTGGGCATTTGGAGGCTTGAGTCCATGCCCCCAATCACCGATCGCCAGCCGCCTGATTAGGCCCAGTGGCCAGAAATCTAAACTCCCGATCCCGGATCGCAACCCAGCTGACGCGATCCAAGCGCCATCGCGACCACCCATCCTTCACCAGATCGCTCACGGGGTACAAGCACCCCCCGCAAGCAGGCCCAAAAGTAGACCCAAAGGCAGGCCCAAAAAGATTTCCAAAAGAACTTGAGGTTTTCGCGTGATTAATGTACATTAATCGTACAGAAATCTAAAACCTCTATTTTCGGGTGTTCTTCAGGTGTTCTTTAGGCGCACTTCCGGCAGATGTCCTTTTGGCAAGCCGGTTCTAGCCCATTGGTTCTGGCCGGGTTGCTCTGGCGATGAGCCAGGCCGATCGAGCCCTAGCACTTGCCAAGACAGTTAGCCAAGTTCACCCAGCCTCACGGGCCGATTGTTGGCTCAGTGAGCGAGTCGTCGAGCATATCGTTGTCACGAGGCACGCAAGGCCATGCGGAAAACGCTTGATTCGGATACGGTACGGGTCTATCTGCAAGAAATCGGTCGAATTCCCCTGCTGACGGCTGATCAAGAGCGGGAGTTAGGGGCAGCCATCCGCGCTTGGCAGTCGTTGCGCGATCGCGATCGCCCCCAATCGGGTCGGGCTCGCGCGATCGCCCGGCGAGGGCAACTGGCCAAAAATCGGCTGGTGGCAGCCAACTTGCGGCTCGTGGTTTCGATCGCCAAACACTACACGGGGCGCGGCTTAGATCTGTTGGATCTGATTCAGGAAGGGAGCTTGGGGCTCAACCGAGCAGCCGAAAAGTTTGACGATCGCTTGGGCTACAAGTTCAGCACCTATGCCACCTGGTGGATTCGTCAAGCGGTGACGCGGGCGCTGTGTAATCAGGGCCGCACGATTCGGCTGCCGATTCAGGTGAGCGATCGCCTACGCAAGTTGCGGAAATTAATGGCGCAGCTCTATGCCCAACTGGGGCAACCACCCACCTTGGCTCAATTAGCCGACGGGATGGGGATGAGCCTTCAGGAGTTGCAAGCGTTGATGGCCCAGGCTCGGGTGCCCAAAAGTTTGGATGCGCCGCTGACCCAGCATGTGGATGCGGACTTGGCGATCGATGTGCTGGCCGATCCGGAGGCCGACACAGAACGTGTTTTGGATGCGGTGGACGATCGGATGGCGTTGGTGTATCTGCTAGGCCAGCTCGATCGCCGCGAGCGGTTGGTGGTGATGCGGCGCTATGGCTTGATTGAAGGGGATGCGCGCTTGGCGGCGATCGGTGCGGATTTGAACCTGACTCGCGAACGAATTCGCCAAATCGAGCGTCGTGCCTTGGCCAAAATGCAGGCGGCCGCCCAAGCAATTGCTTAGTTAGGTCGGGGGTAGCAATCGGTCGAGATTAAGCCTGATCGATCCATCCCCCTAGCGAGTCCATCAACCCAAATCAACACAAAAAAGCGATCGAACTCAGCCAGCTCGATCGCTTTTCTAATCCAGTCTTAGGGTTCCAGCACTGTCGAAACAAGCCTAGAAAAAGGGCGACTTAACTCGTTCCAAACAACCATTCCCAATAATCTGACCAAGCACACTTTCTGGCTAATGGTTGATGCAGGAACAGGTTAACGATCGCCCCCAGGTCAAAGACCTGATGAGAACTCACTAGGCTTCTTCGTCCTCTTCCTCTTCTTCGTCGTCCTCTTCGCTAAAGAGCGATTCAACAATTTCCTCGGCGCGATCGTCGGGAATCCCCAACGCCACTTGCAAGCTGTTGAGGTATTCTTGCTCCGATTCCGGCACTTCACCATCGGCCGCCACAATCAAAATGGCAACAATCAGCGCAATTTCAGCAAATTCTTCATTAGTAGACAGGGCTGCTAGGGCACTGCCGCAGACCGCCTCGATACCCGGCTCATCAAATGCTTCGGAAAGCTTATCGAGGGTTTCGTCAAAATCGTCGTCTGAATACTCTTCAAAAATTTCAAAATCGGCAATGATGTCGATCAATAAATCGGCTTCGATTTCTTCAACCGCTTCATCGGCGGCCATCGTAATCAACCCGACAGCTACGATCGCCTCTTCTGGGGTCAGCTCGACCAAAGGATCCGCTGGGGAAGGCAGACGACGAGGCATAAAAAATGTCCTAATTCTGAAAGGGTTAAAGAGCGGCGATCGTTGTTGACAAGCCCGGCCCGACAGCCACAGCCCTAAACTAATTTCTCATCCCAGGGATGTCAAGACTCGCTCAAGGCTAGACACCGCGCGACTTGGCGCGATCGCCCATCGGTCTCGTCCGCAGGCCTCCCGGTCTCCGACTCGTTCCCTGCCCATCGATCGCGCCGTCCCCGGCCACAGCTCCCCCAGCCCCACCCTAGCGAGGCTAGCAAGCGATCAACACCGGGAACGACGGTGGGAGGGTGCAAACCCGAGGGCCTTGCCCCAAAGCCTTTTATAGATCCAAGAACCTAATAAGTCCGAGACCTAATAAGTCCGAGATAGATCCGAGACCTTATAGATCTGAGAACCCTTTCTTTTTCTTGCCGGGCTTTTTCTTCTTCTTAGCCGCGTTGGGGTTGTTGTAGCCCCGGAAGCCAGGCGCAGGCATTTGCCCCATTGGGTTGCCCATCGGGTTGCCGCCGCCCATGCCACCAAAGGGATTCATGCCGCCCATACCACCCATACCGCCAAAGGGGTTCATGCCGCCCATGCCGGGGAAGCCCATCTGACCAGAGCCCAGCTGTTGCATCAGCGTCCGCATCTTTTGGAAATCCGTGACCAAGCTGCTCACGTCATCTTCC
>Ga0075157_10002687_pt1 | contig 10255 bp, 8 predicted proteins | sample JI81BgreenDNA_FD_70967 | JGI IMG/M metagenome (GOLD analysis project Ga0075157, IMG submission 70967) | Wastewater effluent complex algal communities from Wisconsin, to seasonally profile nutrient transformation and Carbon sequestration -... | ecosystem: Engineered > WWTP > Effluent > Algae...
CCCCGTCAATTCCTTTGAGTTTCATTCTTGCGAACGTACTCCCCAGGCGGAATACTTAACGCGTTAGCTACGACACCGTCCATAAATGTCTCTTCTAGAAAAATTTATTTCTAAAAGACCTTTAAGACAACATCTAGTATTCATCGTTTACAGCTAGGACTACCGGGGTCTCTAATCCCGTTTGCTCCCCTAGCTTTCGTCTCTCAGTGTCAGGTATGGCCCAGTAAAGTGCTTTCGCCTTTGGTGTTCTTTCCAATCTCTACACATTTCACCGCTCCACTGGAAGTTCCCTTTACCTCTACCATCCTCAAGAACAGGAGTTTCTTTTGCAGGTTCTGGGTTAAGCCCAGAGGTTTAACAAAAGACTTCCTGCTCCACCTGCAGACGCTTTACGCCCAATAATTCCGGATAACGCTTGCATCCCCTGTCTTACCGCGGCTGCTGGCACAGGGTTTGCCGATACTTATTCCTCAAGTAACGTCAGAACTTCCTCCTTGAGAAAAGAGGTTTACAACCCGTAGGCCTTCTTCCCTCACGCGGTGTTGCTCTGTCAGGCTTTCGCCCATTGCAGAAAATTCCTCACTGCTGCCTCCCGTAGGAGTCTGGACCGTATCTCAGTTCCAGTGTGGCTGATCATCCTCTCAAACCAGCTACTGATCGTCGCCTTGGTAGGCCTTTACCCTACCAACTAGCTAATCAGACGCGAGCTTCTCTTTCGGCGAATTTCTTCTTTCACTTTTGTATAAAAAAACTTTGCTTTTTCTATAGAAGAATACAAGAAAATATAACTCTTCTTGAATTCGATTAATCAAAAAAGTAAGCTTTTTCAAAGCATTATAGAACATTAACACTGATTTCGCAGTGGTAGTCTCTTCCGAAAGGTAAATTCTCACGCGTTACTCACCCGTCCGCCACTGAAAAGTAAAACTTTTCCGTATGACTTGCATGTGTTAAGCACACCGCCAGCGTTCATCCTGAGCTAGGATCATACTCTTAAAGTAAACAATTTAATGTATTAATTCTGAATTTTTTAGTAAATTAGTAATTTAACAAAGAATTTTTCAAGATTTGTTTGCTTGACAAAGATTATTTTAGCCTATCGGTTTAAAAAGTGTCAACCTTTCATAAATAAAAAATTTTAAATTACTATTTTTATCTCAATTTAGATAACTTCTTATAATAGAAAAAAGATAGTAAGAGGAAATATAGAAAATTTAACCTGTAAACTAATAATTAGCTTTTGTTCTTAAATTTTAATATAAATTCTATAATAATTCTAAAAAGTAGTTTAATACTTCAACTTCAAGCATAACTTTATGACAATTACCATTGGACAAATCCAAGAAAAAAAACAAGGAGTTTTTTCATTGGTTGATGACTGGTTAAAACGTGACCGTTTCGTATTTGTTGGATGGTCAGGATTATTATTATTTCCTTGTGCTTATTTAGCTTTAGGAGGATGGCTTACAGGGATTACTTTTGTAAGTTCTTGGTATACTCATGGCTTAGCAAGTTCTTTTTTAGAAGGATGTAACTTTTTAACTGCTGCTGTTTCATCACCAGCAAATAGTATGGGACATTCATTATTATTTTTATGGGGACCCGAAGCTCAAGGAAATTTTTCGGTTTGGTGTAAAATAGGTGGTTTATGGTCTTTTATCGCATTCCATGGAGCATTTGGCCTTATAGGTTTTTGTTTACGCCAATTTGAAATTGCCCGTTTAGTTGGGATTCGACCATATAACGCATTAGCTTTTTCAGGACCTATTTCTATTTTTGTTTCAGTTTTTTTATTATATCCTTTAGGACAAGCAAGTTGGTTTTTCGCACCTAGTTTTGGGGTTGCTGCAATTTTCCGTTTCTTACTTTTTTTACAAGGTTTTCATAATTGGACATTAAACCCTTTCCACATGATGGGAGTTGCTGGAATTCTTGGTGGCGCTTTATTATGTGCAATTCACGGTGCTACTGTTGAAAACACTTTATATGAAGATGGAGATGCTGCAAATACATTCCGTGCTTTTACACCGACGCAATCAGAAGAAACATATTCAATGGTAACAGCAAATCGTTTCTGGTCTCAAATATTTGGAGTTGCATTTTCAAATAAACGTTGGCTTCATTTCTTTATGTTATTTGTTCCAGTAACAGGACTATGGGCAAGTGCAGTTGGGATTGTAGGTCTTGCATTAAACTTACGAGCTTATGATTTTGTTTCTCAAGAGTTACGTGCTGCAGAAGATCCAGAATTTGAAACATTCTATACAAAAAACATTTTATTAAACGAAGGAATTCGACTTTGGATGGCCGCTCAAGACCAACCACATGAAAACTATATTTTCCCAGAGGAGGTTCTACCACGTGGAAACGCGCTTTAATGATCTTGGACTAACAACAGACACAACAATTGAATCTACTGGCTTTGCTTGGTGGGCTGGAAATGCACGATTTATTAACCTCTCTGGAAAATTATTAGGAGCGCATGTTGCTCATGCAGGACTAATGGTATTCTGGTGTGGAGCTATGACATTATTTGAAGTTTCTCATTTTATTCCCGAAAAACCTTTTTATGATCAAGGATTCATTCTATTACCTCATTTAGCCACATTAGGATGGGGAGTAGGACCTGCTGGTGAAATTACAGATTTATATCCTTATTTTGTTGTAGGGGTTTTACACTTAATTTCTTCTGCTGTTTTAGGTTTTGGAGGAATTTATCATGCCTTATTTGGACCAGATACATTAGAGACAAATGCTCCATTATTTGGTTACGATTGGCGGGACAAAAATAAAATGACAACAATTTTAGGGATTCATTTATGTCTTCTTGGATTTGGAGCTTTTTTATTAGTCTTAAAAGCTATGTATCTTGGAGGAGTATATGATACTTGGGCTCCTGGTGGTGGTGACGTTCGTATTATTAAAAATCCAACGTTAAATCCGTTAGTTATTTTTGGTTATGTATTTAAATCTCCTTTTGGTGGAGATGGTTGGATTCTTTCTATTGATAATATGGAAGACTTAATTGGAGGTCATATTTGGGTAGGGATTCTTTGCGTAACTGGCGGAATTTGGCATATTTTGACAAAACCATTTGCATGGGCAAGACGTGCTTTTGTTTGGTCTGGAGAAGCTTATTTATCTTATAGTTTAGCAGCTTTATCTGTTATGGGATTCACAGCTTCTATTTATGCATGGTACAATAACACAGCTTATCCAAGTGAGTTTTACGGTCCAACAGGGCCAGAAGCCTCTCAAGCACAAGCATTTACTTTTTTAGTTCGTGATCAACGTTTAGGTGCAAATGTAACTTCTGCACAAGGACCAACAGGATTAGGTAAATATTTAATGCGTTCTCCTAGTGGGGAAATTATTTTTGGTGGTGAGACAATGCGTTTCTGGGATATGCGTTCTCCATGGTTAGAACCGTTACGTGGTCCAAATGGTCTAGACATTAATAAAATTAGAAACGATATTCAAGCATGGCAAGAACGACGCGCAGCAGAATATATGACTCATGCGCCTTTAGGTTCTTTAAACTCAGTATCTGGAGTAGCTACTGAAATTAATTCAGTAAATTATGTATCTCCAAGATCATGGCTTACTTGTTCGCATTTCTTTTTAGGATTCTTCTTATTAGTTGGTCATTGGTGGCATTCGGGACGTGCACGTGCAGCAGCAGCTGGTTTTGAAAAAGGTATTAACCGTGAAACAGAACCTGTTTTACAACTTCGCCCTATTGATTAATACATTTTTTATTAATTTAGTTTTTTAACTAAATTAATAAAAATTAAAAATTTTAGGTATATTACATTCATAACTTTTTATCTTAAAAAGACTCTAAAAATAAGGCGATTAGCTCAGTGGTAGAGTGTCTGCCTTACAAGCAGAATGTCACTGGTTCAAACCCAGTATCGCCTATCTTGAATAGTATAAATATTTAATTTATCCTTAAATAGTTTTTTAATAAAAAGGGCTCATCGTCTAAGGGATTAGGACGGAAACCTTCTAAGTTTCTAATGTAGGTTCGAATCCTACTGAGCCCATCTTATAGGATTTTTTTAAATATTTTCATTTATAAAAATTTTTTCAAATAAATTTTCAACTTTTTCCCCTGAACCAAGAGACTCCATTGGATCTTTGCGAAGTCGATGTCTTAAGCAAAGGCTAATAGTACGCTGAATATCTTTTAATTCAACTTCAGTACGCTTTTCAAAAGCAGCTAATGCTTTTGCAGCACGTATCGCAACTAGATCACCTCTTAAGCCTTCTATCCCTAGTTCACTGCAAATACGTGAAATTTTAAACTGGTAATCTTCTTTAATATTAACATTTGGAAGTAATTGCTGAGCTGTCAAAAGCCGTTCTTGAATTTCTAGTTGTTGATTTGAATATTTTTGAAACCAAGCTTTTGGGTTTTTATCAAAACTTATTCGTTCTTCAACAATTCTAACACGAATTTCAGGTTCACGAATTGTTCGAATTTCTGCGTGCATCCCAAAACGATCAAGAAGTTGAGGACGAAGTTCTCCCTCTTCAGGATTTCCAGAACCTACTAGAATAAATTTTGCTGGATGTTTAATAGAAATTCCTTCACGTTCTACTGTGTTCCATCCTGATGCGGCTGAATCTAATAAAACGTCAACAAGATGATCATCTAATAGATTAATTTCATCAACATATAAAAGACCACGATTTGCTCGTGCTAAAAGACCTGGTTCAAAACTATTAGTTCCACCAGCTAAAACTTCTTTTAAATTGATACTTCCACAAACACGATCTTCCGTTGCACCCAGAGGTAATTCAACCATCGGAATTTGAATTGATTCTATTTCATATTCATCTGGATTTTGAAGCAGACTGGGGTCTGCATTAAACGGATCATTTTTTACCACTTTAATTTCAGGTAAAAGATCAGCAAGAGCTCGAATCGTAGTTGATTTTCCTGTCCCACGATCACCCATAATCATTACCCCTCCTATTTTCGGGTCAATTACATTTAATTGTAATGCTAATTTCATTTCTTCTTGTCCAAGAATAGCTGCAAAAGGAAAATTTTTTAAGGCTTTCATATGTTCAAATAATTAAAAAAGCAGATTTAAATTTTTTGGTTAAATTATATAAAGGTTTTTAAAAATTAAAATTTATTTTCTTTTTAGAGTTTTTATGCATCATTTACAATTTCTAAATGTTTTTTTTACAAAAAAAACAAGAGTTTGATTATAAAGGTATTATTTATTATAAGGATTGACTATAAAATGCTATAATAAAAAGAAAGGAAAATATTATTTTCCTTAAAAAAAAAATAAAAATGTGAAGTATGATTGATGTCATTACTTTAGGATGGGCAACTTTAATGGTTGTTTTTTCTTTTTCTTTAGCCTTAGTTGTTTGGGGCCGAAACGGGTTTTAAAAAATAAACAGAAATTTATGGAAGAAATTCTTAGCATTGCGAGCTGTTGTATTGCAATTACGTTAGTGGGATTAGCTTTAGGCTTTCTTTTTTTACAAGTTCAAACAAAGACGTAGTTCTAGTATGAACACTTTTTTTAGAGTTTTGTTTTTTTGTAATAGTCTCTTTTTTATCATTTTGATTTTTCTTCAAACAGAAAATCTAAAAAATCGAGCAAGTAATCAAAGTTCCACCCCAACTCTGTTGGAAAAAATTACGTGGGTATCATTTTGGTTTGAAATAATAATTTCTTTGTTAGAATTAAAAATAGAAAATAGTTTTTTTTAGAAAAAACTATTAATTTTAACCAAGCTTTAGCTTGGTTGGGATAAACAAAATAACTAAAAAAAAGAAACACCTATACAAAAAAACTAATCATAGATATAATTTCTTTAAATTATGGGATTTCCGCCCAAGGCGGAGTAGAGCAGCTTGGTAGCTCGTCGGGCTCATAACCCGAAGGTCACTGGTTCAAATCCATTCTCCGCTATCTATTATTTTAACAATTTAAAAATTTAAGATGACTTTTTTGAATGAAAAATAAATGAGGAAGTCTTAATTTAAGAATAATGAACGCACAAGATTTTTAATTATTTTAATCATATGGAATTTGATTCAAGACATTTCCCAGAATTTGGTGGAAGTACCGGAGGATGGCTTCAAGCAGCGGAAACAGAAGAAAAATATATTCTTACATGGACAAATGATCGAACAACAAAAAGTCCAGAAGAAAATTTATTTGAAATGCCTACAGGAGGAACTGCTTTAATGAGAACAGGTCCTAACCTTGTGTATTTTGCTCGAAAGGAGCAATGTCTTGCTTTAGGAAAACAATTGAGAAGTCAATTTAAAATTAATGACTATCGTATTTTCCGTCTTTTTCCAAGTGGTGAAATTCAATTTCTTCATCCAAAAGATGGCGTTTTTCCTGAAAAAGTAAATGAAGGACGTGTAGCTATTGGAAAGTGTGATTTTTCAATTGGAAAAACAGATATTAAAAAATCCTAAAAGTAAGAAAATTTTTTAAAAAATTTATCTATCGCAGATTAGAATTTGCGGTAGATATATGGAGAGATGGCAGAGTGGTCGATTGCGTCTGATTTGAAATCAGATGAACTCTACAGGGTTCCGTGAGTTCGAATCTCACTCTCTCCTTTAATTGGACATAACTTAGCATTCAAAATTTATGAATCCTGTTTCCTATGAATCAGAAAAAAAATTATATTTTCAATACTGCAATGCTTGCCATGAAAATAAAGGAAATTTAATTTTACCTGAAAAAAAGCTAGATATAAAAAGCTTAGAAAATTTTGGAATTCGAAAAAAAGACTCTTTAGAATACCAAATTCGAAATGGTAAAAATGGAATGCCTTCTTTTGAACTTCGTTTAACTAATTTTCAAATTAAAGCTATCACTAAATATTTAACTGAACAAGATTTTTAAAGAACTTTTTTAGGAATAAAGCTTCCACAAGGAATTAAAAAGAAAAGCCTTCAATTTTTTTCTATCAAAACTTTTTTTTATCTTTAGTTAAGACAAATCTTTTGGTCTTCAAATATCTAATTGTTTTATTGTTTATTAATAGTATATACTACGGATAATGATTAAAATAACAAACTTTTTAAAATTTGTTTATTTTACCTAAAAAATGTTACAAAAGACCCGTTTATAAACCTACTTTTTTATGACCTATGCAATTTCTGAGACTTCTGGAAAACAATTTTTAATTAAACCAGGTCGTTGGTATGATATTGATTATATTGCAAAAGCAAAAGAGGGTGATGTTATTTATTTAAAAAAAATTCTTCTTTTTCGCTACTTAAACCAATTACAAGTAGGGAAGCCTTTTTTATGGAATAGTAAAATTCCTGCTCGAGTTCTTCAAATAGTTAAAGGAAAAAAGGTAACAGTTTTAAAAACAAAACCTAAGAAGCATTATACTCGAGTAAGAGGCCATCGCTCTTTTTATACACGTATTCGCATTGAAAAAGACTAATTTTACGGAGGAAAAATTATGGCCCATAAAATGGGAGCAGGAAGTACAAAAAATGGTCGTGATTCTCAAGCTAAAAGATTAGGTGTAAAATGTACTGGAAAGCAACTTGTTTCAAAAGGATGGATTTTAGTTCGTCAACGTGGAACAAAATGGAAACCTGGTAAATTTGTAGGATGCGGTCGAGACCATACCCTATATGCAAAAGAAACAGGTTTTCTTTATTATCATTCTTCTGGACTAGTTTCGATAGTTCCTATTTCTTAAAATTAAGAAATAAACATTTTTTTAAGGAAGAAAATAGTCTTCCTTAAAAAATATTATTTTGCTTTTAACCAAAATAAAACAGAATCAGAAATTTTTTGCATTTCTCCAGGAAATTTTGGATATTTATTTTGTAATGCGCAAATATAACAGTATTGATAAGTTAAAAAAAATATCGTATAAACAATCCCTAAAAATCCTTGGGAAATGGGTTTCGTGTATACTCCAAATAAAAAAGCGTTTCCTTCCATTATTTCACGAGCTAAAAATGTATCCCATAATCCTAAAATTAAATTTTCAATCATTTCTAAAGTAAACAAAAGCAACATGTTATATCTCATTAACAAAGATAATTTGATTATTGGTTTAAAAATTAAAAACTGAAAAATGAAGGTGTAAAAAACGTAAGATTGCTCTGGTCTACCTAAAAAGCGAAGGAATTTGGATTCAAAGATAAAATTTAAAAAAGGAAGATGTTGTATAAAAGCTGGAACATAGCCGGAAAACATTCTGACTGAATAAAGTAAAACTGAATTTGCACAAAAATATATTCCGGTTAATGCTATTTTTTCATAAAAAAAATCATTTTTACGAAAATGTCGACGCATTCTTCGTAAAAGTTTCTGGAATATTTTGTTGGTAGTTTCGAAATTTTTTAGCACAAAAGGAGGAAAAAATTTCCCCATACCGGATTGTTTAGGAAAGCGTTTCATAAGAAAGAAAAAGACTAGTTTATCCAAAATTTTCGAATTATAATAATTTTTGTCAGCTAAAAGTTATTTTAACGTTTTTTTTATAAATATGAAAGATGTATTAAAAGCTATTCATTATTATTCCTCAAATTTGAAGGATAAATCAAATGAAGAATTAAAAACCCTTGCAGAAAAATTTCAAGGGAACTCGTTTTCCTATAGTTCTAAAAAAGCAAAAGCTGAATGGTTTGCTCTTGTTCAAGAAATTGGCTTCCGAAGCATAGGTCTTCGAGCTTTTGATACTCAATTAATCGCAGGGCTTTTTTTAACCGAAGGAAAAGTTGTTGAAATGAAAACAGGTGAAGGAAAAACCTTAGTATCAACATTTCCTGCTTCTTATTATGCACTACAAAAAAAAGGTGCTCATGTCATTACTGTTAATGAGTATTTGGCAGAGCGTGATCAAAAATGGATGGGAAAAGTTTATTCTTCTTTAGGACTTGTTTCTTCTTTAGTAAAGGGAACCGATTCAATTCAACAAAAAAAATCATCTTATTTAGCAAATATTACATATTTAACTAACTCTGAAGTTGTTTTCGACTACTTACGTGATAATACTGCTTTTAATACTGACGAGATTGTTCAACGCCCTTTTTCTTTTTGTTTAATTGATGAAATTGACTCTATTTTAATTGATGAAGCAAGAACACCCTTAATTCTTTCAGATCCACAACCAATAGAAAATATAAATAAGTTACATATTTCAAATAAAATAGCAAATCGTTTACAAAAACAAATTGATTTCCAAATTGATGAAAAAAGAAAAGATATTTCTTTAACTGATTTAGGACATGAAAAAGTCAAGCAGTTTTTAGGTAAACCTACTCTTTATGATCCAAAAGATCCGTGGATTCATGAAATTTTAAATGCGTTGCGAGCGATATATTTATATACCTGTAATAAAGATTACATTCTCCTTAAAAACAAAATTGTAATTGTTGATGATTTCACGGGACGAATTATGGAAGATCGTCGCTGGAGTTTTGGTCTTCATGAAGCAATTGAAGTCAAAGAGAATGTCCCAATTGGAAAAAAAACAAAAACAAAAACTTCAATAACGTACCAAAATTTTTTTCCTCTCTATCCTGTGTTAGCAGGAATGACAGGTACAGCGAAAACTGCAGAAGAAGAATTTCGTGATATTTATGGCCTTGAGGTTATTGTTATTCCACCAAATAAAGCTTTCCAAAGAAAAGATTTGCCAGATACAATCTATCAAAATGAAGTTCAAAAATGGAAAGCTGTTTTAGAAGAAACAAAACTTTGTTATAACAAAGGTCAACCAATTTTAATTGGAACTGGAAGTATTGAAAAGTCCGAATTTTTATCAGATCTTTTAAAGCTTTCAAAAATCCCACACCAAGTTTTAAATGCAAAACCTGAAAATGTCATTCGTGAAAATGAAATTATTGCTCAAGCAGGAAAAATTTCTTCCGTGACAATTGCAACGAATATGGCTGGAAGAGGAACCGATATTGTTCTAGGTGGTAATCCTTATTCAAGGATAAAAGAATTCCTATGGGACTTTTTTTTTCATGAAAAAGTTTTCACATCTTTACCATTTTTCTCAAACGATTTAGAAACAGAATTTAAAAATTTTGAGCAAAAAATTAGAAACGAGTATCAATTAAATTCAGAAAACAAAAAAGACTTTCTTGTAGATTTATTAGAAACTCATATAAAAAATTTACCCTATGGATTAGATGAATGTAAGCCATCTCTTCAATCTTTTTATCACTATTTATCTCCTTTTATCTTAGAAAATTGGTCTAAAGAAAATAAAAAAGTAAAAG
>Ga0075157_10002689_pt1 | contig 10251 bp, 6 predicted proteins | sample JI81BgreenDNA_FD_70967 | JGI IMG/M metagenome (GOLD analysis project Ga0075157, IMG submission 70967) | Wastewater effluent complex algal communities from Wisconsin, to seasonally profile nutrient transformation and Carbon sequestration -... | ecosystem: Engineered > WWTP > Effluent > Algae...
CCTTGAAGGACTTCTTCACTGCAAACCTGAACGCACTGACCAGTTTGCCCTTGACCCAGCCTGCTCCCGTCACGCCGCTCGGCTGGCGCGACGCTACCCGCGCCTGGCTGCCGCCGCAGACCTGGTCGACGATCTTCACCGGGGACGACGGGACCAGGGCCGCCCGGGCGCTCATTGACATGCAGCTCATGCTGCCGGGCGAGGACGGACGGCTCATGCGCAAGGCCCCGCACGCTATTAAGGGCCGGCCGCGTCTCTATACGATCGACACCGCGCGTGTCATGGCCTACAAGCCGGATTGATCAAGATCATCGCGGGGCCGGTCCCACCGGCCCCCCGGGCTCTCGGCCACACAGCCTCATGGCCCAGCAATTCTTTGGATATTGCCTGGACACGGCATCGAGAATCCGTAGCCTGGCCGGGGTTTGAGGGGTGCGCTTGTCCATGCCGGTGCCAGACTGTCCGATCTGCAATGGCGGAGGTGCTGAGATCGCACCACAGCGCCATGTCGCCAGTTGGGCGGAGTTGAGCGCCTCGGAGCAATTCGCGCTGCTGGCACAAGTGAGCGAGGCGCTCGGCGCAGGCGCCGCCGGGATCCAGGTGGTGACCGAGTTCGGTCATCTGGTCATCCGTCCGATCGACGGCACTGATACCGCGGCGCGGTTGACCACCGGCACCAAGGACCCCCTCATGCCGTTAATCGCCACGTGCATTGACGGGGCCGACAATGTCGATCTGGCGGTGGCTTTTGCGATGGAGTCGGGCGTCGAGCTGGTCGAGCCCTGGTTTCGCGACCTGCTGGCGCGGGGCGGGCGGTTGCGGGTCGTGGTGGGCGACTACATGGATGTTTCCGAGCCCGGCGCACTCCGGCGGCTGGCGGACCTCGAGGGCGCTGATGTTCGAGTGTTCGAGACGGGCGCGGGTTCATTCCACCCCAAGGCCTGGCTGTTTCGCGCAACCGGAAGGCGAGGGGCCGCTATTGTGGGGAGCTCGAATCTGTCGCGGACCGCGTTGACCACAGGTGTGGAATGGAATCTTCATTCCGAGGGCGCGACCGATGTGGTGGCGGAGGCTTTCGACAAGCTTCTCGCGCATCCGCAGCTGCGCCCATTGACGCAAGGCTGGATCGAGAGCTATGCCGCTCGCCGTCGGTCAGCTCCGCTTGGCGATCTGGCGCAGCGCATCGTCGCGGATGAGCCGCAGGCGCCACCGCCGGAACCCCATGCTATCCAGTCCGCCGCGCTGCAGGCACTCGCGCAGTCCCGCCAGGCGGGTCATCGCGCTGGACTCGTCGTCTTGGCGACGGGGCTCGGCAAAACATGGCTCTCGGCCTTCGACAGCAGCGCCTTCGCTCGCATTCTCTTCATCGCCCATCGCGAGGAGATCCTAACCCAAGCAATGTCCTCCTTTCGCCGCATTCGTCCCGAGGCGCGCTTCGGGCGCTACGACGGCGGCGAAAAGGACGAGACCGCAGAGGTCCTTTTTGCGTCGATCCAGACACTTGGACGTGTCGGCCACCTTCGCCGCTTCGCGCCGGACGCCTTCGACTATATCGTTGTCGACGAGTTCCACCATGCCTCGGCCGCAAGCTACCGCGGGCTCCTCGATCACTTCACTCCACGCTTCCTGCTGGGGCTGACGGCCACGCCCGACCGCTCGGACGGGGCAGACCTGCTCGCTCTCTGTGGTGACAATCTCGTCTACCACTGCGACCTGTTCGACGGGATCGAGGCAGGGTTGCTTGCGCCCTTCCGCTACCTCGGCGTGCCGGACGAGGTCGACTATGCCCAGATCCCTTGGCGCTCGACCCAGTTCGATCCGACCGCGCTGGAAGCGGCGCTGGCGACCGAGGCCCGCGCTCTGAACGCGCTGGAGCAGTTCCGCCGCCACCGCGACGGCCCCGCCATCGGCTTCTGCTGTTCGGTCAGACATGCCGAGTTCATGGCGACTTTCTTCAGTGCTGCAGGTGTAAATGCTGTTGCGGTGCATAGCGGCCCCGGCTCGGCGCCGCGGGCGACCTCGCTGGAACGGCTGGGCCGAGGCGAGATCGACATCCTCTTCGCCGTCGACATGTTCAACGAGGGGGTGGATGTGCCGAACATCGGCACGGTGATGATGTTGCGCCCGACCGAAAGCGTAATCGTCTGGTTGCAGCAGCTGGGTCGCGGACTGCGCAGGGTTGAAGGCAAACTCCTCAGCGTGATCGACTACATCGGCAATCACCGCATCTTCCTGACCAAGCTGCGTGCTCTGCTTTCAGCCGGGTCGGGCGACAGGTCGCTGGTGCAGAGGCTTGATCTCGCGGTGGCTGGAGACCTAGCCCTGCCGCCTGGCTGCAGCGTTACCTACGACCTGCGCGTGGTCGAAATCCTGCGCAACCTCTTGCGCCCCAAGTCCGGGATGGAGGACTTGGAGGCCCAGTATCGCGACTTCCGGCTGCGGCACGGCCAGCGCCCCACCGCCGCTGAGATCGCCCGCATGGGCTTCGACCCTGCAAAGACCGGCCACGGCAGTTGGTTCGACTTTGTGCGCGACATGGGCGATGCAGTGGACTTGGCGGCGATAACCGCTTTCGCCGACCTCTTGCGTCAGATCGAGCGGGACCGGAGCCTGACTGAACCCGCCCTGACTGCGCTGGACACGCTCCGGTCGGGCCGGCATGCGTCAGAGGAGGGACTGGCCTTCTGGGCCTTCAACCCGCTCCTGCGTCGCGAAGGCCGTCAGTTGATCCTGACCCGCCCGGACCTTGGGGGTGCGGCCTCGTTGATGATCGGCGAACTCACAGAGTGGCGTCGGATAGCACTTCGCCAGGAGTTGGACGACATGCCCGTTCAATTCGAAGGCCGGGCGCTTGAGCTCTGGCGGGAATACGGCCGCGAGGACATCCCGCCATTGTTCGGCGCCCGGTTCAACCCGGGTAACTGGAACGCCGGAATCGTGCGGCTGGGCAAAGACTTGATCCTGCTGACGACCCTGAAAAAGAGCAGCCTTTCCGCCGGGAACCACTACGAAGACGCCTTCCTCGCGCCCGACCGCATGCAGTGGCAGAGCCAGACCCAGACCCGACGCGACAGCGAGATCGGCCGCATGTTGTCAGGTGCCGACACAGCGGCGCGGGTTCATCTCTTCGTGCGGACGAGCAAGCTCCGCAACAACAAGGCTGCGCCCTTTCTTTATTGCGGACAGCCTACTTTCGAAGGCTGGAAGGGGGAGAAGCCCATCACCGTGACCTGGCGCCTAACAGTCCCAGTGCCGGCGCATCTGCGGGGCAGTCTGGGGATCAGTTAAGGGAGGAACCATCCCGAGCGGGGGGAGGGCAACAGTTGATTTCCCTATCGTTCGCGGAGCTTTCGCGGGGCAGCGCCACGTGCCATCCTGAGCGTTGAACAAGGCCAGGGCCGAAAGAACTGGCGCAGAGGGCGCAAATGAGTGAGACGGAAATGGACGCAAGCCGATTGCCAGATGATTTGGTTTTCGTAGAGTCAGGACCCATTGATCTTGCGGGAGCGACCTGATTCATGCTCCGCAAGGAGACCTCGACACCCTTGACGTCCTGGAATGCGATGCCGCGGAGAGAGCCTACCAGGTTACCCACCGCCGCATGAGGATCCGGCGCCTCGACAAGCTGACAGCGCTCGCGACCCTTGGGAAGCACCTCGGGCTCGGGAAGGCGCAACCACCTGCCGCCACGGATGCTTTCGCTCAGGCGATCAAGGAGATCAGTCAGCGCGGTTCGGCGCAGCCAATCGGGAGAGTCTGATTGATCAAGCATCTGACCTCCGCCGATAGCCAGCAGTCTGTTAGGCATCGTCGATCTATGGCTGTGGTCCGAAAGAGTGCAGACACGCCCGTGGTGACTTCCACGACGCCTGTCCGGCTCGCACGGGGTCCTGCATCAAATGATCTGTAATTCCGCGAAGGACTTCTGGGCTTCGTTCGTGAGCCGATAGTGCATCCGCCCTGAGCTATCGTCGCGCAGGAACAGAAGGTTGGACATCTTCTCTGACCCGTCCAGGAACTTCCGAAAGAAGCCGAGCCTTTCGTAAACCATATGGCCGAGGATCAGGCCGACATCACCCTTGCCGCGAAGCTTGATCAGTTCCTGATGGCCGACACCAGGGTTGCGAGCGATGTGCTGTGTAAGCTGCCGCTCGTCTGCGTTGATGGGCACTTCTCGAAACGCGATGACGATCACCTTGGCAAGATCTGCGTCGGCGACCTTGCTGCTCCAGTCAGCGTGTCGTTTGGCGGCGGTCGCATCGAACTCCATTGATCCGCGAACGGCGAGCTCGGCATGGATCCTGGCGGCAAGGTCTGCGATGTCATTGGCTTCCGCGCGCTCGAGCAGCTGGCGAAGGCCTTTGGTCGCCATCGACGGAACTCGATGAAGGGCTTTTTCTATGTTCGCAGCGGAAAACGCGCTCACTTGGTGATCCTCTCGCTCTTCGCTATGTTCGGTAGTCGACACGCAGGATGCGTGCCAGAAGCCCATCTGCCAAAAATGCACCCGACTCAACCAGGAGATCGCCGACAACGACAAGCAACACAAGTGTCTTTGCCCAAAGCAAGAGCAAATTTGGCGCGCCCCGGAAACTCTTCGAACCTGTCCGCGCATTCACTGGATCGGCACACTTCAAGCGATATCAAGATGGATGCCTTTCGAAATCCATCTCTCGTCGCCATCGCCTTAACCGTTTGCATGGCAAGCAACCGGAGCGGAGCATTGATATTGAGCAGTTATTTAAGGCTTTGGGTTCACCTCGCGTCGTATCCGAGCAAGACGTTCGACCATCGCTGGAGAAATGGTAAAATGTCTTCGGTCAACAACCAGTCCACTTCTGACTCGGCTTCGTCCAAATCAACTGTGATTGTTCCATCAAATGGCGAAATACCTTCAATTCCAGGTATATCATAGAGTGTTTCGATCATGGCATCGGCGAGGCCCTCGAGGTCACCCGATTCATCCAACAAGGCGAATAGGAGCGCATCAAACTCTGCAAACAGATTATTCCAGCCGACATAGCCGACAAGCGTATCGAGAGCAACCGAAGATCCGATCGAAGGGTCATGCGCAGCATCGGCGATAATCTGAAAGACCGCGTGCTTGTAGCCTTCCGGGTAGCGTGTCATCCCTCATCTCCTTAATGCTCAAGAGGCTGCTCGACTGAACGCAAGACCGGGCAAGTGCGGGCGGAGGTCTCGCAGTTCAAGCCGCTTGTGAAAATGTCGAGAAAGACAGTTCTGCGAACGATCAACGCGAAACATGGAATGCAATCCCCGACTTTTGCGGCTCTCGAATACTGACCCTGTCAGCCGACCAAGCAAAAGGCAACCACAACACCATCATCTCTTTTCCCGCCGCTCCACCTCTGCTCTGGATTCCCTCCCGTCCCCGGCATACCCTGCCCCCAACAACCAATAGGGGAACCAGACCTCCAATGGCGCTTACCGAAAACGGCTCGGACCTTGGCATCGAAGCCAGCCTCTTCAAGACCGCCGACAAGCTGCGCGGCAACATGGAGCCGTCGGATTACAAGCACGTCGCCCTTGGCCTGATCTTCCTCAAGCACATTTCGGATGGGTTCGAGATGAAACGCCAGGCGCTGCTGGCCGACTATCCGGAAGGCGCCGAGGACCCCGACGAATACCTTGCCGACAACATCTTCTGGGTGCCGGCCGAGGCACGGTGGTCCCACCTGCAGGCCAGCGCCAAGCAGCCCGGCATCGGCAAGCTGATCGACGAGGCGATGATCGCCATCGAGAAGGTCAACCCGTCCCTCAAGGGCGTCCTGCCCAAGGACTATGGCCGCCCGGCCCTCAACGCCGTCATGCTGGGCGAACTGATCGACCTCATTTCAGGCATCGCCCTTGGCGAGGGCAAGGACAAGGCGCGCGACCTCCTGGGCCGGGTCTATGAATACTTCCTCGGCCAGTTCGCGGGCAGCGAAGGCAAGCGCGGGGGCGAGTTCTACACCCCCCGCTCGGTCGTGCGCACGATGGTCGAGATGCTGGAACCCTACAAGGGACGCGTCTATGACCCCTGCTGCGGATCGGGCGGAATGTTCGTGCAATCCGAACGCTTTGTCGCCGCGCATGGGGGCCGGCTGGGCGACATCGCCATCTATGGGCAAGAGTCGAACTACACCACCTGGCGGCTGTGCAAGATGAACCTTGCCGTGCGCGGGATCGACGCCGACATCCGCTGGAACTCCGAAGGCACCTTCCACAAGAACGAACTGCCCGACCTGCGCGCCGATGTGATACTGGCCAACCCGCCCTTCAACATCTCGGACTGGGGCGGCGAGCGGCTGCGCGAGGATGGGCGCTGGAAATACGGCATCCCGCCCGCGGGCAATGCCAACTTCGCCTGGCTGCAGCACATCCTGCATCACCTGTCGCCCACCGGCACGGCGGGGGTGGTGCTGGCCAATGGGTCCATGGCCTCCAGTCAGTCGGGCGAGGGCGAGATGCGCCGCGCGATGATCGAGGGCGAGGTGGTCGATTGCATGATCGCCCTGCCGGGGCAGCTGTTCTATTCCACCCAGATCCCGGCCTGCCTGTGGTTTCTGGCGAAGGATAAATCGAACGGCATCGCCCGCGACCGCAAGCTGCGCGACCGGCGCGGCGAGGTGCTCTTCATCGACGCCCGCAAGCTGGGCTTCATGGTGGACCGGACGCGGAAAGAGTTTTCCTACGCCGACATCGCCCGCATTGCCGACACCTACCACGCATGGCGGCTGGGCGAGGGCTATGCCGACGTGCCGGGCTTCTGCAAATCGGCGAGCCTTGAGGACATCCGCTCCCACGGCCACGTCCTGACGCCGGGCCGCTATGTGGGGTCCGAGGCGGCAGAGGAGGACGAGACGCCCTTTGCCGAGCGCTTCGCGACATTGCAGGCGCAACTGGAGGCGCAGTTCGCCGAGGCCGGGGAGCTGACGGCGGCCATCCGGGCGCGGCTGGCGGACCTGGCGATATAGAAATGGCATTTTCAACCAAACCGCTTAGCGAGTGCGCCCGGCTTTCGTCAGGTGGGACACCCTCCAAGTCCAATCCAGCCTTTTGGGGCGGCCCGATTGCTTGGCTCACTCCGAAAGACATGTCCCGCTTTGACGGAAACACGCAGGACAGCGTCACACGCGCGGCCATTGGCAACGGAACTCGGGAGGCATCCGAGGACAGCCTGTTCATAGCCGTTAGGGGCATGTCTCTCCACAACGAGATCAGGGTTGTCAGGCCTAAGCGCAAAATGGCCTTCAATCAGGACATAAAGGCGATCACCCCAGTCGCCGCAGTTGATGGGCGATTTCTCCACTATGCTTTGCTTGCGAAGATTCCTGAACTCTTGGATGCCGTTGAGGCCGCGGGGCATGGCACTGGCGTCCTCCCGACAGACAAGCTGAACAGTTTGCCAATTCCAGACATTCCCCTCCCCGAACAACGCGAGATTGCCGCCACCCTCGGGGCGCTGGATGACAAGATCGAGTTGAACCGGAAGATGAACGCCACGCTCGAGGCCATGGCGCGGGCGCTGTTCCGCGACTGGTTCGTCGATTTCGGCCCCACCCGCGCCAAGATGGAAGCCCGCGCCCCCTACCTCTCCCCCGACCTCTGGCCCCTCTTCCCCGACCGCCTCGACGACAAGGGCAAGCCGGAGGGGTGGGAGATGGGAACTCTCAATGACCTCGCCTCACTGAACCCCGAAAGCTGGACCGCGCGAAATGCTCCTGCGCAAGTCTCATACGTTGATTTGGCGAACACAAAGTGGGGAAGCGTTGACAAGGTGGAAGTCTATGCTTGGGCCGATGCCCCCAGCCGGGCGCGACGCATCCTCCGAGCAGGCGACACCATCGTTGGCACGGTTCGTCCGGGAAATGGTTCGTTCTGCTACGTCGGCGAGGACGGGTTGACTGGCAGCACCGGTTTCGCAGTCCTGCGCCCCCTGCACCCAAGGGACAGAGCGTTTGTCTGGTGCGCCGCCACCTCTGCCGAGAACATCGACCGATTGGCGCACTTGGCAGATGGGGGCGCCTATCCTGCGGTCAGGCCGGATGCGGTAGCAGCAACCGAAGTTGTTATTCCAGGCTCGGGTGTCTTGGAAGCTTTCCGAGCGGCGGTTTCCGTGAACCTCGACCTCATGGAAGCGAACAAAGCCGAATCCCTCACCCTCGCCCAGACCCGCGACCTCCTGCTGCCCCGCCTCATGTCGGGCGAGTTGCGGGTGGGCGACCTCGACACAAAGGAGACGGAACCAGCATGATCGAGCTTACACGGCCGCAGCTCAAGCGCGCCATCGTCAATCGGTTGGACACCGTCGCCGAAGCGCATCCGCTGGGCCATCAGGACGCCTACGCGAACCGTTACAAGATGCGTTCTGCCAATGACGCACCCGTCGAGCTGATGTTCGAGAAGGACCCCGAAACCGAACCGCATCTGTGGGTTCTGGCATCGCAGGCAGCGGCCATTCCCGAGGGCGCGATCCGGCGTGAGTTCTACCCGAAGGAGGAGCTCTACAAGGTTCCGGCGAAGAACGGCGGCATGCAGTATGGCCGGCACTCGGCCCTCGAAAAGATGACCTTGCTGGGCCGCGCGGATCTGGTTCGCTTCACCCTGCGCAGCGTTGCGGATCTGGACTTGATCCTTTCGTTCCTCGCTCAGGTCCAGCGCCCGGGGCGTGCATAGCGATGCCCACCCTGACTGAAGCCGACGTCGAAGCCATCCTGCTCGATCAGCTTTCGGGGTTGGGCTATGTCTGCCTGAGCGATACGGTCTCGGGGCCAGACGGTGCCGCGCCGGAACGCGAGGCCTATTCCGACACCCTCCTGCGCGCCCGGTTGCGTGCGGCGATCCGGCGGCTCAATCCCCACATCCCCGAGGAAGCCTGCGAGGATGCCCTGCGGCGGGTGGTTGCGAACGAGCGCCCCTCGCTGATCGAGGAGAACCGGCGGCTGCATCGGTTCATGGTGGAAGGCGTGCCGGTGGAATACCGCGCCGAGGATGGCTCGATTCGCGGCGATGCGGTGCGACTGGTGGACCCGGACGACCGGCTGAACAACTGGCTGGCGATTTCGCAGTTCACAGTGATCGAGAACGGCCACAACCGGCGGCCCGATGTGGTGGTTTTCCTGAACGGCCTGCCTGTGGGTGTGATCGAGTTGAAGAAGCCGGGGGCGGAGAACGCCACGCTGGGTGCGGCTTTCAATCAGTTGCAGACCTACAAGGCGCAGGTGCCGTCGCTGTTTCGCGCCAATACCGTGCTGGTGACGACGGACGGGATGCGTGCGCTGGTAGGGTCGCTGACCGCCGATCTGGAGCGCTTCATGCCCTGGCGGACGACTGACGGGGTTGATGTGTCACCCAAGGGCGCGCCTGAAATGTCGGTGCTGGTCGAGGGGGTGTTCGAACCTGGGCGGCTTCTGGCCCTGATGCGGGACTTCACCGTGTTCGGCGAGACGCCGGGCGGGATTGCCAAGATCATCGCCGGCTATCACCAGTTCCACGCGGTGCGGCGCGCGGTGACCAGCACGGTGGTTGCCAGTCGCGGTGAGGGGGACCGCAAGGCGGGGGTGATCTGGCATACGCAGGGTTCCGGCAAGAGCCTGTTGATGGCCTTCTATGCGGGCCAGTTGGTGCGGGAGCCGGCAATGGAAAATCCGACCATCGTGGTGATCACGGACCGCAATGACCTGGACGACCAGTTGTTTGCCACCTTTGCGATGTGCCGAGACCTGATCCGGCAGACCCCTGTGCAGGCCGAAAGCCGCGAGGATCTGCAAGTGGCGCTGGCGCGGGCCTCGGGCGGGGTGATCTTCACCACCATCCAGAAATTCGCACCCGAGAAAGGCGAGGCCTATCCGCAACTCACCGACCGACGCAACGTGGTGGTGATCGCCGATGAAGCCCACCGCAGCCAGTATGGCTTCAGGGCCCGGATCGAGAAGACAGGGGCCATCGCCTATGGTTTTGCCAAGCACCTGCGCGACGCATTGCCGAATGCCTCGTTCATCGGCTTCACCGGCACCCCGATCGAGCAGGATGATGTGAACACTCCAGCGGTGTTCGGGCATTACATCGACATCTACGACATCAGCCGGGCGGTCGAAGATGGCGCGACGGTGCCGATCTACTACGAGAGCCGGCTCGCCCGGATTGAACTGCCAGAGGATGAAAAACCCCGTGTCGATGAGGAAATCGAAGCGCTGACCGAGGACGAAGCGATCAGCGAACAGGAGCGCCTAAAGCGCAAGTGGTCAA
>Ga0075157_10002690_pt1 | contig 10250 bp, 9 predicted proteins | sample JI81BgreenDNA_FD_70967 | JGI IMG/M metagenome (GOLD analysis project Ga0075157, IMG submission 70967) | Wastewater effluent complex algal communities from Wisconsin, to seasonally profile nutrient transformation and Carbon sequestration -... | ecosystem: Engineered > WWTP > Effluent > Algae...
GGCCAGATGAAGGAGACCTACGGTGTGCCGGTCTCCGAGATCCAGGAAGCCATCAAGCACGGTGTGCGCAAGATCAACATCGACACCGACATCCGCCTGGCCATGACCGGCGCGGTGCGCAAGTTCCTGGCCGAGCACCCCGACAAGTTCGACATGCGCGAGTGGATGAAGCCGGCGCGCGAGGCCGCCTACCGCATCTGCAAGCAGCGCTACCTCGAGTTCGGCTGCGAAGGGCAGGCCCCGAAGATCAAGCCGGTGGGCCTGACGGAAGTCGCGTCGCGCTACGCCCGCGGCGAGCTGTCGCAGACGGTGCAGTGACGCGAGCACGGGCGGGCGAAACGTCCGCCCCCCAGGGGGCCACACTTCTTTACCGCAGCCCCACAGGGGGCTGACGGGCGGGGCGCACGATGTGAACGTCGATCACAGACTGTCCCCAAGGAGTACCCGATGACCCCCCGATCGCTTCAACGCACTTTCCCCCTTTCGCTCCGCCACGCCGTGGCCACGGCCGCCCTGGCCCTGGCCGGCGGCATGACGCTGGTGGCCGCGCCCACGGCGGCCCTGGCCCAAGGCCACGGCGCCCACGGCGGCCATGCCGGCATGATGGCCGGCGGTCATGGCCCAGGTCACCAAGCCCGCGGCCAGGAGGGCCACGGCGGGATGGGCTTCATGGGCGGCCCGCGCCAGATGGCGCGCATGCTCGACGCAGTCGAGGCCACGCCGGAGCAGCGCCAGCAGATCCGCGGCATCCTCGACGCCGCCCGGCGCGACCTGCAGGCGCAGCGCGAGAGCGGCAAGGCCCTGCGCGACCAGGCGCGCCAGGTCTTCACGCAGCCCAACGTCGACGCCAACGCGGCCGAGGCGCTGCGCCAGCAGATGCTGGCCCGCCACGACCAGTCCAGCCGGCGCATGATGCAGGCCATGCTCGAGGTGAGCCGCGTGCTGACGCCCGAGCAGCGTCAGAAGCTGGGCCAGCGCATGGACCGCGCCCGCGAGATGATGCAGCGGCACCGCGCCGAGCGGGAATCGCTGCAGCGTCCCTGAGGCGCCCAGAGGCGCCGTTCTCCTGACGCCCCTGCGGGCCGTTGGCGTCGCCCGGCCCGCGCTCTATCCTCCGTCCCGTGCCTGCCCGCCTTCTGCTGATCGACGACGACGAGCGCCTCACCACCATGGTGGGCGACTACCTTCGTCGCAACGGCTTCGAGGTGGACAGCGCGGGCTCCCTGGCCGCCGGCCGCGACCGCCTGAAGGCCCAGGCCTACGACGCGCTGCTGCTGGACCTGATGCTGCCCGACGGCGACGGTCTGGACCTCACCCGCGAGCTGCGCGCCGAACCTCGCACGCGGCGCCTGCCGCTGCTCATGCTCACCGCCCGCGGCGAGCCACTGGACCGCATCGTCGGCCTGGAGCTGGGCGCCGACGACTACCTCGGCAAGCCCTTCGAGCCGCGCGAGCTGCTGGCCCGCGTGAAGGCCCTGCTGCGGCGCGCCACGCCCGAGCAGGCCGCCGACGAGGTGCTGCGCTTCGGCCGCCTGGACATCGACCTCGGCGCCCGCCAGGCCCGGCTGGACGGCAAGCCCTGCGACCTCACCAGCCACCAGTTCGAGCTGCTGACGGTGCTGGCCCGCCAGCCCGGCCGCGTGCTGTCGCGCGACCAGATCATGGACGCGCTCAAGGGCCACCCGCTGGAAGCCTTCGACCGCAGCATCGACGTGCACATCTCGCGCATCCGCGCGGTCATCGAGGACGACCCCAAGGTGCCCAGGCGCGTGCTCACGGTGCGCGGCGCAGGCTACGTCTTCGCCCGCAAGCAGGATGCCGACGAGTAGCCGCGCGCCGGCCACGGCACCACGGGCGGCCGGCTGACGTTCCGCGTCATGCGCTCCCTTTACCTCCGCATCTGGCTCACCATCGTGGCCGTGCTGGCGCTCTTCGCGCTGCTGGCCGGCGCGCTGGTGCAGGGCTATGTTCAGCGCGAGCGCGAGCGCAACGAGCAGATGTTGGCCGAGCGCTCGCAGGAACGCTTCGCCGCCTGGGCCGAAGTCATCGAGCGCTCGCTGCCGCCGGCCGACGCCCCGCGGGCCGAACAGGCGCAGGCGGTGCGCGAATGGATGCTGCGCCTGCGCACGCCGATGGCGCTGGACGACGCGCAGGGGCGGCGCGTGTTCGCCACCGAGCCCTTCCTGCGCCGCGAGGCCGAGGGCTGGCGGCCGCAGCCGGTGAAGCTCGATGACGGCCGCACGCTCTGGGTGATGCGCCCAGGGCTGTCGCGACCGCCGGGAGCGCCCCCTCCGGGCTTCAACGCGGCCCGACTGCTGCCGGGACTGCCCGGCACCGTCGGACTGGCGCTGCTGGCCCTGCTGCTGTTCGTGGGCGTGGCCGCCGGTGCCTGGCCGGTGGTGCGGCGCCTGACCCGCCGGCTGGAAGCCTTGAAGCACGGCGTGGAGACCTTCGGCCGCGGCGAGCTGTCGCACCGCGTGGCCGAGGACGGCCGCGACGAAGTGGCCGCCGTGGCCGCCAGCTTCAACCAGGCCGCAGGTCGTGTCGAGGCGCTGCTGCGCTCGCACCAGAGCTTGCTGGCCAACGCCAGCCACGAGCTGCGCTCGCCCCTGGCGCGGCTGAAGATGGCCGTGTCGCTGATGGACGAGGCCGCACCGGAGCAGCGCGCGGCGCTGAAGCGCGAGATCGACGCCAACATCGGCGAACTCGACGCGCTGGTGGAGGAGGTGCTGCTGGCCAGCCGGCTCGACGCCACCGAGGCGCTGGACCGCACCGCCACCGTGGACCTGCTGGCGCTGGCGGCTGAAGAGGCCTCGCGCGTGGACGCGGAGGTGCAGGGCGAGCCCGTCCTGTTCGCCGGCGACGAGCGCCTGCTGCGCCGCGCACTGCGCAACCTGCTGGAGAACGCCCGCCGCTATGGCGGCGACGACGTCACCGTGCAGGTGCGATCGACGCCGAATCAGGTCGAAGTCTGGGTGAGCGACCGCGGCCCGGGGGTGCCGGAAGCCCACCGAGAGCGCATCTTCGAGGCCTTCTTCCGCCTGCCCGGCCACGCCGAGCGCGCCGGCGGCGTGGGCCTGGGGCTGTCGCTGGTGCGCCAGATCGCGCAGCGGCACGGCGGCCGCGTGCATTGCGAGGCGCGCCCTGGCGGCGGCAGCTGCTTCGTGCTGACACTGCCGAGGTTCAGCGCTCGCCCGACCGCTGCCGCATCGCCCACGCCAGCAGGGCGATGAGGGCGACACCGCCCACCACGAGCCCCACGGTGGCCGCCATCCAGTAGCCGGGGGCGCCCGTCAGCCAGCGCGGCGTGCCACCCAGCACGTCGAAGGCCAGCAGATAGCCACCACCCAGGCCCACGCCCCACAACGAGATGGCGTAGATGACCATGGGGCCGGTGGCGATCTTCCAGGCCCGCAGCACGAAGGCCGCCAGCGTCTGGGCCGCGTCGGCGATGTGGAACACCGCCAGCCAGGCCAGCAGCGGCAGCGCCGCGGCCACCACGGCCTCGTCGCTGGTGTAGAGGCGCACGATGCCCTCGCGGCCCAGGGCCACCAGCGCGCCCAGGCCCACGGCCAGCGCCAGCCCGATCTGCACGGCGTGCCAGCCGATCTGCCGCGCCTGCGCCAGTTCGCGCGCGCCCACGCTTTGCGACACCAGCGTCATGGCCGCGTTGGACAGGGCCAGGGGCACCATGAAGAGGATGGACACCACATTCACCGCGATCTGGTGACCCGCCACCGGCGTGGCACCGAGCCGCGCGATGAAGATCGCCATCATCGTGAAGCCGCTCACCTCGATGAGCAGCGTGGCCCCCATGGGCACGCCCAGCTTCACCAGCTCGCGCAGGCGCGCAGCGTTCGGTCGGTGAAGCCCGCGGCGGTGCAGGCCGAATGCCGCGTAGAAGGCGTCGCGCCGGGTGATGACCACCGCCGCGACCAGTTGCCCCCACATGACGATGGCCGTGGCCACAGCACAGCCGGTCAGACCCAGCGCCGGCAGCCCCACCGACGGCGCGCCGTGGATCAGCAGGATCGACAGCGGCACCTTGGCCGCCAGCGCGCCCAGCTGCAGCGCCATGACGATGCGCGGACGGGATACCGCCGTGTTGAAGCCCCGCCAGGCGGCGAACAGCAGCGAGGCCGGCAGCGCCAGGGCCAGCACGGCCAGGTAGGTCCGGGTCTTGGATTCCAGTTCCGGCGGCAGGCGCGCCAGCCACAGGTAGGGCTCGGGCCAGGCCAGCAGCAACAGCCCCGGCACGGTCACGGCCAGGGCCAGCCAGCTGGCCTGGTGCAGATGGTCGCCGGCCTCGTCGAGCCGGCCGGCACCGAAGGCCTGCCCGGCGAGGGGCCCGATGGCCATCACCACGCCCATCAGGCCCACGAAGGTGGTGAAGTACGCCGCCCCGCCCACAGCCAGCGCCGCCAGGTCGGCGCTGGCGTAGCGCGCGATGAGCAGCGTGTCGAGCGTGCCGAAGCCGATGACCGACAGCTGCCCCAGCAGCACCGGCCAGGCCAGCGTGGCGAGGCGGCGGGTGCTTTCCGCCCGGGACAGCGTTCCCTTCGCGCTCACGCCGGGCCCGGCCCCGTCGCGGCACCGAAGCGCGACGGGTCGGGGTGGTCGGCGCCCGACGCCTCCAGGGCACGCTCCGCATAACGATTGAACCGCCACGCCGTGCCTTCCTGCGTGATGCGGCGCCACACGATGCGCTTCTCCGCCGGCGTCAGCACCGGCCAGTGCTGCACCTCATCGAAGGTGCGCCCGCAGCCCTTGCAGACCTCGTCGCCCTGGCTGGTGGAGCAGATCGCGATGCAGGGCGCGTCAGGGGTGGTCGCGTACCAGGCCATCCAGGCATCGCGCGCGCGGCGGGGCATGGTCGCTTCGTCGGCCAGCGGCTCGCGGTAGTACACCATCAGCGCGTACACCTCGGCCAGCGCGCGCACCTCGGCACAGGCCGTGATGCCGTCGGGCGAGGGCGAGCGCTCGCGCCACCAGTTGATGGCGGCCTCGATGTCGATGATGTGGATGCCGGCCATGGCCCGTCGGGGGCTGTGCTTTCGAGGTGAGCGCGGGTCGCGTGCTTCAGGCCAGGACGCGGCGCAGCCAGGCCTGCAGGTCGCGCACCTCTTCCAGGCACACCGAGTGCTCCATGGGGTACTCGTGCCACTCCGGCTGCAGGCCCAGCGCCTGCAACGCGTCGCGGCTGGCCGTGCCGCGTGCCAGCGGCACGATGCCGTCGTGGCGGCCGTGGCCCAGGAACACCGGAACATCCGCGTTGGCGGCGTGCCGTTCGGCCGACGTGGTGGCCGCGATCGGCAGGTAGCCCGACAGCCCGGCCAGCCCCGCCAGCCGGTGCGGGCAGCGCAGGCCGGCGCCCAGCGTGATGGCACAGCCCTGCGAGAACCCGGCCAGCACGATGCGGTGCGAGGGCACGCCGCGCGCGACTTCGCGCTCGATGAGGGCATGCACGGCAGCGATGGAGGCGCGCAGGCCGGCTTCGTCCTCGCGCCGCACGAGGTCGGTGCCCAGGATGTCGTACCAGGCGCGCATGGCGTGGCCGCCATTGATCGTGACCGGCTGGATCGGCGCCCGCGGCAGCACCCAGCGCACCGGCCCGACGGCCGAGAGGTCCATCTCGTCGGCCAGCGGCAGGAAGTCGGTGCCGTCGGCGCCGAGGCCGTGCAGGACGATGATGGTGGCGGACGGATCGCGCCCGGGGTTCAGCTCGTAGGACGGCAGCAAGGGGGACTCCAGTCGGCCCGAACGGTGTCGAGTCGGTTCAATAGTTGAGGCCCATGGCCTCGCGCACGTCCTTCATCGTCTGCCGGGCCACCGTGCGTGCGCGCTCGGTGCCCATCTCGACGATCCAGTGGACCTGCTTGGGGTTGGCCGTCAGCGCCTCGGCGCGCTCGCGCCAGGGCTGCTGCTCCTTCACGACGGCGTCGATCACCGGCTGCTTGCAGTCCAGGCAGCCGATGCCGGCGCTGCGGCAGCCCGTGGCCGCCCACTGCTGCGTGGCCTCGTCGCTGTAGACCTTGTGGAACTGCCAGACGGGGCACTTGTCGGGATTGCCCGGGTCGGTGCGGCGCACGCGGGCCGGGTCGGTGGTCATGCCCTTGATCTTGCGGCTCACCTCCTCGGGGGCGTCGCGCATGAGCACGGCGTTGCCGTAGCTCTTGCTCATCTTCGTGCCGTCCAGGCCCGGCAGTCGCAGCACCTCGGTGTGCAGCGCCTGCGGTTCGGTGAGGATGGCCTTGCCCGAGCCGCGCAGGTGGCCCAGCAGCAGCTCGGTCTCGCCGTCGGTCCAGCCCTCGATGGCGGCGGCGGCGCGCTTCACCAGCGCCTCGCCCTTGCCCCAGGCCTCGGCCGAGCCGGTCTCGCCGAAGGCCTTGCGCTGCTTCTCGTAGTAGCGCTGGTCGTCCTTCGACAGGCGCGCCAGCGCCGCGGCCACCTGGGCCTCGAAGCCGCCCAGGCGGCCGTAGAGGTGGTTGAAGCGGCGCGCCACCTCGCGCGTGAGTTCGACGTGCGAGGACTGGTCCTCGCCCACCGGCACGTAGGTGGCGCGGTAGATCAGGATGTCGGCCGCCTGCAGCAGCGGGTAGCCCAGGAAACCGTAGGTCGCGAGGTCGCGGTCCTTCAGCTTCTCCATCTGGTCCTTGTAGGTCGGCACGCGCTCGAGCCAGCCCAGCGGCGTGCCCATGGCCAGCAGCGTGAACAGCTCGGCATGCTCGGGCAGGCGGCTCTGGATGAAGATCGTCGACTTCTCGGGGTCGAGCCCGGCAGCCAGCCAGTCGATGACCATCTCGTAGACGTTGCGCTCGATGACCTCGCGGTCTTCGTAGTGCGTGGTCAGCGCGTGCCAGTCGGCCACGAAGTAGAAGCAGTCGTGCTGCTCCTGCAGGCGCACCCAGTTCTTGAGGGCGCCGTGGTAATGGCCAAGGTGCAGGGCGCCGGTGGGGCGCATGCCGGAGAGGACGCGGGTCCGCATGGTCGGGTTCTCGGTGGTACGGGGGAGGCGCACGGCGCGGTGCCGCGCGGGGCCGTGATTCTCGCCGACCTCGCCCCGGGGCTCGCCGCCCGACCTCGCTAAACTCGCGCCGCCCATGAGTTCTCCCGCCCCGATCCCGCCCCGGCGCATCGTCATCCTGCTGTCCGGGCAGGGATCGAACATGCAGGCCATCGTTCAGCGCTGCCGAGACGAGGGCTGGCCGGCCGAGGTGGTGGCCGTGCTGTCGAACCGGCCCGACGCCTCGGGCCTGGCCTGGGCGGCCGCGCAGGGCGTGGCGACCGGCGCCGTCGACCACCGCGCCTACCCGCAGCGCGAGGATTTCGACGCCGCGCTGGCCCAGGCCATCGACGCCCACCGCCCCGACCTGCTGGTGCTGGCCGGCTTCATGCGCGTGCTGGGCGAGGCCTTCGTGCAGCGCTACGCCGGGCGCATGCTGAACGTGCACCCGTCGCTGCTGCCGGCTTTTCCGGGCCTGCAAACCCACCGGCGGGCGCTGGAGGCCGGCTGCCAGGTGGCGGGCGCCACCGTGCACTTCGTGACGCCCACGTTGGACCACGGCCCCATCGTGCTGCAGTCGGTGGTGCCGGTGCGCCCCGACGACGACGAGGCACGGCTCGCGGCCCGGGTGCTGGCCACCGAGCACCTCATCTACCCGCTGGCCGTGCGCTGGTTCGTCGAGGGCAAGCTGGTGGTCGACGGCCACCGCGTGCGGCAGGCCGACGGGGCCTCGCAGGTCCTGATGTAGAGCGGCCGGCCCAGGCCCGGCCCGACGCTGGCGCGTGCCGCCCGGGATAATCCCGCGGATGCACCCCGCCGCCCTGCTCGACCTCACCACCCAGCTCGTGCGCGAGGTCCTGCGCCTGGAAGCGCCGGCCGACGGCGTGGTCAGCGCCTTCTTCCGCCAGCACCGCCTGCTCGGCGCCCGCGAACGCCACACGCTGGCCGAGACCGCCTACGCCGTGCTGCGCCAGCGCCCGCTGTGGCAGCACCTGGCGCAGGGCGGCAGCGGGCCGCTGGAGCGCCGGCTGGCCCTGCTGGCCTGGCGCGGGAGCCCCGAATTCCTGCGCGGCGCGCTGTCCGACGGCGAGCGCGCCTGGCTCGAACACGCCGCGGCGATCGACCGCAGCGCCCTGCCCGAGAAACTGCGGCACGCCCTGCCCGACTGGCTGGCCACGCCGCTGAAGGAGCGCCTGGGCAACGCCGACTTCTGGGCGCTGGTGGGCGCGCTGGAGCAGCCCGGCCCGCTGGACCTGCGCGTGAACGTGCTGAAAGCCCGGCGCGAAGACGTGCAGGCCGAACTGAAGCAGGCCGGCATCGACGCCGAACCCACGCCGTATTCGCCCTGGGGCCTGCGCGTGCAGGGCAAGCCAGCCCTGAACCGCCTGGACGTCTTCACCCGCGGCGACGTGGAGGTGCAGGACGAGGGCAGCCAGTTGCTGGCGCTGCTGACCGACCCCCACCGCGGCGAGATGGTGGTCGACTTCTGCGCCGGCGCCGGCGGCAAGACCCTGGCCCTTGGCGCGGCCATGCGCAGCACCGGGCGCCTGTACGCCTTCGACGTCTCCGGCCATCGGCTGGCGGCGCTGAAGCCGCGCATGGCGCGCAGCGGGCTGTCCAACGTGCACCCGGCGCAGATCGCCCACGAACGCGACGACCGGGTGAAGCGCCTGGCCGGCAAGATCGACCGCGTGCTGGTCGACGCGCCCTGCTCCGGGCTGGGCACCCTGCGCCGCAACCCCGACCTGAAGTGGCGGCAGTCGCCGCAGTCGGTGGCCGAGATGCAGATCAAGCAGCGCGCCATCCTGGCCAGCGCAGCGCGGCTGGTGCGGCCGGGCGGCCGGCTGGTGTATGCCACCTGCAGCCTGCTGGCCGACGAGAACGAGACCGTGGCCGACGCCTTCACGGCAGAAGGCGCCCGCGACTGGGCGGTGCTGCCGGCCGCCGAGGCGCTGCAGGCGGCCCGCGTGCCCCAGCCCGAAACCCTCGTGGACGGCCCGTTCATGCGCCTGTGGCCGCACCGGCACGGCACCGACGGCTTCTTTGCCGCGGCCTGGGTCAGACGCTGACGCGGCATCGGGCGTCGACGAGGAACATCCGCGGTTGATTCACGTCAAAGGCGAAGCCAGGACCAGAGCCTGGGGGGTGTTCGGCGGCCAACTTTTCTGCCGGGCGCCCCACACCGGTGCCTACAATTCGGCACGCTTTAGGAAGGACGTGGTTTCATGGAAGTTCTGATGGCCGTGCACGACGCCGTGCTGGGTTGGCTCGCGCACGGGATGATCGATCTCACCTGGTGGCAACTGGTGGTGGTGACGCTCGTACTCACCCACATCACGATTGCATCGGTCACGATCTTCCTGCATCGTGCACAGGCGCACCGGTCGCTCGACCTGCACGCGATCCCTTCCCACTTCTTCCGCTTCTGGCTTTGGCTGACCACCGGCATGGTCACGAAGGAGTGGGTCGCCATCCACCGCAAGCACCACGCCAAGTGCGAGACCAAGGACGACCCGCACAGCCCCGTCACGCACGGCCTGCGCACGGTGCTGCTGACCGGCGCCGAGCTGTATCGCACCGAGAGCCGCAACACCGAGACGCTGAGCAAGTACGGCCACAACACGCCCGATGACTGGCTGGAGCGCAACGTCTACAGCCGCTTCGTCTGGCAGGGCGTCGGGCTGATGCTCATCCTCAACCTCGTGCTGTTCGGCGCCGTCGGCGCCACGGTGTGGGCGGTGCAGATGCTGTGGATCCCGGTGACGGCCGCCGGCATCATCAACGGCCTGGGCCACGCCTGGGGCTACCGCAACTTCGAGGCCGCCGACGCCTCGACGAACATCTCGCCCTGGGGCCTGATCATCGGCGGCGAGGAACTGCACAACAACCACCACACCTACCCGACCTCGGCCAAGCTGTCGGTGAAGCCCTTCGAGTTCGACATCGGCTGGGCCTACATCCGCGGCCTCGAGCTGATGGGCCTGGCCAAGGTGCGCAAGACCCCGCCGAAGCTGTCGCTGGGCGAGGTGAAGGCGCTGGCCGACGGCAAGACGCTGGAGGCCATCATCGCCAACCGCTACGAAGTGATGGCCAAGTACGCCGCGGGTCTGCGGGAAGCCGTGGGGGCTGAGCTCGACCGCCTGAAGGCCCAGGGCGCAGAAAACACCGCCCGCTTCCGCGAACTGCGGCTGGCGCGCCGCTGGCTGCACCGCGACGCCGACAAGATTCCCAGTGGCGTCCACGACAC
>Ga0075157_10002691_pt1 | contig 10250 bp, 4 predicted proteins | sample JI81BgreenDNA_FD_70967 | JGI IMG/M metagenome (GOLD analysis project Ga0075157, IMG submission 70967) | Wastewater effluent complex algal communities from Wisconsin, to seasonally profile nutrient transformation and Carbon sequestration -... | ecosystem: Engineered > WWTP > Effluent > Algae...
CGTGCCCGGAGCGGCACTCCTGCTGGGCGGGCTCAACCCGGCTTCACGAGAGGACACGCTGTACCTGAAGGCCTTCGTGCACTCACGCGCGCTCCTGAATGAACTCGACGCCAAGCTGGGCCTGCGGCGCCACTACGCGCAGCCGCGGGCAGACCGACCCTTCATGCTGGACGCCAAGGCCAGTCAGGAAGAGTTCGCGGCCTACTTCCGCCGGCGCGTTGAGGTCGGCTTCGATCCGGAGGCGACCTTGCTGCGCATCCGTGTCCAGGGATTCGAACCGGCATTCGCTCAGAAGCTGAACCAGGCCGTGCTGGACGCCAGCGAGCGCTTTGTCAACGAAACCTCGCAGCGCATGGCACGAGAGCGACTGAGCTTTGCAGAGGGTGAACTGTCCCTGGCGGGCAACAGGCTGCAGAAGGCCAAGAGCGACGTGCTGGCTTTCCAGACCCGCTATCGAATGCTCGACCCCGGTGCCCAGGCTCAGGCCTCGGGCGCGATCACGGCCGAGCTCCAGGCGACGCGAACCCGCTTCGAAGCTGAGCTCGGCAGCCTGCTGTCCTACCTGAACGAAGACGCCTACCAGGTGCAGGCACTGCGCTCCAGGATCGCAGCACTGGATCGGCAGATCGACGCGGAGCGTCGAAAGGCCACGAGCGACGACCGTCGCGGCGACCGCATCAGTGCGCTGGCTGTGCAGTTCCAGGGGCTGCAGCTTCAGGCGCAGTTCGCCCAGGACGCCTACAAGCTCGCCGCGGTGGCGGTGGAGAATGCCCGCATCGATGCCACGCGCAAGATCAAGAGCCTGCTCGTCGTGGAGCCGCCGTCGCTGCCGGACGAAGCCGAGTACCCGCTGAAGCTCTACAACCTGATGACCTTGTTCGTGGTGTGCTGCCTGCTCTTCGGCATCACCAGCCTCGTGCTGACCACGGTGCGCGAGCACCAGGACTGACCGGACCGACATGCCCAAGACTGCCGTGAATGCCTCCGCCCCCGCCCGCGTCTGTCGGGCTCTGGCGGGCTGCTCGACGCTCTGCGCCTGGGCGCTTTGGGCGACGGTCGCGTCGGCGCAGCTGTCCGAATCACCAGGCGCAGCAGCTTCGGCCGAGCCAGCGCCGACGGTGCGCCCGCAGGCACGGCCGGCACAGCCGGCGCCGGCCACCGCAGCCTTTTCACCCGGTGCGCTGCCGCCTGATCCGGCGCGATCGGCCCGTCCCATCGTCTTCGGGAGTCAGGTTTTCACCGGCCGTTTTGCCAGTGAGGCCTTTGCCGGCTTCAACCCGGATTACCAGATCGCCATCGGCGACCGGGTGGCCCTGCGCCTGTGGGGAGCCTTCAACCTCGACGCGGTGCAGTCGGTCGACGCGCAGGGCAACCTCTTCGTACCCAGCGTGGGTCCGATCCGGGTGGCGGGCGTGCGCAATGGCGAGCTCAACAGCCTGGTCGAGGCGCAGATCAAGCGCGTGTTCAGGTCCAACGTGGGCGTCTACGCAACGCTTGAAGCCGCGCAGCCGGTGAAGGTCTATGTGACTGGCTTCGTGCGGGCGCCCGGCCTGTATGGCGGTCTGAGTTCCGATTCGGTGCTCTACTACCTCGACCGTGCCGGTGGCATCGATCCGGATCGCGGCAGCCACCTGGAGGTCGAGGTTCTTCGCCGAGGGCAGCTGCGCGCGCGCGTCGACCTGTACAAGTTCCTGCTTGAAGGCCGCATCGAGACCCTGCAACTGCAGGACGGCGACACCATCGTGGCCAAGCCGCGCAAGCACACGGTGCGGGTCGCCGGCGAAGCTACCAACCCCTATGTGTTCGAGTTTGCAGAGAGCGAGATCCCTGCGGCTCGGCTGCAGAGCCTGGCACGGCCGGGGCCCGGCGCCACGCATCTGGCCATCGTGCGCAAGGTCGGCGTGCAGTCGCGCAGCGAGTACCACCCCTTGAACCGGCTCGAAGACGTCGTGCTGCGCGACGGCGACGAAGTCACGTACACCTCGGACAAATACCCCGGCACCATCCTTGTCAGGATCGAGGGCGCGCACCTGGGCGAACGCACGCTCGTGCTGCCTTACGGAGCGCGGCTGGCCGACGCGCTGGCCCGCGTCCAGCCAGCGCCACAGGCACGGATCGAGTCGACTCAACTCTTCCGCCGGTCGGTCGCGGTACGGCAGAAGGAACTGCTCGAGGGCTCGCTGCGCAGCCTCGAGACCTACGCGCTGACGGCCCGCTCCGCCACCAGCGAAGAGGCAGCCCTGCGCCAACGTGAGGGCGACCAGATCCTGAAGTTCATCGAACGCGCGCGCCAGGTGCAGCCACGAGGTCAGGTCATCATCGCAGGCGCTCAGGGCGCGGGCGCGACGCTGCTTGAAGACGGCGATGTGATCCGGGTGCCCGAAACGAGCAACCTCGTGCTCGTCAGCGGTGAGGTCGTGTTCCCCAACGCCATCGTGTTCGAACCGGGTGCCGGCGTGGAGCGCTACATCGGTGCGGCGGGCGGCTACACGCAGTCGGCCGACCAGGCCCGGCTCGTGGTGCTGCGCCAGGACGGAAGCATTGTCGAAGGAGCCGAAGTGGCGCTGCGGGCAGGCGACGAAATCATGGTGATGCCGCGGATCCAGACCAAGAATGTCGAGGTCGCGCGCGGCCTGACGCAGATCCTTTTCCAGATCGCCGTGGTGGCGAAGACGGCGCTCGGGCTGTGATGGCAGACACTCTCCCGGCACTCGCCGTGTTGCCCGAGCTCGGCACCGTCCGGGTGCTGGCCGACGATCCCGACGCTGGCGCAGCCTTGGCCACCGCACTTCGACAAGCGGGTGTAGCCGTTGCTGAGTTGGCAGACCCCCCGACCGATGCCGATCAAGCTGTGCATGCCGCCAACGGACGCACTCTGCTGCTGCTGCAGTCGCCAGCGGCCTGGCTTTGCGGTCGCCTCTCGGAACCGGGGTTCCGAAGCGATCCGACCGCGCTGCTGCAAGCCTGGGTCGAACGCGCTCGCCATCATCTGCGCAGGTTGCTCGCGCACCGCAGCCAATGCCTGGCGTTCGATGTCGATGAGTTCTTTGCAGACACGCCCGCAGCGGTCATCCGCCTGAACCAATGGCTGGGCACGGCGACGGTTCAGGACGTGCCACCCCGAGCCGGAACGGTCGACGCCATCTTGCTCCGCCTGGCTGCGGAGTACACGGAGAACGTCCGCGAGTCGATGGACCTGCACGCTGAGCTGCTGGCCTGTTGTGAGCCGTTGCCGGCTGTGCCAGCCACACCCCGCGACCAGAGCCTGGCCGCGCAATCTCTGGTGCAATGGGCGAGCAGCCAAAGGCAGATTGCACGGGTCTCGGAAACCGAACAGGCGATCGGGCAAGCACGGGTTCGCATCGTCGAGCTGGAATCGCGGGTGGCGGACCTCCAGCAGCGGGTTGAGCAGCGGGCCGAACAGGCTCGCGATGCAGAGGCGCAGCTGCTCACGCAGGGGGCCGCGCTCAGTGCCGCGCAGGATCAACTCTCGCGACTCGGCCAGCAGGAACAGGAGCTGCGCGCCGAGCTCGAAGCCGAGCAGGCCCGCCACCGTCCGCTGGAGCTGCTGCTCGCCGAGTGCCGCCAGGGTTGGGAGCTCACGCAGCAGTCCCTGATCCAGTGGCGCGCCGAGGCAGACCGGCTCGCCGCCCTGGGGGACTCGAGGCTCCGCGAGCTTCAGCGCCTGCATCTTGAAGAACGTTCGCGGTGGCTGCACGACTGGCGGAGCTCGCTCGACGCGCTGAACGCCGAAAACGCCCAGCTGCGTGAGGACGCGCAGCGGGCCCAACGGCAGCTCCTGGTCGCGGATGACGCGCGAGCGGTGCTGGAAGCGCGGCTGTCCGACCTGGCCCGACAGCTGGCCGAGTTCCAGGACAGCGCTTCTCACAGACAGTCCCACCTCGAGGCACAGCTTGCAGACGCCCGAGCCGAGCTGGCAGGCCTGGGAGCGCGCCACGCACTGGCGGAGCAGGCGTGGGCGGAGCGGCAGCAGTCGCACGAAGCTTTCGTGAGCGATCGGGCGCAAGCAGAAGCCGAGGGCGAGCGTGAGCGGCAGGCACTGGAGGCCCGCCTGGCCCAGGCCCATGAAGAAGCGAGTCAACTGCGCAGGGAGCTGTCACAGCTCAGCGAGCATGCAGTCCAGCGCCAGGAAGAATCCGACCGCTGGCGGAGCGCACTTCACGAGGCCCAGGAACGCATCGAGCAACTGACCCTGACGCCACCCGAGGATCCTGCCGAGCGCCAGCTCGCTCAGGAAGTGCTGGCCCGAGCTCATCAGCAGCTCGCGGAGACGCGCACCCAGATGGACGATGCCCTGACCCTGGCGGGCCAGGAGCATGCGGCCTTGCTCATGCACCTGCACGAGACCCAGGAGCTCCTCGACGAGGCGCTGCAAGAGCAGCAGGGCCTCGAGGTTCGGCTGGCGCAGACGCAGGCCACGCTGGAAGAAGCAGCCGCGACGCGGCCCAGGGTTTGGCAGCGGTCTGCCACGGAAGGCCGTCCGATCGTCGACGTCGGGTCCGATGCCGTGCGTCTCGTTCACGCCGCGGAAGAGGCACCCCACCGGGAGCTGCGTCTGGAATGGCCCACAGCGCGCATCGGCCGGTCTCAGCCGGCACCGCTGCGCCTCAGGCTGCTCGAACATCGTGGGCTGGCGGGCATCGGGATCGTCCGCTTGCAGGACGAGGCCCCGGTCTTGGCGCAGTGGCGACCCAACGCACGCGAGACCGCTGCGGAACTGATGGTGCTCGTACCCAACGACAGCGCGGCGAGGCACACACTCGACCACCTGGGCGCCAGCGACTGGCTCGTGCTCGTGGCCCTGGCACGTCTGCTGGAGCAGGCCGTTGCTGATCTTGGCTCCGGCTTGCCGGCGCACTGGACACATGTCGCCAGCCGGCTCGTGGTGAGTCTCGGCGCCTGGCCCGAGCGCCTGCGATACGACAGCGCCACGGCCGAGTCCCTGGCCGAGGGCGCGGTGCGGGTGCGACTCGAAGGCGTGATGGTGGGTTCCCAGGCTGGCACCGCCTTGCAGTTGCGCTGGCGCGCGGCGGCCGCCGGACCCGAGCTCGTGCTGGAACTTGACCCGTCGCGGCCTACAGAGCCACCCCTTTCATGCTGGCCGGTCGACACGCAGGGCCTGCTGCAGCCATCGTGGGCCCTACCTTTGGGCCAGGGGTCGGGTCTGCGTGAGCGCGTGCGATGGTGGTCAAGGCTTCCCGCGCGCGATCGGCTGGTCCTGAGCGGCCTGTTTGACGCCCTTCGCTCGGTCCGACCCACAGGACCGTCTGGCACACCGGCATGGACAAGAAGCGCACAGCGCCTGCACCAGCAAGCGCGCCAGGCGGCGCGGCTGTCTTCGTTGGCGTCGCGCCTGCTGCGACGACCTGATCGCGCCTGAGCGGTGGCGGAAGCCACGCAACCAGCGGCGGTACCTACGCGAGCCGATTTCCCATGCCCATCGTCGATGACCCACAGATCGCCCGGATTCGGCAGCTCGGACTGCCGGATCGCTTCGGCCTGGTGCTGCACTTGGGTGCCACACTGGATAACCTCGGACTCCATGCGCGGCTTCCAGCCGGTTTGCGGATCGTCGTGCAGGGAGATCCGGATGCCCACCAGGCCTTGTCGGCGGCCCTGCCCCAGTGGCAGCAGCTCCCTGATGGCGAGACGCAGGTGTGGCCGGATGTCGTCGCTGCCACCGGGGGCACCATCGGGTGGTACCAGTACAGCGTGCGCGGCCTGAACGGCCCGGTCAACGCCGATCGTCTGAGTTCGGTGTACCCGCGCCTCGCGTGCCTTAACGTGACCCAGCGCGCCGCCGTCGGGGTGCAGGATCTGGTGAGCCGGGCGCTGTCCTTGCAGGGGGACGGCAGCGCAGGTTCGCCGCGCATGCTGATCCTGGATCTGCCCGGCCAGGAGGCCTCGCTGATCCAGGCGCTGGGTCCGGCCGGTCTCCAGGCGTTCGACTGGATCCTCTGCAGGGCGTGTCGCCAGCCGTTCGGCGACGGTGTCCCTGACGTGCAGCGAACACGGGAACTCCTCGGCGGCGCCCACTACACCCGCGTGTGGAGTTCGGGCGACGAGCCCAACGGGCTGCTGGTCACCGAGCTCAACCGTTTCGACCGGATCGCACTGGACCTGTCGACCTGGCGTGACCGCTCATTGGCAGCTGAGGCAGAGTGTCAGGAGCTTCGGCGCACCCATGCAACCGCTGCCGAGCGGGCCGTGGAGCTCACGCTCGAGCGGGAGACACTGCGCTCGAGGCTGGACGAGCAGCTGGCCCATGCCCGGCAGCTCGACGAGGCGCTCGCGGCCGGACGCGATGCACTGAGCCAGGCGCTGGCCGCGGCGGAGGCAGTCCGCAAGGAGCGCGACGACGAGGCTGCGCGAAGTGCAGGGCTTTCGTCCCGGGTCGCGGAACTCGAGACGGAGCGGGCTGAGCTCGACGAGCGGCTGCGCAGCGCGGGGGCCCTCCTGGAGGCCAACCGCCAGCGAGCCGACGAAGCCGAACAGGCCGTTGCGCGCGAGCACGCACGCGTGCACGAGCAGTCGCAACGCGCCGATCGACATGCCCGCATCGGCACCGAACGTCAGGCCGAACTCGAGCGACTCCAGGCCGAGCTCGCGCAGCTGCAGAAATCACTCCAGCTGGCGCAATCGGGCTCGCAGACCCTCGAGAAGCAGCTGACTGAATCACGCAGCCAAGCCCAGAGTTTGCAGCGCCAGCTCCAGAACTCGGAGTCCACGGCTGCGGGACTTCGCGCCGAGCTGCAGGCCGAGGGAGCCCGCCTCGTGGCGCTGCGCGAGGAACTGGCGCGGGCGGACGCGCAGCTCGATCTGATCAAGGACCTCCTTCTGCACGCCTCCTTGCCATGAAGCCCAAGCGTGCCAAGCGCATCCGCTCTGGCTCATCCGTTCCGTCGGAGCCGTTCCGCCCCACTCGGCCACGGCACCCGGTGGTCGAGCAGACGCCGGCCGCAGCGACCGGGGCCGCTGAACCAGAAGCGATGCACGCGGTGTACGACGTCGGCATGGTCGACGAGCTGCGTGGCCTGTGGCGGCGAGGGCAGTGGTCCAACCTGGCGTCGCTGTCGGCGGCGGATCTCGAAGCCCATCCCGAGCGCGCTCGGCTTGCCATGCTGGTCGCTGCAGGCCATCAGGCCACGGGCAACAGGGCCGGCGTTGCCCACTTCGTGCAACTGGCCACGCGATGGGGCGCCAGCAAAGAGTCCATCGCCCGGACCTTGCTCGCAGGCGTGCACAACACGCTGGGCCGCGCAGCGGCGGTGGCCGGTGCCCGATCCTCAAGCGTCTACCGGCACTTCGAACAGTCCGTGAGCTTCTGTGGCATGCGTCCGGTCTCGGAGTCGATGGTGCAGGCTCGCCTCGATGCCCAGCTGCCGCCCCAGGCGCGGGGCATGGAGACTCGGCCTACGCCCATCGAGGCGGATGCACCGGTTCGCGACGCGAGCCTGTCCCAGCAGATCCAGGCCCTGCGCGTGCAACTGGAGACCGCGACGGCGGCGCTCCAGGCCCGGGTGGACCGGATGCTCCCGGCCTTGACCGAAGTGGTGCGGCGCGAGGCGGTCAACGGCGCCCGGCAGATCGAGGCACATGCAAACCTGCAGGCCTTCCTGAGCGGCAAGCCTCTGATGCCCGATCTTCACGGCTGGCCGGTAAGCCCCGATCTGGCCGTGCATCTGGTGCGCGCGGTCAGCAACCGTCGATTCGATGCCGTGGTCGAGTTCGGGTCCGGCGCCTCGACGCAGCTCATCGCATTGGCGCTGCGCCACCGCGCGTGGCCCCAAACGGTGCGACAGGTGGCTTTCGAACACCTGGAGATGTACCAGCGTGCGACGATCGGCCTGCTCCAGGAGCTCGGACTCGAGGCTGCCGCCGACGTGGTGCTCGCGCCACTGAGTCCACAGGCGCTGCCAGACGTGCCGGCACCCTACTATGAGTGCAACGGCAAGCTCGCCGAGTTGGCCCGGCAACTGGCGCCCGACTGCCGCCTGCTCGTGCTGGTGGACGGACCGCCCGCCAGCACCGGCCCGCTGGCGCGTCGCCCGGCGCTGCAGGCTGTGCGACGACACTTTGCGCGCGCCGAACTCGTGATCCTGCTGGACGACTACCGGCGTGACGATGAGCGCGAGGTCGTGCGCCACTGGTGCGCCGACCTCGACCGAGATGGGGTGCCGTACCAGACCCTTGAACTGGATCTGGACAAGGGAGCGCTGGAGCTCACGGTGAATCCGCACAACGAGGGCTCCGCAGCATGAGCGGCCCTGCAACGACCCGACCCATGGACATCGACCACCGCCTGGCCAACGCCAACCGACTGGCCAGAGAAGGCCGTTTCGACGAGGCGCTGGCACTGTACGAACGGCTCCGAAGCGATCGGCCCCGCCTGCTGCAGACACTCGACTTCAACATCGCGTACTGCAGGAGGATGTCTGCTCGGACGGACGCTGCGACGCCGGTGTCCGCGAAGGCGACGGATGCGCCCGCCAAGGCCGGCGCTGCCACGGCGGCAGCGCCCGCCATGCGGGAGCAGGCGATGACGCTGGCGCCGGAGTTCACCGACGAGGATTTCGGCCAGTGGTGGGCTGAGCCCGAAGGAGCGCACATCCGCGTCACCCAGGACGGCGCAGGCTTCGCGGTCTCGTCCGATGGTGCACGGAGCTTCCTCAGCCGCCGAATGTGTCTTCGTTCGACGTACAGCTACATCTTCACGCTGGACGTGGCCGATTGCGAAGGTGCGTTTGGCGACACGCTGGTGGTCTACGTTCCCGGCCAGCCAGAGGCGCTCGGATCGCTCTCGTACCGTCGCCTCAAGGCGGGTGGCACGGTGGGCTTGACTGTGAAGCCGGCTGACGATTGCGAGGTGGTGGTACGCATCGGGCTCGGCACCACCAACCGCATCGAGGGCTTCGCACGGCTCGTGGTGCAGAAGCTGCGCGTCGCGGCCATGCCACCGGAGCCCCCCGACAACCCTGCGCTGGATGCCGACACGCGGAACTACATCGAGCCCTGGTTCCAGTTGCCAGCGCCAGCAGGCGTGGGGAACGACTATGCCGACATCGAGCATCGGGCGCACGCCTGGATTGACTCTGGCACCGCACCCAACCTCAGCCTCTCGGTCATCATCCCTGGGCACGAACGTGCCCATCTGCTGCGCAACACGCTGGCCACGCTGTGCCGTCAGACCTACCCATCGGCGCTGCTCGAGGTGGTCGTCGTCGACGATGGCAGTGCCGTCGACAACTACGAGCAGCTGTTCTTCGAGTTCGCTGGCCGCCTCAGGCTCTACCTGGCGCGCCAGACTCACAGAAGCTACGGCCTCGCCCGCGCCCGCAATCTGGGTGCAAGGAGCGCCACGGGCGACGTGCTGCTGTTCCTGGACAGCGACATCCTGCTGCCCGATGAGTTCTGCGCCCAGTTGATGGCTCGGCACCATGTGCATGGGGACGTGTCGGTGCTGGGACTGCGGCGCTTCGTGGACGGGAGCCAGGTTGATGCCGCACAGATCCTGGACGGCCGCCAGCGCGTGGAGGCGCTGCCGAGGGTTCGTTCGGCCAACCCACATCACCAGCATGTCGATCCAGCCACCGGGGAGAGCCTGGATTGGCGGCTGGCCGAGTTCGAGTCGAACGACTGGTTGCGTCGGTCGACGAACCCCTTCAGGTTCTTCGGCGGCGGCCACTCCAGCGTCTCGCGCGCCCGCTTCATGGCCGTGGGTGGCTACGACGAGGACTTCCAGGAATGGGGCAACGAAGACCAGGAGTTCGCCTGGCGGCTGTGGTCGGAGGGCCAGTTCTTTGTGCCACTCCGCGACCACTTCGACTACCACCAGGAAGAACCTACCAAGGCCGAGAACCAGGGCTACAAGCTCACGGACAACGCGCGCACGCACCTGATGCTCGTCGATCGGTGCCCGCATCCCAGCGTTCGGGTCGCGGCGGCATCGGGACACCGGCCGCGCGTGCCGGCCTATTCGGTGCTGCTGCCGGTCAGCGAACTGGCGGCGCTGCCGTCCATACTGGCCCAGGACTTCGAAGACTTCGAGGTCCTGCTGTTCGGCCCCGGCGCCAGCCTCGCGGCATCGGCGGGCTCTGGTGACGGACGCGTGCGCGCCTGCGAAGCCGATCCGGGGGACGCAGGCGCCGATCTCTGCAGGGCCATGGCACTCAGCCGCGGCGGCTTCCTGCTGCTTCCCAGGCTGTCTGCGGTCTGGCTTCCGGGATCCC
>Ga0075157_10002692_pt1 | contig 10250 bp, 9 predicted proteins | sample JI81BgreenDNA_FD_70967 | JGI IMG/M metagenome (GOLD analysis project Ga0075157, IMG submission 70967) | Wastewater effluent complex algal communities from Wisconsin, to seasonally profile nutrient transformation and Carbon sequestration -... | ecosystem: Engineered > WWTP > Effluent > Algae...
AAGGCGATCCGATGCGGCTGCTGTTCGAGGGCACTTTCGCCCCGACCCACGCCTTCAGCGCCTTCTACCGCTACATTCGCGAGGATTTCGGCGCCCATGCCGTGCTTCACTTCGGCACACACGGCGCACTCGAATTCATGCCGGGCAAGCAGGCGGGCATGAGCGGCAAGTGCTGGCCGGACCGCCTGATTGGCGACACGCCCAACTTCTACCTCTATGCCGCCAACAACCCGTCCGAAGGCATGCTGGCCAAGCGTCGCTCGGGCGCGACGCTGATCAGCTACCTCACTCCGCCGCTGGCGCAGGCCGGGCTCTACAAGGGGCTGTCGGAGCTGAAGGCGAGTGTCGAACGCTGGCGCGCTACCATCGACGATGCCGACCACGCGGAAGAGCGCGCCGATCTGGCCGCGCTGATCGCCGACCAGTGCGAGGCGCTCGACATCACCTATGCCGACATCGGCGAACTGCCCGCCCGCCTTTACGAGATGGAACAGGCGCTGATCCCGCACGGGCTGCATGTCTTCGGCCGCAACCCTTCAGGGGCGGAACGCGAGGATATGCTCGATGCGATGATGGAGGCGGGCAGCCACGATGGCCCGACGCCTGATCGTGCCAGACTGGCGGCAATGCTCGATTCCTCGGACGAAATGGGCTCGCTGATCCACGCGCTCGATGGCGGCTATGTGGCGCCCGCGCCAGGCGGTGATGTGGTGGTAAACCCCGACGTGCTCCCCACCGGGCGCAACATCCACGGCTTCGACCCCTTCCTCATCCCCTCGTCCTTCGCCTGCCGCATGGGCAGCGAACAGGCCGAACGCCTGATCGCCCGCCATGTCGAAAGCGGCCAGCCCTTCCCCGAAAGCATCGCGATGGTGCTGTGGGGCACGGACAACATGAAGTCCGAAGGCGTGCAGATCGCCCAGGCGATGACGCTGATGGGCGCCCGCCCCCGCCGCGACACCTATGGCCGCCTTGCCGGCGCGGAGCTGATCCCGCTCGAACAGCTTGGCCGCCCGCGAATCGATGTGGTGATGACCCTCTCGGGCATCTTCCGCGACCTCCTGCCGATGCAGACCCGCATGTTGGCCGAAGCCGCGCTGCTCGCCAGCCGCGCGCTCGAACCGGAAGAGGCAAACTGCATCCGCAAGCACACACTTGCGCAGATGGAAAAGCACGGCTGCGACCTGGAAACCGCAGCCTTGCGCGTCTTCTCCAATGCCGAGGGGGCATACGGCGCCAACGTCAACCAGATGATCGAAGGCGGTGTCTGGGCCGATCCGGATGAACTCGCCAACGCCTTCGAGAGCAACAAGGGCTTCGCCTACGGGGTTTCGGGCAAGCCGGTGCAGCAGCGCGAACTGCTCCAGAGCGCGCTCGGCACGGTCGATTTCACCTACCAGAACCTCGAGAGCATCGAACTCGGCATCAATGATGTCGACCAATATGTTGACGGTCTTGGCGGCGTGACCCGTTCGGTCGCGCGGGCCAAGGGGGCCGAAACGCCGGTCTACATCCTCGATGCGACGCGCGGCTCGACCAAGGTCAGGACCCTCGCCGAACAGATCGACCTCGAAGCGCGCACCCGCACGCTCAATCCCAAGTGGTTCGAAGGCCTGCTCCAGCACGGTTACGAAGGCGTGCGGCAGATCGAAGGCCATGTGACCAGCACATTGGGCTGGTCGGCCACCACCGGTCAGGTCGCACCCTGGGTCTACCAGAAGATTTCCGAGACCTTCGTCCTCGATGCCGACATGCGCCGCCGCCTGTCCGAGCTGAACCCCAAGAGCGCCGGGCGTGTAGCCGGGCGTCTGCTCGAAGCCTGCGACCGCAATCTGTGGTCCCCCGACGACGCGACCCTCGCCGCCCTGCGCGAAGCCAATGACGAGCTGGAGGACCGCCTCGAAGGCGTGTTTCCGGCAGAATGACCAAGGGATAGACCGACATGAACCTCCACAGCCCATCATCCAGCTTCAACCCGCCCGACGGGGAAGGCTCGGTCCAGGTCCAGCTGGACCCGGCAGACAAGATCAAGGGCGCCAAGGTCTTTGCGGTCTACGGCAAGGGCGGGATCGGCAAGTCGACCACCTCGTCGAACCTGTCTGCGGCCTTTTCGAAGCTCGGCCATCGCGTGCTGCAGATCGGCTGCGATCCCAAGCATGACAGCACCTTTACCCTCACCAAGAAGCTGATGCCGACGGTGATCGACGTGCTGGAAACGGTCGAATTCCACGCCGAGGAACTGCGGCCCGAAGACTACATGTTCGAAGGCTATAACGGCGTGATGTGCGTCGAGGCGGGCGGGCCGCCGGCCGGCACGGGCTGCGGCGGCTACGTTGTCGGACAGACGGTCAAACTGCTGAAACAGCACCATTTGCTCGAAGAGACCGACGTGGTGATCTTCGACGTTCTGGGCGACGTCGTGTGCGGCGGCTTTGCCGCCCCGCTCCAGCATGCCGAACGCGCGCTGGTGGTTGCGGCGAACGACTTCGACAGCATCTTCGCCATGAACCGCATCGTCGCGGCGATCGCGGCCAAGTCCAAGAACTACGATGTGCGCCTTGCCGGTGTGGTCGCCAACCGCAGCCGCGAGACCGACGAGATCGACCGGTTCTGCGACAAGATCGGCATGCAGCGTCTCGCCCATTTCAAGGATGTCGACGCGATCCGCCGCTCGCGCCTGAAGAAGTGCACCTTGTTCGAGATGGGCGACGATCCCGAAGTGGTTGCGGCGCAGGACGAATATCTGCGCCTCGCCGCGATGCTGTGGGCCGGGGTCGATCCTTCGACGGCGCAGCCGATGAAGGACCGCGACATCTTCGACTTCCTGGGGTTCGAGTGATGGCGACACGCAATCCTTCCGAATATGACGACCGCCGCGAGGCGCTGGCGACCTATTTCGACAGCACCGCGCGGCAGGCGTGGATCGACCTTACCTCCGACGCGAAGGTCAGCGGCATCCGCGCCACGGTTCGCGCAGGGCGCGATGCGATGCGCGCGACCCTGCTCGATTGGCTGCCGACCGACCTCAGGCGCACGGCTATTCTCGATGCGGGCTGCGGCACCGGCTCGCTTGCCGTCGCGGCGGCCTGCCGCGGGGCCGAAGTGACCGGCATCGATGTGGCCGCAGGGCTGGTCGAAGTCGCGCGCGAGCGGACGCCCTCCTTCATCGGCCACGGGCGCATTCACTGGCGTTCGGGCGACATGCTCGATCCCGGGCTCGGCACCTTCGCCCACGTGGTGGCGATGGATTCGCTGATCCATTACGAACCCGAGGATCTGGTCGCCGCCCTTGCCAAGCTGGCAAGCCGCACCACCCAGTCGATACTGTTCACCTTCGCGCCGCGCACCACGCTGCTGAGCGCGATGCACAATATCGGCAAGGTCTTCCCCAAGTCCGACCGGTCGCCCGCCATCGTACCGGTGGCAGAAGGCGAATTGCGCGAACGCCTCGCTCGCCTGCAAGGCTGGAGCATCGGCCGCACGCACCGTGTCAGCAGCGGGTTCTATACCTCGCAGGCACTCGAACTGGTGAGACACGGATGAACCGTCCCGCTCGCCCTGCACCCCCGCAAAGCTTTGCCGAACTGCTGTTCCGGCTGCTGCCCTTTGCGGATGCGGCGAGCGACGATCTGCCCCTGCCGCGCCTGTTGCGCCTGTCGCTGTTCCAGGTGAGCGTCGGCATGGCGATGGTGCTGCTCAACGGCACGTTGAACCGGGTGATGGTGGTTGAGCTCGGCACGCCCACCTGGCTGGTTGCCCTGCTGATCGCGGTGCCCTTGCTCGCTGCCCCGTTCCGGGCGCTGATGGGCCACAAGTCCGACACGCACCGCTCGGTGCTCGGCTGGCGGCGCGTGCCCTATATCTGGTTCGGTTCGATGATGCAGTTCGGCGGACTGGCGATCATGCCCTTCGCCCTGCTGCTGCTGGACGAGCCCGACCGCTTCACCCTTGGCATGGTGGCGGCCGCGGCGGCTTTCCTGCTGACCGGCACCGGCTTTCACATGACGCAGACCGCCGGGCTCGCGCTGGTCACCGATCTCGCGCCGCGCGACAAGCGGCCGCGTGCGGTTGCGCTGCATTACGTGACGCTCCTGATCGGCATGATGTTCTCCGCCTTTGTCATTGGCGGCATCCTGTCGGACTTCTCGAACACCAAGCTGGTGCAGGTCATTCAGGGCTGCGCGGTGCTGACCATCATCCTCAATGTCGCCGCGATCTGGAAGCAGGAGGCGCGCAATCCAGCCATAACCAAGGGTCCGGAACCGGGCGCGCCGACCTTCGGTCAGCTGTGGCGCGATTTCGTGCGCGACGGTCGCAATGCCCGGATGCTGACCGCGATCGGCATCGGCGCGGCAGGCTTTGCGATGCAGGACGCGCTGCTCGAACCCTATGGCGGCGAAATCCTCAAGCTTTCGGTCGGGGCGACCACCGGACTGACCGGAGCCTGGGCCCTCGGCTCGCTGATCGGCTTCACAGCCTCGGGCGCGGCGCTCGGGCGCGGGTGGGACCCGCTGCGGCTGGCCGGTGCAGGCATGGTGATCGGGATCAATGCCTTTCTGCTGGTGCTGTTCGCCGGACCGTTTTCTGCGCCGGTAATGCTCTATGCGGGCGCGCTGGGCATCGGCCTCGGCCTCGGGCTGTTCTCGGTCGGCACGCTGATGGAAGCGATGAACCTTGCCGAGGGCGAAGGCGCAGGCCTTGCGCTGGGCGCTTGGGGCGCGGTGCAGGCGACCTGCGCGGGGCTCGGCATCGCTCTCGGCGGCCTGCTGCGCGACGGGGTGGCGCTGCTGCTGCAAAGCGATGCGCCCAGTGCCAGCATGGCGATGCGCGCGACCGGTTATGGCGCCGTCTACATTCTCGAGATCGCGCTGCTGCTGATCGGTCTCGCTGCGATCGGGCCTCTGGTGGGCCATCGCAGCCGTCTTCAACCGCGCGAGGACGCGCCTGATGCCCGTCCGTTCGGCCTTACCGAGTTTCCGACATGATTACCCGTGCCCGCCTGTACCGTCCCATTGCCCCGGCTTCGCCTCAGCCGGTTTTGTTCCATGAGAGGAATGTGAAATGAACGCTGCCTATATCGTCGGCAACTTCGATGTTGCCGAACTCGCTTTCCTGCTGTTCTTCGGCTTCTTCGTCGCGCTGGTGTTCTACCTCAACAAGGAAAGCCGCCGCGAAGGCTACCCGCTTGAGGAAGAGGAAGACGGCAAGATCCTGCCCGGAAGCCTGTTCGATGGCGAGAAGAAGACCTTCCAGCTGCCCCACGGCCGCGGCACCTATGTGCCCGAGGACGTTGCCCGCGATGACGTGAACGTCCCCGCAGTCCAGTCCTTCCGCGCCGCTGGCGCGCCCTTCGTGCCGACCGGCGATGCCATGGTCGATGGCATGGGCCCGGCGGCCTGGGCCAACCGTGCGAAGTATCCCGATCTCACCTTCGACGGCCGCCCGCGCATCGTGCCCATCGCCCAGAGCCACGAGCTGGTGATCGCACCCAATGATCCGCAGCTGGTCGGCTTCCCGGTGGTCGCCGCCGATGGCGTGACTGTCGGCAAGGTCAGCGACATCTGGGTCGATCAGGCCGAACACATGATCCGCTATCTCGAAGTCGAGACCAATAGCGGCAAGAAGGTGCTCGCGCCGATGATGGTCGCGGTGGTCCACGGCAACGGCCTGATCGATGCACTGCTGCCCATCACCAGCGACAAGCCCGAATATGTCGAGATCGACGCGATCACCGCCGCGCAGTTCGACGCCGTCCCGGCGCTCGAAACCGCCGGCACCATCACCCGCTACGAGGAAGACCGCATCCAGGCCTACTTCGGCGGGGGCTACATGTATGCGACGCCGGAAAGGTCGGAAGCATGGATCTGAAGACCGAAGCGGTCGTGACGGACAAGGTGGCAGCGGCGGCAACGCCGCTGCCACACCAGGGTCATCCTGGCGGGTTCGATCACTCCGCGCTCGAGAATGAAGGCCCGCAGGCTTTCGGCGACCGCATGGGTACGCCGCAGCCTGACGAACAGGTGCTGTGGAAGGGCCGTCCGCAGCTTGGCCTGCTGGCACGCTCGGCGTTCCACACGCATACGCTCGGCGCCTATATGGCGGGGCTCGCGGTGGTCGCGCTGGTGCTGGGCAAGCCCGATGCCGCGATCGTTGCCGGCGTGCTCGGGACCGCGCTGGTCGCGATCCTTTATGTGCTCGCCTGGGCAAGCGCGCGCAGCACGCTCTACATCCTCACCGACACGCGGCTGATCATGCGCATCGGCGTCGCGATCGAGACGCGGGTGAACATTCCGCTGAAGCAGATCACCGCCGCCCACCTTGCCCTGCAAGGCAAGCGCGGGCATGGCGACATCGCCTTCGAACTCGCCGGTGACCGCCTGCTCGGCACGCTGCTGCTGTGGCCGCATGTGCGCCCGTGGCGCTATGCCCGGCCCCAGCCGATGCTGCGCGCCGTGCCCGATGCCGCCGCGCTTGCCCGGACCATCGCCGAAACCCGCGCGCGCTTTGGCGCGATCGAACGGAATTTGAGCGAGATCAAGGAAGCCGCTCCGGCTGGCGGGCAAACCGCTCCGCAAGGCACAGCCGTGCCCACGCGCCCTGCCCCGGCCATCCGCCGCGGCGAGCCGGGACTTGAGGGAGCCCCAGCATGATCGTTCGCGAATACGAGAAGGACGAAATCACTGTCCACAAGGTGCCGCTGTTGCTGATGGGCGGGATCGTGGCCGCCTCGCTGGTGCTCACAGCCTCGGTGACGATGGGCTTCGTCCCCAAGCAATCGGTGCCCGCCGAAGCGCGCGCCGCCGCCGGCATCACCGCTGCGCAGGTCCGCCCGCTCAAGTTCTTTGACGAGCCTGACGGCACGGTGCGGGTCGAGGACGGCGTAAGCGGCGAAGTGCTCAATCGCTTCGGTGAAGGTGAAGGCGGGTTCATCCGCGCCACGGTGCGCAGCCTCGTCCACCAGCGCCGGATCCGCGGCATCGGCCCTGAAGTGCCCTTCACGCTGACCGAATGGCAGAACGGCAACCTGACCCTCGCCGATCCGGAGACGGGGCGCTCGGTCGAGGTCAGTTCCTTCGGGCCGGACAACCGCGCCGTCTATCAGAACCTGCTTCCGGCGAAGGGAGCCACCCGCTGATGGCGCTGACCTTCCTCACGGCCGAAAGCTTCGAGACGCCCTGCACGATCACGGTCGAGCAGAGCTCCGAACACTTCCACGCCCATGTCGAACTGGCTGACGAAATCGCCATCGAACCGGGCGACAAGGTGCGCGTCCACGGCGCACCGATCCAGATTCCCTTCGGCACCCGTCAGGTATTCGAGCGCCGCGCGACCGTGACCCGCGCCAGCCCGCTGATGCGCGGCCTGACTAAAATTGCCGCCTATTTCGACCTCAGCGAACTCTATGAAGTGAGCTTCAACGCCGGGAGGATCAAATGAACGCCTACAAGCCGATGACCAGCGACGAAGCGATGGCAATCGCGACGCAGGACACGATGCTGACCCCGCGTTTCTACACCACCGATTACGACGCATTGGATGCGATCGACGTCAGCCCGGTGCGCGCAGAATGGGATCAGTTGATTGCCGACATGGTGGGCGATCCCAACAAGCTGCACTTCAAGCATTCGGACCGCTTCAAGGGCGTGATCGAAGGGCTTGAACCCTCGCTGCGGCAGGAGTTCACCGATTTCCTCGTCAGCTCGATGACCTCGGAGTTTTCCGGCTGCGTGCTTTATGCCGAGATCGCGCGGCGCACCAAGAACCCGGATGTGAAGCAACTCTTCCGCCTGCTTGCGCGCGATGAAAGCCGCCATGCCGGTTTCATCAACGAAAGCCTGAAAGATGCCGGGATCGGCGTCGATCTCGGCTATCTGACGAAAACCAAGAAATACACCTATTTCAAGCCGAAGTTCATCTTCTACGCGGTCTATCTCAGCGAGAAGATCGGCTATGCGCGCTACATCACGATCTTCCGCCATCTGGCGCGCAACCCGCAATACAAGTTCCACCCCATCTTCGACTGGTTCGAGGAATGGTGCAACGACGAGTTCCGCCACGGCGAGGCTTTCGCCATGCTGCTGCGCGCCGATCCCAAGCTGCTGGAAGGCGCGAACAAGCTGTGGGTGCGCTTCTTCCTGCTGTCGGTCTACGCGACGATGTATGTGCGCGATCACAACCGCCCGGTGTTCCACGCCGCGCTGGGCGTCGATCCGACCGAGTACGATTACAAGGTCTTCGCGATCACCAACCAGATCGCCCGTCAGGTCTTCCCGGTCGAACTCGACATCGACAGCCCGGCCTTCCGCCGCCAGATGGAAAAGCTGCGGCTCGCCGCTGAACGCATCGAGGAAGGCAAGGCACGCGGCGGGATCGGCGGGATGATCACGCGAGCTTCGGGCATGGCCGGTGCCGGCCTCGCCTTTGCGCGGATGTACCTCCAGCGGCCCAAGGCCAACGCCCTCCCCCGCTCGATCCGTCTGCAACCGGCGTGGTAAGCTGGAGCGGCCATATTGTGCCGTTCATCGTGACGGTGGCGATCTGGTTCGTCGCGACCGGGCTGATCGCCTGGGCTGACAACCGTGAACGCGCCACGTTCTCGACCAGCCTGATGGTGGGCAGCCTTGCCGGGATCGCCGGATTGCTGGTGATCCTCGTCTCCTCGCTCTCGACCGAGATGTGGGCGGTCTACCTGTCCTTTATCGGCGCGCTGATGGTGTGGGGGTGGCATGAGCTTTCCTTCCTCACCGGCGCATCCGCAGGTCCCCGGCGGGGCCCGAGCAATCCGGCGCTGACCGGCATCGCCCGCTTCCGCCAGGCCGCCGCGACCGTGATGCATCACGAGGTCGCGCTCGCGGTCACCGCGCTGCTGCTCATTTCGCTTTCATGGGACGTGCCCAACCAGATCGGCGCGACGGTGTTCGTGCTGATGTTCGCGATGCGGCTGGTCTCGAAGATCAACCTCTTCGTGGGCGTGCCCAATTCGACCTCGGAAATGCTTCCCGAGCAGCTCGCCTATCTGAAGACCTATTTCGGCGCGAACCGGCTGACCGTGCTGCTGCCGCTGTCGATCGCCGCGATCGCCGTGGTGACGGTGTGGTTCGCCAAACTCGCCCTCGCCGCGCCAGTGGGCAGCGCCGAGATGGTGGGAGCGAGCCTGCTCACCACGCTCGCCCTGCTCGGCGTGCTTGAACACCTGTTTCTGGCTCTCCCCTTCCGTGACGGGATGCTGTGGGGCTGGGCCTTACCGAAGCGCCGCGCGGCGGCTGCGACCAGACGAGATTGACGACAATGACGACTACAGAGGGAACCCCGATGGACTTCGAAGCCTTTTTCGCCGGCGAGCTCGATGCAGTGCGTGCTGACGGCCGATACCGGGTGTTCACCGATATCAAGCGCCACCGCGGTCGCTTCCCGCACGCCACCCGCTTCGTTGCCGACGAGACACAGGCCGTGACGGTGTGGTGTTCGAACGACTATCTCGGCATGGGCCAGCATCCTGCTGTGCTCGAAGCGATGCACACCTGCCTTGACGAATGCGGCGCGGGTGCCGGCGGCACGCGCAATATCTCGGGCACCAACCACTATCACGTCGAACTGGAAGCCGAACTGGCCGACCTGCACGGCAAGGAATCCGCGCTGCTGTTCACCAGCGGCTATGTCTCGAACTGGGCGGGCCTCGGCACGCTGGCGAGCAAGATTCCGGGCTGCGTCGTGTTTTCGGACGCGCTCAATCACGCTTCGATGATCGAAGGCATCCGCCACAGCCGCGCGCCCTACAAGGTGTGGCGCCACAATGACGCGGAACATCTCGACGAATTGCTGTCGATGTACGGGCCCGAAGTGCCCAAGCTGGTAGCCTTCGAGAGCGTCTATTCGATGGACGGTGACATCGCCCCCATCGCCGACATCCTCGACGTGTGCGAGAAACACGGCGCGATGAGCTATATCGATGAAGTCCATGCGGTCGGCCTCTACGGCCCGCGCGGCGGCGGGATTGCCGAGCGTGAAGGCCTGATGGACCGCATCACGGTGATCGAAGGCACGCTGGGCAAGGCCTTCGGCGTGATGGGTGGCTATATCGCGGCCAGCGCCAACCTCGTCGATTTCGTGCGCAGCTTCGCCAGCGGCTTCATCTTCTCGACCGCCCTGCCCCCTGCCGTTGCGGCGGGCGCAGCAGCGAGCATCCGCCACCTCAAGGTGAGCAGCGCCGAGCGCGAGCTTCAGCAGAAGCGCGTGGCGCAGGTGCGCCG
>Ga0075157_10002693_pt1 | contig 10249 bp, 7 predicted proteins | sample JI81BgreenDNA_FD_70967 | JGI IMG/M metagenome (GOLD analysis project Ga0075157, IMG submission 70967) | Wastewater effluent complex algal communities from Wisconsin, to seasonally profile nutrient transformation and Carbon sequestration -... | ecosystem: Engineered > WWTP > Effluent > Algae...
CAAGCCTGCTGGAACTGTTACTCCTGTTAAGCTCACCTCACCTGGGTTAGTACCAATAACTACTGGCGCTCCGTTTAAAGTATCGTTAGCCGTTAATGATGGAGTATCACCTCCTGTTAATCCGTTGATTGGTGCTGTAGTTTCTGTTACCGCATCTAAAATATTAACTGGTACTGGCGTACTTGTTGAAGAATTGTTGCCTAGGGTTGGATCTGTAGTTGTTGAACTTATTGTTGCTGTGTTGGCATAGTCGCCTGTAACGTTCACCGTCACTACAACTGCTAATGTAGCTGTTGCGCCGTTAGCCAATGTGCCTATTGTCCACAAGCCTGTTGCTTGGTTATAAGCACCAAGACCATTATCCGATACATAGGTATAACCTGTTGGTAACTGCTCGGTAACCGATACGTCTGTCGCATCGCTTGGTCCGTTGTTGGTTACTGTGAGGGTAAAGGTTAGGTTATCTCCAACCAGTGGCGTTGCTGTACTAGCTACTTTGGTAATAGCCAAATCAGAAGATGCGTCAATTGTAAGTATTGCAGCGTCTGAAATAATTGGACAAACTAATTCAGCATGAGTAACAACAACTCTATACAGATAATTATTTTGACTTAATACAACATTATTAACTGTAAGTGTCGAAGAAGTCGCACTTGGAACATCTGCCCAAGTAGAACCTCCATTGGTACTCACTTGCCACTGATAAACCAAATTTGCATTCGTATTTGTGGCTGGCGGAATAGTATAATTTGGTGTTCCAGATGTAAAAGTAGTTGTAGTAATACCTGTTGCTGATACTGAAAAAGTTGCATTTGAACCTTCATTTATTGTTGTATCGATTGGTTGAGTAGTAATAGTTACTTGAGTTGCAGAGGCAGCATTAGTGTACGTTCCAATGTATGATGCTGTGGTAACCTGACCATTAGTATTTACAGTTGGTGTTCCTGTACCATAAACACCACCATCACCACCATCAGCAGTTGAAGAATTGTAATATTCATTAGCATCTGAACAACCATCGTTGTCGCTGTCTAAGTCGTAACGGTTTGGAATACCATCTCTATCTGTATCGCAATCAATTAAAGATTCGCTAATGGATGTTGCTCCAAATATAGGTTGATTGTAACTTGATACAACTTCCCAAGCAAATGGTGAAGGATTTATTCTAATAATATTTCCCGGTGGATTACTACCGCCATCAAAACCTATACTTGACATTGCAAACAATTGATTGCCATTGGCTTTTGCTAAACCAAATGACTGTCGCTGTAATGGACCAAGTACGATATGTGAAACATAATTATAATTAGCATCAAATGTAACTTCATAAATTAATGGGTTAGTAGGATTGATAGCAGTGTCAAACCACAACACATACATTTTATTGCCAATTACAATGAAATCACCATTGGCAAACCCAGAACCAAAGTTGTTCCATGTAGTAACTGCATTCGTGGTAAGATTTATACGTCTCACAGTAGATCCAAACCCTCCTACCAATAAGGTTCCGTCAGGTAGAAATGATAATGCACTACCCTGAAGTCCTAGCCCAGTAATAACATTTGTGGCTGTACAAGTGCTGGTATTTATCATTACAAGATTACTGTTGGTTCCTGGAGTTATTCCATATAAAACCCCTGAACTGTTCATAGCAATATCTCCTAAACTTGCAATTGCCGCATTAGAACATAGCTGCGTACTCACACCAGTAAGTGTATTGTAAACAAATACTTGACCGCTTTGCGTATTACCAATAATCTCAGGACTGAATGTAACAGCGCATTCTACATTGTCTGCCACGCCATCGTTATCTTTATCTAAGTCACAAACATCTGCTACTCCATCAGTATCGGCATCAACATTTGTGGCCGTTGGCAAACAAGGATCAAGTACAGATAAAGTTCCCGCATCGGAAATAGTTGGACATGCTCTGGTGGTATGCGCTACAACGGCTCTGAACTGGTTTCCATTTTCAGCTAAGGTTAATCCACTTATTGTAAGCGATGCTGTAGTGGCATTGCTGTATTGACCTCCATTTGAAATGTTTGACCAAGTTGAACCACCATTAGTACTCAATTGCCATTGATATGTAACACCTGCATTTGCATTTGTTGCTGGCGGAATAGTAAAATTAGGTGTTCCACTGCTAAAAGTAGTAGTAGTTGTTCCAGTAGCAGAAACTGTAAAAGTAGTGGACGCACCAAGGTAAGCTGTATTATTAAAAGGTTGCACACCAATAGTAACTCGGGTCGCCGTAGTTGCTGTTGAATACGTTCCTATGTAGGATGCTGTCGTAACTTGACCATTGGCATTTACAGTAGGTACTCCTGTGCCATAAACACCACCATCACCACCATCCGCAGTTGATGAATTATAGTATTCATTGGTATCTGAGCAACCGTCATTGTCGCTGTCAAGGTCTAATCGATTGGGTATACCGTCACCGTCAGTATCACATTCGCGAAGACCAAATAATGAATAAAAAATAGCATCACCAGATCCTGTATTCGCACTGGTTAGTGTGATCGTGGATACAAGTGCTGTGCCTGCTCCTTTCAAAAAAATATATTGATCGTTATTTGTGCTAACCAAATTGATAGTACCTGTAGCACTATTGAAATTCATATTCGTATTAGCAGGGTTATACGGTATTGATCTAAAATTCACTGGGGCTTCCCCGTTTACCAAAAACGTATAGACCAAGTTTGGACTACCACTTGAAATAGAGGCATCTACATCGCCAATCAAAAAGGCAATTTCTGAAGCCGGAACAGCGGGACTGAAAGTGTATGTCAAACTATGGGACGAAGTGGTTTGCCTTGTAATCCTTTGTTGTCCACCATTTTGGTTGGTCCAATAGACGTTTTGCCCATCATTAAATTGGTCAGTAGCATCAGAATTAGCAAATGAAGTCCTACTAACTGTCAAAGTGGAAGCGGTATTACCCAACCAAGTTCCATTTGAATTTTGAGCCCTAAATCCAATACAATCTTCCTCCAAATCTAAAACCCCATCATTGTCATTATCTAAGTCATCAATATCTGGAATTCCATCTCCATCAGAGTCTAGTAATACATTTACAGTAATAACTGCTTGGTTTGAGGTAGCTGGAACCGAATTTCCATCAATTGTATAATTATCTTGTATGGTGTAAGGTAAAGTTGCGACACCAATAAATCCGTTAGCTGGAGTAAAAGTAACAACACCAGAAGAATTAACTGTCCAAGTTCCTTGTGCCGTTGTTATTGAATTTTGAATACCTGCCAATGAAGGATTTAAATCTACCGTACTAGGTACTACACTTCCATTAGCATCTGTATCATTAGTAACTACATTTATAGTTATAGCTTGGTTCAAATTTGTTGATGCTGTATCAGGATTTGCAACAGGAACGGCATTTACTGCGTTTAATGAAACCGATAATTGAACAGTTTCAATGCCGTTAAAGTTAACACTAGTAGATGTTCCTGCATTTGCATTTGTACCTGGTCTAATTAACAGTGGGTGTGAAGTAGCTGTGGCAGTAAACCTTAACCTAGAAACACCCCAGCTATTAACAGTGACAGTTGTTACATTTTGAACCAATCCTGCAATTTCATAAAAAAATTGGTCAATGTAAGTTCCTGCATAAGGAGAGGTAAAAGTAGTTCCTGATGTTAAACCATTAGCTCTAGTTACCGCTGTTAATGAATAAACAACAATTTCGTATTGCTGACCAACCACTAACCCGCCAACAGTAGTTGTGACAGATTCTTGGGGAGCAGCTGTACCTACATCCCTAAGTGAAAGCCATGTTGTATGACCATTAGGAGGCGTAGGCAATGTAAAATTTGTAGTTCCACCTGGGGTTGAAGTCCAATTTGCACCACCACCACCACCAGCTCCTGATGTAGAAGCGTTTATAGCATTAGAAACATCTGGAGTACCTCCAGTATTTGACCAGCCTGTTGGTGTACAATTACCACAAATAGCTACACTATTTGTTCTGTTTATGGTTTGAGAATGATTAAAATTGCTGTAAAAAAATAGTAAAAATAAAAATAAATTAAATTTACTCAATGAAATAGCAACTCCAATTTTATAACCAAAATTGTAATTTTTTCCCATAATAATCCGTTTTCTCTAAATACTTAATTTGTATAAATTCAGTTTTCTGTTATTATAATTTTAACAAAAATTAGGACAAAATTAAATACAAATTTGGATTATCTATAAAATCTATGGTAATAATTTATTGTAGAAAAAAAACTACGTTCGTTTTAACGATAAAAAACGTAATTCGTCGTTAAAATTCTTTTAAAACATCATCATCTTCCTTAAAAACTTGAGCCAATTGAACCACATTAGTAACTTTTAATTTGTTGAAAATACGTTTTTTATAGGTACTCACTGTAGAATTTTTTATTGAAAGCTCAGCTGCAATCTCTAAATTACCATAACCCATTAAAAGTAGTTTCGCAATTTGAATTTCTCTTGATGAAAGACTTAAAAATTGAATATCCTTTTTTTTACCATTCCTAATTTTAGTGTTTTCAGTAAAAAAATTCCCAATTAAATTTGTAAGATATTTAACATTTGTGCTGCGATCATAAAAAGACAAATTTAGATTAGAAGGTAAGGTAAAATTGTCTTGATTGATAGTATATAAAAATATGGTTTTTATATCTTGATGAGAAACTTCTAATGATTTAATCAAAATTTCAATAGAAAAATGGGTCAATTCTTTACCTATAATTAATAAATCAAATGCTTCCTTGTTTAGCAACTGTAAAATTTCTTTAAAATCTTGAACATCATGTATTTTAGCTTCAGAACAAAAACTTTGAATAATTTTTTTTAGTCCAAACACGATAATCTGATTTTCTTCAAAAATAAGTATTTTACAGGGGCTATTCATTATATGTAGTTAAATTTTAATTGCATAAAAATAATAAAGTTCTAATAAATCTGAAATAAAAAAATTAATTTTGGAAAAATAAAATTCATGAAACTCGTATTCGCTTCCAATAACAAAAATAAAATTCAAGAAATTCAAGCTTTAGTTCCCAATGACATTGAAATTGTAAGTTTGGAAGAAATAGGTTGCACCGATGATATTCCAGAAACCGCTACTACTATAGAAGGAAATGCGATTTTGAAAGCGAACTACGTTACAGAAAAATACGGTTATAATTGTTTTGCTGACGATACAGGCTTAGAAGTTGAGGCTTTACATGGTGCGCCAGGTGTGTATTCTGCACGTTATGCTGGGAAACAAAAAAATGCCAATGACAACATGAACAAATTGCTTTTGGAATTAAAAAATCAAACCAATAGAAAAGCCAATTTTAAAACAGTAATCGCCTTAAACTTGGACAATCGCCAATATGTGTTTGAAGGGATTATAAACGGACAAATTTTGGAAGAAAAAACAGGAACCAATGGCTTTGGTTATGATCCAATATTTACTGCTGAGGGATATGATAAATCTTTTGCTGAATTAACTATGGAAGAAAAATCTTCCATCAGCCACCGAGGCATTGCCGTTAAAAAACTTATTGCTTTCTTACAAAATAACTTCCAATAGGCAAACTCCAATTGTACTTTACAGCAATGAGTCGGAAAAAAATAACAAACAAAGCTACCAAAAGTGAAATCCAATGCGATGGCACTTTCAATTCATGAAGCAAGAAAAAAAGTCCACCACCAGCAATACATAATGTAGCATAAATTTCTTTGCGAAACAACACTGGAATTTCATTGCACAAAATATCGCGAATAACACCACCAAAAGTAGCCGTTAACGTTCCTAAAATAACACAAATTATTGGACTCAATCCAAAAGAAATTCCTTTTTCTAGACCAATAAGAGTAAAAACCCCTAAACCAATGGTATCAAACAAAAAGAGTGACATTCGAAGTTTTTCAAGATATCGGTTAAAAAGTAGCGACAATAAAAAACCAAAAGTAATAATATATACATAATTTATATCAAGCATCCAGCCCACTGGAGTTCTTCCAATCAACACATCACGAATGGTTCCGCCACCTAAAGCCGTTACAAAGGCAATACAATACACACCAAACAAGTCTAACTTCTTGTAAATGGCGGTCAAAGCACCAGAAATAGCAAAAACCAAAGTTCCAATAACATCTAATAATTCAAACATTTTGAACGGATTTGAATCACAAATGTAAAGTTTTTGGAAGTAACTATTCATTCTGTAGAAGCAATTTTCAAAAAAATAATCCCTAATTAAAATACAACATTTTGAAAATCAATTACTAACAAATTAGTTAATCTAATTTTTAAAACGTACCTTTGCACCCAATTTAAAATAATATATGAATAAATTTGAACAATTAGGATTGAATGAGTCGCTACTGCTGGCGATTAAAGACCTAGGATTTGAGAATCCGTCAGAAGTGCAAGAAAAAGCGATTCCAGTACTATTGGAACAAAACACAGACTTAGTAGCCTTAGCGCAAACAGGAACAGGAAAAACCGCAGCTTTTGGTTTTCCGCTAATTCAAAAAATTGATGCTGAAAACAGAAATACACAAGCATTAATTTTATCGCCAACGCGTGAGTTATGCTTACAAATCACCAATGAAATTAAATTGTACTCTAAGTACATTAAAGGTTTACATACCGTAGCTGTTTATGGTGGTGCAAGCATTACTGAACAAGCTAGAGAAGTGAAACGTGGCGCACAAATTATTGTGGCTACACCAGGTAGAATGCAAGACATGATTAACCGTGGACTTGTAAACATTAAAAACATCGATTTTTGCATCTTAGACGAGGCAGATGAAATGTTAAACATGGGATTCTACGATGATATTTGTTCCATTTTATCGGACACACCAGACGAGAAAAACACTTGGTTATTCTCTGCAACTATGCCCGCTGAAGTAGCGCGTATAGCCAAACAATTTATGTCGAAACCAGTTGAAATTACTGTTGGAAGCAAAAATTCAGGTTCGGCTACTGTTTCGCATGAGTTTTATGTAGTCAATGCAAGAGACCGTTACGAAGCTTTAAAACGTTTAGCAGATGCTAATCCGGATATTTTCTCAGTGGTTTTTTGTAGAACAAAACGTGACACACAAGCTGTTGCTGAAAAATTAATCGAAGATGGGTACAACGCTGCAGCTTTACACGGAGATTTATCACAAGCACAACGTGATGGCGTGATGAAATCATTCCGTGGAAGACAAATTCAAATGTTAGTGGCTACAGACGTTGCCGCTCGTGGAATTGACGTTGATAATGTAACACACGTAGTTAACTACCAATTACCAGACGAAATTGAAACGTACAATCACCGTTCGGGAAGAACAGGTAGAGCTGGAAAATTAGGAACTTCAATTGTAATAATCACAAAAAGTGAGTTGCGAAAAATCCATTCTATTGAACGTATTATCCAACAAAAATTTGAAGAAAAAACCATTCCATCAGGAATTGAAATTTGCGAAATTCAGTTATTGCATTTGGCAAACAAAATTCACGATGCAGAAATAGACCACGAAATAGACAACTATTTACCAGCTATTTACGAAGTTTTCCAAGATTTAACCAAAGAAGAATTGGTAAAACGAATGGTTTCTGTAGAATTTAACAGATTCTTAAATTATTACAAGAAAAAACGTGATATTTCATCAGAAAGAAGCGAAAGAAGTTCGGAACCAAGAGAAATTAGAGCGGGTGATCCAGTTCGTTATTTCATTAATATTGGCGCTAGAGACGATTTCGATTGGATGCAATTAAAAGATTTCTTGAAAGATACTTTAGAATTAGGTCGTGACGATGTTTTCAAAGTAGATGTTAAAGAAGGTTTCTCTTTCTTCAATACCGATGGCGAACATACTGAAAAAGTAATGAGCGTTTTAAACGGTTACGACATGAACGGTAGAAGAATCAACGTTGAAATTTCTAAAAATGACGGTGGAAGCAACTCAAGACGCGACCATAACGGAAGAAATTCTGGTGGTGGAAGACGTGATGGCGGTTTCAGAGGCGAAAGAAATAACTCAAGAAGAGGCGACAGAGATGGTGGTTCTAGAGGTGAAAGAAGCAGCTCAAGAAGAGAAGGTGGTTTTAGAAGCGACAGAAGTGCTGCTCCTAAAAAAGACGGTTTCTTTGAAAAAGCAAGACGTTCTGGTTCATCAAGTGAATCATCAAGTACAAGAAGACCACGAAGAAGTTAATTTTTTTCGTTAATTTTCTTATAATTTTACTGAAAACTACAAAATATCGGTAATAGATTTGTATTTTTGAAACAATTCTAATGGCATGAAATATTTTGTAGTTTTTTTGTTTTTGGTTATTAGTACCAAAACATTTTCTCAAACAGACACGTTAACCACTCAAATTAGTGGAACGGTTATAGATAGTGAAATTCGTATGCCAATGAACAATGTTCATGTGGTAAACACTACATTAGTAAGGGGAACCGTTACTGGAAAAGACGGACATTTTGATATTTATGCCAGAGCAAACGATACTTTATTGTTCTCTTACCTTGGTTATGAAACTATAAAAGTGAGAGTTACTAATGACTGGATAAAAAATAAAAATTCAAAAGTAATCCTAACGGAAAAAGCACTAGCCCTTGAAGAAGTTGTGGTAGCACGATACAATTTAACTGGTTTTGTAGAAGTTGACACGCGCCTAATCAAAGTTGACGAAAATCAGTTTCGTTATAGCATTTCTGGTTTGAATGCTGGCTATGAAGCTGGCGATAAATCACCGGGTGCTATTTCAAAAGTTTTAGGCTCCATTTTCAATCCTGCAGATTTTTTGTATAATACCTTTGGTAAAAGACCAAAACAAATGCAAAAACTCAGGGAAATGAAAAAAGACAACACAATTAGAGACCTATTGGCAACAAAATTTGATCGTTTAACACTTGCCGCCCTTTTAGAAGTTAACAAAGACGATATTCCATTGATTTTACAAAACTGCAATTACTCAGAATATTTCATTAAAACAGCAAATGATTTACAAATCATGGATGCTATTAGTGCGTGTTATGAAGAATATAAAATCTTGAAGAAAAACAAGTAAAGACAAAAGTCAAGTTCAAACAAAAATTTCAATAACAAATTTTCAACTTTGGAAGAAATTCCAATATTAAAAATTCCAAATTCCAACTTAGGGAGAAATTCCAATATTAAAAACTCCAAATTCCAACATAGGAAGAAATTCCAATATTAAAAATTCCAAATTCCAACTTAGGGAGAAATTCCAATATTAAAAATTCCAAATTCCAACTTAGGGAGAAATTCCAATATTAAAAATTCCAAATTCCAACATAGGAAGAAATTCCAATATTAAAAATTCCAAATTCCAACATAGGAAGAAATTCCAATATTAAAAATTCCAAATTCAAACATAAGAAGAAATTCCAATATTAAAAATTCCAAATTCCAAACTTCAGAAAATTCGAAAATCCGAAAATCCGAAAATCTATCTTCTAACTTATAACCTCTATTCTCTTTCACCCAACACCCATCACCTATCACCCATCACCCTTCATAAAACTTTCTCTCAATAAAATCAATATCTTTAATCGATTTTCTGGTCCAATCTAATCTTTTTTCAAGGATTTCTTCTTCAGTTAATTGCCATTGTACTTCTGAATGACGCAATTTATTAGTCAAGCTTTGGATAATTATTGCAGCAGAAACTGAAATATTCAAACTTTCGGTGAAGCCCACCATTGGAATTTTCAAAAAACCATCAGCTTGTTGCATAACTTCCTCAGATAACCCTAATTTTTCTGTACCAAAAAACAAAGCCGAAGGTTTATTAATATCGAAATCTTCAAGCAAACAAGATTCATTATGTGGCGTTGTAGCAATAATTTGATATCCTTTTGCTTTTAAATCGTCAATACAACTTTGGTTCGACGAAAAACGATGGATGTCAACCCATTTTTGAGCTCCTAAGGCAATTTCAGAATCGATTCGCTTTCCAAATTTTTGTTCTACAACATGTAATTCTTGAATACCAAAAACCTCACAGCTACGCATTACTGCGCTAGTATTATGCAATTGATATACATCTTCCATGGCAACAGTAAAATGTTTGGTTCTATTTTTAAGCACTCTCAAAAAGCCTTCTTTTCTACTTTCAGTAATAAAGCTTTCGAGGTAAATCAATAATTTTTCATTAAATTCACTCATGAAGCAAAAATAATACTACTTTTTTATTAACTTAGCATTTGCTAATAAAAAACTATGGAACAAGAAGTACTAATTAAAG
>Ga0075157_10002696_pt1 | contig 10247 bp, 5 predicted proteins | sample JI81BgreenDNA_FD_70967 | JGI IMG/M metagenome (GOLD analysis project Ga0075157, IMG submission 70967) | Wastewater effluent complex algal communities from Wisconsin, to seasonally profile nutrient transformation and Carbon sequestration -... | ecosystem: Engineered > WWTP > Effluent > Algae...
CGGCATCGTGAACCCGGAGGCCCTGAAGGTGCTCCGGTGACCCCAGCCGGCTCGCGCCCCGGGCCGCCGGAACCCGACGCGGCGCCCGAGCCGGCACTGGAACGACCGGGCTCGCCCGGCGAGCTGCTGCGGGCCTTCCACGCCTTGGCCCTGCAGGGCTTCGGCGGTGTGCTGCCGGTGGCGCAGCGCGAGCTGGTGGAACGCCGCCGCTGGCTGAGTGCCTCGGAGTTCCTGGCCCTGCTGTCGCTGAGCCAGGTGCTGCCGGGCCCCAACATCGTCAACATGGGCCTGATGATCGGCCAGCGCTTCTTCGGCTGGCGCGGCGCGCTGGCCGCGGTCACCGGGCTTCTGGCGGTGCCGCTGCTGCTGGTGCTTACTCTGGCGGTGATGTTCGCGCAGGCCGCCAGCGTGCCGGCGGTGGCCGGGGCGCTGCGGGGCATGGGCATCGTGGCCGCCGGACTGGTGCTGGCCATGGGCGTGAAGCTGGCCGCGCCGCTGCGCGCCTCGCCGCTGGGTCGGCCGGTGGTGCTGGGCGTGGCGCTGCTGGCCTTCCTGGGGCTGGGCGTGTGGCGCTGGTCGATGGTGACCGTGGTGCTGGGCCTGGGCGGCGCCTCGGTGGCGTGGGCCTTCTGGCGTCTTCGCCGCCGAGGCTGAGGCGATGGCGCCCTTCGACCCTGCTGCCGTGGCCGCCACCGTGCTGGGCCTGCACGGGCTGTCGGCCGGCGACCTGCTGGACCTGACGCTGCGCTTCGCACTGCTGTCGCTGCTGGCCGTGGGCGGAGCCATCACCACCGCGCCGGACATGCAGCGCTTCGTGGTGGGCGAGCGCGGCTGGATCACCGATGGGCAGTTCAGCGCCTCCATCGCGCTGGCACAGGCCGCCCCCGGGCCGAACGTGCTGTTCGTGGCCGTGGTGGGGTTCCAGGTGGCCGGGCTGGCCGGCGCCGGCGCCGCCCTGGCCGGCAGCCTGCTGCCTTCGGCCGCGCTGGCCTGGGCCGCCGAGCGCTATGGGCACCCGCTGCGCGACACGCTCCCGGCGCGCGCCTTCGTGGCCGGCATGGCGCCGCTCACGCTGGGCCTGGTGGCCGCCAGCGGCTGGATCCTGATGGCGCCGACGCGGCACGAAGCCGCAGCGTGGCTGCTGGCCGCAGCGGCCGCGGGCTGGATGCTGTTCACGCGACGCAGCCCGGTCTGGGCCATCGCGGCCGGCGGCGTGGCGGGTGCACTGGGCTGGGTGTGATGTCGGGGACGGCCGCGAACCGCAACGCCGGCCGGGCCGGCCCCATCGTGCGCCAGCTCCTGCGGCTCGCCACGGCCGCAGCGATGGTCTGGGCGCTGGCCGTGGCCGCCGTGGCGGCCGGCCAGGAGTGGCTGATCTTCCGCCCCGGCACGCTGCCGCCGGATCATCGCTTCAATGTTCCATCCGATGTCCACGAGACCTGGGTGGAGGTGCCCGGCGTGCGGCTCAACGCCCTGCACCTGCGTCTGCCCGCGCCGGATGGCGTGGTCTTCTTCCTGCACGGCAACGGCGGCCACCTGGGCACGTGGTTCGTGAACCCGGCGCTGTACCGGCGGCTGAACCTCGATCTCTTCATGATCGACTACCGCGGCTACGGGAAGAGCACGGGCCGCATCCGCAGCGAAGCCGAGCTGCACGACGACGTGCGCCGTGCCTGGGCCCACGTCGCCCCGGCCTATGCGGGCCAGCGCACCGTGTTCTTCGGCCGCTCGCTGGGCACGGGTCTGGCCGCCGCCCTGGCCGCCGAAGTGCAGCCCGACGCGCTCGTGCTGGTGGCGCCTTTCGAGAGCCTGTCGGCGCTGGCCGGGGAGCACTACCCGTGGGTGCCCGGTGCGCTGCTGCGCTACCCGCTGCGCACCGACGAGGCGCTGCCCCGCGTGCGCGGCGAGATCACCCTGATCCACGGCGAACGGGACACCCTGATCCCGATCGAGCATGCCGAGCGCCTCGCCGCGCAGGTGCCCCGGTCGCGCCTGGTGCGCATCGTCGGGGCGGGTCACGGCGACCTGCAGGCTTTCGACGCCTACCAGGCCGCGCTGGCGCAGGCGCTGGGCGGCGCGGGCCGCTGAGCCTTACACCGCGCCGCGCGTCACCTTGGCCTGCAGCGCCTGCTGCAGGCTCTCCAGCACGTCCTGCAGGTGGGCCCGGGTCTCGGGCGAAGCGCTGGCGCGGCGCGAGGCGGCTTGCACGCGCGCGGTCAGCGACTGCACCTCGGCCCGCACCAGCGCCCGGCCGTCGGCCCGCGCCGTGGGGCTGGGCCGCAGCAGCGCGCCGGTGAGGCGGTTGACGTGCTCGCGCTGCAGTTCGCGGCGCATCGGCGAAATCTCGCCGGGCTGGCCCAGCTCGCTCCAGATGGCGCGCGTCAGCCGGCCGTGAAGCTCCGACAGCTTGAACGCCTTGGACGGATCGTCCACCTTGCCTTCGCTGTCGAGGATGCGCTGCGCCACGCCGTCGCTCAGCAGCTGCGCCAGCAGCGCGCGCTGCATGTCCAGCACCGCCGTGCCCACCGAGAAGTCGGTGGGGATGGGCATCTCGCCGGTGAACAGCGCGTCGCCGCGCTCGGCGAAGTCAGGCGCCAGGCGGCGCTGCAGCTGGGCCGGCAGCACGAAGCTGTCAACGCTGAACGCCGCCTTGGCGATGGCGTCCAGTGCGGCGCGCTGCGTCTCGGCAGGCACCGGCACCAGCGGGTCGCGGCCGCTGCCGGGGAAGTCGCGCAGGGTGCGGATGCCCCCCACGTTGCGGGCCAGCACGCCCGAGGCGCGGGCGACCTCGCGCACGGCGAAGGTGACCGAGCGGCGCAGCACGCCGTAGTCCTTGGTCGGGTCCAGCGTGCGCTGGCTCTGGCGCTCCATCAGCTCGCGGGCGATGTCGAAGCGGCGCTGCGCGAAGGCCAGCGGATCGTTGCCGAGGTCGAAGTGCACCGTCTCGGGGTCGATGCCCAGGATGTTGTCCTCGTCGGTGCCGTAGGCCAGCAGCGGCTCGGCGCTGCGCGCGGCGATGCGCTGCAGTTCGGCAGCCTCCTGCTCGGGCGCGATGGGCTTGTAGGCGTACTCGATGGCCCAGTAGTCGTACGGGCCCAGCGTGAGCTGCCACTGCGTGCCGTTGCGCTCGCCGCGCCGGGCCAGGTTGATGGGCGCGTACTCCATCACCGAGCCGGTCAGGGCGTTGGCGCGGGTGAAGGCCTCGTCGCGCAGCTGCGCGTCGGTGTAGATGCGCGAGCCGCGGAAGTTGTGGCGCAGACCCAGCGTGTGGCCCACCTCGTGCATGGTCACGTCCTTCAGGTACTCCAGGACGAACTGGCGCGCCTCGGGGCCGTCGGGGTCGAGCTCGCCGCGGGACTCCAGCACGTCCATGGCGTACTGCAGCTGCTCGGTGGCGTATTCGGCGTGCATGCAGGCCGGGCCGTGCAGGTGCGGCAGGGTCATGGGCGCGGCGAAGCTGCCGGGCGTGCCGCCATGGGCGGCCAGCGTGCCCTCGCGCAGCGCGTCGGCGGCCTGCATCATCTGCGCCCACTCGACGGCGGAGGTGCTGCTGAGCACGCTGGAGCGCAGCGCACGCAGGTTGCGCGACGACAGGCTCTCGAAGGCAATGTCGGCGTCCAGGATCTCGCCCGTGCGCGGATCGACCTGTGAAGGACCGATGGCGCCGAACTGCGGCTGCGCATTGGTCATCCAGCGCACCGAGGCCACGCCGTAGTCCAGCGTGCTCCAGTCGGCGTCATCCGGCTGCACCTTCACCGCCACGGCGTTGCGGAAGCCGATGCGCTCGAAGGCCTTGTTCCACTCCAGGATGCCGTCGGTGATGGCCTGCCGGTACTCCAGCGGCACGTTGCGGTCGATCCAGAAGGTGATCGGCTTGACCGGCTCGGAGATCGCGGCGGCGGGGTCCTGCTTCTCCAGGCGCCAACGGCTCACCACACGCTGCCGCGGCGTGCGCGGCAGGTCGTTGGTGAAGTCGTTGATGTTGCTGTGGAAGTAACCCACGCGCGGGTCCATGGCGCGCGGCCGCATGGGCACGGCCGGCAAGGCGCCGATGGAGTACTGCACGCCGAAGAAGAGGCTGCGCGCGTCGGGCAGCGTGCGCGGCGCGGTGGGCTGCGGCCCCGGGGCCGGCGGCGTGCCGGGGGGCGTCGGCTGAGGAATGGCGATGACCGGCGTGGCGTAGTGGTTCAGCGTCTCGATCACCACCTCCTCGGGCTTGCCCCGCACGCTGGCAATCGACGAGTTGCGGGCGTCGAAGCTGTAGTTCTGGCGGAACGCGCGCTGCAGGTTCATGGCCAGGCCCTGCAGGTCGGACACGAACAGGGCGTTGAGCTCGACCAGCACTGTCTTGCGCTGCGGGTGCGGCTGGCTGGCCACGGGGGTGCTGCCCATCAGGCTGGGGGAGAAGGCCTCCTTCACGGCCCGCGCGGTGGGCACGTTGGCCGCGGCGACGTACTCGGTGTTGCGGGCCAGCAGCTGCACCTGGTTGTGCACGCGCTTGAACTCGACGATCTGCGACCGGCCGAAGTTGCCCCAGCGGCCGTACATCGAGCCGCCGAACAGCCCGGCTTCCCCCAGGCCCTGCGTGAGCTTGGGCGAGAGGTAGAAGGCGCGACCGAAGTCCTCGGGCGCCAACTCGATCCAGGCCTTGTCGTCCTTGCGCCAGACCGGCAGCAGGCCGTCGATGCGCTGCGCGTCCTTCACCACGGTGTCGAAGGGCGGCGGCGTGCCGGGGGCGGCTGCCGGTGCGCCAGGGGCGCCGGCAGGCCGCGGGCCGGCGGCCGCAGTAGCGGCCGCGGGCGCCGAGCCGGCAGCGGCAGGGGCCGGAGCGGCCGCAGCGGCGCCGGGCGCGGCAGCGCCCGCTGGGGCGGGCCCGGTGGAGACCACGGTGGCGCAGCCGGTCAGGGCGGCAGCGGCAGCGACGATGGACAGACGGAACAGGGGCATGAAGTCCTCGGCGTGCGCCGGGCGGATCCGCCGGGCGCGGGGGGTGGCACGAAGCGGCACGGGCCGACCCGGATGGGGTCGGCCCGTGCGGAGAAGCCGGCGATCCTATGCCACCCGGCGCCGATGCGTGATCGTGGGGCGGACGGGGAAAACCCGCCGTGCGACAGACGGCGGAATGCCGCGACGAACGGCGGCGCCGGCGGGACAGGCCGGGGGCGCCCGAATGCGCCGCGGCAGCGTCGGACCGACCTCAGCGGATTGGCTTGAAGCGCATGCGCTTGGGGCGCGCGCCTTCCTCGCCCAGGCGCTTGACCTTGTCGGCCTCGTACTCCTGGTAGTTGCCCGGGAAGAACACCCACTGGCTGTCGCCCTCGGCCGCCAGGATGTGCGTGCAGATGCGGTCGAGGAACCAGCGGTCGTGGCTGATCACCATGGCGCTGCCGGCAAACTCCAGCAGGGCCTCTTCCAGCGCGCGCAGCGTCTCGACGTCGAGGTCGTTGGACGGCTCGTCCAGCATCAGCACGTTGCCGCCCTGCGCCAGCGTCTTGGCCAGGTGCAGGCGGCCGCGCTCGCCGCCCGAGAGGTTGCCCACCAGCTTCTGCTGGTCGTTGCCCTTGAAGTTGAAGCGGCCCAGGTAGGCGCGGCTGGGCATGACGAACTGGCCCACGACGATGTTGTCGAGCCCGCCGGAGACGTCTTCCCAGACGGTCTTGTCGGCGGCCAGGCTGTCGCGGCTCTGGTCGACGAAGGTGACGCGCGCGGTCTTGCCGATCGCCACCTCGCCGGCGTCGGGCTTCTCCACGCCCTGGATCATGCGGAACAGCGTGGACTTGCCCGCGCCGTTGGGACCGATGATGCCCACGATGGCGCCGGCCGGCACCTTGAAGCTCAGGTTGTCGATGAGCAGGCGGTCACCGAAGCTCTTGCTGACGCCCTTGAACTCGATGACCTCGTTGCCCAGGCGCTCGGCCACCGGGATGAAGATCTCGTTGGTCTCGTTGCGGCGCTGGTATTCGACGTCGCTCAGTTCCTCGAAGCGGGCCAGGCGGGCCTTGCTCTTGGTCTGCCGCGCCTTGGCGTTGGAGCGAACCCACTTGAGCTCCTCCTTCATCGCCTTCATGCGCGCGTCTTCCTTCTTCTGCTCGACCTCCAGGCGCTTTTCCTTCTGGTCGAGCCAGTCGGAGTAGTTGCCCTTCCAGGGGATGCCCTGGCCGCGGTCGAGCTCGAGGATCCACTCGGCGGCGTTGTCGAGGAAGTAGCGGTCGTGGGTGATGGCCACCACGGTGCCCGAGAAACGCTGCAGGAAGTGCTCCAGCCACTCGACGCTCTCGGCGTCGAGGTGGTTGGTGGGCTCGTCGAGCAGCAGCATGTCGGGCTTGGCCAGCAGCAGGCGGCACAGCGCCACGCGGCGGCGTTCGCCGCCGGACAGCAGGCCGATCTTCGCGTCCCAGGGCGGCAGGCGCAGCGCGTCGGCGGCCAGCTCGAGCTGCAGGTCGGTGTTCTCGCTGCCGGCCGCGGCGATGATGGCCTCGAGCTCGGCCTGCTCGGCGGCGAGCTTGTCGAAGTCGGCGTCGGGCTCGCCGTATTCGGCATAGACCTCGTCCAGCCGCTTCTTGGCCGCCAGCACGCCGCCGATGCCCTGCTCGACCGCCTCGCGCACGGTCTGCTCGGGGTCGAGCTGCGGCTCCTGCGGCAGGTAGCCGATGTTCAGCCCCGGCATCGGCACGGCCTCGCCCTCGATCTCCTTGTCGATGCCGGCCATGATCTTGAGCAGGGTGCTCTTGCCCGAGCCGTTGACCCCCAGCACGCCGATCTTGGCGCCCGGGAAGAAAGACAGGCTGATGTCCTTCAGGATCTGTCGCTTCGGCGGCACGATCTTGCCGACGCGGTTCATCGTGAATACGTACTGCGCCATCGCAGGGTCCTCCGCGGACGTCGTTCAGGGAAGTGGAGCCACCCCAGGGGCGGCGAACCCGCCATTATCGGTGAGCCCCAGTGCAGCGGGCCCGAAGGCGGACACGGCGGCCGGGCGCACCGAGGTCGATGAGACACTGGACCGATGCCCCGTCTGCTGCTGCTCTTCACGTTCATGAACCTCGTCGTGGGCACCGGCGCCTTCGTGATCGGAGGCACGCTGGAGCCGCTGGCGCAGGCGCTGGGGGTCTCGGTGGCCGCCGCCGGCCAGGCCATGACCGCCTATGCGCTGTCGACCGCCGTGCTCGCCCCGCTGGCGCTGCTGGCGACGGGCCGCTGGTCCCGCCGGTCGGCGCTGGTGACGGCGCTGAGCCTCTTCACGGCCGGCAGCGCGCTGTGCGCGTGGGCCCCCTCGCTGGGCTGGCTGCTGCTGGGCCGCGTGGTCATGGGCATCGGGGCGTTCTGCACCCCCGTGGCCGCCGGCATCGCCGTGGCGCTGGTGCCGCGAGAGCGCCAGGGACAGGCGCTGGCGCGGGTGTTCCTGGGCATCAGCCTGTCGTACGTGGTGGGCGTGCCGCTGGGGGCCTGGCTGGGCTACACGCACGGCGGCGCGATGCCGCTGGCGGTGGCCACCGGGCTGGCGGCGCTGGCCGGCCTGGTGGTGGCGGTGGGCGTGCCACGCGACCTCGAAGCCCCGGGGGCCTCCTTCACCGGGCTGGGCTCGCTGCTGCGGCAGCCGGAGGTGCTTCGGGTGCTGGGCCTGACGCTGCTGTACTTCACGGCGATCTTCTCGGTCTTCAGCTACATCGGCCCGGTGCTGCGCGCGCTGGTGCCGCTGACGCCGGTGCAACTGTCGCTGACGCTGGCGGCGTTCGGCCTGTCGGGCGTGGCCGGCACCCTGATGGGCGGCTGGGCCAACGACCGGTTCGGCCCGTTGCGCTCGCTGCGCGTGCAGCTGGCGGTGCTGGGCCTGACCATGGCGGTGCTGCCGCTGACGGCCGGGCAGCCGCTGGCGATGGTCGCCACGTTGCTGGTGTGGGGCCTGGCCGGCTTCGGGATGGTGGCGCCGCAGCAGTCGCGGCTGGCCGGCATCGCGCCGGCTCAGGCGGCGGTGCTGCTGTCGCTCAACGCCTCGATGCTGTATGCGGGCACCGCCGTGGGCGCGGTGCTGGGCGGGGCCGCCACCGCCACGCTCGGGTTGCAGCGGCTGGCCTGGATCGGCGTGCCGCTGGCGCTGGCGGGTCTGCTGCTGCTGCGGCCGCCACGCCAGCGCTGACCGCCTGCGGCGGTTTCAACGGGTGGTGACCGCCTGCGGCGGTTTCAACGGGTGGTGACCGCCTGCGGCGGCACGGCCCGCCAGCGTTGCAGGAAGGGCGTGAGGTCGCCGAGCGGCATCGGCCGCGCCACCACGAAGCCCTGCATCACGTCGCAGCCCGACTGCGCCACCGCCAGCAGCTGCGCTTCGGACTCCACGCCTTCGGCCACGGTGCGCATGCCCAGCTCCTCGGCCAGCCGCGTGGTCATGCGCACGATGGCGCGGGCGTCGTCGCTCTCCAGCATCTCGGCCACGAAGCTGCGGTCGATCTTCAGCGTGTCGAAGGGGAAGCGCCGCAGGTAGGACAGGGAGGAGTAGCCGGTGCCGAAGTCGTCCAGCGCCACGCGCACCCCCGATTGGCGCAGCGCGTGCAGCTGCGACAAGGCGCCCTCCACGTCATCGAGGAACACCGACTCGGTGATCTCCAGCTCGAGCTGCCCGGGGCGCAGGCGGTGCCGACGCAGCAGCTCGCGCACGCGCCCGGCAAAGGCCGGGTCGCGAAGCTGGGCGGGCGAAACGTTGACCGACACCTCCAGCGCCGCCAGCGGCCCGGCGGCCGCTCGGCAGGCCTCCTGCAGCACCCAGTCGCCCAGCGTCACGACCAGCCCGCTGCGCTCGGCGATGGGGACGAACTCGGCGGGCGGCACGCGGCCGAGATCGGCCGACTGCCAGCGCAGCAGGCCCTCGACCCCCTGCACCTGCCAGCCGGCAACGTCGACCTTGGGTTGCCAATGCAGTGCCAGCTCGCCGTTGTGAAGGGCATCGCGCAGGCCATGCTCCAGCGCCGTCTTGCGCCGGCTGCGTTCGCCCAGGGTCGGCACGTACACGGCATACCGCCCGCGCCCGGCGGCCTTGGCCTCGTACAGGGCAAGGTCGGCATGCACCAGCAGCTCTTCCAGGTCGATGGCGTCGCCCTCGAACTCGGCGATGCCCACGCTGGCGGCCACGCGCAGCGGCCGGCCGTCGATCTCCACCGCTTCGGACAAGGCCTCCAGCACCTTGGCAGCCAGCACGCGGCCGTCCTGGGCCGTGGACGGCGGCTTCAGAAGCACGGCGAACTCGTCGCCGCCCAGACGGGCGGCGAGGTCCTGCGGACGCACGCACGCACCCAGGCGCTGGGCGACCGACCACAGCAGGGCGTCGCCGGCAGCATGGCCCATGGCATCGTTGACGCCCTTGAAGTGGTCGAGGTCCAGCGCCAGCAGCACGCCCCGGGCGCCGGGCTTCATCACCTCGCGGAGCGTCTCGTGCAGCGTGAGGCGGTTGGCCAGCCCGGTCAGGCCGTCCTGATGGGCCAGTGCATGCAGGCGCTCCTGCTGCCGGACCTCCTCGGTGATGTCGCTGAGCACGCCGCGCCAGCCCATCGGGTGGCCCTCGTCGTCGAAGCGGGGCTTGCCCTGCATCGACCACCAGCGCCGCTGCTCGCCCTTCGTCCCCTCGGGCACGGCCAGTCGAAGGTCGCGGAAGGCCCGACCCCGTTGCAGAGACTCCTGAAGCAGCGTGGCGGCAGGTGGATGGCGTTCGCGCAGAAGCGCCAGCAGGGAGCGGCCCGACAGGGTGGCCGGCCCGTGCCCCAGCAGCTCGCCCAGCCGCGGCGAGACGTGCGTGAGCCGTCCGTCGGCGCCGGTCTCCCACAGGGCCTCGCGCACGTTGTCCTCGAAGTCGTGCAGCAGCACCGACACCATGCGCTCCTGGCGCTGCGCGTCGCGCTGGGCCAGCAACAGCCCGGTGGCCTTGCGCGCTACGTCCAGCGCCCCCAGCAGCAGCACGCCCGCGTACAGCGCCAGCAGCAGCGACAGCACGGCGTGAAGGACCTCGCCGCCGAGCCACAGGCTGACCAGGCCGGCCGCCGTCAGCAGGCCCACGTAGGCCGCGCAGGCCGGGGCCAACGGGGCCAGGGCGAAGGCGCCGGCCCCGAGCAGGCCGGCCATCAATGTGCCCAGCAGCAGCTGCTGGCCGGGCGTTCCCGTGGGAAACGTGGCCACGGCCGCGCCCCCCCACAGCAGGGCCAGCAGCGCGGCATGCACGGTGGCCGCCCGCACGGCCCGCGGTGACGCGCGCCGAGAGCGCC
>Ga0075157_10002697_pt1 | contig 10246 bp, 11 predicted proteins | sample JI81BgreenDNA_FD_70967 | JGI IMG/M metagenome (GOLD analysis project Ga0075157, IMG submission 70967) | Wastewater effluent complex algal communities from Wisconsin, to seasonally profile nutrient transformation and Carbon sequestration -... | ecosystem: Engineered > WWTP > Effluent > Algae...
CCGCTTCGATGCGCTCATAGGCGGCGCGCGGCGCGACGAAGAAAAGGCCCGCGCCAAGGAGCGCATCTTTTCACACCGCGACGGCTTTGGCCAATGGCAGCCCAAAGCGCAACGCCCCGAGCTGTGGAACCTGTTCAACACGCGCCTGCAGCCCGGCGAGCATTTCCGGGTGTTCCCCATCAGCAACTGGACCGAGCTCGATGTGTGGCAATACATTGCGCGCGAGCAGGTGGCCCTGCCCGCGCTGTACTACAGCCACCGCCGCGAGGTGGTGGAGCGGCGCGGCCTGCTGGTGCCCGTGACCCCGCTCACCCCGCCGCGCGAAGGCGAGCAAGCCGTGTGGCGCGATGTGCGCTTCCGCACCGTGGGCGACATCACCTGCACCTGCCCGGTGGCCAGCACGGCGGCCAGCGCCCAAGACGTCGTGGTGGAAACGCTGGGGGTGGACGTCAGCGAGCGTGGCGCCACGCGCATGGACGACCAGACCTCCGAAGCCTCGATGGAAAAACGCAAGAAAGACGGCTACTTCTGAGCCGCCGGGAGCACCCTTCATGACCACACAGCACCTCACCACAGCGCCGCACGGCAGCACCGTTTCCCAGCCGAAAACAGCGACACTCCCCGCCCTGCGCCTCATCACCTGCGGCAGTGTGGACGACGGCAAGAGCACGCTCATTGGCCGCCTGCTGCTGGACAGCAAGGCCGTGCTGCAGGACCAGCTGAGCAGCGTGCAGCGCCACGGCAGTACCGACCTCGCCCTGCTCACCGACGGACTGGTGGCCGAGCGCGAGCAGGGCATCACCATCGACGTGGCCTACCGCTACTTCAGCACGCCCGCGCGCAAGTTCATTCTGGGCGACTCCCCCGGCCACGAGCAGTACACCCGCAACATGGTGACGGCCGCCTCCAGCGCCGACGCTGCCGTGGTGCTGGTGGATGCCACCAAGCTCGACTGGCGCCCGCCCACCGGGGACGACACTGCGCCCGTGGCCCTGCTGCCCCAGACCCGCCGCCACACGCTGCTGCTCCAGCTGCTGCGGGTGCCCTCGGTGGTGTTTGCGGTGAACAAGCTCGATGCCGTGGGCACCCCGCAGGACAGCGCCATGGCGTTTGCCCGCATTGCAGCGGCACTGCAGCTGTTTGCGCAGCAGGCTGGATTGCAAGTAGCGGCCACGCTGCCCGTTTCGGCGCTGCACGGCTGGAATGTGGTGGCCAGTGCCGAGGAGCCCGGCTGGTGTGGCTACCACGGACCCACGCTGCTCAGCCTGCTGGAGCAATTGCCCAACTTGCCGTCGGAGGCCAGCCTGCCCGCCGCGTTCCCGGTTCAGTGGGTAGAGAAGCCGAGTGCACAAAACGGCGGCCGGCGCGTGCTCTGGGGCCGTGTGGCCACAGGCAGCCTGCAGCCCGGACAGTGGTTACAGCTGCAGGGCACACAGAGCACCGGGGCTGGCCCCACGGCGGCGGTGCAGGTGGTGGAACTGCTCGATGCGGTGCGCCAGCCTGTGGGCCGCACCGGGGCGGCCCCTGGCGCAGCGGCGGTGCCCGCCGGGCAGAGCGCCGGTGTGGTGCTGGACCGCGAGGTGGATGTGTCGCGCGGGGACTGGCTGCTGGACGCACAACACCCACCCACCAGCAAGCGTACCAGCCTGTGCACCCTGACCGCCACGCTGGCCTGGCTGGACGACGAAGCTCTGGTGCCCGGGCGCACCTACTGGGTGCTCCACGGCCACCGCTGTGTGAAGGCCAAGGTACAGCGCGTGCTGCACCGCATCCACATCCAGACCCTGGCGCAGGAAGCCGCGCAGGCGCTGGAGGCCAACCACATCGGGCTGGTGGAACTGGTGCTGCAGGAGGCGCTGCCGGTGCTGCCGTATGCCCAGTCGCGCAGCCGGGGCGCGCTGGTGCTGGTGGATGCGGCCAGCCACCGCACCGCCGGCGCAGCGTGGGTCCAGGATGGGGGGCAGGCATGAGCCCGCGCGGGTCCTGCACCCTGGTGGGTGCGGGCCCTGGCGACCCCGAACTCCTGACCCTGAAGGCGGCACGTGCCATAGGCGCGGCCACGCTGCTGCTGGTGGACGACCTCGTGGGGCCCGGCGTACTCGCCCTGGCCGCGCCCACCGCCCGGGTGGTGCATGTGGGCAAACGCGGTGGTTGCCAGTCCACGCCGCAGGCCTTCATCGAAAAGCTCATGCTGCAGGCGGTGCAGCAGGGTGAGCAGGTGGTACGCCTCAAAGGCGGAGACCCTTTCCTCTTTGGCCGGGGCGGCGAGGAAGTGGAACATCTGCGCGCTGCGGGGGTGGAAGTCACGGTGGTCAATGGCATCACCTCGGGGCTGGCGGCCATGACATCGCTCTCGGTGCCGCTCACACACCGCCGCCATGCCCATGGCGTGGTGTTCGTCACCGGGCATGCACAACCGGGCAGCAGCGGGCCCGACTGGCCTCTGCTGGCACACACCTGCCATTCGGCGCGCCTCACGCTGGTCATCTACATGGGGGCCAGCCATGTACAGGCCATTGAGCAAGGCTTGCTGGCCGGGCTGCCCGCGCACACGCCTGCGGCCATCGTGCAGTACGCCACCTGCCCGGAGCAACGCCACGCCGTGACCACCTTGCAGCACCTGCACCGCACCATGGAGGAAGAGCAGTTGGGCAGTCCCTGCGTGATGGTGGTGGGCGATGTGCTGCAAGGTCTGGCCGCGCTGGAGGCGGGCCAGGTCAGCCAGGAACAGCGCCTTGCTTAATAAAAGAAAGCAATAAAGAAACAAAAACAAAGTAGTTTGAGAATCTGAAGCGGACTCCCAGAATCCACCCCAGTTTCAATCCCACTGGAGAGTCCCTGTGAACAAACTTCGCCGTTCCGTCCTGCTTGCCACCGCATTTGGCGCCAGCGCGCTGCTGATTCCGCTCTACCCTGCACCGGCCCAGGCGCAAAGCCAGGCAGCTCCGGCCAGCCTGCTCAATGTGTCTTACGACGTGGCCCGCGAGTTCTACAAGGACCTCAACACCGCCTTCGTGGCGCACTACAAGAAAACCACGGGCAAAGACATCAAGGTCGACCAGTCCCACGCCGGCTCCAGCGCGCAGGCCCGCGCCGTGGCCGATGGCCTGGACGCCGATGTGGTGACCATGAACACCACCACCGATGTGGAGTTCCTGGCCAGCCGTGGCGTGGTGGCCGCCGACTGGGCGCAGCGCTTCCCGCACAACGCCGCACCCACCACCTCCACCATGCTGTTCCTGGTGCGCAACGGCAACCCCAAGAACATCAAGGACTGGAACGACCTCATCAAACCCGGGGTTCAGGTCATTGTGGTCAACCCCAAGACCGGCGGCAACGGCCGCATGGCCTACCTGGCCGCCTGGGGCTATGTGCGCAGCAACGGCGGCACCGACGCGCAGGCCGCCGAATTCGTGCAGAAGCTCTACGCCAACGTGCCCGTGCTGGCGCGCGGCGGCCGCGATGCCACCGGCATCTTCCTGCAACGCAATATTGGCGACGTGCTGGTGACCTTCGAGTCCGAGGTGGTCTCGGTGGAGCGTGAGTTCGGCGCCGGCAAGGTCGATGCCATCCACCCCTCGGCCAGCATCATTGCCGAGAACCCGGTGGCCATTGTGGAACGCACCGTGAAGAAGAAGGGCACGGCCGAGCAGGCCAAGGCCTACCTCGATTTCCTCTACAGCGATGAAGGCCAGGAGATTGCCGCCCGCCACGGTATCCGCCCGCGCAACGAAGCCATCCTGAAGAAGTACAGCAACACCTTCAAGCCGCTCAAGCTGTTCACCGTGGCCGAGTACTTTGGCTCTCTGAGCGAAGCGCAGAAGGTGCACTTCAACGACGGCGGCCGTTTCGACCAGATCTACACCGTGCGCTGAACGCAGCACGCTGACCTGGGAACACAGACATGAGTGCATCGGCCTCCCTGGCATCTTCGGTGGCATCGCCTTCCGGAACACCGGCAACGCCACCGCAGCGCCCCACTGCCCGCCGTGCACGCCGTGCCCGAAGCAGCGCGCGGCGGGTGCTGCCCGGTTTCGGGCTCACGCTGGGCTATACGGTGTTCTACCTCAGCCTCATCGTGCTGATTCCGCTCTCGGCGCTGCTGTTCAAAACCTTCACGCTCACCTGGCCCGAGTTCTGGGAAGCGGTCACGGCGCCACGCGTCATGGCCTCTTACCGGCTCACCTTCGGCGCCTCCTTCCTGGCTGCGCTCACCAACGTGGTGTTTGGCCTGCTGGTGGCCTGGGTGCTGGTGCGCTACCAGTTCCCGGGCAAGAAAGTGGTGGATGCGCTGGTGGACCTGCCGTTTGCCCTGCCCACCGCCGTGGCGGGCATTGCCCTCACGGCGGTGCTGGCCGGCAACGGCTGGATAGGCCAGTACCTGGAGCCGCTGGGCATCCAGATTGCATTCACACCCGCTGGCGTGGTGGTGGCGCTCATTTTCATTGGCCTGCCCTTCGTGGTGCGCACCGTGCAGCCGGTGCTGGAAGACGCCGAGAAGGAACTGGAAGAAGCCGCCATGTGCCTCGGTGCCACGCGCTGGCAAACCTTCACCCGGGTGATCTTTCCCACCATCGCACCGGCCCTGCTCACCGGCTTTGCCATGGCGTTTGCACGCGGCATGGGCGAGTACGGCTCGGTCATCTTCATTGCCGGCAACATGCCCATGATTTCCGAAATCACGCCCCTCATCATCATCGGCAAGCTGGAGCAGTACGACTACGCCGGCGCCACCGCCGTGGCCACGGTCATGCTCGGTATTTCCTTCCTGCTGTTGCTGGTCATCAACGGCCTGCAGACGTGGCAGCGCAAACGCTCGGGAGCGCTGTCATGAATGCGCGCATCCGTTTGCCGCAGCGTACCGAATCTCCGTGGGTGCGTCGTGCGCTCATTGGCGCAGCGCTGGCCTTCATGCTGCTGTTCCTGGTGCTGCCGCTGGCCGCCGTGTTCACCGAAGCGCTGCGCAAAGGCTGGGCAGCCTACTGGGAAGCGCTGAAGGAGCCCGACGCCTGGTCGGCCATCCGCCTCACGCTCATCACAGCGGCCATTGCGGTGCCGCTCAATCTGGTGTTTGGCATTGCCGCGGCCTGGGCGGTGGCCAAGTACGAGTTCCGTGGCAAGTCCTTCCTCACCACGCTCATCGATCTGCCCTTCTCCGTCTCTCCGGTGGTGGCGGGGCTGGTATACGTGCTGGTGTTTGGCGCACAGGGCTGGCTAGGCCCCTGGCTGGCCGAGCACGACATCAAGATCGTGTTTGCGGTGCCCGGCATCATCCTGGCCACGCTGTTCGTGACCTTTCCCTTCATTGCCCGTGAGCTGATTCCGCTCATGCAGGCGCAGGGCAACGAGGAAGAACAGGCCGCCCAGGTGCTGGGCGCCAGCGGCTGGCAGACCTTCTGGTACGTCACGCTGCCCAACATCAAGTGGGGCCTCATCTACGGCGTGATCCTGTGCAACGCACGCGCCATGGGGGAGTTCGGTGCGGTGTCGGTGGTCTCGGGCCACATCCGCGGGCAGACCAACACCATGCCGCTGCATGTGGAGATTCTGTACAACGAATACCAGTCGGTGGCGGCGTTTGCCGTGGCTTCGCTGCTGGCGTTGCTGGCCATCGTGACGCTGGTGGTGAAGAGTGCGGTGGAGTGGCGCCACGAGCGCGAGATGAAGGCGCTGGCCGAACTGCCGCCCGAACCCACGCACGCAGCCGGTGCGCCCGGCGGCCTATCCGCATCGGCATTGGCTTCGGCCACCACCTGGCCTTCGAGCCCCCGTCCACCCCAGATGTCCCCCACTCCCCACGGAGCCCTGTCATGAGCATCGCCATCCGCCAAGTCTCCAAGCAGTTCGGCGACTTCCACGCCCTGCGCAACGTCTCGCTCGACATCGAATCGGGCGAACTGGTCGCGCTCCTCGGGCCCTCGGGCTGCGGCAAAACCACCCTGCTGCGCATCATTGCGGGACTGGAGTCGGCCGATGCCGGCAGCATCCTGTTCAGCGGCGAGGACACCACCGACAAGCACGTGCGCGAGCGCAACGTGGGCTTCGTATTCCAGCACTACGCGCTGTTCCGCCACATGACCGTGTTCGAGAACGTGGCCTTTGGCCTGCGCGTGAAGCCGCGCGGCGAGCGCCCCAGCGAAGCGCAGATCCGCAGCCGCGTGCACGACCTATTGAAGCTGGTGCAACTCGACTGGCTGGCCGACCGCTACCCCTCGCAACTCTCGGGCGGCCAGCGCCAGCGCATTGCCCTGGCCCGCGCACTGGCCGTGGAGCCCCAGGTACTGCTGCTCGACGAGCCCTTTGGTGCGCTGGACGCCAAGGTGCGCAAAGAGCTGCGCCGCTGGCTGCGCCGCCTGCACGACGAGCTGCACGTCACCAGCATTTTCGTGACGCACGACCAGGAGGAAGCCCTGGAGGTGTCCGACCGCGTGGTACTCATGAACCAGGGGCAGGTGGAGCAGATTGGTTCACCGCAACAGGTGTGGGACCACCCGGCCAGCCCCTTCGTGTACGGCTTCCTGGGCGATGTGAACCTGTTCCACGGCCGCGCCCACGAGGGCGAGCTGCACCTGGAAGGCATGAAGCTGCAGGCGCCCGAACACGCCGACGCGCGCGACGCACAGGCCTACGCCTACGTGCGCCCGCACGACCTGGAGGTGCAGCGCTACACCGCCGAAGGCAGCGGGCGCGTGGTGCAACTGCAGCGCGCCATTGTGGTGGGACCGATTGCGCGGCTGGAACTGCTGCCGCTGGAAGATACCGGCACACACCCCGCCAGCGAGGCCCTGATAGAGGCCCAGATCCCCGCCGAGCGTTTTCGCGAACTGGGCCTGCAGGAAGGCGACACGGTGCGCGTGCAGCCCCGCAAGGCCAGGGTGTTCCTGCAGCCCGCGGCGGCTTGAAAGGGGCTGCCTGAAAGAGGCGGCGCCCGCTGCACGCCGTCACTGCATGGGCGGAATGGGCGGGCTGGGGTTGAGCTGCTGCGCCAGCTCCAGCAGGCTGCTGGCAGACACATCCACCGGGCAGGTGGCGGCAGGTTCTCCGGTGCCCGGGCCGTACTCGTCCGGGCGGGCCACGAAGGCGGTGCGCAAGCCGGCTTCGGCCGCGGCCTCCAGGTCGAACGAATGCGCCGCCACCATCATCACCTCGTGGGGTTGCAGGTTCAGGGATTCCGCCGAGGCGGTGTAGACCACACGCTTCGGTTTGTAATCGCGCGCCACTTCCGCACCCAGAATGGCGTCCCACGGCAGGTGGTTGCGCCGCGCCAGGTTCACCATGATGGCAATGTTCCCGTTGGAACAAGGCGCCAGCAGGAAGGCGGGCCGCAAGGCCTGCAGCCCGGCACTCACATCGGGCCACGCATCCAGCCGGTGCCAGGCCAGGTTCAGCTGCACCCGGGTGGCCTCGTCCACCTGCGCCAGGCCCAGGTCCTTCAGCACCACGTCCAGGTTGCGCCGGTGCAGTGCATCGAGCTTGGAGAACGGCAGCCTGCCGCTGCGGACTTCTTCCATCGCAGGCTGATACTGGGCACGCCAGGCATCGGCAAAGGCCAGCCAGTCGGTCTCTATACCCTGCGGACCGAGCGCCAGTTCGGCTTCGCGGGCTATCGACGTACGCCAGTCCACCAAGGTGCCAAACACGTCAAAAATCAGCGCCTTCACGCGCTTCAGGGGCTCCGGCAGGGAGACGTAGGTGGCTGGCATCTCGGGCAGTTCCTGGGGTGAAATCACGGGGCGCCGCAACCGCTCAGCGCCCGACACTCGGAGCGTACCAGTTCCAGGTTGGTCAGCAATTCGCGGCTGCGGCTATCGCAGCGCGCCGCCAGGGCCGCCATTTCCGTGGAAATGGACTGCTCCCAGGTGGCGCCCGCCAGATTGTTGTTGGCCAGTGTTTTCTTGCCCTGCAGATCGCGGTATTCGCGGTCGCACTGGGCACGGTGCTGCGCGATCTGGTTCTGGGCGCGCGGCACCAGGTACAACTCCAGTTCCTGGCGGCGGCGCTGGGCCTGCATCTGGTCGGAAAGGCGGTTCAGCCGCTCCACTTCAGACTCCTGCGGGACAGCAACCGGCGCTGCGGCCTGTGGGACTGGCTCGGGCGGCACCCCGGGGTTGGCAGGGCGAAGCAGTACCTCGCCACCCCGCCCGGGACAGGGTTTGTCCTGGAACACCACGCGGCCACCCGGCTCCACACAACGCTGTACCGCCCACGCGGGCTGTGCCGTCCAGCCCAGTACCACGCTCGCTGCAGCCGCCAGCAAAGCGGGCAGGCGGGCAGGCAATCCTGCAAGAGGACCGGCAAGGAGCCGGCGGGCTGGGCGGTTTGGTCGCATAGGCTTGAGGGTAGCAAAACCGACCGAAAGTTCAGAGTGGAGGGGCTCGCTCCTCACCGGGCTCCACCCCGAGCCGCCCGCCGGGCCTCCCGGCCCATGAACAGGTACAGCCCCTCCACCTTCTCGCGGGCCCAGGGGGTCTTGCGCAAGAACTTCAGACTCGACGCGACACTCGGGTCGTGGGTGAAGCAACGCAACGGGATACGCTCGGCCAGGCCAGCCCAGCCGTAGTGGGCCTCCAGCGCCCGGACCATCGCCTCCAGGGTCACCCCGTGCAGCGGATTGCGGGGCTGTTGGGCAGGTGCGTCAGGGTCCGTCATGGCGCCATTGTGCCTCGGCCCTCAAAGCTTGAATCCGTACTCCACCGTCAGCGGCGCGTGGTCGGAAAAGCGCTGATCCTTGAACACGGCAGTGCGCTGCGCGGCCTCGGCCAACGCCCGCGTGGCCAGGTGGTAGTCGCTTTCACATAAAACCCACATTCAGGGTGAAAGTTATCCGCCAACTAATGGGAGAAGTATCGAGGGGTGTTGCTCGCTTCAAAATTTGCGAGGCTAAAGCCTCCGAAGTTCATGCAGCTTGTAGGCTGCTTCATCGAGCGCTCGCCATGTATCAGGCTCATGAGCTTCGGGACGCTCGCGCCGATCGAACGAGGATACGGAAACCACCAGCACGGGCATCCCAGAATCTTCGGACATATGTAGACCAGGTGTCTTTGAAACAGGGGAAGGCCAGAAACTCCGGAAATACGGCCCTCGCCATCGCTCTATCTCTGGCGATCGCGCATGCTGCAGGATTGTCGCGTAAGCACAAATTCCGTCGATGAAGGAGACACCTGCCGGGTCGACGAGCTTGGGCTCATTTGCCCACGTAGACACAGAGCATTCCGTGGTCAGCGTGTTCATCAGGTAGTCCCAATCGTTCATTGGTTTGGCGGCCTCAAACTCCTTTCCGTACCCCCTATCCGAATCGATCATCCCCACCAGCAATGAGCCCAAAGGCGTGTCGGCCGGAGAACTCGGCTCTGGGTTGGCACATTGCCAAGAAGACAACCATGAGCGCGGTAGCTGCGCGGTTTTGGCTGTCGGTTCGTCCCATAGAAAGCAATACTTCGCCAGCGGCCGGCTTGACGTATCTTGGGACCTCAAGTCGAACTTTTGACCTGCTACTGCGCAAGACAGCTCAAATGCTGGCCATTGGTTCAACAGATAAAACTGTTCTTCGTCAGTCTTCTGGGGAATGTCTTGAGTCGTCGGGTCGAGGTTAAACACTTGAGCACCGGAGGGACTGCAGTCGAGCTTCGCTTGAACCAGACTGGCTCTTCGTCCTGTGACGACGTGAGCGCCATGCGCGTCAGCTTCAGAAAAAACTACCACAATTAGAAAGTCGGCCAGTTCACGACTGGTGGTTCGCGATGCTTTCGTTGCTCCGTCCACGACATCGAACGTAGCAGTCGGGAACCTGTGGATCATTCCTCCATAAAAGCGAACTATGCCGAAGTTGTCGTCATACTGAGTCGCGGCTACGGTATTTAGACGCCGAATAGCATACGGCGAGATGAGATTCCGCACCTGGGGAACCTCTCCCCTTTTTGAGTGAGAGTAACGAATATCCTCTAGTGCCTGCTTAAACGCATCTTCTGGGTTGCTTCCTGGGTAGCGGCTCGGCTTGAACATTGTCTTGATTACTCCCCTCTTTTACAGCGACAGCTCGTAGTCGATAGTCAAGGGCGCGTGGTCGCTGAACTTTTGCCCCTTGTAAATGACTGCAGATCGAGCCAGAGCCGCTATGCCGGGAGTCGCCAACTGGTAATCAATGCGCCAGCCCACGTTCTTGGCATAGGCCTGCCCACGGTTGCTCCACCAGGTGTAGGCGGCCTCGGTCTCGGTGGGGTGCAGGCGGCGGTACACATCGTGCCAG
>Ga0075157_10002699_pt1 | contig 10239 bp, 7 predicted proteins | sample JI81BgreenDNA_FD_70967 | JGI IMG/M metagenome (GOLD analysis project Ga0075157, IMG submission 70967) | Wastewater effluent complex algal communities from Wisconsin, to seasonally profile nutrient transformation and Carbon sequestration -... | ecosystem: Engineered > WWTP > Effluent > Algae...
TTCATCGCCAGTTTCGCCGAGACAGCGCGGCTCGGCACCAAGGCCGGGGTGGAGGGCGCGCCTTTCACGATCCATGCGCCGCTCCAGCACATGACCAAGGCCGATATCGCCCGCGAATGCGCGCGCCTCGGGCTCGATCCGGCGTGGAGCTGGTCGTGCTATGATCCGACGCCCGACGGATTGGCCTGCGGGCTGTGCGACTCATGCCGTTTGCGGAAAAAGGGTTTTGCCGAGGCGGGGATTGCCGATAGCACCCGCTATAAGGCCTGACCGGCCGCGCGCCGGTCGTGAGCAGATATACGGGATAGGGGATCGATCTTGAGCGAGGACACCACGGCGGCGCCCGTCAGCAGCGAGGCGCCCGCGTCGGCCTACAGCTGGTATGTGCTGGGGGTGCTGGTTGTGGTCTATATCCTCAACTTCATCGACCGGCAGATCCTCTCGATCCTCGCAGTCGACATCAAGCGCGACCTTTCGCTGACCGATGGGCAGCTGGGCTTTCTGGGGGGCGCCGCCTTCGCGGTGTTCTACGCGCTGTTCGGGGTGCCGCTCGGCCGCTTGGCGGATCGCTGGCACCGGGTGCGGTTGCTGACCATCGGCCTGCTGCTATGGTCGACGATGACCGCGTTGTCGGGCTTTGCGAGGAATTACCTCACGCTATCGCTCGCACGGATGGGCGTGGGGGTGGGCGAGGCAACCGCTAGCCCGACCGCCTATTCGCTGATCTCGGACTATTTCCCCTCGCGCCAGCGGGCGACCGCGCTCGCGATCTATTCCTCGGGATTGTATCTGGGCGGCGGGGTGTCGCTGCTGATCGGGGCGAAGATCTCGCAGGTGTGGGACGCGGCCTATCCGGGGGGCGGGATCGGCGGGCTGGTCGGCTGGCAGGCGGCGTTCCTCGCCGTGGGCGTGCCGGGCGTGCTGCTGGCGATTTGGGTCGCCTCGCTGCGTGAGCCCGCACGCCAGCCCGACGCGGCGAGCGGCACGCGCCACCCGCTCGCCGATTTCTTCGTCGACCTGTCGATGCTGCTGCCGCCCTTCACTGTGCTGCACGCCCTGCGGCGCGGGCCGATGGCGGCGCTGGTCAATCTGGTGATGGCCGCGGCGATGATCGGCTTTGCACTCCTGATGATCGAGATCACCGGGAACGTGCCGCAGTGGTCGGCGATCGCTTTCGGCTATTACGCGGTGTTCTCCTGGGCCTCGACTCTGCGGCGCCACGATCCGGCGACCTTCCGGCTGATCTGGGGGACGCCCGCCTTCATCTGCACCGCGCTGGGCTACGGGCTGGTCTCGCTCGGCGCCTACGCGCTGGCGTTCTGGGCGGCGCCCTATGCCGAGACGGTGCTGAAGCTGCCCAAGGCCGAGCTCGCCTTCGTGCTCGGCGGGAGCGGGGCGCTGTCGGGCTTCCTTGGGGTGATCCTCGGCGGGCGGCTGTCCGATTGGCTGCGCGGGCGCAATCCCTCCGGGCGGATCCTGGTGGTGATGTTCGGGATCCTCGCGCCGGTGGTGCCGATTTGGATCGGCTTCACCACCGAGAGCGCCGTGCTGTTCTACGCGATGAACTTCCTTGCGGGGATGTTCGCGGCGACGGCGCTGGGGGCGGCGGCGGCGACGACGCAGGACTTGGTGCTGCCGCGGATGCGCGGGACGGCGACGGCCTCGTTCTTCCTCGCCACGACGCTCGTCGGGCTGGGGCTCGGGCCCTACATGGTCGGGGCCATTTCGGAGGCGAGCGGAAGCTTGCGGATCGGGGTGCTGTCGTTGATCGGGGTGGCGCCGATCTCGCTGGCGCTGCTGGTCTATGCCTACCGCGCGCTGCCCAAGGCAGAGGCGACGATCGCCGAGCGCGCGGCAGCGGCGGCGGGCGGGGCGTAAATAGCGCCCGGGCCGGGTAGGGCTTCCGCCTCTCCAGGCCAGTCGGCCCTTCTCCAGACACGCGAAAGCGCGCGCCGCTGCGCAGGGCAATGCCCCGCGCGGCGGCGCGCGCTTTGGTTTGCGGGTGGTGCGAGTCAATACGCCGGGCTGAGAGAGGCCCGCAGGGCAGCGCGGGTGAGCGCGCTTGCCGGGAGTGCTGGCCGCTGCGCCGCGGGCGGGGCAACAAAAAAGGGGCCGGATCGCTCCGGCCCCTCTTCGTGTTCCGTTGGAACCTGGACTTACATGCCCGAACCCGGGCCGTAGGTCACTTCCACGCGGCGGTTCTGCGCTTCACGCACACCGTCGGCGGTCGGGACGCGCGGCTTGGTTTCGCCGAACGACTGGCCGGTGATGCGGCCGGCGGGGATGCCGCGGCCGGTCAGGTAGGCGGTGACCGCCTTGTTGCGACGATCGGCCAGACCTTCGTTGTACTTGGTGCTGCCCGCACGGTCGGTGTGACCGGCCAGCATCACGCTCGCCGTGCCGCAGTTGGCATAGGCGGTGACGGCGCTGTTGAGGATGCCGGCAGCTTCCGAGGTGATGTCCGACTTGTCGAAGTCGAAGAACACGATGTACGGGCCGGTGTTGCACGCCACCTTGGGCGGCGGCGGCGGCGGCGGGGGCGGCGGCGGGGGCGGCGGGGGCGGCGGGGGCGGCGGGGTCACCACAGCCGGCGCAACCACCGGCGGCTCTTCGCCACCGAAGTTGTAGGTGATCGAACCCAGCAGCGAATGCGACCGCATGGTCGTGTTCAGATCGCGGCCGAGCGGATCGACGAGGTTGATGTCGGGCGCGTTGAAGAAGCGATACTTCAGGCCGACGTCCCACGAATCGCTGATCGGGGCGCGGATGCCCGCGAGCAGCTGCCAGGCAAAGCCGGTGTCCGAATCGCTCCAGACGCCCGGGCCGTTGGCATTGACGCGGCCGTCCATGTCGACACGGGCCACACCCAAACCGCCGCCGACGAAGCCCTGCAAGCCGTCATCATCGCCGAAATCGACGAGACCGTTCAGCATGAAGCTCAGCGCATTGACTTCGCCCAGCGCTTCGCGAATGCCGGTGAAGGTGGTGAAGCCGCCCGGCGCGCCTGCGAACGGATTGTTCGCGAGGCCCTGGCTGCCGCCAACCACTTCTGCGAGATCGGCAGCACGATAGCTGGCTTCGGCTTCGAGACGGAAGCCGCCGAAGTCATAGCCGACAAGCCCGCCGAAATCGTAGCCGGTGTCATAATTGGCCGAAGCGTCGTTCGCCGCAGCGTTGACATCGATCGACTGGTCTTCGACCACCATGACGCCGCCATCACCCTGGATATACCACTGGCCGTCGCGGGCCATGGCGGGCGTGGTCAGCGCGGTCGAAGCCATCGCCATTCCAATGACGAGTTTGCGCATTTCCGAAATTCCCCTTTGCTTTAAACTTGAGGCACGGGCTGTCTCTATCTTTTCCCCCCGCGCGAGGCAAGCAGTCAATGCTCTTCGGGTGTTGCAAGAATGTCGCTGAAAGGGCCTTGTGGATAAAAATGTAACCTCAAAACGCACGGTAATCCGCCATTCGCGCACCTCAGGGGGTGGGCACCGCGAGCACACCCATGGTCCCGAGCGCCGCGATCAGGGCGTCGAGGGTCGCCCGCGCCTCGGCGTCGATCACGGTCCCGCCGGACGGGATCGCGACGGCCGTGGCGGGTTGCCATTGCGACCGGAAGATGACCAGTCCGTCAGTCGCCCGGTCGAACACCACCATCCCTTCGGTCGGCGCGACGAAATGCCATGCGCCGGCGACATGGACTGCAAGGCGATCCTCCTGCCCCGCCCAAGCGCCGGTCGCGCCCGCCGTCACCCGGTAGCACGCGCCTTCGGCAGCGCTCGCGGGCGGGGCGGGTTGCGAGGCGGTCACCGCGCGGGGGTGCAGCGCGTCGAGCAGGCATAGCGCCTCGTTGACGAAGAATTCCTTCTGCGCCTGCCCTGCGAACAGCAGCGGCAGACCCAGCGCGGGGGTCGAACTGGCAAGGGCGATCGGATCGGACATCGGAGCCTCCGGGTGGTCAGGTGAGGTTGGCAAGAAGCAACGCGGGGGAGTGGTCGAAGGTGCCGACCTGCCGCACCCACAACGGGCCGGGCCCGTGGGCAGCGGTCAGGGCCGAGCGCTCGGCGAGGGTGAGCGCGAGCGCGGGGGTCTCGATCTGCCAGACGGCATGGGGCGCATCGACCGGGCCGAACCCGGCGAGATAGGCCTCGCGCTCCTCGACCAGCGGGGCCTCGACGCTGTCCTCCCAGCGATATTGCCCGCGCGCGCGGCGGGTCCAGCGATAGGTCGCCGTGCCATCTGCGGCGCTCACGGCGCGGGGATGCACCGGGCAGAGCGGACGGCGCGAGAGGCCCGCATTGGCGAGCGGGGCGATCACCGGATCGGTAGCGCCGGTGGACAGGGCCGCGACCCGCGAACTCGCGAGCGGCGGCACCAGCAACGGGTCAAGCGGCACGAAGCTATCGTCGATCAGGATCGCCGCGGCCCCGGCGGCATGGCCGAGCGCGGCGGCAGGCTCGGTCCCGCCGCGCCCGCGCAGCAGTCCGGCAAGGCGCCAGCGCCCGCCGCCCAGTGGCTCGGCGTGCAGGAACTGCACGAGCTCGCCGCCGATCAGCATCCGGTTCGCGCCCGCCGCAAGACCGTCGCGGTCGGTGTCGGCAAGATCGAGATCCGCTGCGACCAGCGCCACCACCGCCTCGGCGCCAGGCTCGAACAGCACGGCGGACGATGGCCCGAGCGGAGCCTCGAGCGCGCCAAACACCGCCCGCTGGCTGCCGGTCGCGCCGAGATCGACCAGCGCGGTGCCCTGCACGGCATAGAGCGCCGCCCCTCGCCACGCGCTGTTGGCGGCCGAGGCGGCGGCGAAGAGCAGTGGCTGCGCGGGATTGGCACCAGCCTCGGGCGGCACCTCGAAGGCCGCGAGGCTGGTTGCCGGGATCGGCAGATCGGTCGGCGGCAGGCCTTCGCCCGGATCGCTGACGCGGGGCGCGGTGCCCGAGGGGGCGAGCCGCTCAAGCTCGAGCGCGATGCCGCGGTCGAGCCATTCCCAGCTGCGCAAAAGCCAGAAACCCGGTGCATTCGGCAGCCGCACGATGCTGCCGGGGATCAGCCGCGGGTCGAGCTCGCCGACCCGCCAGGTCACGGTCTCGTGCTGCCAGCGCGCGCGATTGGCGCTGTCGTTGGCGAGCTGGCGCGCGCCACTGGCGGTGAGCGTGGCGGGCAAGTCGATCATCAGCTCGCGCCCCGCCTCGCGGGTGCCGCTCGCACGTTGCACGCCGGTCTGATAGTCGCGCTCCTCGTCGTAGTAGCGCAGCGCGGCAGGGGTGCGGGCGGGCAGGCCGGCGCGCTGCCTGACGCGGTTTTCGTCGCGCTCGCGATCATCGCGGGCGAGCTGGGCGGGGAGAGTCATCACCTCGCCTTCGGGCAGGGCGCGGGTGGCGATGGTGAGGCCCTCGTGGCCCGAGGCGCAGACCAGCGGGATGACCTGGTCGATCGCCGCCAGCGTCGAGGCGAGCGCGCCGCCCTCGTCGGCAAAGCCGCGCGCCTGCGCCAGCGGGGGTTCGGAGGGCGGGAGCATCGCGGCGGGCACCAACTGGGCGAGCGAAACCGTCTCGTCACCGCCATCGGCGAAAATCTCGAAGCTCAGCGCCGGGATGCGGTTGCCGTAGTCGCCCAGTTCAAGATTCTCGAACACGGCGTAGGCACAGTCGCGGAAGGCGGGCGCGAGCGGGCCCTTGGCCGCGGCGATCAGCGGGTCGACCGGATCGTCGCCGAACCCGCGATAGAAGCGCAAGGTGCCGCCGACTTTCAGATCCTCCTGCGCGCCCCGCAGCAGGTTGCCGTCGGCCCAGATCCGCCCGAGCCTGTCGATCGGCGTGCTCGACAACGCGACCGCGAAGGAGGCGGAATAGGAATAGACCGTGGTCGAGGGCTGGCCCTTGCGGCCCTTCTGCTTCTGCTTGCTCTCGATCAGGTCGGTCGACCAGATCACCGTGCCCGCCACCCGCATCCGCCCGAACTGGCGCGGGATCGGCTGGCCGTAGCTCGAGGTGCTGATGGTCAGGTCCTTGAGCCGCGGCCCCTCGCGCCCCTTGGGGCCGAAGACGCGTGCGTCGATCTGGTTGCCGATGAGCCCGCCGAGCGCGCCGCCGAGCGGGCCGCCGATTGCGCTGCCGAGGGTGGTCAGGAGCAAGGTCGCCATGTGATCAGCTTTCGCAAGAGGGGGAGAGGCGCCAGGCGGCCTCGATCTGCCAGGCCGGGTCGCGCGGCTGGCGAACCACCCGGCGCAGGCCCGCATGGGCGTGGACGACACTCTCGGCGTCGAGGGCGATCACCAGATGGTGCTGCGCGTAGCCGAGCGCGAGCAGCTCGATGTCGCCTGCGCGAACAGGCCCATCGGCCGCGACAAGGCCCGATTGCGCTGCCGCCGGAAGCCAGGCATCGACCGCGATGTTGCGCAGTCCGTAGCCGCTTGGGGGAACGGGCGCGCATCCGGCTCCGGCGAGCGCGGCATGGGCCAGCCCGATGCAATCGAGCCCGGTTTCCGGTTCGCGCCCATGGAGGCGGAACCGGCAGCCGACGAGGCCGCGCGCGGCCTCAGCCACCGCCTCCCCGCGCGCGCTCATGGCTGGCCGTATCGCGCGAGCAGGTCGTTGCCCGGCAGGAACGGCTCGCCGCGGAAATTGGCGCCATTGGCGAAGCGGTCCGAACAGGTGGCGATGGTGTGGTCGCAGCCCTCGCGCAGTTCTGCGAAAGTGCCGGGCAGCGTGCCTTCAACTATCGGGCAGTCGAGCACCAGCCAATCGCCGTCTGCGTCGATGATCCCGAAGGCAACCCCGGTCTGCGGCCCCGCCAGGAAGCGCAGCCGCCCGTCGACATGGGCCTCGCCGTCGACCCCGGCAAAGCGCACCCGGTTACCCTCCAGATCGACCTCTTCGAGCACCTGCTGCGAGGTGAAGCGCACTGCGGAAAGCCCGCAGCCCGGCCCGCAGAACACCGCCCGGCATGTGGGGGAGGTGCGCGGCACGAGGTCCTGTTCGAGCAGGCTCTTGTTCGAGCGCAGTTCGGCGGAGAACTGCACCTCGTCGTCCTCGATCCGGCCGATCTGGCCGGTGTAGAGCGTGTGGTGTTCCAGGCTCGTCCAGTCGACCGCGCCGATCTCGATCGCGGCGTCGTCGAACAGCCCGGCGGCCAGCTCGCTCTCGCGGATCGAATCGTGATTGAGCGCGCCCTGCACTTCGGCGCTGTCATTGGCGAGCTCGGCGGTGAGGCGGATCGCGGCCGGGATCATGCCGGGCGCGGCGAGGTGCTTGTGGCCTCCGAAGACGAGGTCGCGGTCGTGGCTGGTGAAGGCGAGCGCGCAGCCGTCGCGGCGGTAGATGCGCCAGAAGGTCGCCACCGTGTCGAGCTCGCGGTCGAAGAACACGCGGGGCATCAGGCGGTCTCCCGGATCTCGATCAGCGGCACCGAGGGCGCCTCCCCGGCGGTGAAATTGACCGCCGAGACATCGAGCCTGTCCTCGGCGAAGCGCACCGGCACATCGAAGCGGAAGCCCGCGCGCACCTCGGCGCCGACAGCCGGAGCGGCGGCGAGGCGCAGCATGCCCTTTTCGCCGAGCGTGAAGGCGGTGGTGGCGACGCCGCCCACACTCACCACCAGCGTATCGGCCCGCGGGCGGGTGATGGCGCGCACCTGCGGCTCGGTGCCGCTGCCGTAGCGCTTCACCAGCTGGAAATCCGACCGCAGCCCGTCGCCGATCCCGATCAGCTGGTCGAGCCGGGTGGGCGTGCCCGCCATGCCGTTGGTGCTATTGTCGAAGGGATCGGTCAGCCGGAAGCCGCGCGCCGGGCCGCGCCGCGCGCGGAAGAAGGCAATGAGTTCGGCCAGCTCGGTCTCGGAGCGGATGCCGGGGCCGACATCGAAGTGCAGCCGCGCGTCGGACCACAGCGAATTGCGCCGTTCATGCCCCGATGCGGTCACCGCGATCGAGGTCGAGAACTCGGGTGCGACCGATGCGCTGCGGCCGAGCGCAAAGGGGTAGAGCACGTCGTCGAAGGGATCCATGGCGGCCTCCAAGGCAGGGGAGAGACGGGTGTAGCCGTCGCGGCTGACCTGCGGCAGCGCCCAGACATAGCGGCGCGCGATGCCGCGGGTCGCGGCCTCGTCGAGCCCGTCGTCGATGCGCGCCCAGAAGGTCTCGGCATCGGCGGGGTCGAGGACGAAGCCGGACAGGTAGTCCTGCGCCGCGAGCGGATAGCCGAGCCGCGTGTTTACGAAAGCGTAGGCCGAACGCCGCAATGCGCCAGCTCCGGCAGTCAGCCAGTCGTAATCCTCCAGCTGCAGGCGGTCATAGTTGGGATAGGCCCATCCGAGCGGCAGGTTGGCGAGATGGAGGTCGGGCATGTTCGGGGCGAGGATCGTGGGCGTGAAGGCCAGAAGCATGACCTCCGAGGGGCCCTGGGCAGCACTGCGCACTGCGTTCCTCAATGCAGCGGTGGACTGGGCCAACAGCGCGCCAGCGATGTTGAGCAAGGACCGCGCAGCGCTGCTGAGCGGCGCCGCGAGGTCCGGGATCACCAGCGGATTGCCGCCGAGCGCCGTCCTCGAGGCTGCGTCGTAAAGGCAGATCTCGCGGTTGGCCGTGACCCACCACCAGGGCTCGCCGATCTGGTAGCGCACCGGTTGCGCGGCCGCCCTGAGCAGCGCGACGAAGGCTCTGGCGACGCCTGCCAGCCAGGCTCTTGCCTGCGTGTTGGCAGGCGACAGCAGGCAGGAAGGCGGAACCCAACCGGTCAGTGCCGGGGCGCCGCTGGCGGTGCGCTGCTTCCACGCCTCGGGACAGTAGCTGTCGAACAGCTCGTAGGACTGCGAGATGATCACCTCGAACCCGGCCGCCTTGGCCTGCGCGAGGAAATTGCCGTGCCACGCCGCGGCCGGGGTGCAAAGTGCGCCGGTCGGATCGGCCTTGAGCGTCAGATCCGCTTCCCGCATGAGCCGCATGAAGTGGCTCATCCCGATGTAGTGGACGATATCGTCGCGGTAGCCGAGCCCGGTGATGACGCGCAGCAGCCGTGCGGGGGTCTGGTTGTAGGCATCGTCATAGGCGGTCGCCATGCGCTCGCCATGCGGGGGGACGAGCACGTCGCCGAGCGTAAGCATCGCCCGAGCGCCTTCGGCGCGGATGCCGGACAGCGTCAGCGAACCGTTGAACCGCTGGGCGAGCGCCGCGGTGCTCCCGGCGACGAACCCGGGCGGGACGAGCGAGATGAACATGCGGTCGATATCGCCCGCAAAGATCGGCTCGCCCGGCAGCCCGTAGCCGCTTTGCAGCGTCGAGAACGGCAGAGTGATCTGCGCATCGCTGGACGTGCCGACCGCATAGTTCCAGAGCCGGACATACCACACGCGCGGCTGGCCTGCCGCATCGCGCCCCTCGATCGTCAGCGTCGGGCCATTGGGAAGGTCGAGCGCGATCACCCCGGTCGATTGCCAGCGGAAGCTGAGCGTCGTGTTGCGATAATCGCGATCGGTCGCGTAGGCGAGCAACGGGTGATCGAGCGTGTCTGCGCTCTCCCAGATCAGCCCGACGATCTCGCCCGCGTGGTGCAGCTCGCAATCGACTCTGAGCGCATCGGGCGCGGTGGTGATCACCGAGGCCATGGCAGGACGCGGGAAGTTGACGGTCCAGAAGCGCGGATCGAAGCGCTGGATGAACGTGCTTTCCTGCGCCGTGGCGGAGCGGGCGAGCCAGAATGCCATGGGCGTGTTCCTTGCTCAGACCTGTTGCAGGGCGCGGCGCACGGCGCTCGCGATCTGCCTCGAGGAGCGCTGCATCGCGGTGGGCGCGGCCTGACCGCGCGGCACGGCGACCTGGATCGCGACCCGCACATCGCGCCCCGGTGCGGCCGCCGGGCCGCTCTCGATCCGGCCGGCGGCGGTCGGCACGAACACCTCCGGCCCGCGCTCGCCGACCATGTAGGCGCGGCCCGGCGCGACCGGTCCGCCGGTGGCGCGGCCCGGCAGGCCGAAGGCTGCGCTGAGCGTGCCGCTGAGCAACCCGCCGAGCCCGCCGCCGTTGCCGCCGCCACCGCCGCCACCGAACAGGCTGCCGATCCCCGCCTGCAACGCATAGGCGGCGATCTCGGACAGGGCGGCGAAAGCGACGCGCTTGAGGTCGTCGAAGCCCAGGCTGCCGCGCCGCAGCGCGCCCAGCAGGCCGCGCTCCAGCACCGCACCCGCGCGGCCGAAACCGTCGGTCAGCGACCCGTCGAGCGAGCGGCGCATGGCTTCGACATCGCT
>Ga0075157_10002700_pt1 | contig 10237 bp, 10 predicted proteins | sample JI81BgreenDNA_FD_70967 | JGI IMG/M metagenome (GOLD analysis project Ga0075157, IMG submission 70967) | Wastewater effluent complex algal communities from Wisconsin, to seasonally profile nutrient transformation and Carbon sequestration -... | ecosystem: Engineered > WWTP > Effluent > Algae...
CCCGGCCATAAAGATCGCGTGACGCGAGGGTGACCGGCGTCAGGCTCTGGCATCGGCCGTGGCAGGGGCTATGTTGGCCCGCATGGATGCAAGTGATGCCGACCGCCTTAGCCAGCAGCTGCTGGCCTGGTACGACCGCCACGCCAGAGCCATGCCCTGGCGCGTTTCGCCGCAGGACCGGGCGGCGGGCCGGCGTCCCGACCCGTACCGGGTCTGGCTCTCCGAGGTGATGCTGCAGCAAACCACGGTGGCGGCCGTGAAGGACTACTTCCACCGCTTCATCCGGCGCTGGCCCAGCGTCGAGGCCCTTGCCGCCGCCCCCGACGCCGAGGTGATGGGCGAATGGGCCGGGCTTGGCTATTACGCCCGGGCGCGGAACCTGCTGAAATGCGCGCGCGCGGTGGTGGCGGACCATGGCGCCAGCTTTCCCGGTACCCGCGACGGCTTGCTGATGCTTCCCGGGATCGGCCCCTACACCGCCTCGGCGATTGCCGCCATCGCCTTCGACGAACCCGCCACCGTCGTCGACGGCAATGTCGAGAGGGTGATCTCGCGCCTTTTCCGCATCGAGACGCCCCTTCCGGCCGCCAAGCCCGAGATCGGGGCCCTTGCGGCCCGGCTGACCCCGGCGCAACGGCCCGGCGACTATGCCCAGGCGGTCATGGACCTTGGCGCCACGATCTGCACGCCGCGCTCTCCGGCCTGCGGGATCTGCCCCTGGTCGCATGCCTGCGCCGCCCGGGCAGCGGGCGTACAGGCCGACCTGCCGCGAAAGACCCCCAAGTCCGAAAAGCCCCTTCGCCGCGGCGTGCTGTGGCTCGGCCGGCGCGCCGACGGGGCCTGGCTGCTGGAGCGGCGGCCAGAGCGGGGCCTTCTGGGCGGGATGCTGGGCTTTCCGGGCGATGGCTGGGACGGCAACGGCGGCGAGGCTCCGGCCGATGCGCAATGGTCCGAGATCGGCGAAGTCCGTCACACTTTTACGCATTTTCATCTGGTGCTGCAGGTGCGCGTGGCCCAGATTGCGGAGCCAGTCGGCCGCGGCGAATGGGTCCCGCGGCTCAGGCCCTCGGACCTGCCCACGGTGATGCGCAAAGCCTACGATCTGGCCCATGGCCTTGCGGATGTTCAGCCGGCAGCGCAGTCGGAAGGGCTGCTGCAATGACCCGCTTGCCGAATGCCCTGCCGTTCTGGCTGTCGCTCGCCCTGCCGCCGCTGGCGGTGCTGGCCATGGTTCAGGGCGGCTGGACCATCCTGCTCTTGCCGCTGTCCACCTGGTGGCTCTTCACCCTGCTTGATGCCGTGACCGGGCGGAACACCGAAAACCCAGACCCCGCCACGCCCGAGGCCGCGCTGGCGATGCACCGGCTGGTGACGCTGATCTGGTTTCCGGTGCAGGCGGTGATTCTGGTGGCGATGCTGTGGTACGTGCCGCGCGCGGGTCATCTGGACCTGGGCGAAAGGATCGGCCTCTTCTTCGGGATGGGCGTGCTGTCGGGGACCATCGGCATCACCTATGCCCATGAGCTGATGCATCAGAAATCGCGGGTGGAGCGTTGGCTGGCCGACCTGTTGCTGGCGTCGGTCCTCTACAGCCATTTCCGGTCCGAGCATCTGAAGGTGCATCACATCCACGTCGGCACCCCGCGCGACCCGGTGACGGCGCGCTACAACGAGGGGTTCCACCGCTACTTCCCCCGCGTGCTGCGGCAATGCCCGCAGTCGGCCTGGCGGGCCGAAGCGGCGATGCTCGCGCGCCGGGGGCTGGCCTGGCACCACCGCTCGAATCCGTTCTGGCGCTATCTGGCCTTGCAGGCGGCTTTTCTCGCGCTGGCCGCCGGGCTGGGGGGCTGGTCGGGACTGGGTCTCTTCCTGGTGCAGGCGTTCACCGCGATCTGGCAGCTGGAGCTGGTGAATTATGTCGAACATTACGGGTTGACCCGTCGCCATCTTGGCGAGGGCCGGTACGAGCATGTCCTGCCGCGCCACAGCTGGAATGCCGAGCATCGGGCCTCGAACTGGCTGCTCATCAACCTGCAGCGCCATTCCGATCACCATTACAGGCCGGACCGGCGCTTCCCGCTGCTGCAGACCTACCCGAAGTCCGAGGCGCCGCAACTGCCCTACGGCTACCCGGTGATGACCCTGGCCGCGATGGTGCCGCCCCTGTGGAAGCGGATGATGAACCGGCGGGTGAAGGCCTGGCGCAAGCGGCACTATCCCGACATCACCGACTGGCATGCCTATAACAAGGGCCTCAATCCGGTCGCCTGAAATACGGCTCCTCGTCGCATTTCATGCGCTCGTCGCCAGGTGGCGCGTGTGATCGGCTTGCTGCGGCTCTCTGGTGCCTGCGGCTGCTGCGGCGCGGCAGGTTGCGCCGCCCTGGAATGGCGGTCGCGGAGCGGTCGGGCACCAGGGACTGTGGCGTGTTCAGAACAGTCAGCACCGCCTCATCGCCGGCCGTCCGGGATCAATCGGTCACGTCCTTCGGCCGGGGAGCATCGCCGAGGCCCCTCGGCCTGGCCGGCAGATGGCGAAAGCGACACCTCCACCAAGGGACGACCAGCCCGCAGACTGGCATCGCGCCAGCACTCCGGGCATCAAGCCTCGACCGCCCTCCTCCTGGCGAAACCCGGTTCAGCGGCGGCCCAAAGCGGCAGCAGGGCCCTCGCCGCTATCTGCGCAAGAGTGCCAAGGCCGTGGCGGCAGGAGACGCGGCGGACATCTGGCCCTGGACCTCGGACTGCAGCAGGAACCGCCGCACCAGCGCGTCCATCTTCGCGGGCTGGGCAAACTGGCTGATCCCGGACGAGCCGAACGCCGCCTCGGTCCGGGCCTTCAGGACCGAGACCTGCTGGTCCAGGTCGATCGAGGCGAAACTCTTCGGCAAACCAAGCGCGGTCTGCATCACTTCGCGCAAGGGGGCGTTTCCAAGGACCGTGTACCACTTGGCGGTTTCGCTGGTGCCCTTCGCGGCCAGCAAGGGAAGCTCGCGCTCGGCATTCATCGCAAGCCGGTAGGTATTGTTCTGGGCGCCGACGGCCGTCTCGAAACTGCGGGCCCGGTACTGGGCCAGGATCTCGTCCGGAAAGGTCGAGATCTTGGTCCTTGGCACCGAGAAATCCCCGAAACCGAAGGCGGCCGAGAATTTCTGGTACTGCTTGTCGGCCAGCTTGTTGGCCAGACTTCCCTCTTTCAGGGTGCCGCCTTCAAGGATCTTCTGGATGAAGGCCTTGCTGTTCACATCGCCCTCCAGCCCGAAGGCCGTGAGGGCGATCCGCAGCAGCCGCTTGTCATTCACCAGCTGTTCGGCCGTCGAGACCTTGCCGATCCTTTCGCGGAAATAGGCCTCGTCCCGCTGCTGCACCGGAAGCGCCTGCTGGACCGCCTGCTGACGCTCCATCGTGCGTTTGAGAAACGACCAGCCGGTGAAGCCCGAAAGCGGCAGGACCGGCTGGAAGCTCATGCCCGACCGGCGGCGAAGAGCCGCTCCTCGCGGGGCAAGAGGCTGCGCAGCGCCTTCAGAACCTGGTAATGCTGGTTCTCCATCGCTGCGCGGCTGGCAATCGTCAGCTGGGTGCGGCTGTCGTAATCGGTCAGCACCTGGGACAGTTGCTCGATCCCGCGCAAGAGTTGCAGCTTGGCCTCCTCGGCATCTGCGTCGCCCGACAGCACCAGTTGCGCGATATAGCAGACACGGCGGACCGGCGTATTCACCTCTTCCGGGTGGATCGCATCGCGAAGCCGCAGGATGTTGGCGTTCGGCGTCATGATGGCGAGACGCGAGCGCTTCTCTCCGTTTTCGATCACCGCGCCGTTGATCAGGACCCGTTCATGCGGCCCAAGCTTCAGGACAAGGCCGCTCATCTGGCACCGCCTTCGCCGCGCAGGCCCCGCATGACGGCCATGTTGATGTCCACGAGAACCTCGACACTGCCCTTGTCGTCAAGGATGGCGCGGCTGTGGTGGACGGTGAATTCGTAAAGGTAGAAGAGCCGGGCCCGCAGGGCGGCGGGCAGGGTGTTTCCGGGCAAGGCGACGTCCGACGCAAGCGTGGACCAAAGCTGCGTATTGTCGTTCACGGCGCGGACCAGGGCCGGAAAATCGCTGGCGCGGTTGGGCCAGGCGGCCCGCAGGCGCTGGGTCACGAGGGCCAGAAGATCGTATTCGACCGAGCGGAGCGAGCGTGTCGGCGCCTCGCGCTGGGCATAGCTGATGGCGGAATGGAAGGTCATGGGGTGTCCATCTGTTCGAAAGCCGGGGGGTGAAGGGGGCCGCGGAGGTTATCCGCGGCCCGAAGTGCTTAGCGGAACAGAGACAGGAGACCCTGCGGCTGCTGGTTCGCGATCGACAGCGCCTGGGTGGCAAGCTGCTGCTGCACCTGCAGCGCCTGCAGCCGGGCCGAGGCTTCCTCCATGTCGGTATCGACCATGACGCCGATGCCGGTCTTGAGCGAATCGCTGAGCTTGCCCACGAATTCGTTCTGGATGTCGATGCGCTTTTGCGACGAACCGAAAGAGGCCGCCGCGTCGATCGAGGTCTGCAGCATGCCCTCGATGTCCTGCAGCGCGGAGGCCGGGTCGTTGACGACGTCGATCGTGTTCAGACCCGCAAGCCCGCCCGTGCCCCGGGTCGCCGAGGCCGAGATCGCCGCATCCTGGTTGGTGTTGTTCTCGATCTGCAGTTCGCCGGCGTTCAGCGTCAGCGTGAAATCGGTGTCCGACAGGCCGTTGGTGGTGAGCGAGTCCTTCAGCCCCGCCACCAGGGCATCGGCGGTATCGCCCTTCTGCACGACATAGCTGCCTTCGACGTTGCCGATCCGCAAGCTGATCTTGTCGCCTTCGATCAGCGCGGTCAGATCGCCCGGGTCAGCCGTGGCATCGGTCCGGCCCAGGGCCCCGCCAGCGCCCTGGAAGGCGAAGGTGTCCAGCGTCGCCGGAGTGCCGTTCACCACATAATCCACGCCCGCCGTGGTGGTGACACCGCCGACCGTACCGCCGCCCGCCGTCAGGGAGGCGCCTGCGCTGGTCGACAGGTTCTGCGCATCCACCGTGATGTTGGACGAGGTCACGCCGGTCTGGCTGCGGTCCAGCGAGGACAGCACGTTGACTTGGGTCTGCGAGCCGTCGACCAGGTTCAGCCCGTTGAACTGCGCGGCACCCACGGTCGATTCGATCTGCTTCGTCAGCGCGTCGATGTCGGTCTGGATCTTGTTGCGATCGACGTTTTCGGCCTGGGCCGCGACGATCTTGCCCTTCATTTCGGTCAGAAGCTTGGTCACGGTTTCCGAGGCATTCCGGGCGACGGTCAGCGTGGCCGAGCCCACCGAAAGACTGTCGGAAATGCCCTTGAAGCCCTCCACATCCGATTCCATCACCTTCGAGATGGCCCAGACGGCGGCGTTGTCCTTGGCGCTGGCCACCGACTTGCCGGTCGAGATGTCGGCCTGGGTCTTGTTCAGGTTGGCGTTGATGCCCTTCATCGTCTGCAGGGCAACCATCGCACTGGTATTGGTCAGAATCGACGACATTACATAAGTCCTTCACGCAGGGCCGCAGGTTTCACGGCCGAAAAGCCACGGGTTGTGGCAGGAGGGGCGTTCTGTCCGTGCTTGCCGGGGTCCCGGGAAGCGCCGCCCCGTCATGAGGCGCAGGGACAAGGAAACGCCAAACCACCTAACCAAATCCTAAGCGCCGATCCCGAAATGCCCGGCATTTGAGTCAGTTCAGACACGTCTGGCCGGTGTCGTGCCCAGCGGCGCGATGGCCGACTTGCGGCCGAAGGCGTCATAGGTGGTCAGCGTGCTGCCGCGCGTGATCTCGGCCAGGCGGTTCCGCGCGGCCTTCACGCCACGGCCTGCGGCCTCCAGCAGTCTTGCGTTGCGCAGGGCCTTTTGCTGCACCCGTTCCGCCGCAGTCCGGTCTGCCGGCGGCTCTGCCGCTGCCGCCTCAAGTCGCGGCGCCAGCGCATCCAGCGCCGCAAGGTCGCCGGTCAGCAAGGCCTCGGCCGCGCGGTCAAGCAGGTCTTCAAGCGCCATTTTCCGCCTCTATCATCGAGTTGAAGATCAGTTCGGCCAGCCCCAGCCCGCCTTGCTGCACGATCAGCCGGGCCTGTTCCTGGCGCAGGAACGAGGCGAACTGCGCCTCGCCCTGGCCGCCACCAAAGGCGCCCTGCATCTCGCCCAGACCGGAGTGCGCCAGCATTTCAGACAGGAAGGTCGCCTCAAGCTCTTCGGCCTTCGCCATCAGCTGGTCATGCCGCGCCGGAAGCACTGGGGTCGTCACGGGTGAAATTTCCATCGAATGCTCCGGATCAGGCGGATTTCGGCAAGGATCCCCGATGGGGGTAAAGAATGGGTAACTTCTGTCCCGGATAACGAGGGCAGTTGCGGCAGAAGTCGTGGAGCCATGCAAAGCCTCGTCCTTCCTTTCCCGATTGCGGGCCCTCCCGGTCCGGCCTCCGCTGCGGACCCCATGGCCGAGGGGGCCGCCGAAAGCGGTGCGTTCCTTGCGTCCTTCCTGCTGCCCGAGCCTGAGGCCGCCCCCGAGGTCGCATCGGGCGATGCCGCGCCTCTGGGGCTTGCGGTTCCGGCATTCTGGCCGATGCCGCTGACCCCGCCTCCCGCTGCGCCGCAGCCAACGGACCCGGCGGTCACCGTGGAAGTACCGCTTGCGACAGCGGCTGAAAGCGGCCTGGTGTCGGTCGTGGCAGAACCGGAAGGCAGGGCGCTTGCCCCGGCGCCGACGGCCGCACCGATAGCTGCGGAAAGCCCACCCCCGATTGCCGCAGAGGGTGACAGCGAAGGCCGGGCGGCGCCAAGGGCAGAGGTGTCCAACCCGGGGCCGGTGCCCCAGCCGGACCTCGGCCAGCCGGTCGCAAGCAGCGACAGACCAGCGGTGAAAGCTGTCGCGCCGGTGCATCCGCAGCCTGTCGCCGTACCGCCTGTCGCCGTGCCGCAACCAGAGGCACCGCCTCAGTCTGGGACGGCCCCCTTCGCGGCTGCCCCCCCGGTGGCAGCACCGGACGCCGTTGCCGTCGTCGCCGTACGGACGCCCGATGGTCCGGGCAGTCAGACGGTTGCGGATTCGGCGCCTGCCAACCGGATACCGGATGCTGCCCCGGCCCCGCCTGCTGCGGCCGCTCCACCGGGCGCGTTGCGGGAACGGGTTCTGGCCCGGTCAGAGCCGGACATCGCTCTGGCGGCGGCGCCCGAAGTGCCCACCGCCACACCGGACGTCACGCCCGACTCCCAGCGCAAGCCACCTCCCGCCGGGGTTTGGGAACGGATCTTCACTGGACTGGTACAGCCGGAAATCCTCGCGCCGCCGAAAGGTGTTGCGGCACCCGAAGTGACCTCTGCCGAAGCCACCACCCCGGCCGAGGGTCTCTCCGGCCCACGTGAGGTTGAAGTCGAACCTGCCGCGCCAAAGCCGGTGGCTCCCGCCCCATTGCCTCCAGCCACCGCGGCAGACCTCGCAGCGGCCGGAAAGCCCGCCGTCACACTGCCCGAGGTCCTTGCGGAAGACCCGGCCGCAGAGGCGGCTCCCGGCTTTCAGCTTCTGGCGATGACGACGGGGGCCGCGCCCGTGCCCCCCGGCAGCCCCGGCCCCGGCGCAGCTCTCCCGGTGCCGCAGGTCGCGGCGCAACTGGCGGCCGCCCTGGGCCGGACCAGCAACGGCGCGACCGAGCTTGCGCTTTCCCCCGAGGAGCTTGGCCATGTGAGACTGCGGCTGGAGCCGGATGCGGCGAACCCCGACCGGATGGTGATCACCATCAGTTTCGAGCGGCCCGAGACGATGGACCTGTTCCGTCGCCATGCCGGCGAACTGGCCGAGGCGATTCGCGCGGCGGGCTATTCCGGCGCGGACATCGGCTTTGGCCAGCAGACGGGCGGCGACCGGAGCCAGGGCGGCGGCCAGCCGGGCGGCGGTGGCCCTGCCGTCCTGGCCGAAGCATCACCGCTTTCACCCCCTGCCGCGCGGATCGCCGGCGGGGCCTCCCTTGACCTCAGATTGTGAGACCGGAATGGACGTCACCTCTGTCACCTCTGCGGCCAGCCCAGCGGCGCCGGCAGCGCAGACCTCGAAAATCTCTTCCGATTTCAATACGTTCCTGCGAATGCTGACCGTGCAGATGCAAAACCAGGACCCGTTGAACCCGATCGATTCGGCGGATTATGCCGTGCAGCTGGCGACGTTCTCGGGCGTCGAGCAGCAGGTCCGCACCAACCAGCTTCTGGCCGACATGCAAGGCCGGTTCCAGCAGCTTGGCATGGCCGAGATGGCCAGCTGGATCGGGAAAGAGGCCCGCTCCAGTGCGCCGGTGCGCTATGAGGGCAGGCCGGTGACCTTGTCGCCGAACCCGGCGGTCGGGGCCAATCGGGCGGTGCTGGTGGTGAAGGACGCGCAAGGCAACCTGGTCTCGCGCGAAGAAATTCCGGTCAGCGCCGAGCCCTATACCTGGCTGGGCGCCGGGGCGGACGGCGCGCCCCTGCCGCCCGGGCTTTACGCCATCGAACTGGAAAGCCTGAACGGCGAGACCGTGCTCGATTCGCGCCCCGTGGAGCATTACGCCCGCGTGATCGAGGCGCGGGGCGGCCCGGCAGGCACCAAGCTGGTGCTGGAGGGCGGGATCGAGGTCCTGGCCAGCGATGTCACGGCCTTGCGCGAACCGCCGGGCTGAGGCCGCCCGTCAGATCAGCCCGTCAGATCAGGCGGTCGGCCAGCAGCCCCGCCGCAAACGCCAGGAGCAGCAGACCACCCCAAACCACCGGCCGCACCCGGCGGGGCGGGCGCGGCGGCAGCGTCGCGGGATTTCCGGTGCGGATCAGCTGCGCCTCGACCAGGGCTGGAAGCTTCGGGCCGAAGCGGGCCAGCACCCGGGCCGTCTTCAGAAGATCGCGCAGCACGGCCTTCGGCCCGACGTTCTCGCGGATGTAGCGTTCGACGATGGGGCTGGCGACTTCCCAGATGTTGATGCGCGGGTCGAGCGAGCGGGCGACGCCCTCGACCACGACCATGGTGCGCTGCAAGAGAATGAGCTCGGTCCGCGTCTCCATCCCGAAGCGCTCGGTCACCTCGAAGAGATAGGCCAGGAGGCGCGCCATCGAGATGCGGCTGGCGTCCATGCCGAAGATCGGCTCGCCCACCGCCCGCAGCGCCCGGGCGAATTCGTCGATGTCGCGGTCGGCGGGAACGTAGCCCGCCTCGAAATGCACCTCGGCGACGCGGCGATAGTCCTTGCGGATGAAGCCCATCAGGATCTCGGCATAGACCCGGCGGGTGTATTCGTCGATCCGGCCCATGATCCCGAAGTCATAGGCGATGATGTCGCCATTCGCCGCGATCTTGAGGTTGCCCTGATGCATGTCGGCGTGGAAGAAGCCGTCGCGCAGCGCGTGGTTCAGGAACAGCTGCAGCACCCGCGCGCCCAGCACCCGGCGGTCATGCCCGGCCGCATCGATCGCGGCGTTGTCGTTCAGTCCGATCCCCTCGGCCCAGCCCAGCGTCATCACGTTGCGGCTGGACAGGAACCACTTGGGCTTCGGCACCTGAAAGCCTTCGTCCTGCTCGGTGTTCGCCGCGAACTCGGCCGCGGCAGAGCTTTCCAGCCGCAGGTCCAGCTCGCCCATCACCACGCCCTCGAAGTGCCGGATCACCTCGACGGGGCGCAACCGGCGCGAGAAGGGGGCCAGCCGCTCGATCCAGCGCGCAGCAAGGTAGAAGGCGTCGATGTCCTTGCGGAACGCGCGCTCGATCCCGGGGCGCAGGACCTTGACCGCGACCTCCTCGCCGGTATCGGCCAGCCGGGCGCGATGGACCTGGGCGATGGAGGCGGCGGCGACGGGCTCGGAAAACTCGGAAAAGAGGCTGGAGACGGGCATTTCCAGCTCGGCCTCGACCATCTGCCGCGCGGTTTCCAGCGGGAAGGGCGGCAGCTTGTCCTGCAGGTATTTCAGCTGCTGCGACAATTCCTCGCCCACGATGTCGGGGCGGGTCGACAGCACCTGGCCGAACTTGATGTAGGCCGGGCCCAGCGCCGTCAGGGCACGGGTTGCCGGCGGCAGGGCCAGATCGCCCTGCAGACCAAGCCACTTGAACGGCCAACCGAGAAGCCGGGCGGCAAAGCGCAGGCGGGGCGGGGCGCGGAAGGCTTCCAGCACCACGTCCATTGCCCCGGTCCGCTCCAGCGTGGCGCCGGTGCGGATCAGGCGGATGATGTTGTGCGGCCCCTTCAT
>Ga0075157_10002702_pt1 | contig 10235 bp, 7 predicted proteins | sample JI81BgreenDNA_FD_70967 | JGI IMG/M metagenome (GOLD analysis project Ga0075157, IMG submission 70967) | Wastewater effluent complex algal communities from Wisconsin, to seasonally profile nutrient transformation and Carbon sequestration -... | ecosystem: Engineered > WWTP > Effluent > Algae...
AAGGTATATTCTGGATCAGCAGGGAATCTTGCGAAAGGGAATTGAAGAAGGAATTCAGCAAGGAATTCAGCAAGGAATGAGAGAAAAAGCTCTGGAAATTGCTAGGCAACTTCTCAATGTACTTGACAATCAAACAATCAGTCAAACTACTGGTTTGAGCGTTGAAGATATCCAAAACTTGCGGGAGGAATAGAAAGGAAGGGAAAAAGTACGATAGCACAATTACTCTACCTTTTATCCCTACTAGGATCGGCCTGGTAGCACAGGTTTTTGAGTCTCTGCCTCTTTGACTGAGAATGAAGCCAAATATTAACTCTCATCCACTTAATGTTCAAGGATGAGTCTGCCCTCTCTCTAAAGGAAGATTTCATTAAACCAGTAAATTCCGTATGATGCGGTAAAAGTCAGTCAAAGGGGAAAGCTATCTCCGACTCTAGCTCCGAATAACTGACCAATCTTACAATAAAAAAAAATACATCTCATGACATCAGTCACTCCCAATCAAACTTCCTCTCAATATGAAGTTAGCGAACCAGAAGAAAAAATTGAGTCTCTGGTAGAAGAAGTTAAGCCAGAAAGCGAAATCGATTTAGAGTTCCTCTACACCAGAGACATTGAATTCCGACAAGAAACAATTTATTTTATTGTAGTCGATCGCTTTTACGACGGCGATCCCGCAAATAACGAAGGCCCTAACCCAGAACTTTACGATCCAGAAGGCAAAGATTGGGGCAGATATTGGGGCGGCGATTTGCAGGGAGTTATCGACAAACTCGATTACTTAAAAGATATGGGAGTTAGCGCAGTTTGGCTGACTCCACTGTTCGAGCAAGTTGAAGCATTATTTGTCGAACAAGCTGCAATTCACGGCTACTGGACTAAAGATTTCAAGCGACTAAATCCCCGCTTCATTGCCACAGGCGACAATCCTTCTATCAACCAAACACAAGAAACTAAAGATACCGTATTTGACAAATTAGTATACGAGTTGCACCAGCGAAACATGAAACTCGTGCTCGATATTGTCTGCAATCACAGCAACCCAGATTTTAGCGGTAAAAAAGGGGAACTCTACGACGACGGCGTAAAAATAGCTGACTTTAACGACGATGAAGATGACTGGTATCACCACTACGGCGAAGTCACAAACTGGGAAGACGAATGGCAAGTCCAAAACTGCGAACTGTCGGGTTTAGCAACTTTCAACGAAAACAATATTGCCTACCGCAATTACATTAAATCAGCAATTAAACAATGGCTAGACAGAGGTGTTGATGCTTTGCGGGTTGATACAGTCAAGCATATGCCTATTTGGTTTTGGCAGGAATTTAATGCTGACATTTTAACACACAGACCTGATGTTTTCATTTTTGGCGAATGGATTTACAGCGACCCTAGAAACGATCGTTCTGTGGAATTTGCCAACGAGTCGGGGATGACTATTTTAGATTTTGGTCTGTGCGTGGCAATTCGAGAAGTATTGGGGAAGGGTGCGGGCGCGGGATTTAAGTTAGTCCAAGATGTCCTGAATTTGGATCACCGCTACTACGGGGCGACGGAGTTGATTACTTTTATTGACAACCACGATATGCCGAGGTTTCAGTCGTTGAATCCCGATCCAGAAATGCTGCATTTGGCGATATGTTTAATTATGACGACTCGCGGTATTCCCTGCATTTATTACGGCACTGAACAGTATCTGCACGATGATACAGATGGGGGGAATGACCCTTACAACCGCCCGATGATGGAAAAATGGGATAATGATGCGCCGATTTACCGAGATGTGCGTTTGCTGTCGGGATTGCGACGGCTGAATCCAGCTATTTCGATGGGGAGTCAGTGGCAAAAGTATCTAACTCCTGATGTTTATTGTTACGTGCGCCGCTATCGCGATTCTGTGGTGTTTGTAGCGATGAATCGTGGCAATTCTGTGACACTTAAAGAGGTGGATACTGAGTTGCCTGATGGAGAGCATACGGAGGTTTTATCGCGCCGCAAGTTTGAAGTTAAAGACGGGATGCTGTATAATTTAGAGTTGGGTTCGCGGGAAGTAATGATTTTTAGTCGCGTCGGAGAACGAGTTAAGGCGAAAACTATTGTGCGGGCGCAGCTTAACAGCGTTAGAACTCAGCCTGGGGAAAGAATTGTGGTGATTGGAGATTGTCCTGAGTTGGGGAATTGGGATATTAGTAAGGGCTACCCCTTGGAGTATATCAATACTAATACTTGGTTTGGGGAAATTCCTTTTAATGAAAGTGCGGGGAAGTTGATTTCTTATAAGTATGCGCTGCTACGGGAAGGACTGTCGCCGCTGCGAGAAAACCTGGTTTGTCGCCGCTGGGTTTTAGTTTCGGAAGGGACTGTGAAATGGCGGGATAAGTGGGCGAGTGGACGCGAGTCGTGATTTTTAATCAACAGGCTTTCCGGCTTGTTTTACCAGTTTTTAATCAACAGGCTCTCCGGTCTGTTCCACAACCAAGTTTCTGTTTTGTGGAACGGGCCGGAGATCCCGTTGCTGATATTACGAGTTTAAAGCGATCGCAGCTTCTGGGCTAAAACATCGACATAAGGTTCGCTGCTGTGCTGGTTCACAACCATTTCGTACCCCCGCTGCGCTTGAGATTCAGCTTCTTGAGGATTTGAAAGCAAATGGACGATCGCCTCGCGCAAACCTGCTGCATCTCCCACATCTACCACTTTGGCAATATCCGGGGTGGCTAAATAATCGACCATACCTTGAGTCCGAGTAATGACGACCGGCCGCTTGCAGGCCATTGCTTCTAGCAAACCCTGCACTCCAGCAGCATATTTATTTTCCGCCAAACAAACTGCAATTACGTCTGCATCGCGATAAAGCTGCACTAAATCCGGCCATTCGTAGAACTTGCGGGACATATTTTCTGGCATAGTATCGGGGAAAGCTTGCGATAAAGCTTTGGCATCTTTAGAAAAACCGCTAATTTTTACGTCAACATCTAAGTCCGCAGTTGCTGCTGCTAAGAGTCGGTAGTCGCGCTTTTCTAATCCGACGCTAACAACCGTTTGCCGCTTTTTCTCGCCAGAAACGGGGCCGGGTGTGAAAAACTTAGTGTCTGTCTGGTCTAGATGCACTAAAATCCGGGATTCAGGTAAAGCTAAATAACTGCGGAGGAAGTCAGTTTGAGGGCTGGCGCAAGCCATGAACACGTCAATTTTGTCAGCCAAACCAAATAGTTTCAGGGCGACGCGGCCGCGCAGCCGATCGATATTGTGGAAATGTACAACAATTTTCGGGCGATCGGGCTTAGCCCCGCAAACCGCCGCCACTGGAATGCCAATGTCCTCGCCGTTACAAAATATCACGTCGTCGCTGCTGACTTGCTCGGACAATTTGCGCGCGGCGGCCCAATGTTCGGGTTTAGAAGAAATTTTCGATCGCAGCTTGTCGCTCAACGAGATCGCTTCGCCATCCGGGGCGTGAACGGTGGCATTTAAGCTCTCTCTGAGGGCCCGCAGGACGTGGCGAGGACATTTGCCTAGTTGTGCATCGCGGTCAATTCCATCTAGGTCTATTTTGCGACCTAATGCCAAATGGTATTTCAAAGTATTCTCCTTATATTTATTCTGGTGCTGGCACAAATTATCTAACCTCTGAAGATTCTATCCTCTGCTGTTGAAAGTGCTGGTACGATCGATCGGTCGATTTTAGATTTTAGATTTTAGATTTTAGATTTTAGAAAAATCTGGGGGGTTCTCCCTCATGTGTAAATTTTTTTGATTTCCATCAATCTCACATCTTGCACCATTCTCAAGAACGGGCTCTGGGGCCCGTTCTACAAAAGATAAATTTCTTGTGGAACAGGCCGGAAAGCCTGTTTGTAAAAGGATTATTGACAATGGTGCAGCACATCAGATCGATCCTGTCTGGGGCTTGTATCGCAACCGCGCTGACGGTTAGGAAACCGGGTTTATCGACACCCGCGCCCAAATCCTGTACGAATCAAAAACAGTGACCAAGAATTTCTAGATGGTACCGCCACGTGATTTATCTCGCGCAAATCAATCCAAAATCGAAAATCTCAAATCCTTGCGTCCCCCGAATTGATCTCGCGCAAGTCAATCCAAAATCTAAAATCTAAAATCTAAAATCGAATGACACGCGCCGATCGATTCCAAGGACTTAAGCTTTTATGCTGAAGTTAGCTAAAGAATTTATGTTTAACCTCATGTATATTTCTCCAGAGCAAGACCAAAAAATTCGCTACACCCTGCGCGAGTGCGGTCAAGAAGCTTACAAGCTAGCAGCCGAACCTTTTGAAGTTTCCGAGAAAGGGCCCAACGACTACGTGACGAGTATCGATCAATACCTAGACCGACAACTATCGGCAGCATTTAGCGCTTTGTTTCCTGAAGACGGCAGGATCACCGAGGAAAACGTCGCCTCCAGAACAGCTTACTGCGCCAATTACCAGCGCCTCTGGTGCATCGATCCCCTCGACGGGACTGAAGAATTTATTCGGGGAAAACTGCACTACGCTTCCATGGTGGGGCTGCTGCTGGAAGGGAACCCGGTGGCCGGCTGGCTCTACGCCCCGGCTTTTGACCAAATGTATTTTGGCGGCAAAGATTGGGGATTGTTCCAAAGTGTCGGAACCGAAGCGCCACAGCCGATCGCCCTATGCAAACCCCCGGCTCCGACAGCGGAAAATTGTAAAATTATTCTCGGAGACAAAGACCAGAAAAACTACGCCCTGGCGATCGCCCAAAGCATCCCCGGCGCAGAATTTTACTCGCTGGGCAGCTTTGGCTTAAAAGTTATGGAAGTTATCTTCGGTCGAGCTGGTTTGTACCTGTATCTCAACGGCAGAGTTAAAGTGTGGGATACCGCCGGCCCTTTGGCTTTAGCAAAAGCAGCCGGATTGGTTTGTTGCGACTTGCAAGGTCAACCGCTGAGGTGGAGTAAAGATGCGATCGAGCCGGAAACTCTGGCCCACAGGCAGTCAATCGCGATCGGCTGGCCGGAATACATAGAACCTCTGTTGGGTAAAGTTCAAAAGGCAGTGGCAGGCTTGTAAACCCGTTTAAGATTAAAGAATCTGCCAATTTTACGTGAACCGGGCCTGTCCACCCTTATGATCAATTAAAGGAGCAACGGATTGTTTGTGTTCCCAAACATCGATCTTTCCCTAGCTGTTGGGTGTCGCCTAATCATATTTTCCACCTCCGCGAGTTTGCGTCAGGAACCTCAGCCCCGACGGCGTGAGGCTTGGAAGAGTAATCTGACAAGCCATTCTGACGGGCCTTGCGTCTTAACTGACTACGTTTTTTGAGTCACGACACTCCTTGAATGCGAAGCCAGTTTTGGGCTCTGTCGCTGAAGGTTAAACAGCCCTAATGTCACTGGGGCAGTGCTTTGGGCCCAACAAGCTCACTAAACCAAGGCGCAGGCTAACATCACCCCGAAAGGGAGGCTCGAAAGAGCAAAACACTATGCGTACAGGGCTGGGAAGTTTGAGGCGGTAATTGTCCCGCTGAAAGTGCAACACAAAAGCACACTCCCGCCAACCAGTCCCAAGGCGGTAGTAATCAAAAAAAGACAATATAAAGCCGTCCTAGAAGGACGGAGTTTCTACCCATTTTTTTGATGAAGACAGAAGCTTTCAGTGAGCTATTCCCTCTATTTAAGGGTGCTAACCCAGAAACCTTGGGAGGGCTGCTATCAAATGCCGTCAAGCATGAGTATCCCCCGGGCCGAGCTGTGGTGATGGAGGATTCTTGGGGCAACGCGATTTACTTTGTCGTGTCTGGCTGGGTAAAAGTCCGCCGCTTGTCAAACGATCGAGCTGTATCAATGGCTATTTTAGGACGGGGTGCCTTCTTCGGCGAAATGGCCATTCTGGACGAATCTCCCCGATCGAATGACGTACTTGCTCTATCGCCCGTGCGACTTCTCAGCGTCACAGCTCAGCGATTTATCCAAACCCTGTTTAAAGACCCGCAATTGCACCACCGGATGCTGCAACTGATGGTGCGGCGACTCCGCCAAACCAATCTCCGCTATCAACTCCGAAACCGCCAGCCTGCGGTTAAACTAGCAAATACTTTAGTCGAGCTGGCAGAAAACTACGGTCAGAAAACTGCTGAGGGCAAAGATATCTTCAATATTCCTTATGAAGACTTAGCTGATGTCACAGATATCACCCTAGATGAAACCAGCAAAATTATGGAAAAACTCGATAGTAAAGGTTGGATCAAAATCGATCCAGACCACCAAACTATCCATTTGATCAACCTCAAGCACTTGATTAATTTGGCAAGTCAATGACTGATGTTACTTATGAGGATACCTCGTCGGCTGCCGGCAACCGTGAGGGGCAACTAACAGCACCGACAATTCAATATTCGGTGGCGATGCCCAATCCTGAATCCCATCTCTTTGAAGTAACTTTGCGCGTGCAAGGTTGGTCGGAGTCGGTTCTGGATTTAAAAATGCCTGTCTGGACTCCCGGTTCTTACTTGGTTCGAGAATACGCCCGCCACCTGCAAGATTTTAGCTCCCAGGCGGGCGATTCCCTGCGGGATAGCTACGCCGCGCGTGCTTTACCTTGGCGCAAGCTCAGCAAAAATCACTGGCAAATCGAGACCGATTCGGTGTCCGATATCACGGTTCGCTACCGCATTTTTGCCAACGAACTGACAGTGCGAACCAATCATTTAGACTCGACTCACGGTTATTTCAATCCGGCGGCTTTGTGCTTTTTCTTGCCCGGTTTTGAGAGCAACTGCTACACCGTAACCGTTGTGCCGCCGCAGCCGGAATGGCGCACCGTTACTACTTTGCCGCCTGTTTCTGGCCAAAATCTTACTTTCGCTGCTGCGGATTTTGATACCCTTGTCGATAGTCCTTTTGAGATTGGCTGTCACGAAGTGTACGAGTTTGAAGTGATGGGAAAACCCCACCAGCTAGTTGTTTGGGGGAAAGGCAATTTAGAACCCGATCGCACGATTCGAGACATCCAAAAAGTGATCGAAGTTGAGGCAAAAATGTTCGGCGGTTTGCCTTACGAACGCTATGTGTTTTTCCTACATTTGTCCGGCTCTGGTTTTGGCGGTTTGGAACACAAGGAGAGTTGCACTCTCAACTATCCGCGTTTTGGTTTTCGGGCTAAGGAAAAGTATGAACGCTTTATTCAGTTGGTAGCTCACGAGTTTTTTCACCTGTGGAATGTCAAGCGCATTCGACCGAAAGCTCTCGAAGTATTTGACTACGAAAAAGAGAATTATACTCCTTCTTTATGGTTCTCTGAAGGCACTACAAGTTATTACGATTTGGTGATTCCTTTTCGCTCAGGTCTCTACAGCGTGAAAGGTTTTTTCCAAGGTATGGCTAAGGAAATTACTCGCTTGCAGACGACTCCGGGGCGGAGTGTACAGCCTGTGAGCGAGTCGAGCTGGGATGCTTGGATTAAACTTTATCGCCGGGATTCTAACAGCGACAACTCGCAGATTTCCTATTATTTGAAAGGGGAAGTTGTTTCGTTTTTGCTCGATTTGTTGATTCGCGCCAAACACGGCAATGAGCGATCGCTCGACGATGTGATGCGTTTGATGTGGCAGAAGTTTGGCAATGCTAATTCTGCCCAAAACGGCGATTTTGACCTGAAGTCGGAAACAGACGGCAAATCGGCGCATTTAACCTCAAACGGACAGTTAAATTCTCCTTCGCTGCCCGCAGAAATAGGCTTTACTCCCGAAGAGTTGCAAAGTGCGATCGAGTCCGTCGCCGGCATCGATTTGAGCGACTTTTTCGCGCGCTATATAGACGGCACAGAAGAGTTGCCTTACAACAAATATCTGGAACCTTTTGGGCTAGAACTCACCGCCGGTGAAACTAGCGAAATACCTCGCATCGGTTGGACGTTGGGAACGGAAAACGGGCGGGAAATGGTTAAATTTGTCGAAGTAGGATCTCCGGCACAATTGGCCGGAATTGATGCTGGAGACGAGTTGCTGGCGATCGAAGGTTTTCGTGTAAATTCTGAACAAGCGGGCGAGAGACTAAAAGATTTCCAGCCTGGGGATATCGTCTCGGTGACAGTTTTTCACCAAGACGAACTGCGGACTTGTCCTGTTACTCTCGCCCCGCCGCGCCCGATGCGTTACTCGATCGTGCCGGTGGAACAGCCCACTGCTATTCAGAAACAAAACTTTACTGGATGGCTGGGAGTTCCTTTATCGAAATTGTGACCTAACAGAAGGTGAACGGGAAAGAAAAGACCAGAAGAAATCAAGCTCAATTCCCAATTCCCAATTCCGCTAGCATCCTCCTGGTAAAATTGAATCACCCGTCAATACTCAACTATCATTCAGTTTTTCGACTGACAGTTAACAGTCAACAGTCAACAGTCAACAGTCAACAGTCAACAATAATTCCGGTTGCACCGGAATTAATATTACCAATTACCCATTTTGATTATGCAAACCCCACCTCCTCCATCAATTACGCCCCGCCAAATGAATCTGCTGAGAATTGTTGCTTCTATGGCCTGGGCTGACGGCGAACTCGCCACAGAAGAAGTTAATTTAATGCTCGATCGCTTTTGTCGTTTGTTTGCCCCAGATACCGACGGACAACAAATGCAACAAGAACTGCGGGATTACATCATGCAAAATATCCCCCTTGACGAGTTGATCGGCCAACTAGAAACTCAAGATGAAAAGGAATTAGTCTTGCAACTAGGCTATGAAGTGATTTCATCTAGTTCTCGCACTCCCGATGAACCAAAAATTAACGCTGAAGAAGCCGCAGCTTATCAAAAATTAGTGCAGTTGCTGAATCTTTCAGAGGATGTGGTCAAGCGTATTGAAGCTGAATCATCGGCTGCAGATACTTCAGAGGGAATTGTCGAGAAGATGGCTCAAAAATTAGAAAAGTTCATCAAAGGCTAGTTCGGGACTTGCGTGCGCTTGGCTTAAAAACCCGGTTGATTTCTAGATTTCTCGTTACTCAACCTGGAATTTTTCGTAGAAACCGGGAATAAGCCTGCCATCGGTAAGTCTTGTTAGGTAAGTATCGAAATAATATTTTTCTGAGTGCAACTATTTACAACTAAATCAGAAGGGAAATAAACCGGATTGTGGCTCCCAATTTCCTAAGATATACTAACAAAAAAACACGGAAAAGTCGAGAATATTTTTCATCGCCTGGAACGGTAACAGAATTTGCGTGAAGCGAAGCTATCCCGCAGGGAATCAATCGCCATTCCCGCGCGCTGCCTTACCCTTAACGAGAATTAGGGACTTAGGCAAAGCCTAAATCCCTAATTGATCTACAGATTTTTTGCGATTACTGAAAGTGATATCGTTTCCGGTTGCATCAGAATAATAAAATCGAGTCAACAGTCAACAGTCATTTCGCTCGTACAACCGGAATTGATATGAATCCAACCAGTCATTAGTGCGGTAACTTGCTGAGGGCGTGCCAAGTTCTGTAGCCGACAATTCCATCTTGCGGTAAAGCCATGCTCAGTTGCAATTGTCGCACTGCTACATTTGTCATCGGCCCGAATAATCCGTCAATGAATCCGAAATAGTATCCATTGATTTTCAAGACATTCTGAACAATTTTAACAGCATTACCAGAACTGCCCTTCATGACGATCGGCATATTCACAGGTGCACCAGAGTATAGTGCTTCCCAAGTGAGAGGGCCGACAATCCCATCTTCTTTTAAAAAGACGCGGTGTTGATAGCCTATGACCCCGTTGTAAACTTGGACGCCGAAAATACCGTCAATCGACCCGAAATAATAACCCCAATGAAATAGAAGCTGTTGTAGTTCCTTGACAGCTTGACCTGTTGAACCCCTTTGCAAAGTCGGTTTGTTTACTCCAGTGGTTTCAGCAAATGCAAGAGTTGATTGAGCAGTAGTATCGGCGACGAGAGCCATAGTTTCATTGTTCAAGCTTCTTTCTTCGGTGTACATAATGTGGTTCCTCTCAATATTTAAGTTTTGGTGTTTGATATTTCAGGTATAACTGGTGGGATTTGTGGATGCACAGTCACTTTTTAGAGTGTCACTCATGTGAGTGTCGCTCGTTTGAGTTACCCGTTGGTTTGTCGTAACTGAGATATTGCACCATTCTCAATTAGCCCTAGGGGCGGGTTCGCCAACAGCCTTAAAGCTTGCAAATAGGTTCTATAAACCCGCCCGACCCCACGAAAAATCCTCTTATTGATATTGCTGCAAGATG
>Ga0075157_10002707_pt1 | contig 10228 bp, 8 predicted proteins | sample JI81BgreenDNA_FD_70967 | JGI IMG/M metagenome (GOLD analysis project Ga0075157, IMG submission 70967) | Wastewater effluent complex algal communities from Wisconsin, to seasonally profile nutrient transformation and Carbon sequestration -... | ecosystem: Engineered > WWTP > Effluent > Algae...
CGGCAGGGCGACCTGCCGTCGCGGCCTTTGGGGCCGATGGGCGGCTTGGGTACGTAGCTTTACTTTTGGGGATTTTTGGCTCCGGCGGTAGGGCCCGTAGCCAAAATGCACAACCCGTGGCACAGCGTTGAAATCACACGGAAAACCTTCCGCGCCGGTGCAAGACGAGCACCGATGTGCAATTTTTGGTGCCAGATTTCCGGCACATTCGCAACCGGGATCTCCGCGCCTCTGGGGCCCGCAAAGTTCGTCTTGGGATACATGGATGCGTCACATCTGCCGGAGACGCCGCACAAAGCATGCATCACAGCTGTCGACATGTAGCTGCCATTTCGGCCCTTAGCGGACGATCGAGCCGAACACGCCGCAAAAAACGTGCCCTTAGAACGTGCCCTTAAAGCATTCTAACGAGAATGCTTCTATGCTCGGTGTCGTGCCAAGTTGAACCTCGTCACGAATGCGATGGATTACCACTTCGACGAAAGCCTGCCGGCCGCTCGAAGTTAACCGTCCTACATCGTGCCGTCAGGTCGACCTATGTTCTTCGGCTAGTTCGACGGCAGTCGCTTTCCGTCGACAAAGACACAAAGACGGTCGCCCGGCACGCTGACCGCGACCGTTGCGCCCATACGGGCGGGGCTGGTGCCGCTGACACGCACCTTTACGCGATGCGCGCCCTGATCGATCCCGACCACTTCATCCATGCCTTCGAACCAGATCCTGCCGACCGTTCCCTCCAGATCCCCACCCGAAGGTGCCAGCGTCGCATGTTCAGGTCGGAACCCGATCTTGAGTTCGCCGTCGGGAAGGGCGGCGGGGACCGTGACCGACAGGGCCGTACCCGGCACGACAATCCTGTCTGAATCGCGCACTGCGGGCAGGAAGTTCATCGCGGGTGATCCGATGAACCAGCCGACATGTTCTGTGGCGGGCCGTTCGAACAGTTCCGTCGGGCTGCCCATCTGGACGACCTCGCCATGATTCATCACCACAATCTCTTCGGCAAAGGTCAGCGCCTCTGTCTGGTCATGGGTCACGAGGACCATGGTGACGCGGAATTCCTCGTTGATCTCCTTGAGGATGCGGCGCAGGTCGAATTTCAGTTGCGGGTCGATCACCGTCAGCGGTTCATCCAGGAGGATTGCTGCAACATCCTCGCGCACCAATCCGCGGCCGAGGGAGACGAGCTGCTTCATGTCTGCCGTCAATGCATTGGCCGGACGCTTCAGCCACTGGGCCAGGCCCAGCCGTTCGGCCACGGTTTCCACCCGCGCCTTGATTTTCTGCGGCGACGCCCCGCGGCAGACCAGCGGAAAGCCGAGGTTTTCGCCCACCGTCATCGACTTGTAGATGACCGGCACCTGGAAGACTTGCGCGATGTTGCGCTTGCCGGTGTCGAGCGCCGTCACATCCTGCCCGTCAAACAGGACGCGCCCCTCGGACGGGCGCAGCAGTCCCGAGATGATGTTGAGCATGGTCGACTTGCCGCAGCCCGACGGGCCGAGCAGCGCATAGGTGCCGCCGTTGTGCCATGTCATGTGCAGTGGCTTGAGCGCGTAGGGAGCGCCGGGTGCGTAGGCATGGGCGAGGTTTTCGAGAATGATCTCAGCCATGGACCAGTTCCTTCTCGACCAGGCGGCCCTGCGCGTCGAAGACGAGCGCATCGCCCAGATCGAGCGACAGAGTGATGATGGTGCCGAGTGCATGGTTCGTCACAGTGCGTTCCAGCATGACCAGCGACTGACCGGCAGCCTGCAGATGTGTTACGGTTTCCGACCCCGACACCTCGGTCAGCGACACGCGGGCTGAGAGATCGCCCCCCTGCCGGATCGAATGGGCGCGCAGGCCCAGCGTGTAGCGCCCGGCAGGCAGGTCGCGCCCAAGCGCATGGGCGGGCAGATCGGCCAGACGGTCCAGCCGCAACTGGCCGCCCGACACCTCCATCCCGATCAGGTTGATGGGCGGGTCGCTGACCACCTCTGCGGCGCGGGTGGTGCCGGGACGGGCATAGACGTTCTGCGGCTCCCCGGACTGGATGGCGCGGCCTTCGGCCATCAGGATGACGTCGTCGCCCATCTGCAACGCCTCGCGCGGGTCGGTGGAGGCGTAGATGACGATGGTTTCGCGTTCGGCCTTCAGAAGATCGACCAGTTCCTCGCGCAGTCCCTCGCGCAGCTTGTAGTCAAGGTTCACGAAGGGTTCGTCCAGAAGGACGACAGGAGCCTTCTTGACCAGGGCGCGGGCGATGGCGACGCGCTGCTGCTGGCCCCCCGAAAGCTGGCTCGGGCGGCGGTCGATCATGGTGCCGAGGCCGACGCGCCCCAGCATGTCGCGGGCGGCCTCGTGCGCCTTGTCTTGCGGTACCTTGCGGCGGACCAGCGGGAAGGCCACGTTGTCGAGGACCGACAGGTGCGGGTAGTTGATGAACTGCTGCGTCACCATCGCGACGGGGCGCTGCCACGGGGCAAGGCGCGACCAGTCCTTGCCGTCCAGCGCAATCCTGCCGCGGTCGGGTTCGGCCAGACCGGCGATTGCCCGCATCAGCGTGGTCTTGCCTGCGCCCGTACGGCCCAGAAGCGTGGTCAGTCGGCCCTTGCGGAAGCTGACGGTCACATCGTCGAGATGCGCCACGCGGCCTTCGGCCAATGTGAGGTTGGAAAGTTCGAGCATCAGCGCACCGCCCCGGCAAGACCGCCGCGAGAAAGGAACCGTTCCACCACGAAGGCCAGCACGGCCAGCGGCGCGACCGAGACGATGGCTGCGGCGGACAGCGACCACCACGGCGTGACGGAGGAGTTGAGGGCCACGATCGACACGGGCAGGAGCTGCACTTCGGTGAAGGTCATGGTGAAGGCGAAGAAGAAGTCGTTCCAGCCGAAGATCAGGCAGAACATGGCCGCGACGACAAGGCCGGGCAGGGCATTGGGCAGGATCACCCGCAGGAAGGTGGTGACGGGCGTGCAGCCGTCCATCCAGGCCATCTCGTCCAGCCCGCGGGGGACGGAGTTGAAGAAGTCCACCATGACCCAGACCGCGATGGGCATCAGCATCGCTACATAGATGAGGATGAGGCCCGGCAGCGTGTCCAGAAGGCCGAGGAAGCGCAGCATCAGGAAGAAGGGGATCGCGAGGACGATGGGCGGCATGATGCGCTGGCTGATGAAGAAGAAGGTGATGTCCCCGTTCTTCAACGGGCCCGCCTTGAAGGTGAAGCGAGACAGGCCATAAGCCGCCAGCGTCCCGAGGACGAGCGCGATGGCCGAGCCCGACAGCGTGACGATGGCGGAATTGGCGTAAGGCTTCAGTATGTTGATCCCGCCCACCCCGCCGAAGAGCGACTGCCAGCCCGACAGGGACGGCTCGAACTGCAGCCAGGGCAGCCATTTCGCCCCGCCGGTCACGGCATTGGCGGTCTTGAAGCTGGTCGAGATCATCCACAGGAAGGGGAAGATCACGAAGGCCGACCACAAGAGGACGGCAAGGTATTTGAGGGCGAGGTAGAGGGTTCTCATGTCCGGTCCTTCACCATCAGGCGGATCAGCGCCTTGGCGATCAGCGTGAGTGCCACGCTCATGACGATCAGGTAGGTGAGCGAGAGCGAGGCCGAGTAGCCGATCTGGAAGTCGCGCATCCCGCGGATGTAGATGTAGTAGCTGGTCGTTTCGGTCGAAGTGCCGGGTCCGCCCGAGGTCAGGACATAGACCGTCTCCATCAGTTTCGACGCCTCGATCAGCCGGATCAGGATGGCACCGACCGAGATCGCGCCCATCATCGGGAAGGTCACGGACAGGAAGGTGCGGATCGGCCCCGCGCCGTCGATCCTTGCGGCAAGGAAGGGTTCGTTGGGCAGGGACAGAAGGCCCGCGAGCAGCAGCAGGAACATGAAGGGCGTCCATTGCCAGACTTCGACGATCATCACGGCGGCGAAGGCGTGCCCTGCCTGCGAAAGCCAGGGCTGCGCACCGATGCCGATGGCGTCGAGGATCGGGTTCAGGGGGCCGAGGCTTTCGTGGAAGATGGTTCGCCAAATCACCGACATGACCACGGGCGTCGTCATCATCGGGACGAGGAAGAGGACGCGGAAGAAGCGGCGGGCGATGATGTCGCGCCAGACCAGCAGGGCGAGCGCGAAGCCCAGCGTGTATTGCAGCAGCACGGTGCCCACCGTGAGGACGGAAAGGCGTGTCAGCGCCTCCCAGTAGCGGGCGTCTTCCCAGAGCCGCGCATAGTTCTCGCCGCCGATCCAGTTCAGGCCCGGGTTGTAAACATCCCAGGACGAAAAGCTGACGCGGATCGTGAAGAGCAGCGGAAAGAGGATGATCGCCACGAGGACCAGAAGCCCGGGCAGCAGGAAGATGTATTTCTGGCGGTACATGGGGTCACCCTCAGGGAAAGGGGGGCCGCACTGCCGCGGCCCCCCCGGTCGTGTCGGAGCTTACTTGTCTTCGAGCGCGACGACGTTGGCATAGGCCTCGCGGACGCGGTCGACGCCGATGCGGTCGACGATCGCCTTCCATTCGGCGGCCACGCCGTCCAGCGCCTCTTGCGCGGTGGCCTCGCCCGACTGGGCGCGGGCAACGCCTGCGGCGAGCGAGGACATGAACTCGCCTACACCGGGTACGCGCAGGTCGAAGACCTGATTCTGGCCGCCGTCGATGGCCTTGAGCGTGTCGGTGTAGGTCGTGGCGGTGTTCACGTCCCAGCCGAGTTCGGTTTCATAGAAGGCCGGGTCGAAATGCGCCTCGCGGTAGGGGTTCACACCGAAGCGGCCGATCTGCAGATCGGCCAGCGTGTTTGCCTCGTTGCCGAAGAAGCAGAGGTAGTCAAAGGCCATGTCCTGATTTTCCGACGCGGATGCGACGGCCGAGGACCAACCCCAGGTCACGTAGGGCGCGGTGTTCGGGGTGTCGAACTTGTCCCACTGTCCTGTGGTGCGGTTCCAGACCTCGGTCGCGCCCGGAAGCGGGGCTGCGGCCACCTTGTTGCGGATCGGGCTGTCTTCCTGCATCGCCTGGATGAAGGCGTCGTCCCACGAATAGGACATCAGTGCCTGACCGCCACCGAAGGAGAAGATCTCGTCGCCCAGACCGAAGGAAGTGCCGCCCGGAGGCATCGAGGCCTGCGCCGCCACGAACATCTCGAGCCCCTTGACCCAGCCGGGGGTGTTGACCAGCGGCTCCATCGTTGCGAGGTCGAAGAAGAAGCCGCCCTTGACGTCGGGATGCTTGGCATAGGCCGCGACGCGGCTGATGAAGGCCGAGAACATCAGGTCGTCGCGCTTCGTCACTTCGGCCGTACCGAAGTTCGGCGCGCCGTCGCCGTCCCAGTCCATGTTGTTGAAGACGGCGGCGACCTCGTTGTATTCCTCCCACGTGGCGGGGACGGTCAGGTCACGCCCGGTCTTTTCCTTGAACAGCGCCTGCATCTCGGGGTTCGAGAAGACGTCGGAACGGTACTTCAGGTAATGCCGGTCGCCGTCCATCGTGTAGTTCAGCATCTTGCCGTTCCACGTGGCAACGCCCTTGTAGGTCGGCGTCACCGACTGCATCCCCGAGACTTCCTGATAGGCCTGCGGCACTTCGGCAAGGTAGGGGTTGAAGTCGCCCAGCCAGAGCGAGGCGAAGAACAGCACGTCATAGGCCTGCTGCCCGGTCTGGAACGGGATCATGATGCGCTGGAACAGGTCGCCGAAGGGCACATGCACCACGTTGACCGTGGCCCCGGTCAGTTCCTGGAACTGCTGGGCGTGCAGCGCGGTCGGCTCGCCGATCACGGGGATGGCGTGGGTGATGATGTTCAGCGTGCGGCCGGAGTAATCCTTGGCATCGATCGAGGCGAAGGAACATGCGCCCGGCACGTCTTCCTTGATCCCGTATTTCGAATAGTCCTGGGCTGCCGCCAGTCCGGCCGAGATCATCAGCGCGGACGTGGCAAGCAGTGCCCCCCGAAGGGTGGTCTTGGTGGTCATGTCGTCTCTCCTCCCAGTGATTTCCGTCGTGGATCGTGTCCGCCCTCAGGGAACGAGGACGGCACGACCCTTGATCAGCCCGTTGTTAAGGTCCTGAAGCGCCTGGTTCGCATCAGCCAGCGCGTAGTGTCTGGTGTGCAGCTCCACGAGGCCGCGGTCGGCCAGCGCCATCAGCTCGGTCAGTTCGGCCCATGTGCCGACGAGGTTGCCGATGATGTTCTTCTCGGTGATCACCATGTCCACGGTCGGGACGACGATGTTCTCGCCATAGCCGATCACGTAGTAGCTGCCTGCCGGGCGGGTCATGTCGATGCCCTTCTTCGTGGTGCCCTTCTCGCCCACGAAATCCAGCACGGCCTCGGCACCCTTGCCGCCGGTGAGCGCCTTGACCGCCTCCACTTCGCCGCCATCGGCCTTGACCAGATGGTCCGCCCCGCCCTGCGCGGCGAGTTCCAGCGACCGGTCGGAAATGTCGACCACGATGATCCGCGCCGCGCACATGGCCCGCAGCACCTGGATGCCGATATGGCCCAGACCGCCCGCGCCGATGACCACGACCGATTGGTCGGGCAGGAGCAGCTGCGCGGCTTTCTTTGCGGCGCGATAGGCCGTTAGGCCCGCATCCGCGTAAGGGGCGACATCCTTGGGGGCCAGCGTCCTGGGCAGCGCGATCAGGTTGCGCGACGAGGTGTGCAGGAATTCGGCATAGCCACCGTTGGAGTCGAGCCCCGGAAACTTGCCCTCCCCATGCATGTCATGGCCGCGGCGGCAGGCGATGCAGGTGCCGCCCGTGACCTTGGGATGGACGATGACTGGATCGCCCTTCTTGAAGCCCTCGACCTCGGGGCCGACCTCTTCGATCCAGCCTGCGTTTTCGTGGCCCATGATGAGGGGCAAGAGGCCGGTGCCGGTCGGGTCGGTATGCGGCCGCCAGATGCCTTCGATGATGTGCAGGTCCGTGCGGCAGACGCCCGCGCCACCGATGCGGACGATCACATCGTTCGACTTCTGGATCTTTGGGTCGGGAACATCCTGCATCGTCACCCATGTCGGTGCCGTCAGGGCGGGATCGTATTGGTGAAGAACCTGTGCTTTCATCGTCATGCGCCTTGGAAAGACCGCCCCGATACCGGCGGCACGGCAAGAGCAATGGTGCATGTTGCGGCTGTCACAAACGCTGCGGCGCAGCATGGGCAGGGTGCGCACAGCTCCTTTACAGGTGGCCGTCCGGCCTGTTCATTTTGCGGACAGAGACGGGACAGCCCTTCAAGGGGCGGGAACCGCGCCCCTTCGACTGTCCAGAAAATGGACATTCCGGCGGCGAATCATGTGCCGTGGTTGACTCTGCGGCCCGAACATCCACCATTTCGCCTGTGCCGAGGAGCGGGAGGTGACTTGGCGATGGAAATCCGCACGACCGCGCTCGCGCGCGCACGCCACATGCTCGAAAGCCAGGGAAGGTTTCCGGGCGGCGCGCTTCCGGGTGACATCTCGGATAGCTGGTTGCGCAGTCTGGACCTCGGGATTGATCCCCTGGCGCGCCATGAAAAGCTGATGCTGAGCGATACCGAGTTCAAGCTGACGCAGGACCACCACGCCGATCTGGTGCGTTTCGCGCGACCCGAACTGGAACTGCTGTTCGACCAGATCGCGGGGTCTAACTTCATGATCGCGCTCGGCTCGCCTGAAGGGGTGGTGCTGGAAACGCTCGTGGACACGGAATTCGCGGAAAGCGATGCCGGCAAAGCGGTCGTTCCCGCCTCCGTCTGGACCGAGGAGCTGCGCGGAACGAATGCGCTGGGCCTGTGCATCTCGACCCGCCGACCGGCACAGGTCTACGGGGGAGAGCATTTCCTGCGGGCGCATTCGGACGTGTCCTGCATCAGCGCGCCGATCTTCGATGGGCGGGGTGGCCTTGCGGGCATTCTGGATGCCTCCTCGCGCTCGACGGTGCGGCAGCAGCACACGGCTGCTCTTGTCCAGATGTCGGCCAGCAATATCGAGAACTGCCTGATACGGTCGGCCCATGACCGGCGCATCGTCCTACAATTTCACCCGCGCCCCGAATATCTTGGCACCCTGTCGGTGGGTATGCTGGTGCTCGAGGATGACTTCTCGGTCCATGCCGTGAACCGCAAGGGCGAGATGTTTCTGGCCGGAATCCGCAACCTGATCGGCACGAGTTTCGACTCCATCTTCGAACAGCGGTTCGAGGACGTGGCCCTGCGTCTGGCGCAGGGGGAGACGCTGCGCGTGCGGGACCGCATGGGCTCTGCCGTTTCGGTGCGCTGCGTTGCCAACCGGGCGAGCTTTGCGCTTGCGGTCCGCCTGTTCTCCGCGGCCAATCCGCAGCAGGCGCGGCGAAGCGAGACACCCGCCCCCGAAATCAGGAACCTCTTCCGCGACGTGGTGATCGAGGATGAGGAGCTCATCCGCCGCCTTCGTCCCCTGCCCAAGGTCGCCACCGCCGGACAGTCCATCTTCATCCAGGGCGAAACGGGCACCGGCAAGGAAATCATCGCCCGCCTCGCACACGCTGCGTCCGGCCGCTCCGGGCCCTTCGTGTCGGTGGACGCCCGAACCCTCGGCTCCGATGCGGAAGCTGCCATTCTCGGTAGGCCCAAAGGTGCGCCGGGGCTTCTCGAACAGGCCGCGCATGGGACGCTTTGCATCGACGAGGTCTCGGCGCTGGGACATTCCGCGCAGGCGACGCTGTTGCAGGTGCTGGATCACGGATCGTTCAGGCATCCGGCGGACGGGCGGGAGATTCGATGCCCTGTCCTGTTTATCTGCACCTCTACCGCCAGCCTGTCGGACGAGGTTGCGGCAAGCCGCCTCATGCCGGCCCTTCGGTTCAGGATCGAAGGCTTCTCGATCCTCTTGCCGCCCCTGCGGGACCGAAGCGATCTGGATGCTCTGGTGCGCCGCTTCGTGCACACGCAGGGAGGAGAGGGCTTCGACATTGATCCTTCTGCCCTGACCATACTTGCGCGCCATGATTGGCCGGGAAATCTGCATGAACTGCGGTCGATCATCACGAAGGCCGTAATGCAGGCGGCAGGGCCCAAGTTGCACGTCGAAGATTTCGCGCCTTTCCTGCCGATAAATTATTCGCCACAGCAGCCCATCCAAGCCTGTCCGCAATGTTCAGGGGTTCCGTGGAAGGAAAGCCAGTGCCGGGTTATCCGCGATGCAGTGCGCCAGCATGGAGGGATCGCGCAGGCGGCGAGAACACTCGGCATTTCGCGGACAACCATCTACAAGCACTTGCTATCGGAATCCTGACAACGACAGCGGGTCATGGGTCGGCGGGACCGGTGGCCGTGATGGCTGTGTTGGACGAGCCGGACGGGTCCGTAGAGACCTGCAGTGACTGAACACGACGGGCATGGCATGCCCGGCGTACAGCCCGAAGTCTTGCCTGGACGGTCTAAAGATCGAGGCACGCCTTGAATGTCCGCTTTCCGCCCGTTTCGACTGAGCCGTCGTGTGCTATCGGTGGGGACGCCACGCCGCTACCGACCGGCAGGAACGGGGACGGAGCGGACGTTTGCAGGCGCGGCGATACCCCCCCCGAGCAAGTGCCAATGGTCAGCTAGTTCGGCCCTGAGCGGACCTTTGTGTCCCTAGTTGCCGGCCACGACCGCGAGCCCATAGCTGTCAGTTGATCACATGACGTGTTGTAGGGTGGCGCTCGCCAGAGCGGCCATTGGTCGAAGTCGCAGCGTTATCGCGCGTTATGCGACTACTGAGCAGATGATATCCTGAGCGCAACTTGCTTTTTTGCCTCACCTGCGATAGCAGCAGCATCATGATCAACCAGCGTATCCAGCTTGCTCAAGGCATGTATTATCCCCGCTCCTAAGGCGGTGGATGACGTTGTTGATCCAAACTGGACTTGCCCGGAAAAAGTGGAGAGCACCAACTGAGGAACCAGGAGGTGTTCTATGGGAAACGGGAACAGACCTACGCCGGAATTTCGGCGTGAAGCTGTGCGGCTGGCACTGACCAGTGGCCGTACGCGACGGGAGATCGCGGAGGATCTGGGCATCGGGCTGTCAACGCTGACGCGATGGCTGAGCCAAGAGCGTGATGCCAGCGAGCCGAGTGAGGCACCCGTCGATGTCCATGCCGAGTTGAAGCGGCTGCGGCGGGAGAATGCGGTTCTGAAGCAGGAGCGCGACATCTTAAAAAAAGCCGCGGCCTTCTTCGCGAAAGAGGGAAGTCGATGACCTTCGGCTTCATCGAAGCGGAGAAGGC
>Ga0075157_10002708_pt1 | contig 10228 bp, 8 predicted proteins | sample JI81BgreenDNA_FD_70967 | JGI IMG/M metagenome (GOLD analysis project Ga0075157, IMG submission 70967) | Wastewater effluent complex algal communities from Wisconsin, to seasonally profile nutrient transformation and Carbon sequestration -... | ecosystem: Engineered > WWTP > Effluent > Algae...
GCCTCGCTGCGCCGCAGCCGTCGCGGCGAAGAGCTGTGGACGCTGCACGACCTCAGCGGCGTGCGCAACACGGTGCACCGGCTGACCACGCTGGCCAACTACGACAGTCTTACCGGCCTGCCCAACCGAGAGCTGTTCCGCGACCGGCTGCGCCGCGCCATGGAGCGCGCCGCGCGCAACCAGCGGCCCATGGCGCTCATGTTCCTCGACCTCGACCGCTTCAAGGTGGTCAACGACAGCCTGGGCCACGCCGTGGGCGACGAGCTGCTGCGCCACGTGGCGCGCACGCTCACGGGCTGCCTGCGCAGCGTCGACACCGTGTCGCTGCGCCACGAGGACGACGTGACCATCTCCCGCCTGGGCGGCGACGAGTTCACCGTCATCGTCGAGAACATCACCGGCCCCGATGACGCCGCGGCCATTGCGCGGCGCATGCTCGAGGCGCTGTCCGTGCCCTGGCTGCGGGGCGAGGAAGAGATCGTCGCCTCGGCCAGCATCGGCATCGCGCTGTACCCCACCGACGACGTCGACCTCGACGGCCTGCTGCGCCACACCGACATGGCGATGTACCGTTCGAAGTCACTCGGGCGCAACACCTTCAGCTTCTTCTCCGACGACCTCAACACGGCGGTGCACGCGCGGCTGCAGATGGAAGGCAGCCTGCGCCGCGCCATCGAGCGGCAGGAGTTCGTGCTGCACTACCAGCCCAAGGCCGACCTGAAGACCGGCGAGATCGTGGGCATGGAGGCCCTGCTGCGCTGGAACTGCCCCGGCAAGGGCCTGGTGCCGCCGGACCGTTTCGTCGGCGTGCTGGAAGACACCGGCCTCGTGCTGCCCGTGGGCGCCTGGGTCATCCGCGAGGCGCTGCGCGAGCTGGAGCTGTGGGACCGCGCCGGCCTGCCGCCGGTCAGCATGGCGGTGAACCTGTCGGCGCGGCAGCTCCGCCACCAGTACCTGGGCTCGATGATCGAGGAGTCGCTGCGGCACCACCGCATCCGCCCGGAACGGCTGGAGCTGGAGCTCACCGAGAGCCTGCTGATGGAGGACACCGAGGTGACGCGCGCCATGCTGGCCGCCTTCGACCGCATGGGGCTGCGGCTGGCCATCGACGACTTCGGCACCGGTCACTCCTCGCTGGCCTACCTGCGCCGCTTCCAGGTGGACACGCTGAAGATCGACCGCAGCTTCGTCAGCGAGACGCCGCGCGACCCGGAAGCCTGCGCCATCGCCACCGCCGTGGTGGCGCTGGGCCACAGCATGCAGATGAAGCTGGTGGCCGAGGGCGTGGAGACGCCCGAGCAGGCGCGTTTCCTGCGCGAGCTGGGCTGCGACGCCATGCAGGGCTACCTGCTGTCGCGGCCGCTGCCCATGGATCAGCTGATGCACTGGGCGGTCGAGTACGAGGAGCGCCGCCAAGGCGGGGGCGCGGCCGTCGAAGGCGCGAATCTCGACAGGCTTGCGGAGCGCAGCGACCAGACCGAACCAGCCTGAGCGCGTCGGGGCGAAGATGCCCTGCACGGGGCTTTCCTAGAATGCCCCGATGCACTCTTCCCCCGATGGCCTTGCGGCCTCCGCGGCGCCCGTCGACCGCCGGCTGCTGGCCCACCTGAACCCCGAGCAGCACGCCGCCGTCACCTTGCCGGCCGTGCCGGCGCTCATCCTGGCCGGCGCCGGTTCGGGCAAGACCCGCGTGCTCACCACCCGCATCGCCTGGCTGCTGCAGACCGGGCAGGTCTCGCCGGGCGGGGTGCTGGCCGTCACCTTCACCAACAAGGCCGCCAAGGAGATGCTGACGCGGCTGTCGGCCATGCTGCCGGTGCCCGTGCGCGGGATGTGGATCGGCACCTTCCACGGCCTGTGCAACCGCTTCCTGCGCGCGCACTGGAAGCTCGCGGGGCTGCCGCAGGGCTTCCAGATCCTCGACAGCGGCGACCAGCTCTCGGCCGTCAAGCGCGTCGTCAAGGCCATGAACCTCGACGAGGAACGCTTCGTGCCCAAGCAGGTGGCGTGGTTCATCTCGGGCAGCAAGGAAGACGGCCTGCGGCCGCGCGACATCGAGCAGCGCGACCCGCACACCGCCAAGCTGGTGGAGGTGTACCAGGCCTACGAGGACCAGTGCCAGCGCGAAGGCGTGGTCGACTTCGGCGAACTGATGCTGCGCAGCTACGAGCTGCTGCGCGACCACGAGCCGCTGCGCGAGCATTACCGACGCCGCTTCGGCCACGTGCTGGTCGACGAGTTCCAGGACACCAACCGCCTGCAGTACGCGTGGCTGAAGATGTTCGCGCCGCCCGGCGGCGGGCAGGGCGTGTTCGCGGTGGGCGACGACGACCAGAGCATCTACGCCTTCCGTGGGGCGCGCGTGGGCAACATGGCCGACTTCGAACGCGAGTTCGGCGTGAAGCACCTCATCAAGCTGGAGCAGAACTACCGGTCGGCCGGGCACATCCTGGATGCGGCCAACCAGCTCATCTCGAACAATACCCAGCGCCTGGGCAAGAACCTGCGCACCGACGCCGGAGCCGGCGAAGCCGTGCGCGTGATGGAGTGCCCGAGCGACTTCGACGAAGCCCGCTGGCTGCTGGAAGAGGCGCAGCAGCTGCACCGCGCCGGCACGCCGCGCGCCGAGATCGCCGTGCTGTACCGCAGCAACGCACAAAGCCGCGTGGTGGAAAGCGCCCTGTTCAACGCCGGCGTGCCCTACCGCGTGTACGGCGGCCTGCGCTTCTTCGAGCGCGCCGAGGTGAAGCACGCGCTGGCCTACCTGCGCCTGCTGGAGAACGCCAACGACGACACCAGCTTCCTGCGCGTGGTGAACTTCCCCACCCGCGGCATCGGCGCGCGCACGCTGGAGCAGCTTCAGGACGCCGCCCGCGCCAGCGGCCGCAGCCTGGCGCAGAGCGTGGGCGCCGTGCCCGGCAAGGGCGGCGGCAACCTGGTGGGCTTCGTGGCCCTGGTGGACGCCATGCGCGAGGCCACGCACGGCCTCACGCTGCGCGAGATCATCGAGCACGTGCTGCATGCCAGCGGCCTGCTCGACTTCTACCGCACCGAGAAGGAAGGGCAGGACCGCATCGAGAACCTCGAGGAACTGGTCACCGCCGCGGAATCGTTTGTCACCCAGGAAGGCTTCGGCAAGGACGCCGTGGCGCTGCCTGTGGACGAGCAGGGCAGCACCGCCGGTGGCCCTGCGCCCGTGCCCGATGCCGAAACCGGCGAGATCATGTCGCCCCTGGCCGCGTTCCTCACGCACGCCTCGCTGGAGGCCGGCGACAACCAGGCGCAGGCCGGGCAGGACGCGATCCAGCTCATGACCGTGCACGCGGCCAAGGGCCTGGAGTTCGACGCCGTCTTCATCACCGGCCTGGAAGAAGGCTTGTTCCCGCACGAGAACGCGCTGTCCGACGCCGACGGGCTGGAAGAGGAACGCCGGCTCATGTACGTGGCCATCACGCGCGCCCGCAAGCGCCTGTACCTGAGCCTGAGCCAGACCCGCATGCTGCACGGGCAGACGCGCTACCACGTGAAGAGCCGCTTCCTTGACGAACTGCCCGAGGTCGCGCTGAAGTGGCTCAGCCCGAAGCAGGCCGCCTTCGGCTCGGGTTACGCGCGCCCTTACCAGGAGGCGTGGCAGCGAGGCTCGGGCCTGTCGGGCATCGTGGGCGCCGGTCGCGGCGAGCGCCAGGAGGGCGCGCCGTGGCAGGCGCCTTCGGGAACCCGTTCCGTGTACGGCGGCAGTCGCGGCAGTGCGGCGCCACCGTCCGAGGTGCCCAAGACGATGCGCGAGTCTCAGACCGTGGGCGGCCTGCGCGTGGGCCAGTCGGTGTTCCACACCAAGTTCGGCGAAGGCGTGGTGATGACGCTGGAAGGCCAGGGGCCCGATGCCCGCGCGCAGGTGAACTTCGGCCGCCACGGCGCCAAGTGGCTGGCGCTGGCGATCGCGAAGCTGACGCCGATCGAGTGAGACGTTGAGTTGCGTCTCAGCGTGGGTCTTGCGGTGGTCTGACGGGCCACAAGCGGGCGAAGTCGAATGCGAGCTGGCGGTGGTGCCGGATCGACAGCAGGACCACCGTGGTGCGGACCTCCAGAACTGCGTACAGGATCAGGTAGTCGCCGTGCAGGTACTCTCGCAGCGAGGTTGCCGTACCCGCTGGAAGGGCGGCGAACTGGGCCAGCGCCTCGGCCGACTGCGGAGGGTTGTCGAGATAGCGCCGGCCGATCCGGGGAAACCGGGCCAGGTTCGGCACGACCGTGGCGCGAAGGCCCGCCAGGAGGTCGTCGAAGGCGAAGCGCGCCTCGGCTTCGGCGAGAAGGGCTTCGATGGCGTCCAGTCGCTCCAGGAAGCTGGCGGTGACCTCGACCCGGTAGAGCGTTTCAGCCACGCTTCTTGATGTTCTTGCCTGGGACCGTGCCTGAGGACTGGACTGTGCGCCGCTGCTGGATCTGGGCGATGGCCTCGTCTGCCGGGGCCGTGCGCCCCGCCTCGATGTCGGCCAGCCCGCGCCGGGCGTCTTCCAGCAGCAGCAGGTGAATGCGTTCGCGCTCGAGCCGGTGGTAGTAGTCCAGCCGCGCCGCATCGATCAGCGCCACGTAACTCTCGCCGTTCTTGGTGATGATCTTCTCGGCCCCGGCCTTGGCCTGTTCGGCCAGTTCGGAGAGGTTGGCGCGTGCCTGAGTGAAGGGCACCACATCGCTGGCGGAAAAGCCCATGACCGACTCCCGAAGTAGACAGGACAGAATTCTGTGCAGTCTACGTCAACCGATGCGCTGCCGGGTGGGTGAAGAGATCGAGGCACCTGCGCGCCCCATGAAAAAGGGGCAAGCCCCCAGGCTTGCCCCCCAACCGGCTTGGCCGGAAACGACTTCTTGAGTTGTCTGACGTGTTTCGCTGGCGCGCCGGGTTCAGGCCCCGACCACGCCGCCGTCGGTGCGGCGCACCACCACCGTGGCCGAGCGCGGGCGGGCGCCGGCGGTGGGCCACTGCGAGAAGGCGGTGGCGTTGCGGGCAATGGCGTTGTCGTTCAGCACGGCGCCGGCGGCGTCGCGCGGCGCGCGCGGGTGGCTGCCCACCTCGCCCGGGTGCTGGATGTTCACGAACATCGTGGTGCGGTCGGGCGTGAAGGTGATGCCGGTCACCTCGCAGCCCGAGGGGCCCACCAGGAAGCGACGGATTTCCTTGGTGGTGGGGTCGGCCGCCAGCATCTGGTTGTTGCCGTTGCCCGCGAAGTCGCCCGTGTTGGTATAGCTGCCGTCGGTCTGGATCCACATGCGGCCGAAGCTGTCGAAGGCCAGCCCGTCGGGGCTGTTGAACAGGTTGTCGGCCGTGATGTTGGCCGAGGGCCGGCGCGCATCCGTCACCGTGGGCTGACCGGCCATCACGAAGATGTCCCAGTTGAAGGTCAGCGCCGTGCCATCGCCGCCGGCCTCGTTCCAGCGGATGATGTGACCCCAGACGTTGTTGGCGCGCGGGTTGGCGTCGTCCACCGGCGGCCGGGCCGAGCCGGCGACAGTGGTGCCGTCGGGCCGGTTCGAGGACGTGCCGCCGCGGCGGTTGTTGTTCGTGAGGGTCACGAACACCTCGCCGGCCTTCCTCGGGTTGGCCGCGACCCACTCGGGGCGGTCCATCATGGTGGCGCCCACGCGGTCGGCCGCGGCGCGCGTGTTGATGAGCACTTCGGCCTGGCTGGGGAAACCGTTGGCCTCGGTCAGCCCGTTCTGGCCGTGCACCAGCGGAATCCACACGCCCGTGCCCATGTTGTCGCCGGTCACGGCGCCCGCGTCGAAGCGCGCCACGTACAGCGTACCCTCGGCCAGCAGGTTGCGGTTGGCGGCGCTGGTGGGGTTGGCGCGGTCGAAGGTGCCGGCCGAGACGAACTTGTAGATGTACTCGTTGCGCTCGTCGCAGCCCATGTACACCACGACCTTGCCGTTGGGGGCCACCACCAGCTCGGCGTTCTCGTGCTTGAAGCGGCCCATCGCCGTGCGCTTGACGGGCTTGCTGGCCGGCGAGAACGGGTCGATCTCGACGATCCAGCCATGGCGGTGCGGCTCGTTGGGCGTGGCGGCCACGTCGAAGCGCGGGTCGGCGAGGTGCCAGAGGTAGCCGAAGCCGCCCTGGGTGACGCCGTAGCGGTTGTCCAGCGCGGTCGGCGTGCGGGTGCCGTTCCAGCCGAAGTAGCCGTTGAAGTTCTCTTCGCAGGTCAGGTACGTGCCCCAGGGGGTGTAGCCGTTGCCGCAGTTGTTCAGCGTGCCCAGCACCTCGGTGCCCGTGGGGTCGGCGGCCGTGCGCAGCAGGGGGTGGCCGGCGGCCGGGCCCTGGATCGTCATGGGCGTGTTGCCATGGATGCGGCGGTTGTACGGCGAGGTCTTCACGTGCGTCCACTGCCCGTCGCTGCCGCGGCGGATGTGGGCCACGCTCACGCCGTGCGCGGCCAGGGCCTTGCGCACCTTCTCGAAGGTCATGGGCAGCAGCCAGTTGGCGGCGTCGCTGCCCGGGGCGTAGAAGTACTCGGGGTTGATGTACTCGTGGTTCATCACCAGCAGGCCTTCGTCGCTGCGCTCGCCCAGGGCGTTGGCGGCGGCGTTGAAGGGGAAGAACCACATGCCGTCGTGGTTGTCACCCACCTGCTGTTCCTGGTCGGCGGCCGAGTTGGTGGCGTCGGGGCGCCAGGCCGGGGCCAGGTTGTGGATGGGTTCGCCCCAAGGCAGGATGGCCACGGCGGTGTAGCCGGTGGGCACCACCACGCTGTCGGTGCCCGAGGTCGGCACGGCGCTGAAGCCGAACATGCGCTCGGCCGGCGGCGCCGGGGGGGCGGGCGGGGCCGGCGGCGTGGGTGCGGGGCCGTCGCTGCCACCGCAGCCCGTCAGGGCACCGGCGAAGAAGGGCAGGGCGGCGGCGCCGAGGCCCACCTGCAGCAGGCGGCGGCGTGCCGGCTGGGTAGCCAGCGACTGCTCGACCACCTGGTCAAGCGAAAGGTTGTTCGAGGGGTTCGAGACGCCGTCGTCGTCGCGGATGCTCTGGGCCATGGGTCCTCCAGGTTGGGAATCCCCGGAGGATGTCGGCCGCCCATGACGGCGGCGTGACGGGTCATTGACGCCTCGATGACGGCCCGGCCGGCGCGGCCCCGCGGGCAGGGGCGTGGCGCTTCAGCGCCGGGACGGCGCGCTCTGCGCGGGCTGCGGTGCGGGTGCGGCGTCGGGCGGCGGGTCGCTGCTCACCGCATCCACCACGGCACCCACGGCCTTGCCCGCCACCTTCACGGTGGTGGTCACGACGGTGGTGGTGACCGAGATGGCCGCCCCCGCCACCGCGCCGGCCACGGTGACGACGGCGCAGCCCGGCAGCACCGTCGTGGCGGCGAGCACCAGGGCGGCGCAGCGCAAGGTGGAACGCGAGATGGTGCGCGAGGGCGTCATGCGGCGGGGGGCTCGGCCGGGGGAGACGCTTGCGCTTCCGGCGCGGCCGGCGCGCTGCCGCCGAAGCTGTCGTTGAAGGTGAACAGCAGCGACACGTAGAACACCGTGGACAGGAACAGCCCCAGCGGCGTGGCCAGTACGGGGGCCAGCGCCAGCACGCCGAAGAGCTGCATCACGAACACCAGCACGAACGACAGGCCGAGCATGAGCACCGCCCAGGCCACGCCATACAGCGCGAAGGCGCCCTTGCTGCGCCACACGGCCACGGTGCTCGAGAAGAGTGCCTGCCCGACGCCCTGGCCGCCCCAGTGCACCAGGGCCGGGGCATGCCAGAACAGGATCGACAGCACCAGCCAGCCGCCGCCGAACACGAGGGCGGCCGTGCCCACCTGGGGCTCGTTGAGGATGTTGGCGATGACCTGCGCGTCCTGCCCGCTCGCCGCCGCTTCGCGCATGCGGTCCAGGGCCTGGTTCGACAGCAGGTCGGCGCCCAGCAGCAGCACGATGCCGCCGGTGGCGTAGGCCGCGCACAGCACCAGCAGCGAACGGCGGCGGGCCGGGTCGGCGCGCAGGGGCTCGATGAAATGCAGCGGCGTGACGCGCTGGCCCATCAGGGCGGCCTGCGAGGCGACCATGAAGCCCAGCGAGATCAGCGGCAGGCCGCCCATCTGCACCACCAGACCCAGCAGGGGCACCATGGCCGTCAGCACGGTGGCGAAGAGGAACAGCGCAAACAGCGTGGAGAAGGCCAGCGGCTGGCGCGAGAACAGGGAGAAGCCGTCGCGCACCCAGCGCAGGCCGCGCGCGGCCTCGACAGGCTTGAGGATGAGGGGCATGGGGCGTGCGGAATGCGGTGCAGGCGGACTCAGCCGCCCGCGTGCCAGGGGTTGTCGATGCGGTCGCGCAGCAGGTGCTCGAAGTGTGCCGGGTCCTTGGGCTGCAGCAGCGCGGCCGAGCGCGGCAGGTGCCAGTCCCACAGTCGCGACAGCCAGAACCGGAAGGCGGCAGCGCGCAGCAGGGTGGGCAGCAGCCGGTGCTCGGCGCTGGTGAGCGGCCGCACGCCGGTGTAGGCGGTCATGAAGGCTTCGGCGCGCGCGCGGTCGAGTGCGGGCGACACCTCGTCGCTGCACCAGTCGTTCAGGCACACCGCCACGTCGAACAGCCAGGCGTCGGTGCCGGCGAAGTAGAAGTCGAAGAACCCGCAGAGGCGATCCTCGCCGGCGGTGTCGTCGAACATCACGTTGTCGCGGAAGAGGTCGGCGTGGATAGGGCCTGCCGGCAGGCTTTGCCCGGCCGGCGACTGCAGCGCCGCGGTGAGGAACGCCAGTTCCTCGCGCATCAGCTCGGCCTGTGGTGCCGGCAGGTGCGGCAGCACGGTGGGCACCGTGGCCTGCCACCAGGACAGGCCACGGCCGTGGGCCAGGGTGCGCGGGTAGCTGGCGGCGGCCAGGTGCATGCGCGCCAGCATCGCCCCGACCTGCGCCACGTGGCGCACACCCGGGTTGCTGCGGTGGCTGCCGGGCAGGCGGGTGACCACGGCGGCCGGCTTGCCCGCCAACGCATGCACCAGGGCGCCTTCGTCGTCGGCCTGCGGCGCCGGCACCGGAATGCCCTGCGCGGCCAGGTGCTGCATGAGGTGCAGGTAGTACGGCAGCTCCTCGCGCGGCAGGCGCTCGAACAGCGTCAGCACCCACTGGCCCTGCGGCGTGGTGGCGTAGTAGTTGGTGTTCTCGATGCCCGAGCGGATGCCCTGGAGATCGGTCAGCGGGCCCAGGCCCAGGCGGCCGAACAGCTCGCCGGCTTCGGCGGCATCCACCGTCGTGTAAACCGCCATGAAGGGGTGCGGAAAGAAGGAAGGAAGCGGAGGCCGGCGGGCGTCAGAACGACAGCACCGACCAGACGCGCTGGCCCGGCGGCACGCCCTCGCGCGAGAGGTCGCGCCCGCCTTCGGCCGGCAGGATGCGGTAGGCCGGCGCGCCACCGCGCCGCGGCTTCACCGTGACCGAGGTCACCTGCCCGCGCACGCGCAGCTCCTCGATGCGGTTCTGGTCGTCTTCGATGACCGTGCGTTGCACGGCAGGCTCCGGCGTGCCGGTGGGCGCCGGATCGGCCACGGCGGTGGGAAGGGTTGCGGTCGCCGGGGCCGATGTCGGCGGGGTCGACGGCGTGCGGGAGGCTGTCGCGGGGGGCTGCGTCGCTTGCGCCAGCACCGCCGTAGCGGACAGACCGGCCAGCGCGGCCGCCATGAACGCACGGAAAAGAAGGGGGAGGGCGCGACGCGTCATCCCCGGGATTCTACGCAAGGCCCCCTGCGGCACCGCGCCACAATCCCCGCCATGAGCAAGCCCCTGATGCTGCTGGTCGACGGCTCCAGCTACCTGTACCGCGCCTACCACGCCATGCCCGACCTGCGCGGGCCCGACGGTTTTCCCACCGGCGCCATCCACGGCATGGTGGCCATGATGAAGCGGCTGCGCGAGCAGTTCCCGGCCGAGCACGCGGCCTGCGTGTTCGACGCCAGCGGCCCCACGTTCCGCGATGCGATGTACGACCAGTACAAGGCGCAGCGTGCCCCCATGCCCGATCCGCTGCGCCAGCAGATCGAGCCCATCCACGAGGTGGTGCGCCTGCTGGGCTGGCCGGTGCTGGAGGTGCCCGGCATCGAGGCCGACGACGCCATCGGCACGCTGGCCCGCGTGGCGGCGGCTTCAGGCCATCAGGTGCTCATCTCCACCGGCGACAAGGACCTCGCGCAGCTCGTCACGCCCGAGGTGACCCTGATCAACACGATGAGCAACGAACGACTCGACGT
>Ga0075157_10002711_pt1 | contig 10220 bp, 9 predicted proteins | sample JI81BgreenDNA_FD_70967 | JGI IMG/M metagenome (GOLD analysis project Ga0075157, IMG submission 70967) | Wastewater effluent complex algal communities from Wisconsin, to seasonally profile nutrient transformation and Carbon sequestration -... | ecosystem: Engineered > WWTP > Effluent > Algae...
GCAGAATTTAAAGCAGAACGCAATCCGCTAAGGTTTAATTCAAAAACTTTTTCTGAAGGCAATTGCATGTTTTCGTCAAGAGCAATCAGTGTGGTTTTTTTTGTAGATGCATTCCAAATTGTGCTTTTGTTTTGAGCAAAAGATAGGTTTGCAACTACTAATAAAGCAACAGAGAGTAATTTGTACTTCATAGTTAATTTGGTTTTTGGTTAATTAGTATGTCAAATGTATAATTAAAATTAAATTATTGTAACTATTATTGGTAAAAATATTAACAAAATGACAACATTTTTTGATTATGATTGTGAAGTGTGTTTTAAAACGTGCTTTTTTATAAAAAATAAATATTTGTTGTCTAGTTTTCTAAAATGTTTTTACTTTTAAATCAAATTTTCAAGTCAAATGAATTTAAGTTATTGGGAAATAAAAAATTGGTTTACCCAAGTTGATTTTACTATTGTAGGTAGTGGGATTGTTGGTTTACATTGTGCGTTGGCCTTGCGAGAAAAATATCCAAATAGTAAAATATTAGTTTTAGAAAAAGGGATTTTGCCACAAGGTGCAAGTACAAAAAATGCTGGTTTCGCCTGTTTTGGAAGTATTTCGGAAATCTTAGACGATTTGAAAAATCATTCCGAAGAAGAAGTTATTCAACTCATTCAAAAACGCTGGAACGGATTGCAGTTACTTCGTAAAAACCTTGGTGATGAAGCTATTGATTTCAAACCTTTTGGTGGATATGAATTGTTTTTAAAAGACGATGAAAGTGGTTACAACGAATGTTTGCAAAGAATTCCGTTTGTAAATGAAATCTTGAAACCTATTTTTAGAAACTACGTTTTTAACAAAGAAGTCGATCGATTTGACTTTAAAAATATACAAGAATACCTGATTTTCAATCCTTTTGAAGCTCAAATTGATACCGGAAAAATGATGAATGCTTTGTTGCAAAAAGCAATCGCAAACAATATTTTAATTCTTAATCAAGTGCTGGTAACTTCCTATTTGGATAAAGGAAATTCGGTAGAAGTTCAGATCAACGATTTTAGTTTTTCAACCCAAAAAATCTTTTTTGCTACCAATGGTTTTGCCGAAAAAATTACTAACAATCAAGTAAAACCAGCAAGAGCTCAAGTTTTAATTACTGAACCAATTCCTAATTTGGATATCAAAGGAACATTTCATTTAGATAAAGGCTACTATTATTTTAGGAATATTGACAATAGAATTTTGCTTGGCGGCGGAAGAAATTTAGACTTTGACGGTGAAACTACAACCGAATTTGGTCAAACAGAATTAATCCAAAATCATTTGGAAAACTTATTAAAAGAAGTAATTTTACCTACTACAGAATTCAAAATTGCGCATCGCTGGAGCGGAATTATGGGAATGGGTTCAAGTAAAAAACCAATTGTTGAACCGCTTTCCGAGAATGTTTTTTGTGGCGTTCGCCTCGGCGGAATGGGAGTTGCAATTGGAAGTTTGATTGGAAAAGAATTAGCAGATTTAGCACAATAAAATATGATTAGAAAAATATTTCGTTGGATTTGGAAAGCCACACTTTGGTTCTTCGCATTGTCAATTTTGTCAGTGATTATCTTTAAATGGGTTCCAGTGCCAATAACGCCATTAATGATGACTCGCGCTATTGAAAATAAAATGGACGGTAAAGACATGATTCTTACACACGATTGGGAACCGATTGAAAATATTTCGCCTAATCTTCAAAAAGCAGTTATCGCCAGCGAAGATGGTAATTTTTTAAAGCACAATGGTTTTGATTTTAAAGCCATGCAAAAAGCATTTAAAAACAACCAAAAAGGCAAACGATTAAAAGGTGGAAGCACAATCTCGCAACAAACCGCCAAAAATGTCTTTTTGTGGCAAGGTAGAAGTTATCTACGAAAAGGTTTGGAAGCTTATTTTACGGTTTTAATCGAACTTATTTGGGGAAAAGAACGAATTATGGAAGTCTATCTTAACTCAATAGAAATGGGCAACGGAGTTTATGGAGCCGAAGCAGCAACACAACACTGGTACAGAAAAAGCGCTAAAGATTTGTCTCAAAGAGAAGCCGCAGGAATTGCAGCCATTTTGCCCAATCCAAGAAAATACAAAGCAACCAATTCATCATCATATATTGAACGAAGAAAAGGGAAGATTGTTCGCGTAATGAACCAAATTGGTAAAATTGAATATTAAAAAAAACCGACTTTAGTCGGTTTTTTTTTTTTAGTAAAATAAAGGTTTATATTGTTGCCAATGTTTATAAATTAGAATGGCATTTATAACAACAATTAATAAAGCAACACTAATGCCTGGAATATCTAAAAACATGTGGAATAATAAAATGTTGATAGAAATTGGTGCTAAAAGTATTAAGGCAAAAGCCACCCATTTTTTAAGTAAAAGCATTGCTCCAATCATTACTTCTAATATTCCAACTATAGGAAAAATATAGCCCGTTGCTCCAAGTGAATTCATGAATTCTCCAGCAGAACCTGTTGGTGCTTCCATTGGGATAAAATGTAAAAATTTATTCGCTCCAAAAACAAGAAGCATTAATCCTAAAACAATTCTAGCGATTTTTGTAAACATTGAATTCATAAAAAGGCAAATTTTTGGTTAGTAATATGGTAAAAATAGAATTATTTTTTTAAATTATAAACTATTTTTAAATCTATTTGATGAAATATTCATAATTTTTGTGTTAAATAGGTAATTCGGATAGTATGTTGTAACTTTTTTTAGAAATGAATAACTTATAGTAAATTAAAAAGAACAATACAATGATAGCACACGAAATTGATTACCATATTTATGGTGAAGAAATGCAATATGTAGAGATTGAACTTGATCCACAAGAGATTGTTGTTGCCGAAGCTGGAAGTTTTATGATGATGGAAAATGGCATTCAAATGGAAACTATTTTTGGCGATGGTTCAGCGCAACAACAAGGAATTTTTGGTAAATTACTTTCTGCCGGGAAAAGAGTTTTAACTGGCGAAAGTCTTTTTATGACGGCATATATTAATCAGAATTATGGTAAAAGTAAAGTATGTTTTGCATCGCCTTATCCTGGAAAAATTGTTCCGATAGATTTGCGTCAGTTTCAAGGAAAATTTATTTGTCAAAAAGATGCTTTTCTTTGTGCTGCCAAAGGTGTTTCGGTTGGAATTGAATTTTCTAGAAAACTTGGTCGCGGACTTTTTGGAGGCGAAGGTTTTATCATGCAAAAATTGGAAGGCGATGGAATGGCGTTTGTACATTCTGGTGGAACTTTAGCCAAAAGAGAATTGGCTTCGGGCGAAATTTTGAAAGTAGATACCGGTTGTATCGTTGGATTTACCAAAGATGTAGATTATGATATTGAATTTATCGGCGGAATTAAAAATACCATTTTTGGTGGCGAAGGAATGTTTTATGCCACACTTCGCGGACCAGGAACTGTGTTTGTACAATCGTTACCATTTAGTCGTTTAGCCGACAGAATTATTGCTTCTGCACCACAAAACGGCGGAAGTTCCAGAGAAGAAGGAAGTCTTCTTGGCGGTTTAGGACGAATGCTTGACGGCGATAATAGATTTTAAAAAAAATGCGACTTAATTAAGTCGCATTTTTTATTTTCATAATTTAGTTGGCAATCACAATTGGATAAGTAACTTGCGCATCAGTTGCACCGCCAGCGTTTGTAATATCACCAGCTGCAACTCCAGTAGCTGATTTATTTGGTAAATGTCTCAACGTTACCGTTAAATTTCCTGTTCCAGCATTTCCTGTAGTGTAAGTAAAAGTCAATCCAACTGGTTTTGCATTCACATCAAAATCGGTATAACCAATTGTTCCTAAAGCCGAAGGAATTTGGTAAAACACTTGATGCTCATCGCCTTCTTCTTCAACTTCAGTAGTAATGTCTTCTGCTGGTGTTTCTAATTCGTTTAAAAAAGAAATTGTACCAGTATAAGTTGTGTTTGACATTAAATTACCAGGTGAAGGAGTAATTACTGGTGCATTTGGTCCATCGCCATCCAAATCTCTTGAAGTTAAAGTTATTGTTGTTGAACCATTTGTTAAAGTCGTTATAACCGTTGTGATTACTTCTTCTTCATTAACTGGACCATTGTCGTCATCGCTACAAGATGCTAAAAATAAAGAAGCTGTTGCTAAAAATAAGGCTTTTGTTGGATTGAAATATTTCATTGTTTTCATGTTTTTAATAATTAATTTTTAATTGAATTTGAAAGTTTCTACCCAATTCGTCGGTGTAGAAACGCTGTCTGTTTAAATAATCTCTGTATTTAGTATCCAAAAGGTTGAATACAGAAAAACCTAGTGTTGCCATTGAATTATTGGCGATTTTGAATTGAAAATCGGATGCAAAATGCAAAAGATGATACGCAGCTGGAGGCGAACTGATGTCAACTTCTACTGGTGACAATTCGCCATCCACAATAATATTAGTCATAAAATTGTTGTTTGGGAATTGGGTTTGTCTAAAAACCATTTCGCTTTGCAGTTCGAGTGTCAAATTATTCCAATCTTTTTTATTGAACAAAATTCGGTTGTTGATGTTCAATGGCGGCATATCGATAATAAAATCGTCATTGGTTTTATCCTTTCCGTTTACATACGATAAAAGCAAACGATGTTGCCAATGTTCACTGATTTGCCACTCGGAATTTAAGTCAATTCCAGTCAACAAAGCATTGATTTGTTGGTATTCCCAAACCGGAAAAGCACCGCGAATAGTAGTTTCAAAACCAACGGGTTTCAAGAACATATAATCTTCGATATAATTCAAAAACGGATTGATGTTTACCTTGAAATTCTTCCATTGTTTTTGCAAAGAAGTACTGATTTTATTTGACTTTTCTTGTTTTAAACGCAAATCGCCCAATTCAATCATACCACTCGAATGATGCAATCCATCACTAAAAAATTCAGAAGGATTTGGATTTCTAACCGCACGACTAACGTTAAAATACCATTCATATTTGTTTCCGAAAGAATATTGCGTACCAACACTTGCCGAAAAATTATGGAAAGTGAACGTTGGTTTGGTTAACCATTGTGTGCCAAAATCACCTTCGATGAAATTGTTAAATTCTGGACTGTAATTTCGTTCGTCCCAACGTGATTTCAGATAATATTTGGTTGCTTCAATCGTTGAAAAATCATATCGAATTCCGGCTTCAACCGAAAAATCTTCTGAAATATGATTGTCAACAATAGCATAAATTCCGGCATCAAACTTATTGTAACTTGGAATTAACGGACGAACACCAGTATTGGGATTGGCTGAATTATTTTGGAACAAACCCATAATTCCTGATTTAAAATCCCAACTGTCAATACTCAATTTATAATCGGCATTAAAAGTATGCGTCATCAAGTTTAAGTCCAAAGCTGCTCTAGAATCGGAAACACCAGTTCGCAAATCAAACTCTTTTCGATTATTGAATTGAAAAGCATATTGCAAACCAATAGATTCGCCATCTTTGATATAATAATTGTAATTCAGCTTCGCCAAATGATGTTGCACTTGTTGCTTCGGATTTTTAATCGAATAGGTAAAATCTTCAATAACCGATGGCGTTTGATTGTTTATCGAATTATACAAATCATTCACATTTCCGATATGTGAAGCACTCAAAATCCCGATAGTTGCATTGTACAAGCTGTAATAAGCAGAAAAATCAAATTTTTTGCCAATATATTTCACATCACCCGAAAAATTTGCTTCGCGATTTCCAGTATTGGACAACATATAATCGGGCGATTCTCTGTCGCCATAATATTTGAAACTTCCTTGCGCATTCCAACTCCAATCACAAAAATTTCCTTTGTGCAAACTAGACGAAATAGTTCCACCACGACCATTGGATTCCATCGTCATGATGGTTTTTCCAAAAAGCGTGTCTTTTTTGGTACTAAAAGGTTCAATAATTACAATTCCGCCAATAGCATCACCGCCATATTGCAAACCTGATGCGCCTTTTAAAACGGTAATTTTTCCGGCAGCATTCACGTCAAAATTCGGCGCGTGTTCCGTTCCCCATTGTTGGTCTTCGAGTTTTACATTATTGTTATAAATGCCAACACGACTGCTGTGCAAACCATTGATTACGGGTTTTACAATTGTGCTTCCGCTTTTTAAAATGGAAACTCCTGAAACTTCTTTGAGTACATTTCCCAGCGATTGACTACTGAATTTTTCAATGGTTTTCTCTTTGATTTTTTGTTCCGAAACCGAGTGATTGAAATAATTGTTTTTATGTTTTACTACAATTTCTTCCAATTGTTCACTTTTTTGTTTCATCTGAAAATTAATCTCAAGATTGCCACTGATATCAATAATCGTATCAATAGGTTTGTAGCCAACATAAGTGATTAACACTTTTGCCGAACCATTTGGAACATTTCTAATGATGAATGAACCGTCTTTTTTACTATTGGTTGATTTTGATGAAATATGAATATGGCTTTTTTCCAATGCCATATTGTTTTCATCAACTATTTTTCCGCTTATTGTATTTTGGCTAAAAATTGTACCAAAACACAACAAGCAAAAAAACATACTGAATTTTTGCATTTTGTTGTTTTCTAATTCGTTAACACTAGATTAGGTCAAGAAATTTAAACCATTGGCGGTCCGCGAAGCGAAAAGAAACTTCCGTTGAAAAAAGGTATGTTTTCGGAAGTTGAAAAATATAAGGTTTTGTTATAAAAAACAGGATTTTCAAATGAAACGATAACCGAATTAATTTCGGTAGTTGGGCTGAAGGCAAAATCACAAACGGTACATTTTTCCCAATGATGACTGTGATTTAAAGTAGCATCATCAGAATATTTGTGAACGCAAATTTCACCCGAAAATTGCTGAATTACATGTTCAAACGTATGAATAGATTGAAAAAGCACTGAAAACAGTACCATCAATCCTAAGAAAGCGTTTGTTATTTGTAATTTTTGCTTCATTATTGCAAATGTAGTTTAAACCAAAAGAAAATCCGTTTGATTTTAACAAATTTTAGGATTTGCAAAACCAAACGGATTCTGTATTTTGTCTTTTCCGCGAAAGCGAAAATTGACTATACTAAATTGTTAGCAACAAGATATTCCGCAATTTGAACCGTATTGGTTGCTGCGCCTTTTCTTAAATTATCGGCAACAATCCACATGTTTAGTGAGTTTGGCTGACTTTCGTCTCGGCGAATTCTACCCACGAAAACCTCGTCTTTTCCTTGTGCATACAACGGCATTGGATACGTATAAGTGTCATTGTTATCTTGAACTACAACACCATCCGTATTGTGAAGAATTTCTCTGATTTCGTTTACATTGAAATCGTTAGAAAATTCAACATTTACCGCTTCGCTATGTCCGCCAACTACAGGAATTCTAATCGCTGTTGCCGTTACAGCAATTGATTTATCGCCGATGATTTTTTGAGTTTCACGAACCAATTTCATTTCTTCTTTGGTGTAGCCATTGTCTTCAAAACTATCACATTGTGGAATAGCATTTCGGTGAATTTGGTATTTATAAGCCATTTCTCCTTGAATTCCGGCATATTCATTTTCCAATTGTTGAACCGCTTTTACACCAGTTCCAGTAATGGATTGATAGGTTGAAACGATAACACGTTTGATATTATATTTTTTGTGCAGCGGAGCTAAAACCATCACCATTTGAATGGTCGAACAGTTTGGATTAGCAATAATTTTATCGTTTTTTGTCAATTCAGATGCGTTGATTTCGGGAACGATTAATTTCTTAGTTGGATCCATTCTCCAAGCTGATGAATTATCGATAACGGTTGTTCCTGCTGCTGCAAATTTTGGTGCCCATTCTAAAGAGGTTTCGCCACCAGCCGAAAATAAAGCAATATCCGCTTTCATGTCAACTGCTGTTTGTAAACCTACAACTTTGTACTTTTTGCCCTTAAATTCAATTTCCTTACCAACAGATTTCTCTGAAGCCACAGGAATTAATTCGGTTACAGGAAAATTTCTTTCCGCCAATACTTGAAGCATTACCTCGCCAACCATTCCGGTTGCGCCAACAACAGCAATTTTCATACGTTTTAATTTATTAATAATTGATAAAATTTGAAACACAAAAGTAGCGAGAAAATTGGTTCTACTTTCTTTTTTAAGTATAAAAATTTATTGAATTTCAGAAGGCAAAGTTAAATTTGAGTAAAAAGAAAAACCGCTTCAATTACAAAGCGGTTTAGTTAGAATATATAATGTAGCGGAATTATTTTTTCAATAAATCTCTAATTTGTGTAAGCAATTCTTCTTGAGTTGGCCCAGCTGGTGCAGCAGGTGCAGCTTCTTCTTTTTTCTTTGCTTTTTCAGCAGCTCTTAAAACAACAAAGATGAAAAATGAAATAATTACAAAGTTAATAATCGCCTGGACTAAATTACCATAAGTAATTACCGCAGCTCCAGCTTCTTTTGCTTTAGCTAAATTTTCATAAGAGTTTCCGTCAAGTGTGATAAATTTTGTTGTAAAATCAATTCCTCCTGTTAACAAACCAACAATTGGCATGATTACATCATCTACGGCTGAACCGACAATTTTTCCAAAAGCACCACCGATTACAACGGCTGTGGCTAAACTAAGTACGTCGCCTTTCATTAAAGACGCTTTAAAATCGCTAAAAAATCCCATAATTATTTTTGTTTTCTGATTATCAATAAACGAATTTAATAAAATTTTAACAAATACTGACTATTCTCTGTAAAAAATTCGTTTTACGCGTTGCGAAATACTGGTTAAAATCTCATATGGAATGGTTTGCAATAGCTTAGCAATTTCAACAACCGTTGGTTTTTCGCCAAAAATAATCACCGTATTTCCTTCTTTGCATTCAATTTCAGTAACATCAACCATCAACATATCCATACAAACGCTACCAATTATTGTTGCTTTTTTCTGATTAATCATGACATAACCAATTCCGTTGCCCAAATGTCTCGAAATTCCGTCGGCATAACCAATTGGAATGGTGGCAACTTTGGTTTGTTTTTCTGCCATAAATCGTCTGCCATAACCAACACTTTCGCCTTTTTCGATAATTCTAATTTGGGAAATGACCGATTTTAAAGTACCAACATTTTCCAGGTATTTTTGCTCTTCTTCATCGTTGGAAACGCCATACAAACCGATGCCTAATCGAACCATATCATATTGTGCTTCGGGAAAATTAGAAATTCCAGATGTGTTTAAAATATGTCGGATTGGTTTTATGCTTAATGCTGAAATCAACTGTGACGAAAGATTTTCAAAAAGTTCTATTTGAGCAATAGCAAATGCTTTATGTTCTAAATCATCGCTCGTTGCCATGTGTGACAAAATACTTTTCACTTTCACGGTTTCGTTTCCTTGCAACGTTTTTATCAATTCAGGCAAATTATTTTCCTGAAAACCAAGACGATGCATACCTGTATCCAATTTTATATGAATAGGAAAATGGTTCAATTTCTTTTGTTCGGCAATTTTCAAGAATGCTTTTAATCCTTTTATGGAATATATTTCGGGTTCTAATTGATGTTGAATTATCGATGAAAAACTTGTCGTTTCTGGATTTAACACCATAATCGGAACTGAAATTCCTGCGTTTTTCAACGAAATTCCTTCATCGGCAAAAGCTACGCCAAGATAATCTACTTTGTGATGTTCGAGTAATTTGGCAATTTCAAAACCACCATTACCATAACCAAAAGCTTTCACCATAACCATCAATTTTGTTTTTGGCGCTAATTTTGATTTGAAGAAATTCAAGTTATGACTAATCGCGTTCAGGTTGATTTCCAAAACGGTTTCATGCGTTTTTTCTTCAAGCAACGACACAATTTCTTCGAAATGAAAATCCCTCGCACCTTTGATTAAAATGGTTTCGTTTTCAAAATTTAGACTGTCGAAATTCGCAATAAATTCGTTTACATTTTTGAAACAAATTCCGTTGATGAACTTATTTTTAAACTGCGAAATGGTTTCGCCAATGCCAATCACACGCGTAATTTTATTGGAAATAATTAGCTGAGAAACCTGCGAATATAATTCTTCATTATTCAATCCGCTTTGAAAAATATCCGAAAGAATTATAGTTTTCTTTTTGTGTTGTTTTTGATGTTCTAGAAAATCTAAAGCAATTTTTAACGATTGAAAATCTGAACTATAACTATCATCGATAATCGTGCAATTGAAAA
>Ga0075157_10002713_pt1 | contig 10217 bp, 10 predicted proteins | sample JI81BgreenDNA_FD_70967 | JGI IMG/M metagenome (GOLD analysis project Ga0075157, IMG submission 70967) | Wastewater effluent complex algal communities from Wisconsin, to seasonally profile nutrient transformation and Carbon sequestration -... | ecosystem: Engineered > WWTP > Effluent > Algae...
TTCGGACCCGGACGGCTTTTCCACCGCCACGGTCGAGGCGCTGCTGGACTGCGGGCTGCCCCTGGATGTGGTGGTGGGGCCGCTCTTCGACGATGCCACCCGGGCGCATCTGGCGGCGCTGGCCGCCGCGCACCCGCGCGTTCTGCTGCACGAGGCGCCGGCCACGCTGGCGCCCCTGATCGCCGGCGCCGGGTTGGTGGTGGGCCGCGCCGGGCTGATCCGCTACGAGGCCGCGTGTCTGGGCACCTATGGCCTCTATCTGGCGGCCGGGGCCGAGTATGCCGACTACTTCCGCCGCTTCACCGCCGCCGGCTTTGCCGAGATCTTCCAGGAGGGGCAGAACGGCGGACGCGCGGCCTATCTTGCGCGGCTTCGCGCGCTGGCCGATCCCGCGGTGCGCGCCCCCCTGATGCGGCGAAATCCCGCCGCGATGGCCGCGGTGGATGGAAACGGCGCCGCCAATGTGCTTGATGCAGTGCTGAAACTGCTAGACCCCTGAGGCCCCCATGCGCCTGACCATCGAAGGCAAGACCATCGGCGAGGATGCCAAATGCTTCCTGATCGCCGAGGTCAGTGCCAACCATGACCGCGACCTGGACCACGCCCTGCATCTGGTCGATATCGCCGCCGATGCTGGCTGGGACAGTCTGAAACTGCAGACCTATGACGCGGATACGCTGACGATCCGGTCGAACCACCCGTCGATGGCGGTCGATCCGGTCTGGGGCAAGCGCAACCTCTATGAGCTTTACGACAGCGCCGGGATGCCGATGCACTTCCACCAGCCGCTGTTCGCCCGCGCCCGGGAACGCGGCTTGCTGCCCTTCACCTCGATCTATGACCCGCGGGATCTGGACTTCATCGAGGGGCTGGGTTGCCCGATCTACAAGATCGCCTCGTTCGAGATGACCTTCGACGACCTTCTCGTAGCCGTGGCGGGCACGAGGAAGCCGATCATCCTGTCCACCGGCATGGCCGATCTGGCCGAGATCACCCATGCCGTTGAAATCCTTGACCGGCACAATTCGGGCGAGGTGATCCTGCTGCATTGCTGTTCATCCTATCCCGCGCCCTTCGACAGCATCAACCTGAACGCCATGCAGACGATGCGGTCGCGCTTTGGCAAGATGGTGGGGTTCTCGGATCACACGATCGGCGCGCTGGGGCCCTTGACGGCGGCGGCGATGGGGGCAGTGGCGGTGGAAAAGCACTTCACCTCGGACACCACGCGCAAGGGGCCGGATCATCGCTTTTCCGCCACGCCCGAGGTGATGAAGGAGATCGCCGAAGGCGTGAAGGGCATCCAGGCGCTGAAAGGCAGCGCCGAAAAGCGCACGACCGAGGCCGAGCAGGTTTCGAAATCCCTGGGCCGCCGGTCCGCCTTTGCGCTGCGCGACCTGCCGGCGGGGCATGTGATCACCGGGGCCGATTTCCGCTTCGTGCGCCCCGCCGCGGGCATCCCGCCCAATGATCCGGGCGCTGTGCGTGGGCGCAGGCTGGCGCGGGCGGTGCCGGCGGGCCATCCGATCACCTACGCCGATATCGCCCCGTGAAAACCCTGGCGATCATGCAGCCCACCTTCCTGCCGTGGCTGGGCTATTTCGCGCTGATCGAACAGGCGAATCTGTTCGTGTTTCTGGATGACGTGCAGTTTTCAAAGCAAAGCTGGCAGAGCCGCAACCGCCTGAAGGGCCCCGGGGGCGAGGTGCTGGTCTCAGTGCCGGTGGCGCGCAAGCCGTCGAAACCGCTGATCTGCGAGGTGCGGCTGGCCGACAACGGCTTTGCCGACAGGCTGACCGGCACCCTGCGCGCCACCCTGGGCCGCGCGCCGCATTATCCGCTGGTGGCGGGGATCGTCGAACAGGGGCTGGCCCTGCGCGAGCAGGGTCTTTCCGCCGTCAACCGTGCCATCATCGCGGGGATCGCGCAGGCGGCGGGGATGCAAACGCCGCTTCTGCTGGCTTCCGAGGCGGGCGTGCCCGGCGGCGAAAAGGCCGAGCGTCTGCTGGCCTTCTGCCGCGCACTGGGTGCCGGGGAATACCTGTCGCCCGTCGGCTCCTATGCCTATCTGGCGCAGAACAACCCCTTTGCCGGGTCCGAGGTGCGCCTGTCGTTCCAGCACTTCGCGCATCCCGTGTACCCCCAGCTTTTCGGCCCCTTCCAGTCGCATCTGAGCGCGCTGGATGCCCTGGCGCATGTCGGCCCCGAAGGCTTTCGCCCGCTGGTCCGATCGGGCATCCGCGCGCCCCATTCGATCGAAGACCTTGCCCGGATGCAGCCATGAAACCCTACGACATCCTTATCGCCGGCGCGGGATTTGCCGGGATCTATGCGGCGTGGCGGCTGGCGCGGTCGGGCGCGAAGGTGGCGTTGATCGAGGCCTCGGGCCAGATCGGCGGCAACCTGCAATCGAAGCGCTGGAAGGATTGGTGGGTCGACAACGGCACCCACAATTTCGACATCCGCACCCCCCTGGGCGAGGCCTTCTTTACCGATATCCTGCAGGACAACATCCTGATCTGGGACAACCAGCAATGGGCCAGCACCACCGGCCGCAGCTGGACCCCAGGCTTCGAGATGCCCGATTTCGGCACCGACAATCCCGCGCTCGCCCGGGCCGCGCTGGCCGATCTGGCGGCCCTGCAGCACCAGCCCGAGGTGCCGGCGCCGCCGCTGTATCTGGACTGGTATCGCAATACCTATGGCCCGACGCTGACCCGGGCCATCACGCCGATGCTGGCCAAGTATACCGGCAGCGACCCGGCGCTGTTGTCCACCGAGGCGCGGGGCGCGCTGGCCGCCTTTTCGCGCCCCAAACTGGGCAGCGATGCCCAGATGATCGCGCTCAAGGAATCCTCGCCCTTCTGGGATGCGCGGCTGGGCGTGTCGCTGATGTCGGGCGATGCGCGCTTTGCCGGGAAAAGCGTGAACAACCGGTTCTGCTATCCTGCGCACAAGGCCCTGACCGGCTTTTGCGAGGCGGCGCACCAGCGGCTTGCGGCGATGGGCGTGGAGATCCTCACTTCCTGCGCCATCACCGGCATCGAAGAATCGCCCGGCGCCGTGAGCGTGGTCGCCGGCGATCACCGCCTGAACGCGCGGCGGCTGTTCTGGTCGCTGCCTGAGGCGGCGCTGGCCCGGCTTCTGGGCATCGAGGTGGACCTGACCCGTCACTCTGTCCCCGTGGGGACATGCTTCTATGCCTTCGAAGTGCCCGAAAGCACCGTCCTGGGCCCCGATTACCTGCACGATTACAGCGCCTCCCGGTTGCCGTTCCGTTACAACCGGATCGGGGCCTACAGCCGGCAGACGCGCGCCGATGGCACCACCCTTGTCACTGCCGAGGCCCCCTGCCACCCCGCCCTTATCGCCGACCTGTGCAGCGCTGCGAACCTCGCCCGCGCCTGGGAGGGGTTGCTGGACGTGGGTTACCTCAGACCGGGCACAGAGGCGGCGGATGCCGTGGCCTGGGGGCATCCCGTGGCCTTTACCCTGCCGCAGGCGGGTTGGCGCGCGGCCCACGAAACCGCCGATGCCCGCCTGCAGGAGGCCTGCCCCCGGGTTGTCCGCATGGACATCGGCAGCCGCGGGCGTTTGACCTTCATGGCGCAATACGACACGGTTCTGGCGCCCCAACTGATGCGAGAGCTTCCATGAACGACGACCTGATCGAGCATTACCGCGCGCTTCTGGCCCAGCACGGACCCTCGGCGCATGCCGTGCAGTATTCCGACGCGACCACGCAACAGGCGCGCTTTGCCGTGCTGGCCGGGATCGCGCCGGATCTGGGGCGGGTGCTGGATGTGGGCTGCGGCCTGTGCCATCTGCACGGGTTCCTGAACGGGCGTGTTCCGTTCAGCGCCTATCACGGTGTGGATATCGTGCCGGAGTTCATCACCCTGGCCAATGCCGCCATGGCAGGCGATCCGCGCGCCCATGCCAGCCTGATCGCCCCGGACGCCGATCTGCCGCCCTGCGATCACGCGCTGCTTTCGGGCGTGTTCAACAACCGGATGCCCGACAACTGGGGGTTCATGACCGCCACCTTGCGCCGGATGTGGGCGGCGGCAGACAAGGGGATCGCCTTCAACGCGATGACCAGCCATGTCGATTACCGCGACGAGGGGTTGTATTACGTCGATCCGATGCAGGTGATCGCCTTCTGCAAGACGGAACTGGGCGGCCATCCGGTGCTGCGGCACGATTACAGCGTGCGCCCGGGTGGGTTCCCCTTCGAATTCGCCGTCTATCTTTACAAGCAGCCCGTCTATCCGCTGGGCTGACCGTTCAGCACGCGGAACATGGCTTCGGCGCGGGTCCAGTCCTCGGGCGTGTCGATGTCCTGCACGCGGTGGCGCGGCAGGATCAGCGGGCGGGCGCCGGCGCCGAAGGCGGGCCGCCCCTCGCGCCAGGCCAGCGACGTGCCCCAGTAGAATTGCCCGGCGTCGTGATACGCCTCCTCCAGATCCTGCGAGCGGGTGGCATAGGCAGAGGGATCGAACGTCTCCAGCCCCTCGCCCTTCAGCCGCACGGCGCGCTGGATGGGGAAGGGGAAGGTGGTGACGGGCAGCACATAATCGGCGCCGGCGATCATTTCGGCGCCCTTGCGGATATCCTCAGGGCGCACGAAGGGCGCGGTGGCGTAAAGGCAGCAGATCACCGGCGGCTCGGCCCCTTCGGCGCGCAGGTGGTCCAGCATGTGAACGACCACGGCGGCGGTGGTGGCGTGGTCATCGGCCAGCGCGGCGGGGCGGACAAAGGGCACCTCGGCCCCGGCCTGACGCGCGACCTCGGCAATCTCGGGGTCGTCGGTGGAAATCAGGATGCGGTCGAAAACCCCGCTTTCCTGGGCCGCCGCAATGGACCAGTGGATCATCGGCCTGCCGTAGAAGGGCTTGATGTTCTTGCGCGGAATCCGCTTGGACCCGCCCCGCGCCGGAATCATGCAGATCATGCCAGTGACCTGCGCAGCGCGTCGATGACCTGATCCTGCATCGCATCGGTCAGCCCGGCATAGAGAGGGATCGAGATGGCGCCGGCGTAATAGGCCTCGGACGCCGGAAACTGCCCGGGCCGGAACCCGAGGCGCCGGTAATGCGGCTGGGTGTGGACGGGGATGTAATGCACGTTCACGCCCAGCCCCTGCGTGCGCAGCGAATCGAACACCGCGCGGCGGCGGTCGGCGGCAACGCGGATCACATAGAGGTGGAAGGACGAGCGCGCCCCCTCCATCCGCCCGGGCAGCGCCAGCGGCATCCTGGCCAGTTCTGCGTCATACCGATCCGCCAGCGCGTTGCGCCGGTCCACGTAGTCGGCCAGCCGCTGCATCTGCGCCAGCCCCAGCGCGGCCTGAAGCTCGGTCATGCGGTAGTTCAGGCCCAGGTCGATCTGCTGGTAATACCAGGGCCCGTCGCTGGCCCATTCCATCTGCGCCGGGTCGCGGGTGATGCCATGGCTGCGCAACCGCTCCATCCGGCGGGCGAGGTCGGCATCCTGCGTCGTGGCCGCGCCGCCTTCGGCGGTGGTGACGATCTTGACCGGGTGAAAGCTGAACACCGTGATGTCGCTGAACCGGCAATCCCCCACCGGGCGGCCCAGATAACTGGCGCCGATGGCGTGCGAGGCATCCTCGATCACCTTCACCCCGTAGTCGCGGGCCAGAGCGCCGATGGCCGCCATGTCGCAGGATTGCCCGCCCATGTGGACCGGGATCAGCACCTTGGGCAGGCGGCCTTCGGCCTTGGCGCGGGCCAATTTGGTCGCCAGCGCCCGGGGGCACAGGTTGAAGGTCTCAGGATCGATATCGACGAAATCCACCTCGGCGCCGCACAGCAGGCCCACATTGGCCGAGGCGACAAAGGTGATGGGCGAGGTCCAGAGCCGATCCCCCGGCCCCAGCCCCAGCGCGAGGCAGGCGATATGCAGCGCCGAGGTGGCCGAATTCACCGCAACCGCATGCGCGGCGCCGGCGGCCCTGGCAACCGCCGCCTCGAACAGCGGAACCTGCGGCCCCTGCGTCAGGAAATCGCTGCGCAGCACGGCGGTGACCGCGTCGATATCCTCCTGACGGATGTCCTGACGGCCGTAGGGAATCACCGCTCGACATCCTTGGCCATGGCCAGAAACTGGTCGGCGCCCAGCCATTCGGTATTGTTGCCCGAGTTGTATTCGAACCCCTGCTCCACCGGCACCCCCCGCTCGCCCAGACGGTTCAGCGAGAAATCCGACTGGTGCGCGAACTGGATCGTCGGCTTGATGACGTAATGATCGTGGAATTCCAGTGTCAGGTGGCTGTCGTCCGAGGGGCACATGATTTCATGCAGCTTTTCGCCCGGGCGGATGCCGACGATCTTGTGCGGCAGGTTCGGGGCCAGGGCGCGGGCCAGATCCACCATCCGCATCGACGGGATCTTGGGCACGAAGATCTCGCCGCCGTGCATCCGGGTGAAGTTCCTCAGCACGAATTGCACGCCTTGATCCAGCGTGATCATGAAGCGCGTCATGCCCTCATGCGTGATCGGCAGTTCCGTGGCGCCCTGTTCGATCAGCTTCAGGAAGAACGGCACCACCGACCCGCGCGAGCCGACGACATTGCCATAGCGCACCACCGAAAACCGCGTGGGCCGGCTGCCGACCATGTTGTTGGCCGCGACGAACAGCTTGTCCGAAGCCAGTTTCGTCGCGCCATACAGGTTGACCGGATTCGCCGCCTTGTCGGTGGAGAGCGCGATCACCTTTTCCACCCCGCGCGCAATCGCCGCCTGAATGACGTTCTGGGCGCCGTGGATGTTGGTCTTGATGCATTCGAAGGGGTTGTATTCCGCCGCCGGAACCTGCTTCAGCGCGGCGGCGTGGATGACGTAATCGACGCCGTCCATCGCCTCCTTCAGGCGGTCGGCGTCGCGCACGTCGCCGATGAAATAGCGCATGCAGCGGTCGTTGTAGACCTGCTGCATCTCGAACTGTTTCAGCTCATCGCGCGAGAAGATGATCACCTTGCGCGGCTTGAACCCGGCCAGGATGTGTTCGACGTATTTCTTGCCGAAGGACCCGGTGCCGCCGGTGATCAGGATGGTCTTGTTGTCAAACATGCGTGGGTTCGTCCGTCATCGCGCCTGAGCGCCAGAAATACGCGCGCCGACGGGAAGATGCCATGGAAAAAGGGTCGCGCCCCTCAGCGCCCCGTGGCCACCTGGAACACCGCGCCTTCCAGCGCCGGGGTGACGGTGATCTGGCAGGTCAGGCGGCTGGCCGGCGTGGGGTTGTGGGCGTTGAATTCGATCGTGTCGGCCTCGGCCATGTCGGGGGCGGGCAGGGGGCCGTTCGGGGCCTCGATCAGGTAGCAATGGCAGGTCGCGCACATGGCCGAGCCGCCACATTCCGCGATGATGCCATCGATCCCGGCATCCTTGGCGGCATACATCAGCGGATCGCCGGGTTTCGCGCTGATGCTGCGGCGGCGCCCTGAGGCTTCGATGAACGTGACCTGAACCATGATGAACCCCTCAGATGAACTGCTTGCCGCCGTCGATGACCAGCGTCTGCCCGGTGACAAACCCCGCGAGCGGCGAGGCCAGATACAGCGCGCCGCCGGTGATGTCGTCCACCTCGGCGTTGCGCTTCAGCGCGGCGCGGTCCACGCCGTAACTGCGCGCATCGTCGATCAGGGACAGGCTGGCCTCGGTCAGGGTGAAGCCCGGCGCGATCACGTTGACCCGGATGCCGTCGCGCCCCAGTTCGCGCGCCATGGTGCGGCTCATGGCGATCACGGCGCCTTTCGACGCCACATAATGCATCCAGAGCGGCGAGCCGGAGAACACCGTCGCCGAGGCGATGTTGATGATCGAACCGCCGCCCGCCGCCTTCATCGCGAACGAACAGGCGCGCGACATCTGCCAGACGCCCTTGACGTTCACCGCCATCACGCGGTCCCAGACATCCTCGTCGATCTCCTGAAACGGCCGGCGTTCCAGCGCGCCGTAAAGCGCCGCGTTGTTGACCAGCACGTCCACGCCGCCCAGCGTGTCCACCGCCTGCGCCACCAGAGCGCGGCAGCTTTCGGTCCCGGTCACATCGACAACCCCCGCGACGCCGCCTGCCAAAGCGGCGGTTTCGCGCGCCCCTTCGGCGTTGATGTCGGCGGCCAGCACCCGTGCGCCTGCGCGCGCAAAGGCCAGCGCGAAGGCCCGGCCCAGCCCACCCCCCGCGCCGGTGACGATCACCCGTTTGCCGCTCAGGTCGATGGTCGTCATGGCATCACCCTTTCGGTGCGCGGGAAGGTTTCGAATTCGGGCCCATGGCCCAGCAGCGCCGCGATCTGCGCCTCGGCGGCGGCGGCGGCGGTGTTGGCCTCGGCCAGCGCACGGCCAGCGGGCGTCAGCATCAAGGGGTTCGAGCGTTCGCGCAGCATCCCCAGAACCTCGGTCACCGGGACGCCATACCAGCCCGCAACCGTGCGCATCCCGTGCGGCGTGGTGCGCCAGCCCTTGTCGGCGTCCTTCATCACGGCGTCATTGAGGTTTTTCGCCTCCCTCACCGTGTCGTGGCCGTCGATGATGTCCAGAACGGCGTCGATATCCACACCTTCGGGGCGCAGCCGTTCCAGAATTCCCCGGGCGATTTCCACGCCATACAGCTCATGGTCGCGCACCAGATCGGGGCGGCTGGGGCGGCGGCCGATGGCCAGCAGAAGCAACTCCTCGGGCACCCGCTTCCAGCCCACGTCATGCAGCACCACGGCGGGCAGGATGACCGAGTCATCCGCGCCCGGCGTCTGCGCGATCAGCGCGCGGGCCAGACCATAGGCGACAATCGTGTGCTCATCGTTGTTGCGCACATCCAGATAGGGTTTCGCGGCCTCCCACAGCGGCAGGTCGCGGGGCAGGAAAACGCCGGTCACAACGGCACCTCATGCGTCAGATACAGGGTCTTGTATTCCAGATAGGCCTCCACGCCATAGCGCCCCTTTTCGCGCCCCAGCCCGCTTTCCTTCATCCCGCCGAAGGGCACATGGTGGCTGGAGCGCTGGATGTCGTTCAGCCAGACCGAGCCTGCTTCGAGCCCCTCGCACAGCGCCAGACCCAGCGCAAGGTCGCGGGCAAAGACGAAACCGGCCAGGCCGAAGCGGCTGTCGTTGGCCATCGCCAGCCCCTGCGCGGGGGTGTCGAAGGGGGCGATGCCGATGACGGGGCCAAAGGTTTCCTCGCGCATCACCAGCATGTCGGGGGTCGCATCGGCGATCAGCGTGGGGGGCAGCCAGTGGCCACCGTCGAACCCGGGGCCGGTGGCGCGGGCGCCGCCGGTCAGGATGCGGGCACCCTTGGCGCGGGCGTCGGCGATCTGGGACTCGCTGTTGGCAAAGATGCGGGCGTTGACAAGCGGCCCAAGGTCGCCGGTGCCGCCGGCGGGGGCGAGGGTGAGTTTCTGCGCGCGCGCCGCCATTAATTCGAGGAATCGCGAATAAGCCGTGCGGTCCACATAGACGCGGTTGACGCGGTAGCAGAATTGCCCGGAGTTGGCGAAGCCGTGGCGGGTGATGGCATCCGCCGCGCGCTCCAGATCGGCATCGGCGCAGACGAGGGCGGCGCTGTGCCCGCCGAGTTCCAGCGTCAGCCGCTTCATCGTGCCCGCCGCCGCCGCGGCAATCGCTTTCCCCGCGGGGACAGACCCGGTGAAGGCGATCTTGCGCGGCACCGGATGGGCCACCAACGCCTCACCCAGATCGCGCCCGCCGGTGACGACGTTGAAACAGCCCCTCGGCAGGCCCTGCGCATGGAACAGATCGGCCAGCATCAGGGTGGACAGCGGGGTGTCCTCCGAGGGTTTGGCCACCACCGTGCAGCCGGCAATCAGCGCGGCGCCCAGTTTGAACATCAGGAGGGTAATCGGATAATTGAACGGCGCAATCGCCACCACCACGCCCACCGGATCGCGGGTGACAATCGTGCGCTCGCCAGGGGCCGACCCGAGCGCCATGGTGGCCGTCAGGCGCAGCCCTTCCTCGGCGTAGATATCGAGCAGATCCGCCGACCGCGCGATTTCCTGCACGCAGCCGGGCAGGGGGCGGCCCAATTCGCGGTGCAGCACGGCGCCGATCTGCGCGGCCTGATCGCGCATCGCCTGCGCGCAGGCTTTTTGCAGGCGGACCCTCTCGGCCATCGGCACCTTGCGCCACAGCGCAAAGGCCTGGGCCGCGCTGGCAATCGCGGAATCGGCAT
>Ga0075157_10002716_pt1 | contig 10212 bp, 8 predicted proteins | sample JI81BgreenDNA_FD_70967 | JGI IMG/M metagenome (GOLD analysis project Ga0075157, IMG submission 70967) | Wastewater effluent complex algal communities from Wisconsin, to seasonally profile nutrient transformation and Carbon sequestration -... | ecosystem: Engineered > WWTP > Effluent > Algae...
CACCGTATTGGGCATTGACCCAAGGGCTGTATTCGTTGATGCGCTGTCCTCCCCCATTGTTGATGCCCACCACAATGGCGCCGTGGTTGCCCTGGGCGTGCAAAGAGCTCAGGGTTTCGTCGATTTGCCATTCTCCGGCAAAGGCGGTGAGGTTATCGAACAGGTTTTGGCCGTCGTGCATGTAAATCACCGGGTAGCGATTGGCCGTGGCGGTTGTATAATCGGGAGGCAGGTACAGCCAAATGCGGCGATAACGGTTCAGTTGGGGCATGAAAAAACTGTCGGTAAGCAACTGCACCTGCGCATTGGCTGTGCTGTTGCCACCCCCACCACCTCCTCCACCATGCAGGTCTTCCCAGCTCAGTACCGTGAGGTTCACCGTATCGCCATTACCGTAGGTGAAGGTGCGGTTGGGCAGTTGGGTGCCGCTGGCATTGCCTTCAACGGTTGACCAGCTTCCGCGGGTAAACTTAAACTGGATGGTGCCGGTACCGGCAGGCAAGGTGATCAGCCAGGAGCTGTCGGGTTGGCGCACCAAAGCATGCGCCGCGCTGCCCGGATTCCAGCCGTTGAACGAGCCTGCGATGTACAGCGTGGCATTCGATGGCGTATAGGCCGGCACCTGGATGATGCGGAAAGTCACCTGCGCCTGAGACAGCAAGGCAACAAAAAAGAGCGAAATCGACAGAAAAAATGGTTTCATGCGTAAAATATCGTGCGGTTAAGGCGGGCCGACAGAAAGCTGTGTGAAGCGTGTATCTTTGTCGGCGTATGAAGATACTCGATTGGTACATCATCCGGAAATTTATCGGCAGCTATGTATTTGGCCTGGGTATTTTTATTGCCATTGCGGTGGTGTTCGACCTCACCGAAAAAATAGATGGCATGTTGCAGCGGCAGGCACCACTGAGTGAAATTGTTTTCGATTATTACTTCAACTTCATCCCCTTTTTCGCCAACCTTTTCAGTGGACTATTTACCTTTTTAACGGTGATTTTTTTCACTTCCAAGCTGGCTGCTAAAAGCGAATTTGTGGCGATGCTTGGCAGTGGCATCGAGTTCAGGCGGCTGTTGGTCCCTTACCTCGTAGCCGCAGGCATCATTGGTTTGTCGAACTGGGTGCTGGCCAGCTGGGTGCTGCCCCCTGCCAACAAAGAGCGCATTGCCTTTGAGAACAAATACATCCGCGGCACTTTTTACTACAGCAAGCGCAACATCCATTTCCAAACCCAGCCGGGTGTATTGGCTTACCTCGAAACCTATTCAACGCCCGATAGCGCTGGGTTCCGCTTTTCAATGGAAGACTTGCGTGGTGGCGCGCTCAGCAGCAAGCTCATGTGCGACCGCATTGTTTGGGACAGCGCCAAGCAACGCTGGCGAATGGAAGGTTGCACCTTGCGCGAACTTCCGAGCGACAGCGTGGAGCGTTTAACGAACCTAGGAACCATTGATTCTGCCCTTGGTTTTACGCCCGAAGAATTTGGTCGTCCTTTGGCCGAAGATGCAGCCTTGCTCAACAACAGGCAATTGCAAGAACACATCGACCGTGAACGACTCAAAGGCAGTGGCGGCATTGAGGCCTTTGTATTAGAAAAGCATAACCGCCTGGCCGTGCCTTTCAGCGCGTTCATTTTGGCCATCATGGGCGTGAGTTTGTCGTCGCGCAAGGTGCGTGGCGGCATCGGTTTGCAATTAGGCATAGGCGTGGGCTTGTGCTTCATCTACATCCTCATGTTCCGCTTTTCGCTCACCTTTGCCACCAAAGGCAGCCTGCCACCCTTTGTGGCAGCCTGGACCCCCAATATTGTTTTCGGCATTTTAACCGCCTACCTCTACCGTGTTGCCCCCAAATAACCGCTCGGCCCTGGTGGAACTGCATTTTGTGGTTTTCATCTGGGGATTTACTGCCATTCTTGGCAAACTCATCACCCTCGAAGCCTTGCAGTTGGTATGGTACCGCATGATATTGGCTTTGGTGGGCGTTTACGCCTTTGCCCGATTCACCAAAGTGGCCTTGTGGTTGCCTCGGAAAGCCCAATGGGCTTTGGCCGGCACCGGACTCATCATTGCCGCCCACTGGGTGACTTTTTACCACGCCATCAAAATTTCGAACGTATCGGTCACCCTCGCCTGCTTTTCGTCGGGCGCCTTTTTCGCTTCTATTTTCGAACCGCTCTTGTACAAGCGCAAAGTGGTGTGGTACGAAATGATTTTGGGATTGATTTCCATTGCCGGTTTGTACCTCATCTTCAGTTTTGAAGCTCAATACCTAGCGGGCATCATCACCGCCATCATAAGTGCCAGTTTGTCGGCCCTTTTTGCGGTGATGAACGGCAGATTTGCTCAAAAATACAATGCAGCAGCCGTATCGGTGTACGAAATGGCGGGTGGCATTGTCGGTTTGAGCTTGTTGCTGCTGGCCGATACCGGCTATGCCAGCGGCAGTTATGCCCTGTCCATGTCTGATTTAGGCTACCTCAGCATCCTGGCCATTGTTTGTACGGCCTATCCCTTCATAGCCAGTATCCGACTGATGCGCAAAATCACCCCTTACACCTTTGTGCTGTCGGTGAACATGGAACCCATCTACGGCATTGTGTTGGCCTGGTTCATTTTTGGAGAAAGTGAGCGCATGACCGGACAATTTTATTTGGGAACGGCAGTCATTCTGGGCACCCTTTTCGCCAACGCCATCCTCAAACATTATTACCGCAAAAAGGCACAGAAGCTGGAGAAAGTAGGCACATTTGCTTCGCAGCCATAAAAAAGCGACCCGAAGGTCGCTTTCAATCAAGGCTTGATCAATTGCCGGTAAGCCATTTTAACTTCATCGCGGTACCTTACCAAATAAATTCCCGAAGGCAGGTCGACCAGAGAGATACCAAACTGGGTAGCAGGCGTTTCAATTTGTTTCAGCAATTTGCCTTCCGCTGAAAAGATTTCAATCATGCCTTCCTGGTGAAAATCGGCCTCATCCAAAACTATGCGTAATTGGCCATCGCTTGCAAGTGGGTTGGGATAAAGCTGCAAGGGCGTTTTAAACCTCGATTCTACCGACGATTGCTGGTTGCTGATAGTCACCGTCAAAGCACCGAAAACATTGGTGTCGGCAACCGAGCGTGCACGAACCTGAACACTGCCATTGCCTAGCGCCGAAACCACACCTTGTTGACTGATATCGGCAAATGCAGCACCCTGGATGATGCTCCAAGTAACTGCCTGACTGGCTTGTGCCGGCAAAACAGATGCCTGCAAAGCCAAGGTACCCGAAGGGGCATTGATGACTGCAGGCAAATTGTTCACTGTTGTAACTACCACAGAGCTAATAATAACCGTTTGGTTGGTAATGGTTATCAACAACGAATCGGCTTTGGTGGTGTCTTGCACCGAGCGTGCTTTGGCCCATACTGTGCCATTGGAAACAGCTGTGAGCAATCCCGTGGCGCTGATGGTAGCATCACCGGTTACGGGCTGCACCGACCAACTTACTTGTTGGTTGGCATTGGCAGGTAAAACCGTGGTTTGTAGTTGAAGTGTGCCCATATTGGTAGCAATGGCGGCAGGCACACCGCCCTGGGTACTAACAGCCACACTGCTCACTGTAGCAGGAGGAGAAGAGGTGCCAAAGGCGAACCGAACCAATGGGCGATTGGCATTCACCAGCATGGTCAAAGCCGACAAGCTGGCGCTGCCGACCCTGGTAGCATTCATATTGGCATTGGTACTGCGTCCCCAGTTAATCGCACCCGTTGGCGCACTTGCCCGATCCCACTCCACCATCACCACTACATTGTCGGTTCCATTCCAACTAAATGCGCTGTCGAAAGGCACCCATGCCCAACCCACGCCCAAAGGTAAACTGTAGGTCGAAGAAGTAAAAACCTGACGAGCACCAAGCGTTTGGGCATTCCAATCGGGTACGGGACTGGTCGACCAAACCGAATCACTGATATGGCGCAAATACACCTTGATGTAAGCATCGTTTGTGGTGTATTCACCCGTGCCCGACTTGTCCCAGGCCAAAGAAGTAATGTTACCGGCAGTAGCTCCTGCCGCCAGCATCTCGGTAGCAGTGTACAACGACATGGTGCGCGAGTAGCGGTTGTTGGTCGTACTGGTAGAAAGCAATACGTTGGTGGAGCCCGAGCCCGTTAAGGTACCCAAGCTGATGGTGTCTTGCGCGAATGAACTTCCGCCCAAAAGCACCGCACAAACAATGAGGAAAAACTTTTTCACGAGTAAAATTGAATCTAAATTTATAGCTTTTGAGCCAAATAAGCAAGACAAATAGAACCAAAGTCGGTTTACGCCCCCCTTTTGACCTGTTTGGCACTACCTATTGCGCAACACCCAACCAAAAGCCATAGGTTCGGGCAACTGCAAAGTAGCAGGGTTGCCGCCACCTAAAGGCAAGAGTTTGGCCTGGTTGCCTGTGAGCAACAGCACCCGATCGCCCAGCGGATCGTATGATACAAAATGCGCCGAATCGCTGCTCAAAGTGCTGAATAGTCCGGTGCGGACCGTGGTGCCTGGTCGGTATTGGCTGGTTTGGCCGTGTAGCAACACCAAACTTCCGTCGGGCAGGGCCAAAAGCTGACGGAAATGGCGGTTGTCGGGCCCCGTCTCCGATTCCAATCGGCTCAATGAGGTAGTATAACGGAATAATTCACCTTTGCCATTGGCCTCTATGAGCAAGAGCCACTGGTCGTCATTGAGTCGGTGCGCTGCCACCAAACGGCCGTTGCGCGGTATTTCACGTATCAAACCTTCACGCTCGCGGTCGATGAGGCGGATGCGCGGCAATCCCGTGGGATCGTACGGCAGCATATCGTATAAAATGCGGTTCCCGCTCACAGCCATGGCCCCGGGATAAAAGCCTTCAGGCAATACATGTTGCCTTGCGCCGCTGCCGTCGCCATTGGCCCACCAAATGCTGCCAGCTCCTCTGCCCAAAAACACTTGGTTGCGATCGAGCTGCAAGGCGGTGAACAAGGGAAATCCGAGAGCGGTTTGGGCATTGGTTCCAGCAATGAGTAGATTGGTGGGCAATTGGTAGCGGTAGGCGGTGGGACTGCCTCCGCCCGCTGCCCAAATTTGTCCAAGTGCGGCTTGGTAATCGGCGTATTGCACGGCGAGGGGCCACACAAATGGATTGGGAGGTAGCACAAAGTCTGGTCCGCTGCGGTACACCCGGCTGCTATTGCCCGAAACAGCCACGAAACACAAGCCGGTGACTTGCCGCGGCACACCCACCACATTCACAGGAATAAACAGTTGGCTGTATTCGCGTTGGCTTTCGAGCCGCACCACCAATTGGTAATTACCGTCGTCGAGCAGGGTATCGGTAATGGGATAGGCCACCGCAATGGTTTGGCTCTTGCCCGAAAGCGGATAAATGAGGGGTGGTGAAAGGGGCGCGAAATTGGCACCACCGCTAGCCAGCTCCACCCGCAAGCGTGCCAAGCCCTCTTCGTCGCTTGCCTTAACGGTAAAACGCAGGGTGTCGGGCACTTGTACCCCACGGGTTGCGGTGCCTTCCACAATTTCGAGCACAGGCAAGGGCGCCGGCTTTTCGTCCTTGCAGCCTGCCAAAAGCAGCACGATGTACCAAAAAATGCGTATTCTTACTTTCATAGCGCAACGGAAGTTACGACCTTCGTTGTTTAGAGCCTACCACACAACGAATATACAACAACGGCAATTCGCATGAACACCGTACAAAGCCATATGGCCGCTTTGGCCCAACAACTCCACGACCACAACTACCGTTATTATGTGCTCGACCAGCCCAGCATTTCGGATCAGGAATTCGACCGGCTGTTGCGCGAGCTGCAGGATTTGGAGCAACAATATCCAGCGTTTGCCTCGCCCGACTCGCCTACCCAACGCGTAGGTGGCATGCCGCTGAGCAAGTTCGAAAATGCCCCGCACCGCTACCCCATGTTGTCGTTGGGCAATACCTATTCGCGCGAGGAGCTGGCTGAATTCGATGAACGCGTGCAAAAAGGCTTGGGCAAAAGCACTGCCTATGTGGGTGAGCTGAAGTTCGACGGCGTGGCCATTTCGCTCAGTTACGAAAAAGGCCGCCTGGTACGCGCACTTACCCGGGGCGATGGGCAAAAGGGCGATATCGTTACCGAGAATATCAAAACCATCGCCTCCATTCCGCTGGTGCTGCGGGGCGACGATTATCCCGATTATTTTGAAATACGCGGCGAGGTGTTCATACGCCGTGCCGATTTCGACAAATTGAACGAAGACCGCTTGGAACGCGGCGAAGAGGCCTATGCCAATCCCCGCAACTTTGCCTCCGGAACCCTCAAACTGCTCGATCCACGCGAGGTGGCCCGCCGCAAGCTCGACTGCTTTCTCTACTACCTCAATTTCGACGACCGGCGCTTCCGTTCACACCACGAAAGCCTCGAAGCCGCCCGCCGCTGGGGCTTCAAAATCTGCGAACACACCACCCCACCCACCGATTTGGCCGGCATCATGGCCTTCATCGACCGTTGGGATGCCGGCCGCAGCGAATTGCCTTACGACATCGACGGCATTGTGGTTAAAGTCGACGATTTTGATGCGCGCGAAGAGTTGGGATTTACGGCCAAATCGCCACGCTGGGCCATTTCATACAAGTACAAGCCCATGAGCGCGGCCACCATCCTGCAAAACGTGAGTTACCAAGTGGGCCGAACAGGTGCCGTTACGCCTGTGGCCAACCTCCAACCCGTTTTGTTGGCCGGCACGGTGGTGAAACGCGCCTCCCTCTACAACGAAGCCGAAATTGAACGCCTCGATTTGCATGTGGGCGATGAAGTTTTTGTAGAAAAAGGCGGCGAAATCATTCCCAAAGTCACCGGGGTAAATGTGGCCAAACGGGCACCCGGACTACAAGCCGTGCAGTTCATCAGTGCGTGTCCCGACTGCAACACCCCGCTTCAAAAAATTGAGGCCATCCACTATTGCCCCAACGAAAGTGGTTGTCCGCCCCAGCAGCTCGGTCGACTCGAGCATTTTGTGGCCCGCAAGGCCATCGACCTCAACAGCATGGGCAAAGAAACCATCGAGCAATTATTCAACGCCGGCTTGCTGCGTCGCATAAGCGATTTTTACAGCCTGCAATACGAGCAACTCATTGGCATGGAACGCATGGGCGACAAAACCGTGCGCAACCTGTTGGCCGGATTAGAAGCTTCGAAGCAGGTGCCTTACGAGCGGGTGTTGTTTGCCATGGGCATCCGCCATGTGGGCGAAACCGTGGCCCGCACCCTTGCCAAAACCTTCCCCAACATCGATGCTTTGGCAGCCGCCACGGTGGAAGATTTGGTGCAGATCAACGAAATAGGCGAAAAAATCGCCCAAAGTGTGGTCAATTGGTTTGCCGATGCCAATAACCGCGAGATGTTGGAAGCCCTGAAACAAGCCGGCTTGCAATTCGAACGGCAGGGCAGCGAACCCGAAGCATTGTCGGACCGCTTGGCTGGACTTAGCTTCGTGATTTCGGGCGTTTTTGCCCGCCACGAGCGCGACGAGCTCAAGCAGCTCATTGAACAACATGGCGGCAAAGTGGCTTCGGGCGTAAGTGGCAAAACCAATTACCTGCTCGCAGGCGATGGCATGGGGCCCAGCAAACTGCAAAAAGCCACCGATTTGGGCGTGAAAATATTGAGCGAAGACGAATTTGAACAAATGATTGCATGAAGCAGCCCCTCTTTTTGCGCAGATGGCAGTGGAAACAGGCGTATAAACAGGCCGCCAAAAAGCCCGCTATGGGTGAACCCGGCAGTGGTAAATGGTTGGTATTGCTCGATGCGCGCGACCCCTGGCAGCAAGCTGTGGCCGAAATACTGATCAAAAAACGTCCCGCAGGCAGTCTTTGGGTGGTGGCTTATGAAGGCAATTGGGAGCATCCGCAGCAAATCAACCTGGCTTTTACCGAGCTCACACCCGATTTGCAGGCGCCCACCGAAGTTCGTGACCAGGTATTGCAGCACGCTTACGATTTTGTGCTGCAACTGGCCCCCAACCCTGAACCTCCCCTGGCTTTGTTGGCGGTTGAGGCGCATTGCTTTCAGCGCATTGCCATAAATCCCGCAAAAAGTAGCGAACTTTATCGCTTAGAATTTCAATGGACCGGCCTCAGTTCAGAAGAAGCCGTTCCCGAATTGTTTAACCAACTCAAAGCGCTGTTTAGCCATGTCGTTTCAGCTTAGCGGAACCGGGGTCGCCGTAGTTACCCCCTTCACCTCCACCGGTGCCATCGATCACGCCGCCCTGCACAAGGTGGTAAACTTCATCATCGCCGGTGGGGTAGAATACGTCGTTGCTTTGGGCACCACGGGCGAAACGCCTGCTCTCAGTAAGTCAGACCGCATGGAAGTATTGGCCTCGGTGCGCGAAGCCGTGGCCGGTCGCGTGCCCCTGGTGCTGGGCATGGGTGGCAACGATACGCGCGAGTTGCTCGAGCACATGCACAGTTTCGACATGACGGGGGTGCATGCCCTCTTGTCGGTTACACCCTATTACAACAAACCCAGTCAGGCCGGATTGTACGCCCACTACAAAGCCGTAGCCGAAAACACCGACTTGCCGGTGATTCTCTACAACGTACCGCCCCGCACCGGCTGTAACCTTTCAGCCGAAACCACCTTGCGTTTGGCGCACGATTTCAAAAACATTGTGGCTACCAAAGAAGCTTCGGGCGATTTCAGTCAGATTTCGGAAGTATTGCGCTTGCGTCCTGCCGGCTTCAAGGTGTACTCGGGCGACGATGTGATCACCCTGCCCTTGCTTGGCTTGGGGGTTGATGGCGTTATTTCAGTGATTGCCAATGGTTGTCCCCGCCAATTCAGCGAGCTAACCCGTGCCGGTTTGGCCGGTGATTTTGCCACTGCCCGCGCCTTGCACCACCAGCTCATGCCCTTGATGCAACTGATTTTCGCCGAAGGCAATCCCACCGGTATCAAAGCCCTGCTGCATGCCCGTGGCCTGCTTGAAAACGAGTTGCGTTTGCCGCTGGTGCCCTCTTCGGCTGGTTTATTGGCGAAGATTGGGGAGGCGTTAAAGGTGTTGGAGGGGTGAAGACCCTCAATTAAAAATGAAAGACGTATTTGGCATCACCCTGCTTCCAATATCGCACAATCGTGAGCCTTTGATCGACCAAAGCCTTGTGAAACTCTATGTGGGCTTTCACCATGTCCACTGATTTGCCATGAATTCCCAAATAACTAAGTAGGTCAAAGCTCTTTCCATTGCATTGTGCTTTAGGCCTGTAATGATTAAAATCACCTTCTTTATTTCGAAGCGTAAATCCAAATCTGCAATAGCTGTTACAAAGTTCCTCTCCAAATACCAAATTTTGAGCTCTGTAGCTTCTGGTTAAATGATGCATCAAAATGTACATATCATGAACGGTGTTTGTTTAGCCACCATGTTCATAACAAAGCTAAATTCGATAGGGTTGTTTACATCTCATACCTTGTAAGGCAGTGGCTTAAGTAGAATTCTCTAAATGTGTATTAGAGGATTTGCCAACAGGCAGTTAGTCCGGCTCCTCGTAGTAATATGAATAATCAATGCCTTTCATGAACAACTCTCGGCTGTAGATGTCGGTGGTAAGGGCATCAGCAATTAACTGCCGCAACTTGGAGGCATTCACCGGGCTCTCAATCATGGCCTGCATGTATGCGTGCTTGCCTATTTTGCTCCAATCGACACATTTTTGAAGTCGTTTTTTCAGCAGCAAGTCTAACCAAACCCGGGCACTTCGGCCATTGCCTTCCATGAAAGGATGGGCTACATTCATTTCCACGTATTTGGTCATGATGTCGTCAAAGCTATTGTCAGGCATGGCGTCGATACCTTTTAGAGTTTCAGCCAAATACATGGCATTCGCAAAAGTAAAACCGCCCTTGGAGATATTCTTTTGCCTGATTTTTCCGGCAAAATCATACAATCCGCCAAACAAATAGGCGTGTATTTGCTGTAAGCCTTGGGTTGTACCTACCTCTATGCTTTCAATGAAACTGCTTTCGAACAAGGCGTATGCCTTGGTTTTACTCTTGCCGTCGATGCTTTCTTCACTGTAGGTAAACCATTCAATAAAGCGATTGGCCTTGGTTCCCGGAAATGTTTTGCCAAGGGCGATGATGCCGTCGTAATCGAGCACATCCGATAAGCGTCTTTTTCCATCTGGTGCTTGAAGCTTCAACT
>Ga0075157_10002717_pt1 | contig 10210 bp, 7 predicted proteins | sample JI81BgreenDNA_FD_70967 | JGI IMG/M metagenome (GOLD analysis project Ga0075157, IMG submission 70967) | Wastewater effluent complex algal communities from Wisconsin, to seasonally profile nutrient transformation and Carbon sequestration -... | ecosystem: Engineered > WWTP > Effluent > Algae...
CATCGTCTGCTCGATCGAGAATATCGATCCGATGGGCGTCCACACCGGGGACAGCATCACCATCGCCCCGGCGCTGACGCTGACCGACAAGGAATATCAGATCATGCGCAACGCCAGCATCGCGGTGCTGCGCGAGATCGGCGTCGAAACCGGCGGTTCCAACGTGCAATATGCGGTGAACCCCAAGGATGGCCGCCTGGTCGTCATCGAGATGAACCCGCGCGTGTCGCGGTCGTCGGCGCTGGCGTCCAAGGCCACCGGCTTCCCGATCGCCAAGGTCGCGGCGTTGCTGGCGGTTGGCTACACCCTCGATGAGGTCATGAACGATATCACCGGCGCCACGCCGGCGTCGTTCGAGCCGACCATCGACTATATCGTCACCAAGATCCCGCGTTTCGCCTTTGAAAAGTTCAAGGGCGCGCAGAATCTGCTCGGCACCGCGATGAAATCGGTGGGCGAAGTGATGGCCATCGGCCGCAACTGGCAGGAAAGCGTGCAGAAGGCGCTGCGCGGCCTGGAAACCGGCCTGACCGGTTTTGACGAGGTTGAGCATCTGGTTGGCGCCAGCATCGAGGAAATCGAGGCTGCATTGAGCCGCCCGACGCCCGATCGCCTGCTCGTCGCCGCTGACGCGCTGCGCGCCGGCATGAGCGTTGATCGCATTCACCAGATCGCCAAGTTCGAACCCTGGTTCCTGCGCCAGATGCAGGAGCTGATCGAGGCCGAAGCCGCGGTAGTAGCTGGCGGACTTCCGAGCGACGCGCAGGGCATGCGCCGGCTGAAATCGATGGGCTTTTCTGATGCCCGGCTGGCGGTACTGGCATCGCAACATGAACTCACCAGGTCTCTGGCGAATGCCAGCGAACCAAAGAGCGCCACCGGTGACAACATCCTCGATCTGCTTGTTTCGTTTAAGCCGGGAACCAAGGTTGGCCCGCCAATGCGCTTTGTAACGGAAGCCGATGTCTCTGCCGCCCGCCGCGCGCTGAATGTGCGGCCGGTGTTCAAGCGCATCGATACCTGTGCTGGCGAATTCGCGGCGAAAACGCCCTACATGTATTCGAGCTACGAAGCCCCGAGCTTTGGCGAGCCGGACTGCGAGAGCAAACCCACCAGTGCCCGCAAGATCGTCATCCTCGGCGGCGGTCCCAACCGCATCGGCCAGGGCATCGAGTTCGATTATTGCTGCTGCCACGCCTGCTTCGCGCTCGATGACGCGGGCTATGAAACCATCATGGTCAACTGCAATCCGGAGACCGTGTCGACCGATTATGACACGTCGGACCGGCTCTATTTCGAGCCACTGACCGCGGAAGACGTGCTGGAAATCCTCCACACCGAAATGCAGAACGGCGAACTGGTGGGCGTGATCGTGCAGCTGGGCGGCCAGACCCCGCTGAAGCTGGCGCAGGCGCTGCAGGATGCCGGCATTCCGATCCTGGGCACCAGCCCGGACAGCATCGATCTCGCCGAAGACCGCGAGCGCTTTGCCGCGCTGATCACCGAATTGGGCCTGAAGCAGCCGGACAACGGCATCGCCCGTTCGGCTGAGGAAGCCGTGCGCGTGGCGGAGACCATCGGTTACCCGGTGCTCATGCGTCCGTCCTATGTGTTGGGCGGCCGCGCCATGGAAATCGTCGATACGCTGGCGCAGCTCGAAACCTATATTCGCGAAGCCGTGGTGGTTTCGGGCAGCTCGCCAGTGTTGATCGATCGTTATCTGCGCGACGCCATCGAGGTGGACGTGGACGCGGTGGCCGATGGTGACACGGTGTTCGTCGCCGGCGTGCTGCAGCATATCGAGGAAGCCGGCGTGCACTCAGGCGACAGCGCCTGTTCGCTGCCGCCCTACAGCCTGCCCGCCGACATCATCGCCGAAATCGAGCGCCAGACCGATGTGCTGGCCCGTGCCCTGAAGGTGAAGGGCCTGATGAACGTGCAGTTCGCCGTGAAGGATGGCGATGTCTATCTGATCGAGGTCAACCCACGCGCCAGCCGCACCGTGCCGTTCACCGCCAAGGCGACAGGCATCCCGGTGGCCAAGATCGCCGCGCGGGTGATGGCGGGTGAAAAGCTGGCCAGCTTTGATCTGTCACCGCGCAATGTCGGCAATCATATTGCCGTGAAGGAAGCCGTGTTCCCGTTCGCGCGTTTCCCCGGTGTCGATCCGGTGCTTGGCCCCGAAATGAAGTCCACCGGCGAAGTGATGGGAATCGATGCCGATTTCGCCACCGCCTTTGCCAAGAGCCAACTCGCGGCCTCCACCGTGCTGCCGCAATCGGGCCGGGTGTTCATTTCCGTGAAGGACAGTGACAAGCCGCAGATCATCGATGCGGCGCGCGACCTGGTCTCAATGGGCTTTGAACTGGTCGCGACCTCGGGCACCGAACTGGTGCTGAAGGCCGCCGGGATCCCGGTGACGCCGGTGAACAAGGTGGCCGAAGGCCGGCCGCATATTGTTGACCGCATCAAGGATGGTGAGATCGCCCTGATCTTCAACACCACCGAAGGCCTGCAATCCCTGAAAGACAGTCAATCGATCCGCGCGTCGGCGCTCTATGGCCGGGTGCCGTATTACACCACGGCGCCGGCCAGCCGGGCGGCAGTGGCGGCAATTGCTGCAATGCGGCGACACCGGCTTGAAGTTCGGCCACTTCAATCCTATCATCACCAATCCTGATCGGCGGCAGAATATCCGCCCGCGGCCCCTGACGACGCCGAAATGCGCCGGCAGGGGCAAATCTTTGGAACGACTTGCAGGATAGTTGAACGACCATGGCGACGATGGAAAAGGTGCCGATGCTGCCATCGGGGCATTCAGCCCTGATTGTTCAGTTGCGCAACCTGAAGGAAGTGGAACGGCCGGCGGTGGTGGAAGCCATAGAGGAAGCGCGCGCCCATGGCGATCTTTCGGAAAACGCCGAATATCATGCCGCCAAGGAACGCCAGGGCCAGATCGAAGCCCAGGTGATCGAATTGGAAGACATGCTGGCCCGTGCCATCGTGATCGATCCCAAGACGCTTTCGGGCGACAAGGCGGTTTTCGGTGCCACGGTTCATCTGCTGGATGAAGACGACAAGCCGGTCACCTACCAGATCGTCGGCCAGCACGAAGCCGATGTGAAGGCCAGCCGCATCAGCTTCTCCTCGCCGCTGGGCAAGGCGTTGATCGGGCGCCGGGTGGGCGACGAAGTGGAAGTGAACACGCCGTCGGGCGACAAATATTACGCCATTGAACGCGTTGAATTCATCTGATTTCCCGCCGCCAGGTGGGCCATTGGTAACGGCGGAGCCGCCGCCGGCCAATGTGACGCGCCTGCTGGTGCTGGCCAATGCCATCGTGGCGATATTGATGGGCTTTGCCGGCAGCGAGGCGCGCAACATGTTGCTGTTCTGGGCCGGGCTGGTGCCGGCGCGGCTCACGCTGGCGCTGGATGGCCAGCTGCCGGTTCTCGGTGCTGCCTCCACCCTGTTTGGCCACATGTTCCTGCACGGCGGCGCCGCGCATCTGTTGATGAACATGGTGATGCTGCTGGCGATCGGCCGCATCCTGGAACCGGAATTGGGCAGCCGGCGCTTCCTGGCGCTCTACTTGCTTTCCGGCCTTGCCGGTGGCCTTGCCGAATGGGCCTGGTCACCGCTCAGCACCGTCCCCGCTGTTGGCGCTTCCGGCGCCATTTCCGGGCTGGTGGCCGCCCAGGCCATGCTGTTCGGCCGCAGCAAGCGCAGCCCGCTGGTGCAGGCGCTGGGGTTGGGCACGGCGTGGGTGGTGCTTCAGGTGCTGGCCGGCGCGGCGCTGGCCGGGCCTGATATGCGGATCGCCATCATGGCCCACATTGGCGGCTTCATCGCCGGGTTGGCGCTGGCCCGCCCGTTGGCAGCGCCGCCGGCTCGCTGATCTGTTACCCCCGCGCTGGTCTTGCCTGCTGTTTCCATTCCAACTACGTTTCCATAGCGTTGTTTGAATGTCGGGTGCGGGGGAAACATGTTGTCTTTGGCAGTTGCCATGCTGGCTGGGGCGACGTTGGCTTCGCCTGAGCCCTGGCCCGCCACCGGTGTTTCGTCTGTCCGCCTGCTGCCTGACGGGAATGCATCTGCCGATGCCTCACGCTGCTATGCGTTGATGCCCAGGGCAGGGGAACGCATCCGCATCATATTGGAAGGTTCGTCCTTTCGGCCCAAGGTCCGGATTGCCCGCGGGGCGCTGTGTCCGCCAGACACCAGTCTGGTTGAAGCGGCCGCGTCCGGGCCGGCGCATACGGCGACGCTGGATTTCGTTGCGGCCGGCGGGCGCTATCTGTTGTTTGTGACCGGGCCGGCACAGGGCCTGCTTTCGGCCCGGATCGAACAATCATTGTCGGCCACGGCCGCTGCCAGCCCTGATGAAACGGCACCGGCCGCAACCGTTGCAGCTGTCGCTGCCGCGCCATCCTCCCGGCGGGCGCTGATGGAACGGCAAGTGGCGGCCTATGAACAGGCGCAGGCACGCGCCGCCGAAGAGGCGCGGATAGCTGCCGAGCAGCGCCGGATCGAGGAAGAGCGGGCGCGCATCCGCCAGGCCGCCCGTGAAGCCGAGCAGCGGGCCCGCGATGCCGAGATTGCGCAGAACAATGCGCGCGCCAATGCCTATCTCGCCCAGACACTGGCGGGCGTGGCCCGGCAGGTTGGAACGGCGCTGGGTCAATCGGTTGCTGCCGATGCCGCCAACGAACGGCGGATCGCCGAACTCAATATCCGCCAGCGCGAACTTGCCCGCCAGGCACAGCAGGCGGCAGTGGATCGGGCAGCGGCCCAGCGTGCGCCGCCGGCCGTGTCCCGCGGTGGCACATCGATGCCAGCGCCAACCACCCCGTCGCTAACACCCCAGCAGATCGAAGCACGCCGCGCGGCCGATGTGCTGGCACGGCGTCAGGCCGCCGCGCAATCAGGGAGCGTCATCACTACAAGCCAGTCGCCAGATGCCGGCCAGTCCCGCCCGGCGGCGGCGCCAAAACCGGCTGCGGCAGAGGTGATTGCCATGCTGGAAGGCGTGGTGGTCTGCCCGTTGAACCCGGATCGCGCCAAGCTGTTCGGCGAGAGTATCTGCCACGGCCCCTTCCAGAACAGCATGGCCGATCATCGCAAGGCCAGCGATGTGCGGTACGCCTGCGGATCCGACTCAGCGCCACGTGATCTTGGCATGTATGGCAATAATCATGTGTGGGGCTGCAATTTCGGCATCAATCCACGCCGGTCGGGATCGCCCAATATTGATCAGGCGGCGCGCTTTGGCCTGATCGTGCCGCCACGCCGGACATTCCGGTGCGATGCAAAAATTGATGGATACTGCCGGTCATGAAGGAAATGATGGTGCACATGTTCAAAAGGCACGGTTTGCTTTTGGCTGTATTATTCTCGTCAGGCGCAAATTCCACGCCTGTTATCGGGATAGGCACTGGTGCAGTTCCTCCGTCTCTGGCGGCCTTTAATGATGGCAAAGGAGAGAGCGCCGTTGTAGTCGTGGGTGTGACGCTCGGATCGCCAGCTGCAAATGCTGGCGTGAAATCCGGCGATATAGTTGAAAGTGTGAACGGCGCAGCTGTAACCCCTCAGTCAATCGCAGCAACAATAGCACAACGTCCGGTTGGCTCCACCAGCACGTTGGCCCTTGTGCGTGCAGGGCAACAGTTCAAGATCGAGGTGGTGTCGGTTGACAGCGCCAGTCTGAAGAACCCGCGTTCTGCTGAGCCGGACACGCTGATTTCGGGCATTGCTTATTCGGATGACATCAGGCTCAGCCGGGTGGGGCAAGCGGCTGGCACGCGGTGCCTTTTGCTGAACACAAGACCAGGCGACTTGTTTCAAATTGTTGCGCGGCAAAAAAGTTATGACGGCGCATATTATGGAATTTCTGTAAAAAATTCAGTTACTTGTTCTTTGCCGGAGAAGGACAATCTGATTCAAACGAGTTCACTTCGCCAGCAGAAAGTTGGAAGTTACTATATGAAATATGGGCAATTTGTCGCCGGAGGCGGGCCTTATAAAATCATCGTATTCAGCAACGGTATAGCAGGTTTCAAAGACGTCATCATTCAAGCAAATTATCTTGGCAAGTCAACATCAGCCATGGCGCCCACACTCGCTGACGTGGAAAAACGCCAATCGCTGCAGGCGCGGGCGGTTGCCGCCCTGGCCGCATCGGATCTGCCCACCGCGTCCACGTCGAACGCCGGCGGCCCGTCCCGGCCGGCGCGAACGGTGTTTCGCGATTGTGACGGCATCTGCCCGGAAATGGTGGTGATCGCCGCCGGCCGCTTCATGATGGGCTCGCCCGCCAGCGAGGAAGGCCGGCATCCAGACGAAGGCCCCCGTCATCAGGTGACCATTGGCCGGGCGTTTGCCATGGGCAAATATGAGGTGACCGCGGCCGAATGGGATGCCTGTGTTGAAGATGGCGGCTGCCCGGGCGCCAAGCAGGGCCGTGGGCGGCGGCCGGCAGCCGGAATCACCTTGCAGGCAGCGCTGGGCTATGCCGAATGGTTGAGCCAGAAGACCGGCCAGAAATATTTCATCCCGTCTGAAGCGGAATGGGAATATGCGGCGCGGGCCGGCACGGAAACGCCCTGGAACACCGGCGATGCGATCATCACCGACGATGCCAATATCTCGAACCTGTTCAAACAGGCCGTGCCGGTTGGCGGCTTTCCGCCCAACGGTTTCGGCCTGTACGACATGCACGGCAATCTATGGGAGTGGACTCTGGATTGCTACGAAGTGGGTTATTTCGGAACGCCCGCCGATGGCAAAGCCTATGTGACGTCAAATTGCCCCAGCCGGGTTGTGCGAAGTGGAGATTGGACTCTTCCGCCAGCCCAGGTCCGTAGCGCGCAGCGACTCGGTGGCCCGATCACGCGGAATGGGCCGGGGATCGGTTTTCGCGTCACCCGGGCGCTTTGAACGCGGCCTCAATCCACCGGCACCCCCGGCCTCGACAGCGCGGTGCGGATGACAAAGCTGGTCTTCACGCTTTCCACGTTCGGCGCCGGGGTGAGTTCGCTGGTCAGGAATTTCTGGAATTCCTGCAGATCGTGGGCGACGACCTTCAGGATGAAATCAATCTCGCCATTCAGCATGTGGCATTCGCGGATCTGGGGCAGGGCGGCGACATGGTCTTCAAAGGCGCGCAGATCGGCTTCGGCCTGGCTTTTCAGGCTGACCATGGCGAACACGGTGATGCCATAACCCAGCGCCACCGAATCCAGATCGGCGTGATAGCCCTTGATGACGCCATTTTCTTCCAGCGCGCGCACCCGGCGCAGACAGGGCGGCGCGGTGAGGCCGGCGCGGGTGGCGAGATCGACATTGGTCACGCGGCCTTCGGCCTGCAGGTGGCGCAGGATCACACGATCGATATCGTCGATCGGCAGCCGCGAACGATGCACCATTGGGTAACTCCCCATCCCAAAATCCCGATTCTTGATAACATTATTTCAATGGCGCGCAAGATGCAGGTTGGCGCAGGGCCAGTTCCGGCAAGCCTTGCCGCATCACTGCCTGCGGGCTGGAAATGATGACAAATTCGCTTAAGTCAGGCCGCACACGTCATCGCGCGGCTGCGCGTTCAGGAGATTCGCTTTCATGTCCCGTCACGCCAAGGTTCTGATCATCGGCTCCGGTCCGGCCGGCTATACCGCTGCCGTTTATGCCGCGCGCGCCATGCTGGACCCGGTGCTGATCCAGGGCCTGCAACCCGGCGGCCAGCTGACCATCACCACTGAAGTGGAGAACTGGCCGGGCGAAACCATGGTGATGGGCCCCGATCTGATGGTGAAGATGGAGGCCCAGGCCCGCCATGTCGGCACCGAGATCATCACCGATATCGTGACCAAGGTTGATCTGTCGCAGCGCCCATTCGTGCTGGAAACCGACAGTGGCCAAGGCTGGACGGCAGACACGATCGTGATCGCCACCGGTGCCCAGGCGCGCTGGCTGGGCCTGCCCAATGAGACGAAATTCCGCGGCTTCGGTGTTTCGGCCTGTGCCACCTGCGATGGCTTCTTCTTCCGCGGCAAGGAAGTTGCCGTGGTGGGCGGCGGCAACACCGCAGTGGAGGAGGCGATGTTCCTCACCAAGTTCGCCAGCAAGGTGCATCTGATCCACCGTCGCGGCGAGCTGCGGGCGGACAAGACCAACCAGGCGCGCCTGCTGGAAAACCCCAAGGTGCAGATGCACTGGCACGCCGAAGTGACCGACGTGCAGGGGCAAGACATGCCGTTGAAGGTGGAAAGCATCACGCTGGCCGACACGCGCGATGGCAGCACGCGGCAACTGCCGGTGGATGGCCTGTTCATCGCCATCGGCCACGTGCCCGCCACCAGCCTGTTCGCCGGCCAGCTGAACATGGACGAGGAGGGCTATATCCTCACCGCGCCCGACAGCACGGCAACCAGCGTGGCCGGCGTGTTTGCGGCCGGCGACGTGAAGGACAAGCTCTACCGCCAGGCCGTGACTGCCGCCGGAATGGGTTGCATGGCCGCGCTGGAAGCGGAGCGTTTTCTGGCGCACGGATAAGGGGAGGGGCGCATGCAGCCTGGCATCAATCTTGATTGGGAAAAGCTGCGCCTGTTCGACACGGTGGCCGAAGCCGGCAGCTTCACCGAGGCTGCACGCCGCCTGCACATGAGCCAGCCGGCCTTGTCCCGACAGATTGCCGCTCTGGAAGACAGCCTGGGCGCCAAATTGTTTCACCGCCATGCGCGTGGCCTCGCCATGACCCACGAAGGCGAGCAGTTGCGCGCCGCCACCGCCGACATGCACGAACGCATCGACAAGGCGGCGCAGGCCATCGATGTGAGCCGTGACCGGCCAACGGGTGCCATCCGGCTGACCACCACGGTCTCCTTCGGCTCCACCTGGCTGGCGCGCCAGCTGGGCGATTTCCTCGATCTTTATCCCGATATCAGTGTGCACCTGATGCTGACCGATGCCGATCTGGATCTGGCCAAGCGGGAAGCCGATGTGGCGATCCGTTTTCACCGGCCGTTCCAGAACGAACTGATGCAGCGCCCGCTGGCCGGCATTCGCCATCACCTGGTGGCCAGCCCGGACTATCTGGCCCGCCACGGCGAGCCCAAGAGCATCGCCGATCTCGATCACCATCGGCTGATATCCTATGGCGATGCCGCGCCCGAATTTCTGAAGGGCATCAACTGGATCCTCGAACTGGGCCACGAAGGCAGCCCGCGGGCGGCGGCGCTGACCATCAACAACAGCCACGGCGTGTTGCAGGCGGTGGAGGCCGGCGCCGGCATTGCGGCGCTGCCATCCTATCTGATCCGTTTTTCCGGCAAGGTGCAGGTGGTGCTGCCGCAGGTGGAAGGCCCGGTGTTCCGCACCTTCTTCACCTACCCGTCCGAGCTCAGGCGTTCCCTGCGCATTGCCGTGTTGCGCGAATTTCTGGTGGAACGCATGACCAACGCCGCGCTGGACATGTGAGGCAGGCTGTCGCAGGCATATCTGCGCAGTCGCTGTCATAAAATAATAACAATGGGTTATCGCCAGTAGTCACGATAATGCTATGCGCCCAGTGCATGGCTGCATCACGATATTGTGCACTGCAATAAGGGCCAGCGAATCCGTAGATAGAAGTGGTCGCCGCGATAGCGGTAACGCCGGGCCCGCTGCTCTCCCCCCCCTGCAGCCCGCCCGGCTTGATCGGTCCGCCTCTCCTCCCCCCTGAGGCGACCGATCAGCCCGGCCGCGCCACTCCTCCCCCCCCAAGGCGCGAGGTTCCGGGCAAGATCGAAGGGCCGGATGCAGGATCTGCATCCGGCCCTTTTTCTTTGGCCTGCGCTGCTGCGCCGCCTTGTGCATGCTGCCCGGCCTTCCCAAGTGCATCTGCATCGGCTAACCGCTGTGAGCCCGGTTCGGGCCTGTAGCTCAATGGTTAGAGCAGGCCGCTCATAACGGCTTGGTTGGGGGTTCGAGTCCCTCCGGGCCTACCAGCGGTTTGAAGGAAGCGGCGTCTGGACGTGTCGGTACAGCAAGCGGAAACAGGCCCGGCAACGGCAGAGGATCAGCGCCCACGCGCCAATTGGAAAAGCTGGGCCGGAGCAGCGCTTGGCTTGCTTGTGCTGGCGCTGGCGGCCTGGGGCCTGAAGAAGATTTCCGGTCAGGTAACGCTGGCCGACGTGATGGCGGAAATCGAAGCCACGCCCGCCCATCTGATCGC
>Ga0075157_10002719_pt1 | contig 10208 bp, 10 predicted proteins | sample JI81BgreenDNA_FD_70967 | JGI IMG/M metagenome (GOLD analysis project Ga0075157, IMG submission 70967) | Wastewater effluent complex algal communities from Wisconsin, to seasonally profile nutrient transformation and Carbon sequestration -... | ecosystem: Engineered > WWTP > Effluent > Algae...
GTCGTCGAGATGGTCGGCAAGGACGTGGTGCGCTTCACCATGCTGGCCCGCAAGCCCGATGCGCAGATGGACTTCGATTTCGACAAGGTGGTCGAAGCGTCCAAGGACAATCCGGTCTTCTATGTGCAATATGCCCACGCGCGCATCCGCTCGACGCTGCGCAAGGCGGCGGACATGGGCGTGACGCCCTCCGATGCCGCGCTGGACCGGCTCGGGGCGGAGGAGCTGGCGCTGGTCGCCCGCGCCGCGCAGTTCCCGCGCGAGATCGAACTGGCCGCCCGCGCGCGCGAACCGCACCGGATCGCCTTCTATCTCTATGATCTGGCGGCCGACCTCCATTCCTACTGGAACCTTGGTAATGACCGGCCCGAAAAGCGGTTCATCGTGGAACAGGATGCGCAGCTGACGGCGGCAAGGCTTTTCCTCGCCGCCGCGATCGGGCAAGTGATCCGCGGCGGCCTTGGCGTCCTCGGCGTCGAGGCGGTCGAGAGCATGTAAGGCGCGCCTTTCGGGGGACACGGAATTCGTGATGGTCGATGCGGAATATGAAGAGCTGAACGACGCGGACGGCGAGCTGGGGCTTGCCAATACCGACAGCCTGCCGTGGCTTGAATCCGAAGAGGAAGATGAAGACGCGGGCGGCATCGACACCAGCCAGATCATGCTGTTTGCCGCAGGGCTGGTGGCGCTGCTCGGCGTGGTGGTCGGCGGCGTGTGGTGGGTCTCGAACCGCGCGGCGACGAGCGAGGCGGTGGCCGATGGCAGTGTGATCGCCGCGCCCGAAGGCCCGATCAAGCAGCGCCCCGATGATCCGGGCGGCAAGACCTTCGACGGCACCGGCAGCGTCGCTCCGGTGGTGGGCGAGGGCGGATCGCGCCCCGCCGTGGTCGCCGATGCGCCGCTCCCTTCCGGAACGCAGGGCGCAAAGCCTGTCGCCCAGCCTTCTGCGGCGCCCTCTGCTGCGGCAACCAAGCCTGTGCCCGCCGCAACGCCCAGCGCCGCGCCGGTCCCCGGCACCGGTGTCCAGCTCGCCGCCTATGGCACCCGTGCCCGCGCCGAGCAGGGCTGGGTCGATGCGCAGCGCCGCACCGACAAGCTGTCCGGCGTGAAGTACCGGATCGTCGAGGGCAAGGTCGATATCGGCACGGTCTATCGCTTGCAGGCCGTGACCGGCAGTCGCGCCGAGGCGGAGAGCCTGTGCCGGGCGCTGAAGGCCGACGGGGTCGATTGTCAGGTGAAATAGGTGGGGATTGGCAGGGTCCAGACCCTGCCTTGACCCCCTCCAGCCCTTGCTAGACCCCCCTTTGAGTGCGACTTTGGGGCCATGATTCCGGCGATTTTCGGCCTTTCCGGCCCCGTCCTGACCGCAGACGAGCGCGCTTTCTTCCGCGATTGCGATCCGGCGGGCTACATCCTGTTCGGTCGCAACTGCATCGATCCGGAGCAATTGCGCGCTCTGACCGATGACCTGCGGGCGATCCACGGGCGCGAGCGACTGCTGGTCTCGATCGATCAGGAAGGCGGCCGCGTCGCGCGCCTGCGCCCGCCGCACTGGGCGGGCTATCCCGCGGGTCAAGCCTTTGAGAGGCTGTATGAAATCGCTCCCGCCAGCGCGATCGAGGCGGCCCGCGCCAATGCCACCGCGATGGCGCTGGAACTGTCGGCGATGGGCATCACGGTCGATTACCACCCCCCGCTCGACCTGCGTGTGCCCGGCGCGCATGACGTGATCGGCGACCGCGCCTTCGGCAGCGACCCGATGCAGGTCGCCGCGATCGGCCGCGCGGTGCTCGAAGGGCTGGCCGCTGGCGGCGTCACCGGCTGTGTCAAGCACATGCCCGGCCACGGCCGCACCGATGTCGACACCCACAAGGCGCTCCCGACAGTCACCGCGACCGCCGGCGAACTGGAGGATGATCTCGCTCCGTTTCGTACATTGAATCATGCGCTTATCGGCATGACGGGGCACCTTGTCTTCACCGCCTGGGATGCGGAGAACCCCGCCACCCTGTCCGAAACCGTGATCCGCGACGTGATCCGGGGCAGCATCGGCTTCGACGGCCTGCTGCTGACCGACGATATCGATATGGAGGCGCTCGGCGGGTCCATCCCCGATCGCGCCGCCCGCGCCCATGCGGCCGGCTGCGACATCATCCTCAATTGCTGGGCGAAGATGGACGACATGCAGGGCATCTGCGACGTGCTGCCTGCCGTGTCGGAAGCCACCGCCGCGCGGCTCGACCGGGCGCTGGCGGGGACACGCGTTGCTGACGCGATCCCTGCGCAAGCCGCCGATCTTCTGGCCAAACGCGATGCGCTGCTGGCGCTGGGCGGAACGCCTGCATGAACGCGCCAGACCAGCCTTTCATGTTCGCACCCGACGCCGGGCGACCGGACGCGGATGCGCTCTACCTTGAACTCGATGGCTGGGAAGGTCCGCTCGATCTGCTGCTCGATCTGGCGCGGCGGCAGAAGGTCGATCTGAGGCAGATCTCGATCCTTGCGCTGGTCGACCAGTACCTCAACTACATCGAGCGTGCCGGGGCGATGAAGCTGGAACTGGCCGCCGATTACCTCGTGATGGCGGCGTGGCTGGCTTACCTCAAGTCGGCGATGCTGCTGCCCAAGGCCGAGCAGGAGGACCCCTCGCCGGAGGAACTGGCGCTCAGGCTGCAACTGCGCCTCCAGCGTCTCGGCGCGATGCGCGAGGCGGCGGCGCGGCTGATGGGCCGCGACCGGATCGGGCGCGATGTCTTTCTGCGCGGCGCGCCGGAGGGGCTGCGTACCGACCGCAAGACCGTGTGGCGCAGCGACCTGTTCACGCTCATTCAGGCCTATGGTCAGGTCAAGGCGCGCACCGCGCCGCGCATCTACCACGTGGCGAACCGGCCGGTGATGACGCTCGATTCCGCGCTGGAGCGGGTCTCCTCGATGCTCGGCGTGACGCTGGAATGGATGGAAATCCGCGACTTCCTGCCGCCTCACGCGTCGCCCGCGCTGAAGCGTTCGGCGCTCGCCTCCAGCTTCGTTGCCGCGCTGGAGCTGACCAAGCGCGGCAAGGCGGAGCTGGAGCAGGACGGGGCCTTTGCCCCCTTGCGCATCCGCCGCCTGAAGGATGCAGCCCAGGGACTCGGCGCATGAGCGAAGAGCCCGGCACTCTCGAACGGGCGGTCGAAGCGACCCTGTTCGCGGCCGAGGCACCGATGAGCGCCGAGGCGCTCGCCGGGCATCTCGGCGGTCTGGCACTTGGCGACGTGCGCGAGGCGCTGGGCCTGCTGGAGGCCCGCTACCGCGCGCGCGGGGTGCATCTGGTCGAACGTGGCGGGCGCTGGCATTTCGAGACCGCGCCCGATCTCGCCCACCTTTTGCGACGCGAGAAGGAGCAGGTGCGCCGCCTAAGCCGCGCGGCCACCGAAGTGCTGGCGATCATCGCCTATCATGAACCCGTCAGCCGCGCCGAAATCGAGTCGATCCGCGGGGTGCAGACCAGCGCGGGGACGCTGGATGTGCTGATGGAGGCGGGCTGGATCAGGCCTGCGGGCCGCCGCGAGGTGCCCGGCCGCCCGGTGATCTATGCCACAACCCCCGATTTCCTCGACCACTTCGGCCTCGCCAGCCGCCGCGACCTGCCCGGCATCGATGAATTGCGCGCAGCGGGCCTGCTCGATCCCGTAGACGAGGCGATGGAGGCAGCCATGCGTTTCGAGCCTGACGAGGCAGACGAAAGCGCCACCGGCGACGACGAGAATCTGGCGGACTGACTCGCAATTCGCGCGCGGCTGGCCTAAATGGGCCCCTATCGAACGCCGGGTTTGCAGCCCGGCCATGCGGCACCCCCACGCGCCCGCCGCGGTTCAGGAGTTGAGACAATGGGTTTTTCGTCGATTTGGCACTGGGTGATCGTTCTCCTGATTGTGCTGATCCTGTTCGGTCGCGGCCGGATCGCCGAGATGATGGGCGATTTCGGCAAGGGTATTTCCAGCTTCAAGAAGGGCCTCAACGAGACCGAGGACACCGCCGCCAAGGCCGCCCGGATCGAGCCGCCCGTCCCGCCGGTGGAAACACCGGCTCCGGCGCCGGTTGACAAGTCCGACAGCACCGGCGCCTGATCGCCCGCCTCTGACCCCGGCGGCTGAGACGCACCCACCATGTTCGATATCGGCGCCGGAGAGCTGCTGGTCATCCTGATTGTCGCCGTGGTGGTGATCGGGCCGAAAGACCTGCCACTCGCCATGCGCACCGCAGGCCGCTGGATCGGCAAGATGCGGCGCATCTCGGCCCATTTCCGCAGCGGCATCGACACCATGGTGCGCGAGGCCGAGCTGGAGGAAATGGAGAAGAAGTGGAAGGCGCAGAACGAGGAAATCATGCGCCGCTCCGCTGCCCTGACCGAGGCTGAAGCTGGCGCGCCGGTGATGACCGGGCCGCCGCCGGTGGAAGCGCCTCCCCTGCCGCCCGCGCAAACGCGCGCCGCCGAGGCGCCTGCCGCCCCGGCCGAAGCAGGCGATGCCGATGCGCCGCCGCCCCTGCCGCTCGCCAAGGGGGGCGAATGATGTTCAAGGTCGACGACCTCGACGAGACCCGCGCGCCGCTGCTCGATCATCTTATCGAACTGCGCACCCGCGTGATCCGGGCGCTGCTGGCGCTGGGGGTTGGCTTTGCGGTGTGCCTCTATTTTGCCGACGCGATCCTCGGCATTCTGATCCAGCCGCTCAAGGATGCCTTCCCTGAAGGGCAGGGCCAGCTGATCTTCACAAAGCTGCCCGAAGTGTTCTTCGTCGAGCTGAAGGTCGCCTTGTTCGCGGGCTTCATGGTGAGCTTTCCGGTGATCGCCAACCAGCTGTGGGCCTTTGTCGCCCCGGGGCTCTATGCGCGCGAGAAGAAGGCGTTTCTGCCCTTCCTGTTCGCCACGCCGGTGCTGTTCGCGGCGGGTGCCTCGCTGGCCTATTTCGTGGTCATGCCGGTGGCCTTCACGTTCTTCCTCGGCTTCGGCGGGCTGACCGGCGGAATGAACGTCCAGGCCCTGCCGAGCGCGGGCGATTATCTCAGCCTGGTGATGCAGTTCATCCTCGCTTTCGGGCTGACCTTCCTGCTGCCTGTGCTGCTGCTGCTGCTGCACCGTGCGGGGATTGTCAGCCGCGCGCAGATGGTCGCGGCGCGGCGCTACGTGATCGTGGTGATCTTCGTGATCGCCGCGATCGTGACTCCGCCCGATCCGGGTTCCCAGATCGTGCTGGCGGTGCCGCTGTGGCTGCTGTTCGAAGCCTCGCTGCTGCTGATGCGCTTCCAGGAGAAGGCCGTCGCCGCGGACAAGGCCGCGCGCGAGGCGGAACTCGCGGCAGAGAAGGCGGCGGCGGAGTAATTACTCCCCGCGCACTTTCACGCCGCCGATCCACACCTGCAACACTTTCGTCTCGCGCAAGCCTTCGGGCGAGGCGAACAGCGGATCGCGGTCGACGAGGATGAAATCGGCGCGTTCGCCGGGCAGCAGACGGCCGAACCGGCCCTCGGCAAATCCCGCATAGGCGGCATCGGCGGTGAACCCTGCCAGCGCCTGTTCGCGGCTGACCGTTTCTTCGGGGAACCATCCGCCGAAGGGCTGGCCGCTGGCATCGGTGCGACTGATTGCGGCGGCCATGCCAGCCCACGGGTCAGCAGGCTCGACCGGCGAATCCGAACCGAAGGCGAGCCTGCCGCCCGCCTTGATGACGGACCGCCACGGATAGGCGCCCGCCAGCCGGTCCGGCCCCAGCCGCGCTTCGGCCATCAGCCGGTCGGATGTCTGGTGGAGCGGCTGCATCGATGCGATCACTCCGTGCTGGCCAAGCCGCGCGATGTCGACGGGATCGACGATCTGGGTGTGCTCGATCCGCCAGCGCCGGTCGCCCTTGTAGCTTTCCGAAAGCTCTTCGATCGCAGCGAGCACCTCGGCATTGGCGGCATCGCCGATGGCGTGGACGGCGGTCTGGAAGTTGTCCATCGCCGCGCGGCTCATCAGGTTCCTGAGCTGGCTCGGCGAGAGGAGGGGCAACCCGCGGGTGCCGTGATCGTCGGCATAGGGAGCCTTGAGGCTCGCCCCGCGCGATCCCAGCGCGCCATCGAGGAACAGCTTGATCCCGCCCATGCGCAGGCGATCATTGTAGAGCCATCCGGTCGGCTCCGGCCCCGCCATCAGTTCCAGCGTTTCGACGCTGTCGGCGTAGGACATGATGCGGACCTGCAACCGCCCCTCGTCGCCGGCGCGGCGGAAGGCGGTCCAGTCGGCGGGCTTGGTGCCCATGTCGGCGACTGCGGTGACGCCCTTGGCCAGCAGCACTTCCTGCGCCTTGGCGAGCGCGAGGTCGCGGTCTTCAGGGCGCGGGGTGGGGACGACCTTGGCCACCAGCGCGATCGCATTGTCGACGAACACGCCGGAGGGCGCGCCCTTGGCGTCGCGGATGATCTTGCCGCCTGCCGGGTCGGGCGTCTTCGCGGTAATCCCTGCGGTCTGGATCGCCAGCGTGTTGGCCCACTGCGCGTGGTTGTCCGCGCGTTCGAGCCACACCGGACGGTCGCTCACTACGGCATCCAGTTCGGCGGCGGTGGGGAAGCGGCCGAGGGCCCACTTCTCCTGGTTCCAGCCGCGCCCGATGATCCACGGACGGCCGGGGTTCTCCTCGGCAAAGGTCTTGATCCGGGCGAGCGCATCTTCCAGCGAGGTGGTGCCCGACAGGTCCAGCGTCAGCGCGGCAAAGCCCATGTCCATGACATGCACGTGGGCATCGATCATGCCCGGCAGCATCACCCGTCCCTCGCCATCAAGACGGTAATCGACCGGCGGGCGCTTGTCGCTGCGGGCCAGCACGGCGGTGATCTTGCCCTCTTCATCGAAGACGAGACCGTTGAAACGCTTCACCTTCCCCTCGGCATCGATCGTCACCCCGTCGACATTGTCGATCAGCGTATCGGCAAGGGCCGGGGCCGACAGGGCAACGACGGAGACGGCGGCAAAGGCGGAAGCGAGAGAAAGGCGCATGGTGATCCTTGGGCAATCCAGGGGGCGGTCAATTCAGGAAGCGCGTGCTGCCTATCGGCTTCTGCGCGGCTTGCCAACTTTCACCCCCGCACAGAAATCCTTTGCTGTACGGGGGCTGAGGATCATTGCCCTTACGGCTCCGAGCCTCTAATCCGCGCCCACCATGTTGACGCAAGCTACCGCATCGCACCCCAAGGGCGCCGCCGCCACGCCGGCCGACCTCACCCTCGACGACGTTCGCGCCGCTGCCGCGCGGATTGCCGGATCGGTGGTCAACACGCCGATGATGCATTCGATCACGCTGTCGGAGATTACCGGCGCGGATATCTGGCTGAAGTTCGAGAACCTTCAGTTCACCGCCGCCTACAAGGAGCGCGGCGCGCTCAACGCCCTGCTGCTGCTGACCGAGGAACAGCGCAACCGCGGCGTGATTGCGGCTTCGGCGGGGAACCATTCGCAGGGTCTTTCCTACCACGGCACCCGGCTGGGAGTGCCTGTCACCATTGTCATGCCGCGCACCACGCCCACGGTGAAGGTGATGCAGACCGAAAGCGTCGGCGGCAAGGTGGTGCTGGAGGGCGAGACCTTCGATGAAGCCTATGCCCATGCCCGCAAGCTGGAAGGCGAGCTGGGGCTGACGTTCGTCCACCCCTTCGATGATCCGCACGTGGCGGCGGGCGCGGGCACGGTGGCGCTGGAAATGCTCGAAGTGAACCCCGATCTCGATTGCATCGTCACGCCGATCGGCGGGGGCGGGCTGATTTCGGGCATGGCGACCGTCGCCAAGGCGCTGAACCCGAAGATCGAGGTTGTGGGCGTGCAGGCGGGCCTGTTCCCGAGCATGTTCGACCGCATCAAGGGCGCCAGCCTGCCGTGCGGCGGCGATACGCTGGCCGAAGGCATCGCGGTCAAGGTGCCGGGCGATTTCACTTCCAAGGTCATTGCCGAGCGGGTGGATGACATCCTGCTGGTCGATGAACCGGCGCTGGAAAAAGCCGTCGCGCTGCTGCTCCAGATCGAGAAGACCGTTGTGGAGGGTGCGGGCGCTGCGGGGCTTGCCGCGGTGCTGCGCAATCCGGCGCGGTTTGCGGGCAAGACCATCGGTCTGGCGCTGTGCGGCGGGAATATCGACACGCGGCTGCTCGCCAACGTGCTGCTGCGCGATCTGGCGCGTCAGGGTCGCCTTGCGCGGCTTCGTATCACCCTTCAGGACCGTCCCGGCGCCCTGTTCCGGGTGATGCGCCTGTTCGACGAGCACAACGTCAATATCATCGAGATCTACCACCAGCGCATTTTTACCACGCTGCCGGCCAAGGGCCTGATCACCGATATCGAATGCGAGGCGCGCGATGCCGAGCAGGTCGAGCGGCTGGTCGAAGGCCTGCGCGCCAACGGCTATTCGGTGCAGCTGGTCGAACTCGGCTGATTTTCCACGACTAACGGCAGGGCGCGGCGGGCAAGTGTCCCGCTTCGCTCCATCCCGGGTGCAGTTTTGCGCACGGTCCATCGCGCTTGCGCGCCTTTCACGTCATTTTCATGGTTAAAGGACTTTTACCGGAGCGAAGGTGTGGGCATAAGATTTTCTTAACACTTTCGCCCACCCGCGATTCACCAGGCTGCTCTGGCGCACAAAGGACAGGCCCCACCCGTGACGGCACCGATCCGCTTTCCCCGCTTCTTCGTGACGAGCCCCGCGCCGTGCCCCTATCTGCCGGGCCGCAGCGAGCGCAAGGTGTTCACCGAGCTGAAGGGCCCGCACGCGGACCAGCTGAACGAGGCGCTAGGCCGCATCGGGTTCCGCCGCAGCCAGACGGTGGCCTATCGCCCGTCCTGCCTCGATTGCCAGGCCTGCGTTTCGGTGCGGGTGGTGGCGGGCAAGTTCCAGCCGTCGGCCACGCAGAAGCGCGATCTGAAGCGCAACAGCGACATCATCGTCACCGAATGCCGCCCCTGGGCGACCGACGAGCAGTTCGAACTGCTCGCCCGCTATCTTGGCCAGCGCCATCCCGATGGCGGCATGTCGGCCATGGACGAGCTCGATTATGCCGACATGATCGAGCACACGCCCGTTTCCACCGTTGTCACCGAATACCGTGAGCCGGGGCCGAACGGCCAGCCGGGCCGGCTGATCGGCGCCTGCCTGACCGACCGTCAGGCCGACGGGCTGTCGATGATCTATTCCTTCTACGATCCCGACCATCCCACCCGCGGTGGTCTGGGCAACTTTATTATCCTCGATCATATCCGCCGCGCGTCGGCCGAGGCATTGCCTTACGTCTATCTGGGTTACTGGGTCGAAGGCTCGCCGCGCATGCAATACAAGGTTCGCTACCGCCCGCTCGAGCGGCTGACGCGCGAGGGCTGGCAGCTCATGGAAGAGGGTGAGCAACACCGCCTGATCGCCGCGGCCACAGCGCCGCGCCGCGTGGCTGCGGAAAGCCTTGCCGGTGCGCGGGGCAAGGATGGCCAGCCTGTCAAGTTCCCCGCGACCTGAGCGGCGGCTTTCGCTCGGTCTCGCCATTGTCGCAGGATTGGGTCAGAGCGCGCTGGCGTTGAGCGGCGCTCCGGTGGCTGCTGCCGGGTTGCAGGCAGCAACCGCGCAGGATGCCGGGAGCGACGTGGCGGAGAGCCCGGAAACGCTTCCGCCCGCGGCCGCGCCTTCTGTCTCCCCTGAACCGGAACCCGTTCCCCAATCCCTTGATGACCTGATCCCCGAAGCCGCGCTCGCCGATCCCGAAGCCTGGGCGGCTGGTGGCGTGCCCGATGCATCGCCGGTGATCGAGCCCGAGGATCTGCTGGCGGGCCCGCCCGATCCCGCATTGGAGGAAGCGTTTGCAGGGTTTGGCGAAGGCCCAGACGGTGCGGTCCTGCCCGGTAGCGAGGCCGATCTTGCCGACCTCGCCATCCCCGACCCCGAACCGTTGCCCCCCGATCCGGCGCTCGAGGAACTCGCCAGCATTGCCGCGCCGGCGGTGGCCGCGTTGCCCGAGCTTGCCGAAACGCGGGTCAGCAGCACCCTCGTGCTGGCGCTCCCTGCAGCGGCTGCGGCTTTTCCCGAGAAGGAGGAATTTGTCGAGCGGTTCAGGGATCTGTCCACCCTGCGCGAACTCGATGATGGCGAGGAGGCTGCCCCGCAAGTCGCGGCCCGGGCGCGGGCCGACGAGGAGCTGCTCGGCGATATCCTGCGCACCTA
>Ga0075157_10002720_pt1 | contig 10207 bp, 9 predicted proteins | sample JI81BgreenDNA_FD_70967 | JGI IMG/M metagenome (GOLD analysis project Ga0075157, IMG submission 70967) | Wastewater effluent complex algal communities from Wisconsin, to seasonally profile nutrient transformation and Carbon sequestration -... | ecosystem: Engineered > WWTP > Effluent > Algae...
AAAAAATAAAATTTCCTTCTTTCTTTTTAACTCCAACAAAAATATTCAATTATTTACAGATTATTGCTTGAACAAAACTATCCGAGTCACTTGAAACAACAAGATGTTTTGCTCCTTCTTTTTTTTTTTCATTGAGATTAATTTCATTGAAGATTTTTATTTCTCCTTCTCCTGGAATATCAGGCCCAATTATCTTGACTTTTGGTTTTATGAATCCAAATGTTTTAGGATATTCTTTTTGAAAATCATACAATAATTTCATCACTTCATTCATGACAAAAGTTCCTGGAGTAAAATCAATCGGAGATACATTTACTAAAGCATGAATAGTTTTTGTATCTTTAGCATTACCAGATTTAGCAGAGCATGTATATCTTCTGTTTTTTTGTGATACTAGTTTAGCAATAGGAGCAATGCCATCAATACAAAAAATATATCCAACTGTTGGCTGATAAAGTTGAGAGATGAAGGAAAGATTGAATTTTATGTTAGCTAGTAATTTTTTCAATACTGGCGAACTATGTAAAGTAAAGTGTAGAAGATAATTGATATCAATGTAAACATAATCATAAATATTTGAGATATCATGTTTGCTAATTTCAGTAAATGATTCTGGATAATTTTTCATCAACCATTTTGAAAATCCTGTTATTCCCATTGTTTATTTTTATCAAAAGGTACGACGAATTAAATATTATTTTTATTTCATTTTTTTCATAATATTGCATTATCTTTAACATTTTGTGTATTAAGTACTTCGTTAACAGATGCTAAATTAACTCCATGAACTGAATACCCATTAGAAGTTGTATGTGGAACTCCTTTGTATGTTAATATTATTCCTTTGTCATTATTACGAATTCCTCTTTTATTTCCAAATAGTGCTATCAATTCTTCCATTGCTTTTTTACCTTCACCTTCTTTAACGTAAACTGTAACACTTTTTTGGTTATTTTGTACGATAGAAATATAATTACCGCCATTATCAATATCATATGCTTTCGTTATTACTACTTCTTCAGCATAACCATCTTTTGGTTTTTTATCATCATCATTACTATTCACAGATCTTAATACTAGATATGGTCTTCTTACATTAAAAGGAAATGGTAAATTAAGATATCTCAGCTGAACGGGTCTCACAAGAAATGGAACTATTGCACCTCCTTTGACTTCAATATCTTTTACTAATGCTAATTGTTTTTTCTTTCCTAATTCTGTCTTTTCTGTCATTGTATATTATATTCATTCAAGAACATTGTTGAAGAAATGTAAAAACAAAAATAACTACTCAAAAATACTTTCTTCATCATCTGTATAATAGGATGAATAAAACAGCTGCTACATTGATAGACTGGGATGATACTTTATTTCCAACCAAATGGTATGCTAACAATAGAAACAAAACTTTTGATACAAAAAGACTTGTAAGTATTTTGGATTTAACAGTCAATGGAACACTGGAAGATTTGATAAAATACAGTGACGTATATATTGTAACAAATGCTTCAATGAAATGGTTTAACAAAACGTTGCAAATGATGCCAAAAACTTATGTAACAATTGTTAATAATATCAAAGTAGTTTCAGCAAGAGATAAGTTCAAGAATCAATATCCTCAAGATCCTGGGTTATGGAAAAAATTATGTTTTCAAAAAATATTTGAAAATACAAACTACAATATTATTATCTCTGTTGGAGATTCTAATTTTGAAAAAGATGCACTTATTTCTATCTGGGATAACATTTCAGGTGAAAAAAAAGGAGGAGGAAAAATGCAAAAATATTTCAAGACAGTAAAGATGTTAGATTCTCCATCAATCCGTCAGTTACATGATCAATTGAGAGTAATAAAAATAAATTCAAGAAAGCTTCTTACAGAAAAAAATAACAGAGATTTAATTCTTGCGAAATGATATCGAAAATATCAATTCATAAAAAATTATTTTTTCCAACGACTATTTGTAACAGTAGTTGTTGAATTCTTTTTGTTTTTTGGGCTAAAATATTTTTTTTTTGGGGAATATTTTTTCCTATCATTAAGTTTCTTCTTTTCTGAATTCCTTTGTTTTGATCTTTTTTCAAAGATTCTTTTTTTTTCATTTTCATACTTCTTTGTGTAGTACCTTCTAGGTAATTCCAAAAATCTATTGTCAATATCAAGGTAGATAGAACCTTCTCTTGAAAGAAAAGTTGTTATGTCATTTACCATTTCATACACTCTTTCTCCTAACTTTTCATTGTCTTCATAAGAATAATTTTTGAATGTTACCAAATATTCAGCAAGAATAACAGCTTCCAAAATATTGTCATGAAATGGATAAACTCCTTTGAAAGGAGAAACCAATTTTTCTCTTCTTCTATTTTTGTTGAACCAAAAACAAACTTCTTCAGCAATCTTGTTGTTGTAAACTTTTTCTTTTCCATTTGGAACAATTCTCATTTCAATTGACCCGTTACCAATCCAAGGTTGAAAGTAAATATCACCATCAAAGTATTTTGTTTCATTTTGATCCCATTTTAGTCTGAACTTCAAGTGAGATTTTAATGGATTCATAATATTTGCCCATTTTTGTTGCATAACCATATTATCATCAATGATTGAATTTGCTTGTTCTTCATGATAGACTAATGTTTCATAATCTTCTTTTGTTGCAGTTTTTTTATCAATGCGTTGCTTGATTTCTCTGATGATATTGTGGTGATCTTTTGTATCTAATGTTCTGATGTCACATACAAAGAATAAATTCTTGTTTGCATACTTATATGCATCTTCATCAGTGAAATACCTTTGATAAAATTCAACATTCTTTTGGCTCAAGTCTACTTCAGTATCAACCTTGTCATACATAATGAAATGAATATCTGGGAATAATTTCATTAGATAATTGATGTTGTAACCTGGAGAAGCTCCAACATACAATAAATATTTTTTTTCATCTTGTTTGTAACAATGATAGTACTTTGTTAAGAATTGAATAAGAGTAATCAATAATTTTCTTTGACCCCATTTCAAAGAAGGTAAAGTACGAAAGTATTTTTCTTCATATTTTTCTCTTGGTAAGTTTTCAGAGTATTTTTGAATTAAATTTTTTACGTTCATTATTAAAGTTGCACAGCTTATGATAATTTTATGTATCCTTTTCAATATCATAAAAAATCATTTTTTTTTTTGTTGCACAATAAATATGTTCACTGACATTTCCAAGGGAATACTTGAACTTTTTTATCAGACAATCGTTTTAAAAATAGTTCACTGATATTGTACATACTTTTTCTTGTTCCATTCCTTGAAAGAAAGTATGAGATACTAATAACCATATTACATATCGCATCATTCATTGTCATTGTTTTCAATAAATCTTGTTGAAACTGTTCTAAATATTCTTGAAGTATTATTTCTTCAAGAGCTGCTTCATGATAAGGCATAATGCATGGATTTTTTGTTTTAACTTTCTTTCTTCTTGTTACAGTGTTGTAATAAAAAGCTACTTCTTCTGCTATTTTGTTATCATAAAATTTTGTTGAACCGAGAATTGGTATTATTCTTAATTCAAGAGAACCATTACCTGTCCATGGTTGCCAAAATATTTCTCCGTCATAATATTCTGTTTTAGTTTCTTCCCAAGTCAAACGAAACTTCAAATGAGATTTTATTGGTTTCATTATTTCAGCCCATCTTCGTTGCATTGTCATATCATCATCAATCATATCAAAAGATTTTTTCTCATGATATTTTTTTTCACCTTCATCATTTTTATCTGAACCATCTATTTCTCTCATTTTAGAATGATGTTTTCCTATTTCAAGATTCCTGATATCACAAACATAAAATAAATTCATTCCAATATATTTTTTTGCTTCCTCGTCATCGAAATATTTTTGATGAAATACGACATTTGGGTTTTTAAGATCTACTTCACTTTTGACTTTATCGTAAAGGATGAAATGAATGTCAGGAAACATAATCATAAGGTAATTGATGTGATAACCAGGAGAAGCTCCAACATACAATAAATATTTTTTTTCATTTTGTCTGTAAAATCGATAGCATCTATTCAAAAAATCTATTTCTGTTAACAATAATTTTCTTTGACCCCATTTCAAGCAAGGTAGAGTACGAAATATTTTTTCTTGATATTTTTTTCTTGGTAAATCTTCAGAATATGTACTAACAAGAGGTTCAGTCATTACTATACCAAAAATACAAATCTTTTTTCTCTCTGAATTTTAGTCAAAGAAAAAAAATAAAAAAAAAATTATGGTTTGAATATTCCATGTATTCTTTCATGAGATTGATAATTTTTCATTTTGAACATTTTTTCAGAAAGAGTATCAATTGTCATTTCATTTTCAATCTCAAGAGTAGGCCAAGGAAATGGTTCATTCATCAGCTGTTGGTGAGCCGCTTGAACATGTTCTTCATAAAGATGAACATTTCCAAAACTCATTATCAATTTTCGAGGTAAAAATATTTGTTTATCATTCGAAGCACATTTACAAATAATTGTTAATTTTGCTGCATAAGAAGCTATGTTAAAAGGAACACCCAAAAATATATCTCCACTTCTTTGATACATGTGCATATCAACATAAAATATTCCATTTGATTCACTTACTCCAAGCTGAATAACAATTCCATGACATGGCATCAATACTGATTTACTTACAGCAGATGGGTCAAAAGTAGTTGCAACTAATCTTCTTGAAAATGGATCTTTTTGTAATTCTTCAATAAGATATTTTATTTGATCGAATCCTCCAACATATTTTTTTTTACAATTGATATATTCTTGACCATAATGTCGCAAAATAAATCCATACATTGGTCCCATATCTCCAACAGGATAATTTAAATTTCTTGAGTCAAGAAATTTTTTTGTTGTATTTCCTTTCCATATTGAAGACTTGAGTAATATTGTATCTGTTTTACCAGCAAGAAAAAATAATAATTCATCTAGAATAATTTCCCATGATATTTTTTTTGTTGTTAACAATGGGAATTCATTTCTGATATCAAAGATAAAAGGAGTAGGAGAAAAAATAAATCTTGCATTTCCATTTCTTGAAACAAAAGATGGCGAAACTAATAATTTTTTCAAGAGTTCAATATATTGATATTCTTGATGTTTTTTTTTTACATTTACTTCATACTTATCTCTTACAAGCAATTCATACTTTGAATCAATAATGATTTGAGTAGACTCACTTTCTTTCAATTCATAATACCATGGAAGGTCAGGAAAAAAAGTATCTCCAAAATATTCTTTACTTATTTTTGTTATGATTGCAGAATCACAATATTGCATTGCGTTCTCAAATACTTTTTGACCTCCAATAATAAATATTTTTCCATATGATTCATTGAAAGCTTCTTCAAAAGAAGAACATGTTGTTACTCCAAGAATTTTATTTTTTGACAAAACAATATTCTTTCTGTTTTTGAGAGGTCGATCTAATCCATAGTAAGTATTCGACCCCATAATAACAGTATTTCCAATAGTTTCTTTTTTGAAAGCATTCATATCTTCTTTTATCTTCCATGGTAATTTTTTAGCATTACCAATAACATTGTTTCTTGAAACACATGCAATAATTATTTTTTTCATTAGATATATTTTTCTGAAAGATATTTTAAAGCTCAAGATATTTTACAATTTCTTTTCTAAATGAGTCAAAATATTCATCTTCTGTTATTGTTATCACTTTTATTACAGCCATATATTTTTTCACAAAAAAGAGACAACTTGCTAATAATTTATTGTAAGTTGATTCAGTTGATAATATCTTATTTGAATTGTCGGCAATAGTTATTTCTTTCCATAAGTCATGCAAAAATGAATATTCAGAATAAATTATTATCGAGCGAAAAATTCTGTTGCTAGAATCAACTGATAAAGTTGAAAAAAGTTTGTGCAATAAAAATAAATATTTTGTCTTTGTATCTTCATAAGAAAGAGATCCTGTCATTGTTGATTTTTTACTTGTTAATCCATAAATAATAATTCCATACTTTGAATTGTTTTCTTCATCTGAAGGTGATAAAAACAAAAGAACATGAATATCCATAAGTTATATTCAACAATGAAGATAACTGATAGAAAAAAAAAAATTACTTTTTCAAGATATTAAGAATATTTATTAAATTATCCTCTTCGAAGCTTTCTATTTTTTCTATGACATAATAAGCTACTTCATGCATATTATAATTAAAAAGAACGTCAAGAAAATTATGATTTGATACTTCATTCGCTAACTCTTTATCAGTGTAGTGCCATAAACATTTTATGAAAAAAGAAAAAATAATACTTTTTTTTCTCTTTTTAATTCCAGTGATACAGTTTTTGAAATATTTTTCTTTTTGAATAGTCTCAACAATATCTTTAAAAATATCTTTCAGTTTTAAAGACTTCTTTTCTTGAAAGACTTTCGTTAATTCACTAATTTCTTTGAATATATTGTCATCGAAAATAAAATTATCAGAAACATAAAAGATAAATATTATTTTAATAAAACTAGAAAAAAAGAATAAATCATTTCCGTTTAAATATTTAAATATCCATTGAAATTTACTGACGTTTAATACTGGAATCATAGATTTTTTAGATAAATCAGGAATATTATTTTTGTATTTCAATTTGTAGTACTTATTATCGAACCCATGATTTAGTAAGACTTCTATTATTGAAATAGTATATTTTGATTCAAAAATACATTTGTAAAGATCGTTTGACTTAAATATAGTATCTAAGCGAATTCCATTAATGAATCCACTTATTATTTTTGTACTAGGACTTGCTTCTATCAGCTCAATTATTGATTCAGTTGGTATATTCGATAATTTAATATTGCGTAAAATATATTGAATAAATGTTGACGTTTTTTCATTGACGTTATTTTTTATGTAAAAAATTATTTTTTTGAAAACATTTTTTGATTGAAGCACTTCTTTGTATGAAGTGAATATCAAGTATGAATTATCAAAATTATATCTTTTATCTGTATATTCTAACAAATGCAATATTATCTCTTCAATTATGTTTGATTTAGTTTTTTCATCATGAATATTTGTTATGTTTTTTTGCTGAAGATCTTCGGAAGGTAATTCATCTTCAAATGCTATTTTTAAAAATTTTAAGTTCAAATTAAAAATATTTTTTTTTTCTAAGATTGTAGATTTTATTTTTTTTTTGTCAAGAGATTTGTAGAGTTTAGAATTTTTATCTTTGTAAAAATATTTGAGAAACTTTTTCTTGTATTGAAAAAATTTGATTTCTCTTTCATGAAAACTTTCATCAATATTCTTTGTTAGTATGTGAATTATCATTAGTTCATTCTCATAAAAAACACTTGCTTTTTCAAAAAAATAATTCATAATATCATCATAATATTTATTGGTATCTTTTGATCCTACAAATAAGTCTATGACATCTAGCAAATATATAAAAATGTAGTCATATATATTACTTTCAGGACGAAATTTTTGATAAAGATTGAAATTTTCTTTGAAATGATCTTCAAAGCTTGAATCACTAAACATAATAAACCATACTTCTTCTGGAGTCATAGGATTATTTCTGGAAAATATTTGATAATCAATACCGCGTCTGTAACGATAAAAAAATATTTGATGAAAAATATTGTATTTGTAATGATAATCAGTTCTGTATTTAATTAAATGGTCTTTGTTTTCATATTCATGTCGCTTGTACATTTTTCCATATATTTTCTTCAACAGATGCAGATTTTTTTTATCAATGTAAGATAGAAAATAATAGAGATTGTTCGATATCCATAATTCATGAATTTTAGCTAAATTTTCTGTGAAATCTTCTGTGAAATCTTCATCAAGAGGATTAGACAAATATTTTTCGTAGATTTCTTTTTTGCATTTTTCATACAAAATAAACAAAGTATCAAATGTTTTTTCTATTTCACTTTCTTCTTCATTCATATTCACTGATTTTGTTACATTCTTAATATAAAAATTGATATGCGGATTAAAAATATATGACTTGGAGTTATGGTCTATGTTAACTGGAATAATAATTTTTCTGAATAATTTTTGTGAAATAGTTTTATCAGATAATTTTTGTGAAATAGTTTTTTCGAACAAAAAAAAATCCTTGTTAATTTCTTCAAAGCAGTATCTTCTTTTGAAAATATGAAAATATTTTGTGTATTTAATTTCTTCTTCATGTTCTTTGCTATTCGGTGTAGAATATTTAGGATTTTTGAATTTAGTTTCAGTTGAAAAATATTTATCAATTGCTTTTTCTAACAGTTCTTCAGAGCATTCTTTGTTGTAAATCATATTGAATAAAATAATACGCATTTCTTCAGCACTTGTGTTTTTATCATTCATGAAAATATCAATAGTATTTTTCATATAGTGTTTCAGACAAAAAATTTTAGGACTTGTTCTTGGTATCAAATTATTTGTGATTAATAATTCATAAGCTCCGGAAGAAATATTTTTGTAGTTAATTCTCGAAGATACAAGTTTTTTACTTTTAGTACCAACAAAATCAACAAAATGTTTGTACTCTGAAATTATTTTTTGTAATACATTGATATTATTTTTTCTTGAAGCAAGAAGAAAACATTTGTCAACAACATATTTATTATTTTTATGTATTGATTCTTCATTCATAAACATATTTTCAATTTCTAGTTGAGGAAAATAAATAAAAAGTTTTTTTATCAACAAAAATGGAATTTTCTTAATTTCTTTACTATCAATATTTCTTTCATTCTTGATTTTTTCTTTCATACTAATTAAGAATTTTTTTTGATTTGTTTCAATTACAGTATCCCATAAATTTTCATACTCAAATTCCCTAAATAATTTTTCATTGTCAGAAGTCGTTCTATTGTTCAGCTTGAACAGATATAAATATTTTTTGTTAAAAATAATTTTCTTAATTATTGGAAAGAAACTTTTATCTACTTTAGAATGCAATCTTCTGTTTTTGTAGCGACATGCATAAATAATCAATGATATTTTATCAACAAAGTCATAGTTAGCAAATATTGGATAATCTAGTTTTTCACTGGCAATGAAATTCCATATATTGCGTTTGCAATTTTTTTTTTTTCTGAAAAAAAATAATTTTGTTGAGGAGCTGGCGGAATGGTAAAAAATTTTATTGAAATATTTATTAGTCAAAATAAAATTTCTCAATGATGTTGTGTCTAAATATTCAAAAAAATCAATAATAATTTCGTTAGGCAAATCAGCAATTTCCATTTTAAATATGATACTTTTATTAAAATAAATTAAAATAAAGAAATAAAAAAATTTTTACTCTGGAAAATTAAAAATTGACAAATTTATTCAATAAAATATTTACTGAATAAATGAAAAATAATTATGAATACTGAATCTTGTTTTACTGAAATACTAGTTCCTTCTGATCCTGAATTTATTGAAAATGAAAGTAATATTGAAATAGAAGAACAAAAAAACTGTGCTTACTGTGGATTTATTACAAATATTCCATATGAAACAATATCTGAGAGCAAAACTATTATTAATTGCTGTTATTCTTGTTACAATGTTAGAAATGTTGGAATAAAAAGAAATTTATTTTTTGTAATCAAGAGTAATTTATCTCAAGTAGATCTGATAAAAAAATCCCGCGAATGGTTTATCAAAAAAAGAATAATGCCATCAGTAAAAGAAATTGATCCAGAAGCTACAAAGGTAAATTTGACTGATTTTGAATTTGCTGCTACATTGAGGTTCATTAAAAAAAGAAAATTAAAAAATACATCATTTCCAGAGATGAAAGTATATTTTAATTCAAGATCTATTGACTATCAATCGTTCACATCATCTCAACATAATGTTGTTGTTTCTACTCTGAAAAAAAAACCAGTGATGAATGGAATAGTAAAAGAGTATGAATTTACAAAAAGAGAACTGCTAATAATGAAACATGTTTTTTATTCAAACCTACTATCTGAAAAAAAAAAGAAAGAAAAAAATATTAGTTTGATAAAAGAAGATGGAAAATTTATTTTGAATGAATATTCATATTTTGAAGAACGAATGAAAAATAAATAAAAAAAGAAGATAGAAATTTTAATCAAAAGAAAGAGTTTTTTTTTGATTATTTTTTTTTTCTTTCATTATGTAAGAATATTGATTTGTTTGATAAAGAAGATATTCTTTTTTTTCTTTTTTTTCTTTTTTTCCTCTCTT
>Ga0075157_10002722_pt1 | contig 10205 bp, 6 predicted proteins | sample JI81BgreenDNA_FD_70967 | JGI IMG/M metagenome (GOLD analysis project Ga0075157, IMG submission 70967) | Wastewater effluent complex algal communities from Wisconsin, to seasonally profile nutrient transformation and Carbon sequestration -... | ecosystem: Engineered > WWTP > Effluent > Algae...
GGTCAGTATCGGGTTTTGTGTATTTCCAATAGCGCCTCCGACAAGCTCCAGACGAGACATACTATCCGCAAATGGAACCATTAGCCCTACAACATGCTTGTTCTGATTGAATTTATATAAGAAAGTGTAAGGCGCCAACGTGCGCTCGGTTACGATTCGTGAGATTGAATTAATGGTACATGTGTCCGCTTTATTGAGCTGTGGCTTTAAAGCTTTTTTATTCATTTTAACCACCTTCGGAGTGCTGTCTTTAGCAATCACACCCAGTGCCTGTGCGATTGGCCTGATGCCCTGAATCAGTTCTGCGTCATTGCTTTTGGCATCAAGAACGGCGTATTGCATACATCCCTGCTTTTCAACAAAATCTGCTTCGCCGCCAATTAACAGACCCACTAAATCGCCGGATTCTGAATCAAATACCGGAGATCCGGAGTTGCCGGCAAACATATCGAGCTTTGCCCAGAGATAATCGGGGGTTTTGGGATTGCCCGAAGCTGTAAGCGTGGCATCAAATGCAAATTTGAGCGGAAGCCCGAGGCCATGTCCGAAACAATAAACACTTGACTTTTTTGTGGAAACCTGCTTGTTAAGCGTTATCTTTATATTAGGTAGTTTATCTACCGCGGTCCCCCTTATTGGCTCAACTTCTACCAATGCCCAGTCATTAATTCCTTGAAAGCATCTGCCCTCAGGGATATAATTTTTCCCGGGAACGGGCCTGAAAACATTTCGTTTGTGAATAATAATGCTGCCGTCTGCCGCATACTCAAACGGCATATTGACCCGCCTGATAAACCGATACATAGAAATATCGCGTTTATCACACTGTTGCGCTTCCGGGCCAAAAAGATGCGCAACGGTAGCAATGGTATTGTTTTGTACAAAAACGCCGGTACCACGTGCCGGAAAAACATCCTGGCTTGCAAATACGACGTTATCGCAAACGGATTTGTTGTCCACACACAAATCCTTCAGCTTCGTGGTTTTTATAAGAATCGTAGAGTCTGTGTGACTTGAGTCAATATAGCTTGCATGAATGACCATAACCGAACTTTGCCAGTTTCTGTAAATTTTTCCATACTTACGGGCATTCTTTCGCGCCGTAAGATCAAAATGAGAGACCAATATTTTGTCGATAATTTGAAAATCTGCCCGATCATCTGCCTGCCAATTCCCTTGACTACTTTCCGCATATATCATTTCATTTTTCAAAAAAATATTCCAGTTGTTTAGCGGAAGGGTATCTAATATTTTTTTCGAACATTTTAGATCTTTAAAAATATCCATATATCGCTGGCAGATTCCCATCAAACCAAGTAAATCAGCAGCACTATTCGTATCAATGAACTCAGGTAAAATATTTTTATCTAATGTATTGAGCTTAATTATATCATTTTTAGCGTTGTTTTTATCATTAAAAATTATTTCTTTGATAGAGTCTTGCAGCGCTTTAAGGGATTGGGCATTTATTGAGATGCCTTCCAAATCGGCATACTGCTTAATTGCTACATAAAAGGTGGCCCTAGCAAGTAGTTTAATGGCGCAGGAATTTAAGTCCGCTTGGGCAGAATCTTTTACAGGAAGAGTAGGCTGCGCCTGTACGCCATTCAGCAAAAATAAATGTATTGCAAACAAAAGGTAACAAAGCAGTCTGAAGGATTGAAGTTTTCTCATAGCAAGGTGTGGTTTGGAAGCGAAAAGTGAAAAAATTTTTCTGCAAAAATACCCTGGATGCTGCCCCTCAAAAATACGGAAAACCGTAGTATTTTGTATATCAAAAATAATCAGCCAAAGTGATGCCCCGATTCGTCCTTTCAAACCCGCCGCGTTCTACCCGAATTGGGGTGGATTTGAAGATAACTGGATTCTTTTTATTTTGATTTTCAAGGGATTGTAAAAATACAGTTTTCACAACCACTTCGCAGTAGCCATAAAACACGACACTATAATTTTTTCCCTACCTTCGCCCCCGCCTGGCTCCGTTATCCGTCAGCAGGGAGCAGGCAATACCAATAACTGTTGACGGATAACTGATTACTGATTCACTGATATGTACCAACCACCAGTAAGCGTCAATCCCGAAAACCCCAAAGTGTTTTTCGACCTCAGCATTGGCGGACAAGCAGCCGGCCGCGTCGTGTTTGAACTCTTCGCCGACACTACGCCGCTCACCGCCGAAAACTTCCGCGCCCTCTGTACCGGCGAAAAAGGCATGGGCCAGTCGGGCAAACCCCTGCACTATAAAGGCAGCCGTTTTCACCGCATTATCCCGCAATTTATGTGTCAGGGCGGCGATTTTACCCACGACAACGGCATGGGCGGCGAGTCCATCTACGGCCGTAAATTCAACGACGAAACTTTTGCCGGCAAGGCAGGCGTACACGCCGGTCCGGGCATTCTGAGCATGGCCAACGCCGGCCGCAATACCAATGGCTCGCAGTTTTTTATCTGCACCATCGCCACGCCCTGGCTCGACGGCAACCACGTGGTGTTCGGCCAGGTGATCGAGGGTTTTGACATTATTCAGCTCGCCGAAGCGCAAGGATCGCCCTCAGGCGGCACCCGCGCAACGGTGCGCATTGAAGATTGCGGCGCACTGTAATCATGCTTTTTTCAGTCGCAGGGCAAAGGTACTTCCTTTGCCCTGCGTGCTGGTTACGCTGATGTTGCCGCCCTGCGCCTCCGCAAATTCTTTGCTGATGGCCAGGCCCAGGCCGCTGCCATCTTCCGTGTGGCCGGGCACCCGGAAATAGCGTTCAAATATCTTTTTCAGGTATTGCGGGGCAATGCCCGGCCCCTGATCGCTTACCGAAAAAACGATTTCCGAAGCCTCTTCCTGTATACGCACCTGAATGCGAGACATTTCCGGCGAATACCGAACGGCGTTGGCGATCAGGTTTTTGAGGATCCACAAGGTCTTGTCGGCATCGGCAAGTACCTGGGGCAAGGGTTCGGGCGCCGATAGTTGCAGCTGAATTTTGCGCTGTTCGGCCTGTGTACGTACCGCATCCATGGCCCGTAAAAGTATTGTTTGGGGCGCTACCGGATTTAATGTTACATTGATTTTGCCGCTTTCTACCTGCGCCATATCCAGCAGCTCGCCGGTAATGCGCAGGAGTCGCTCTGTGTCGTCGCGGATGCTGTGTACCAACTCCTGTTGCACAGGGTTTAGGGCGGCGCCGGCGCGTTCGTCTTCGAGTAGCTGAAGGCTCATTTTGATGGCCATGATCGGGGTCTTGTACTCATGCGAAATGGTGGCAATAAAGTTGGTTTTTGCCTGATCCAATTCTTTGTAAGCAGTGACATTGCGCAGGAGGATGAATTGTCCGAGGTAGCGGGGCGCCAGGTCCTGTACGGGCGTTGCATCAATGTTAAGCAGTTCTGTGTCGTAGAACTGTTCTTTCCCTTCCATATAAATGCGGAGCAGCCTTTGGGCGTCGGGGTTGCCGGCTTTGCGCACCTCCAAAAGGGCCTGCAAGAGGTCGTTTCCTGCCGCCACAAGGCTTACCGGCTGGCCTTGTACTTCGCTGCGTTTTAGTCCGGTAATGGCGAGCGCATTGTCGTTGATGAAGATGATCTTGTCTTGTTCATCCAGCCCGATCACGGGGTCGTGCATGGTATCAATCAGCGTTTCGATCCGTTTTTTATCGGTAATTAACCTGGCTAAGTTGCTGTTGTTGTAGGCCTGAAGTTTTTCGGCCATGGTATTAAAAGCCTCGGCTACATCTCCAAATTCGTTGCGTTGGCGGAAGTGCAGGCGTTGCTGGTAGTTGCCCGCTGCAATTTGTTTGATACTTTCGCTCAAGGCCCGGATCGGATCGGCAATGCTTGCCGGCAGATTGAACAGCAATGTAAAGGCAATGATAAAACAGCCGGTACCGAGCAAACTAAGCCAGAATATGGTGTTTTTGGCGGTTTTTTCTGCCTGGTCGCTTTTGCGCTGAATAGCCTCTAGGTTTACCTGCATAATGCTGTTGAGACTGGTGCGTATCCGGGCATAATGCCGGGCATTATCGGTGCCCGGACTGATACTGTCAAAATGCAGGCGCAGCAATTGGGTGGCTTCGCTTTCGCCCACTTCAGTAATATTGGCCTCCTGAAGTTGCAGGTTTTTTTCAAAATCCATCCGCGCAGAGTCTTGTGCATGATCCGGATGTTTGTCTAAAGCCGACAACATGGCCCGCGCATACGCCAGCGAGATGTAGTTGTCTTTGAGGATGTTGCGGGTTTCGTCGGAGAGCAGGTACATCTGACGGGCGCCGACAAGGGCCTGCAGCACGATCAGCGTGAACAGGATGCCTACGCCAAGGGTAATTTTAACACGGGTCTTCATATTCAACTCAGAATAATCAGGTCAATTTTGTTGCCGGCCATTTTTTTCAGCAAACTGCTGAACAGGTTGGTCGACAGAATGATACGAAGCAACCCGATATGCGGTTTGCCGATACAAATGGTACTGATGCCAAGGCGTTCAGCTTCATGCATGATGGTTTTTGCAATGCTGCTTTGCTGTACCTGAATGATTTCAGCCCCTAATTCGGTCGCTAATTTGAAATTGTTAATCAAATGGCGCTGTTTATCCAGGGCAATGCGTTCGGGACTTTCAGCAGGCGTTTGCACATATAACAAAAACCACTTGCTGTTGTAGTAATTGGCCAGACGGGCGGTTTTCCGGATAACTGCCCTGGCGCTGCTTTCGTTGCTGCTGATGCAGGCCAAAAAGCGCTCCTGCCTGAAATCTGAAGGGCGGACTACTTCGTTTTCCACTTTGCGCTCAACCTGGGCAGCTACTTCTTTCAGGGCCAGTTCGCGCAATTGCAGGATGTTTTCGCTCCGGAAAAAATTCTGAAGCGCGCTTGCTATTTTGTCGGATGGATAAATTTTCCCCGACTGCAAGCGTGCAATCAGTTCATCCGCCGTAAGATCAATATTGACCACTTCATCGGCCTGCGCCAGTACGTTGTCCGGAATACGCTCACTTACCTCGATACCGGTAATACGCCGGACGCTTTCGTTCAGGCTTTCTAAGTGTTGTATGTTCACAGCGCTGATGACGCTGATACCCGCATCGAGCAAGTTCATGACATCCTGCCAGCGTTTTTCATTCCGGCTTCCGTGGGCATTGGTATGCGCCAGTTCGTCCACAATGACAAGCTCCGGGTGCAGGTTAAGGATGGCCGGCAGATCCATTTCCTCAAGGGCTTTTCCCTTGTAAAAAATGCTGCTGCGCGGAATAAGCGGCAAGCCGGCCAGCAGGGCTTCTGTTTCAGCCCTGCCGTGGGTTTCAATATAGGCAATCCGGACATCCACCCCGTTTTTGAGCAGGGCGTGGGCTTCCTGCAACATACGGTAGCTTTTGCCCACGCCGGCGCTCATGCCGATATAAATTTTGAATTTACCTCGTCGGGATTTACGGATCAGCTCCAGAAAATGCCCGACGTTGCGGCCTTCATTTTCCATGTTAAAAAGACAAGGCAAATGCGGTGCTCAGGAAAAAGTTACTCCGTGAACTGTTGCTTTCCTGCAAAAAAATGGCGTCTTCGCTGCGGAAACCCCGCGCTTCAATGCGCCAAAGGGCATTGGGGGCAAGGGCATAATCAAAGTTTGCCGAATAACCCCAAACCTGAAAACCATTGCTTGTTCCGGTAGCAATGATAACGCCGTTTTTATCCTGGTAATATTCCCCGCGCAGGGTCAGGTTGCTTTTTTCGCCGGTTTTCAGTTTGGCCATCAGCACGGGTGTAAACCAGGTGGAATAATCTGAAGCGTCGGGTGCTGCCTGTTCCGCGCCGATGTCGAAGCCGAGGGTCAGGCCAAGTTGCTCATTTACCTGATAAATTCCATAAAAATTGTGGAAAATACGAAGCTGTCGCTGCGCATCGGGTTTGTCGTTGCCCACGAAGGAGCTGCTGTTGAGCGTGAGTTTGGCATTGGGCTTGTACGTGAGCTGATGCCCGACGGCTAAGCTTTGATTGCCCGGCACCCGCTGAATACGTTGCCAGCCGTTGAGGGCCAGTGCGGCGATATACCATTTCCCGTCCGGGCTGTTGTAGCCGATTTTGGCGCCGCTTTCGTAGTAGGGCGAGTTGTCGGCGAGGATGCCGCGGGTGAGTGTCCAGCAATCTTTTCCGATGGCGCTTTCAAAGCCGATATGCGAGGGCATGATACCCATATCGATCCACAAATCGTGTTTTTTGGAAAGTTTGTAGCCCACGTTGGCTTCAAAGATATTTTTCAGTACACCAGGCTCGGCAGCGAGGTTGGCATTGGCATAAGTGCCGGCCATCAGGGCTAAGTTGGCACGGGTACGGGCAGCCGAATAAGCGGCTTTTATAAAACCAAGGTTGAGGTTAAATTCGTTGTGGCGGTTGTGGGAATACACAAAACCCGGGCGGTTGTGGTCGGCTGGTTTTCCGAAATCAAAGGCGTAGTAGGTTTCGGCGTAACCGCTGAACTGAAGCGTGCGGGTGGAGTCCTGGGCGCTTATTCTGGAAAAACCAAGCGAAATGATGCAGCACAGGGTGCTGATAATCAAGGATTTCATATCTGAAAACGTCATTTATTGTTGATGATTTGCGCTGAGGCTATCGAGCGCAAGGTTGAGTTTGAGCACGTTGATGCGTTCGGTTCCGAACAGGCCCAGCAGCGGCTTTTCTGTACATTGCTCAATCAGCAAGTCCAGGTCGCGGGCATCTAATTGGCGGATTTTTGCGATGCGCGCCACTTGTATGCGGGCGCCTTGCACGGAAATATGCGGATCCAGACCGCTGCCACTGGCACAAACCAGCTCCGAGGGAATCTGAGATTTTTGAACGCCGGGATTATGCACCAAAAAACTGTCAATACGGGCTGCAACAGTGGACAGGAATTCCGGATTGGAAGGGCCTTTGTTGCTGCCGGCAGAACCGGCCGCATTGTAATTGGCAGCAGATGGGCGGGAGTAAAAGTAGCGATCCTGTGTAAATGCCTGACCGATATTTTCGTAAAAATAATGATCGCCTTGTGTCAGGATTGCGCCTTTACCCGCATTAGGCGCCATTTGCGCAATACCCCAAAGGCAAAGCGGATAAATGCCCATAAACAAAAGGGCAAAAACCAGGGTGAGGCGTATGGAACTCAGCAGATATTGTTTCATTGCATTGAATTTTATCAGAAACGGGAATTGGGTGAAGTGCTCGTTCGCGCGTCAATTTTATGCTGAACAAGCGCTAAAAAAACAGGCCGACGAACAGGTCAATGAGTTTAATGCCGATAAAGGGAATGATTACCCCGCCACCGCCGTAAATCAGCAGGTTGCGGCGCAACAAAGCACCCGCGCCAAGCGGCTTGTACACCACACCTTTTAAGGCCAGCGGAATGAGCATCGGAATAATGATGGCATTGAAAATTACCGCCGATAAAATGGCGCTTTCCGGACTTTCGAGGTGCATGATGTTCAGGGCGCCGAGGGCCGGAATACCATTTAAAAACAGCGCCGGAATGATGGCAAAGTATTTAGCCACGTCATTGGCGATGGAAAAAGTGGTCAGGGTGCCGCGGGTCATCAGGAGTTGTTTGCCGATTTCCACCACTTCAATCAGCTTGGTGGGGTCATTATCCAGATCCACCATATTACCGGCTTCCTTGGCGGCTTGTGTGCCGCTGTTCATGGCCACGCCTACGTCTGCCTGCGCCAGCGCGGGCGCGTCGTTGGTGCCGTCGCCCATCATGGCAACGAGGCGGCCGGACGCCTGTTCCCGGCGGATGTATTCGAGTTTGTCCTCGGGTTTGGCTTCGGCGATAAAGTCGTCGACACCGGCTTTTTCGGCGATAAAACGGGCAGTCAGCGGGTTGTCGCCGGTTACCATTACGGTTTTAATACCCATTTTGCGCAGGCGCTGGAAGCGCTCCTGAATGCCGGGCTTGATGATGTCCTGCAATTCAATTACCCCGACGACCTGTTCATTTTCAGCCACAACGAGGGGCGTACCACCGTTTTGGGCGATTTCCCTGACCCGTGCTGCGGCCGTTTCGGGGTAGGTATTGCCGGCGTTTTCACAAAGTCGGCGAATGGCATCTGAAGCGCCTTTCCGGATGCGGGTATTGCCAAAATTTATACCGGAACTGCGGGTTTCTGCCGTAAATTTGATAAAAACGGCATCTTTTGGAGCCAAGGTGCTGCTGTCAATTGCTGCAAGCTCCAGAATGGATTTACCCTCCGGCGTATCATCGGCCAGCGAACTCAATACGGCATTTAGTACAAAATGCTCCATACTGATACCATCGATCGGGTAAAAATTGGTGGCTTTCCGGTTCCCGATGGTAATGGTGCCGGTTTTGTCGAGCAACAGTACATCCACATCGCCGGCCGTTTCCACGGCTTTACCGCTTTTGGCGATCACATTGGCGCGCAGGGCGCGGTCCATACCGGCAATGCCGATGGCGGAGAGCAGCCCGCCGATGGTGGTCGGAATGAGGCAGACAAAAAGCGAGATCAGGGCAGCGATGGTGATGGGCGTATTGGCGTAATCGGCAAAGGGTTTGAGCGTGACGGTCACGATAATGAAAACCAGTGTAAAACCGGCGAGCAGAATCGTCAGGGCAATTTCGTTAGGCGTTTTTTGTCGGGAAGCGCCTTCCACGAGGGCGATCATTTTATCGAGAAAGCTCTCGCCGGCCTGGGTGGTCACCATCACTTTAATGCGATCGGAAAGCACCTTGGTGCCGCCGGTTACACTGCTTCGGTCGCCACCGGCTTCCCGAATGACCGGCGCACTTTCGCCGGTGATGGCACTTTCGTCTACCGAAGCCAGCCCTTCAATGATTTCGCCGTCGGACGGGATGAGATCGCCTGCTTCGCAGATAAAAATATCGCCTTTGCGCAGCGCGCTGGAACTGACGATGCGGCCGTCTTCAAGCCGGGCGGGCGTGTTCTCGCGGGTTTTGCGCAAGCTGTCGGCCTGCGCCTTACCGCGTGCTTCGGCAATGGCTTCGGCGAAATTGGCGAAAAGCAGGGTGATGAATAATATCAGGAAAATGCTGAAATTGTAGGCGAAACTGCCCTGGGCAGCAGCACCGGCAAGCACCCAAAAACTGACCAGCAGCATCACCACGGTTCCGATTTCCACGGTAAACATAACCGGGTTGCGCAGCAGGGTTTTGGGGTTGAGTTTTATAAAAGATTGAACGATGGCCGTCCGTATCAACGCCCATTGAAACAGGGACGCATTTTGTTGGCGTGTCATTTTTTCAGTATTAAAAAATCAGAAAATGTTCGGCGATTGGCCCCAGGGCCAAAGCAGGGAAAAAGGACAGCGCCGCCACGATGAGAATGACCGCAAAGATCATAGTGCCGAACGTGGCGGTATCGGTTTGCAGGGTTCCCGCACTCTCCGGAATATGTTTTTTGGCAGCCAGAGAACCTGCAATGGCTACCGGACCGATGATGGGCAGGTAGCGCGCCAGCAACATGATAATGCCACAGGCGATATTCCAGAACGGGGTATTGTCGCCCAAACCTTCAAATCCGCTGCCGTTATTGGCGGAGGACGAAGTGAATTCGTAGAGCATCTGACTAAAACCGTGGTATCCCGGATTGCTCAGCCAGCCCGCATACGCTTCCGGGTTGGAGGCGTATAAATAGCTGGAAATGGCCAATCCGACCAGGATCAGGAAGGGATGCAACAAGGCGACGATCATCGCAATTTTCATTTCCCGTGCCTCTACTTTTTTGCCTAAAAATTCGGGTGTGCGCCCAACCATCAGGCCACTGATGAATACGGCCAGGATGATAAAAATGTAGAAATTCAGGAAACCAACCCCCACGCCGCCAAAAAAGCTGTTCATCATCATCCCGATGAGCGCGTTCATGCCACTGAGCGGCAGAAGGCTGTCGTGCATGGCATTAACCGAGCCGTTGCTGGTGCAAGTGGTATTGATGGCCCAGTAAGCCGAAGCCGCCGGCCCTAAACGCATTTCTTTTCCCTCCATATTGCCCATTGGTTGCGCAATGCCGAGTTGTCCGATGGCCGGATTGCCCTGCATTTCCATCTGAATGGTCGGGATCAGCAAAAGCAAAAAGCCGAGGCTCATTACCCCGAAAATCATCCAGGCTAATTTCCGGCGGCGCAATACATGCCCCATGGCAAAAACCATTGCGATCGGAATCAGCAGGATAAAAATGGTTTCCAGCATGTTGGTCAGGTAATTCGGGTTTTCCAACGGAT
>Ga0075157_10002724_pt1 | contig 10197 bp, 7 predicted proteins | sample JI81BgreenDNA_FD_70967 | JGI IMG/M metagenome (GOLD analysis project Ga0075157, IMG submission 70967) | Wastewater effluent complex algal communities from Wisconsin, to seasonally profile nutrient transformation and Carbon sequestration -... | ecosystem: Engineered > WWTP > Effluent > Algae...
GAAGCCCGATAATGCCCTCCCCCTGCTTGTGGTGCTCACACTGGCGGCCACAGGCACCGAAATGAACCGCTTTACCGTACTGCAAGACACCGCCAACGCCCACAAACGCGGCTGGGGCAATGAATTGCTGTACCCAAAAATCAGCTACCTCGATCCGGTTTTCACCATGAGTGTACCGGCCGATTATACCGCTTATGGCGTGGCCGACCTCATGGCACACACCTTTGAGCTCTTCTTCAGTACCGACGAATCGCCACTCTCCGACCACCTTGCCACTGACATCATCAAACTAGCCATGCAGTACGGTCCCACTGCGGTGAGCAGTCCTGGCGACTACGACGCCCGTGCCAACATCCTCTGGCTATCGACCGTGGCCCTCAATGGCAGTTTGAACGCCGGCAAGCGCAATGGCGACTTCGGCGTGCATGCTTTTGAACACGTTTTGAGTGTGCTGTACGATATTCCCCACGGTGCCGGCTTGTCTATCGTTTATCCTGCCTGGATGCGCCATTTCAAAGCACAGATCAGCGATAAACTCAATTTTATGGCCGAGCGCGTACTGGGTGCGGGCAAAACCGGTGATGACTTTATTCTCGCCCTGGAAGCATTTTACGACCAAATTGGCACGCCCAAACGCTTGCAGCAGTGGAACATTGGTTCCGATGAACATGCGCGCATCCTGGCGGCCCTCGAAAACAACAAAGTGCGTGGTACCTATTTCAACATGACTACGGCTGATTACCAGGCTTTGCTGCAGCTGATGGCCTGATTAAAGCGATTTCAGGTACAAATAAAGCGCTTCCATCTCCACAGCGGTGAGCACCGTCGCCAGAGGCCAAGGCATGGCAGCCGGGTCTACCTGGCGACCCTCAGTGTTCTTACCGGTTCGCATGAAAGCATCGAAACTTTGTAGTTGGTGTTTCGCAAGGATGCCTTTGCCAGTAATATCGGGCACCTCGGGCATGCCTGGAACAGGATGTTTGCCCCCTTTAAAATCGGGTTTGTGACAACCCGTACATGAAACAGCCAGGTAGGCACCGTAGGTGGCATCAGCACTTGGCCTCATATCTGCAGGCAAAGCGGCTTTGTGGTCGATTTTAGCAGCCACAAAAGTGGGCAATTCATCCAAAATGGATAAAAGTTTCCCAAGGGGACCGAAACTGCTCCGCTCCCATTCCTGGTCGACAGCTGCTACCTGGTCGACATAAGCAATGATGGCACCCATATCTGCCTTTGTCAATTGGGCCGTTTCGTACGATGGCATGATGAGCAAGCTGTGTCCATCGCGATTAACCCCGTGTTTGAGGGTACGCACCCAGTCGACTTCAGACCAATCGGCAGGCAGACCGCCTTTGCCGCGGGTGATGTTAGGCGCAATAACGGTTCCGATGGCCGGGTCATTGATCATTATTTTGCCACCCAGGTTTTTGCCGTGACAGTCAATACACCCTCTGAATGTCACTAACCGACCACCTTCTTGAACCGCTTCTGACGAGCGATCAATTTCCCAAGTAGCTACAGCGCCTGTGTCGTAGCTTTGATTCGTTTTTGATTTGAAACTGGCGTTGATGCTGACCACGGCAGCGACAAGCAATAGCAGCAGGGAGCCAAATACGTAAGCGCTCCAGCGAAAAATGGATCGGGTTTTCATAGGTTAGGTTAGATATATGGGGTAATTTACTATACATATTGCTCAATGTCAAATGTATAGCTCAAATTTATCACAACCCCGTCAAGCAATTCATCTGAGTTGACAGATGTAGTCAAACTGGATATTTTCTGCAAAATGCTTTTGTACCGTCCATCCAATATGTGCCAAATAGGCAACCAACAAGCCCAAATTTGCAGCCAATACCACTTTTTTCAAGTTTTTCATGGCTACAAAGCTCCGTCTATAAAAGGCGTGCTTGTTTCACACCAGCGGACCTAATAATGACCCACTACGTCAATCAGTGATAACGACTGAACAAGCCGGTTGCCAGCCATTGCGCCTCGTGCAGCTTATCGATGTTGATTTTCAGCGGAATCTGCTTTTTGCGAGCAAAAGCAATGAGGTTTTCTGTAGCCATATTGCCCACCATATCGTCGTTGGCCATCGGACAACCTCCGAAGCCCAGCAAGGCCCCATCGAAACGGCGACAACCGCTTTCCCAGGCTGCCGCTATTTTTTCGTCGCGGCTGGCAGGATGTGAATGCAGGTGTACGCCAAAAGTCACTTCAGGATACGAAGGCGTGATGTGGCTGTAGAGCGCCCTGATGTTCTCGGGATTTGCTACGCCTACGGTATCGCTGAACGACATGATTTTAACCCCGGCACCAGCCAGCTGATCAACCCAGTGGGCCACAATTTCGGGACTGTAAGCCTCGCCATACGGATTCCCAAAGCCCATCGACAAATACACCACCAGCTCTTTGCCGGTGCGCGCACACAAGTCCTGCATGTGACGCACGGTCACAAACGACTCGGCAATGGTGCTGTTGGTATTACGCTTCTGAAACTCTTCACTCACCGAAAAAGGAAAGCCCAGGTAACGCACGCGTTCGTGTCCCACTGCCATTTCTGCGCCCTTTTCATTGGCGACTATGGCCAGCAATTGGGTATTGGTATCGTCGAAAACCAGTCGATTCAGCACTTCCTCTGTATCTCGCAGCTGGGGAATGGCCTTTGGTGAAACAAAACTGCCAAAGTCGAGCACATCAAATCCAACCGAAAGCAAGAGGTTGAGGTACTCTACCTTGAGGTCGGTAGGTATGAACTCATGGATGCCTTGCATGGCATCGCGTGGACATTCAACAAGCTGAAGGGGCTGGAGTTGGGCAGAATTTGACATGGAATCGACCGAGTTGTTTTGCTATTTACTTTGAATTTGGGGCAAATGGTTGTAATTTTCGGCGTTTTTACAACTTTACCCGCATCAAGCGAGAATCAATGAGCGAAATCGATCACAAAGAAAACACATCCGGAGCATTTGAGGCAGACAAAAATGCAGCACAGCCCGAGATGAACCAGTCGGAACCGGAAGCTACTCCTGCTCCCGAAGTCAACGAACTGGACTCCCCAGCCTCAGAAATGGTTACAGAAGTGCCTGCCGCCGAAGCAACACCCGAAGTAGTCGAGGCGACTGAACCTGCTCCTACGCAAACGCCCGAAGTGGCAGCAGCCGTTGAAGCCCATGTTGAAGAAGAGCACGAGGAAGAACATGAGGAGCATGCAGATGAAGAGCACGACGAGGCAGCATTTGCCAACCTCGACATTGAGCAGCTGGTAAGTTTGTTTGTAGAAACATCGAAGGCCGACAACCTAAGCGATATCCGCGGCAAGATGTCGGTTTTGCGCGGCATGATTGAGCACCATTTCCAAGCCGAGCGCCAGGAAAAACTGGCTGCATTCATTGAAGCCGGCAACAAAGAAGAAGACTTCGCTCCCAACGCCAATCCACTGCACCTGCTTTTCCTCGATACGAACGCTAAATACATGCAGCGCCGTCAAAAGGACAAAGAAAGCCGTGAACAAGCCTTGGTGCAGAACTTCAACCACAAGGAAAAACTGCTTGTGCAATTGCAGCAGCTCATTGAAGAGGAAGAAACCAAAGGCATCACCAACATCGACGCTTTGCGCCAATTGCAAGCGCAGTGGAAAGAAGTGGGTCCTGTTACCCCTGCCCAGCGCAACGAGCAGTGGCAGCGTTACCACTTCCTCATCGATAAGTTTTACGATAACCTGCGCATCAACCGCGAGTTGAAAGAACTCGATTTACAGAAGAACCTCGAAGGCAAAATCGAATTGTGCGAAAAGGCCGAAGAGCTTTTGCTTGAGCAAAGCATCAAAAAGGCGGTAGAATCGCTCAATCTATTGCATGAGCAGTGGAAGCAACTGGGACCGGTTCCACGCGAACAAAAAGAAACCGTTTGGGAGCGTTTCAAAGCCGCTTCTGATAAGATTTACGAAAAGCGCAAGCTCTATTTCAATAGCCTCGACGCCGAGCGCATGGGCAACCTCGAACGCAAAGAAGCCCTTTGTGTAGAGTTGGAAGCGCTGTTGCAAGACGCACCCAAAGACCATCAAGCCTGGGTAAAGCTCAGCGAAGCCGTAGAAAAACTACAAGCCAACTGGAAAACCATTGGTTTTGCACCCAAGGCGCAAAATACCGCCATTTGGAGACGTTTTAAGCAAGCTACCGACCAGTTCTACACAAGCAAAAACCTCTTTTACAAAAGCGTTCGTTCAGAACAACTCGATAATTTGCAAGCCAAAGAAGCACTTTGCGTACAGGCTGAGGCTTTGATGAACAGCGAAGACTGGAAAGCAACTACCGATGCCATCATCCACCTGCAGAAAGAGTGGAAAAAAATTGGCGCCGTGAACCGCAAAGCCAGCGATAAAATCTGGAACCGCTTCCGTGCCGCTTGCGACCATTTCTTTGAGCGCAAAAACCAGCATTTCAGTGGTCAGGATGCCCGCCAGGAAGACAACTTAAAAGCCAAAATAGAGCTCATTGAGCAAATTGAGCAATTTGTTGCTTCTGGTGACCAAAGAGCAGATCTGGAACAATTGAAGGCTTTCCAGCGCAGTTGGACAGAAATTGGTTTTATTCCAATCAAGCAAAAAACCGATGTCAACGAGCGCTACCGCAAGGCCCTCAACCAGCATTTCGATGCGTTGAAATTATCGCAGACCGAAAAGACCCGCATGAATTTCCAGAACAAGGTAGAAAACATCAAAACTGGAAAAGACGGCGACAAAATGCTGCGTAAGGAGCAGTTCCAAATTCAGAATCGCATCAGCGCACTCAAAAACGATATACTGTTGTGGGAGAACAACATGGGCTTCTTTGCAGCTTCTAAGAATGCCGATTTGCTCAAGAAGGAAATCGAGCAGAAGATTGCTAAAGCACGCCTGGAACTCGAGCAGCTCCATCAAAAATTGCTGGTGTTGCGCGACGCATGATCAAACCTGTCATCGTTTTTGATGGCCACTGCCGCTTGTGTCACTGGTCGGTGCAGTTTCTGCTCCGCCACGATCGCAAGCGGCAGTTTTATTTCACCACTTTCGACAGCGACTGGAGTGCCGAACGGCAGTTGAAAAGCGATTCGCCCGACTCTGTCCTATTGATCCTGGGCAACCGCACCTACAGCGAATCAGCTGCATTCTTGAAAATGATGAGCTTTTTAGGCGCATTATGGCCGCTATTGGGTGTTTTCTGGATCGTTCCGGCCCCCTTACGCAATGTGGTTTACCGCTTCATCGCCAGTAACCGTTACCGTTGGTTTGGGAAGTACGACACCTGTCCACTGCCCACACCTGAATTGCAGGCCCGCTTGCTCAATTGAGCACCAAGCCCCTGAAATCGACAGGCACCACGCGGCTTACCCCCTGCTCTACCATGGTTACACCGTAAATGACGTCGGTGGTTTCCATCGTCTTTTTGTTGTGGGTAACGATGATGAACTGCGAATGCTCGCTGAATTTGCGGATCAGACGGTTGAATTTGTCAATGTTCTGGTCATCCAAAGGTGCATCCACCTCGTCGAAAATACAGAATGGCGCCGGTTTGAACAGGTAAATGGCAAACAGCAAGGCCGTGGCTGTCAGGGTTTTTTCACCACCAGAAAGCTGGTTGATGGTGAGCGGCTTTTTGCCTTTCGGACGTGCGATGATGTTGATGGCCGATTCCAAAGGCTGATCGGGCTCGGTGAGGATCAAATCGCATGTATCTTCTTCGGTAAAGAGCGAGCGGAATACACGGATAAAGTTCTCACGGATGGTCGAGAAAGCCGCCATGAACTTCTCGCGGGCTGTTTCGTCAATCTCAGAAATGGTTTGAAGCAAGGAGGTTTTGGCCTGCAACAAATCGTTCTTCTGGGTGGTGATGAAGGTGTGGCGCTCCTCGATTTCGCGGTAGGCTTCTACCGCCATGGGGTTGATGGGACCGAAATTGTCGAGTTTCTGCTTCAAATCACTCACTGACTCACGCAATTCCTTTTCGTTCCGCTCAGGTGCTGTTTCGCGCTCGCGCAGGCTTTCCACTTCCACCTCAAACTCCACCGATAAGCGCTCCATTAGGCCGTTTTCCTGTAAACGCAGCTGGTTGGCCTGTTCCTGCAGCTGTTGCAAGAGCAAATCGGTCTGCTCCTTTTCGCGTCGCAAATCGCGCAGATGGTTTTCTACCTCGTCGAGCTTGCCCTTTTCTTTGTAGTAGTCCACTTCGGCTTCCTGTACACCCTTTTCCATGGCTTCCTTCTGCTCGTACATATCAAGCAGCTTGGTGTCGCTGAAATCGGTGTGGCTGAGGATGTTTTTCACTTCCTGTTGCACTTCGGCCAGGAGGCGCGTATTTTCTGCAGTGCGCTTGTTGAGTACCTCAATCTGGCTGTTTTTGAAATCGCGGTCCTTTTGCAGATTGCTCAGGCGGTTGAACTCCTGATGGTAGGCAATATTGGCCTGATTGAAGGCATTCGACTGCTGCTGCAACCGTTCGTTCACTTCCTGATACTGCTGCTGGGTAGCTGCCGAAGCGCTTTGCAGGCTATCTACCTGGGCAATCAAAGTTGCAAGTATTGGTTCAGCCTGTGTAAGCTTATCTCCTGATTCTTTGAGCTTTGCTTCCAGTTCGTCACTGCGATTCTTGTTGGCATCCAGGAATTTGCGGTGCTGGTCTTGCTGGCTAAGTAACAAGGCCAACTCACGCTCCTGTTTGTTGAAACGCACCTTCAATTCCTCAATCAAAGTAGCTTGTGAACTGGCTTGGGCTTCGGCTTCCTGGCGTTGCAGCTTCAGCAGCAGGTCTTGCTCCTCCTTCACGCGGACCTCGGTTTTCTGTATGTCTTTTTGCAGGATTTCGAGGTTACGCTTGCGACCTAAACGTTTGCCTTCAAACAAGCCCAATGAGCCGCCCGAAAGGCTGAGTCCTGTGCCTGTATAGCGCCCTGATTTGCTAATGAGCACAATACCGGGGTGTTTGGCACTGTGTGTTTTGATAGCTGCTTCAAAATCTTCGGAAGCGCACAAATACACATTGCCAAGCAGGTAATTGATCAGGTTAGCGTAAGGCAAATCGCATTCTGTAACGCTGAGGGCATCGGTACAATCGGGCAGCATGTGCGGCACCATTTGTTTTACCCGCTCAAAAGCCTCGAGCACGAAAAAGCTGGCCCGGCCCTTGCCCGATTCACTCAACAGGTCAACGCCTGCGCGGGCCTCGGCATAAGTGTTTACCACGTAATAATTGAGGTAGGGCTCCAGGTAGTTCTCAATGGCCGCCTTAAACTCGGGTTGTACCGACAGCACATCGCTCAGGAGATGGGCATTTTTGGTCCAGCCCGTGCTCTTTTTCAGGAATTTGAGCGATTCGGGGTAGCCTTCGAGGTTATCGACCAGGCTTTTGGTGAGGTTGTACTCGTTGGTCAGTTGGTCGAGCTTGCGGTTAAGTTCAATTACCCGCACCTTGCCCTGGTCCATATTAGCCCGCAGGTGACGCAATTGATCCTGCAATGCTGCTTCAGCGGCCTGGCGGTCGACCAAATCGGCCTGGGTTTGGTTGGTGAGCTTTTGCAGCTCCTCCACGCTCAGTCCAAAGGCATCGAACTCGGTTTCTTTCTGTGCGCGATCGGCCTGGTTGCGGGCAATTTCCTGCCGCAGCGAATCGAGCTGCATGCGGTAAACCGCCACTTCCTTCTCCAACTGGTGCATTTGCTGGCGTTGCTGTTGCAAGGCACTTTGCTGTTGCTGGTTGCGCTGCTGCAGTTCTTTGTGCTGCAGGCGGGTTGCCTCCAGCACTTCCTGCTTCTGCTTGGTGTCGCTTTCCTTTTCCGCCACATTGGCACCTACTTCTTCAAGCTGTAGGGCCAACTTTTTCAGCTCCTCTGTGATGTATTGCAGGTGCTCGGCATCATCGCGCAGCTGCTTTTGCAGGCTTTGTTCTTTGTCGGTAAGGAAACGGTGGCGCTCGTTCTGCAGGCGCTGCTCGTTTTCGTACTGCCTGATGGCCGCAATGTGCTCGTTGGTTGCCTTTTGGCGCGATGCCAGCAGCTTTTCTCTGTCTGTGATATGCAGCTTTACGGCCTGGATGCTGGCCTCATCTTGCTGGATGGCGGCTTCAATGCCCGATTTTTTGTCGCGCAAGGCAGTTTCGCGGGCCAGCTCATCGGCCAACTGCTGCTTGAAGCCGAGCAGGCTGTAATACGCCAAATCGAGACTCGCCTGTCGGTATTCATCACGCATTTTGTAGTAGCGCTCTGTTTTGCGGGCCTGCGATTGCAGCATCCGCATGTTTTTATCAATCTCAAAGAGCAGGTCCTCTACCCGATCGAGGTCGTTTTCAGTATCCTGCAGTTTGCTTAGGGTTTCTTTCTTGCGGATTTTGTATTTCGACACCCCCGAAGCTTCTTCAAACAGCAGGCGTCGTGAGTTTTCCTTGTCGTTGAGGATGTCGTCGATCATCTTCAACTCCATGATGGCATACGAATCGCTGCCAATGCCGGTGTCGAGAAAAAGGCTGGTAATGTCTTTGAGGCGGCAATTCACCCCATTGAGTTGGTATTCGCTTTCACCCGAGCGGTAAAGCTTGCGTGTAATGGTTACTTCGTTGAATTCGGTAGGCAGGATGTTTTTGGAGTTCTCAAAACTGAGGTGCACCTCTGCCAAATGGGCTTGTTTGCGGTTTTTGGTCCCGTTAAACAGCACGTTTTCCATCTTATCGCTGCGCAGCATACGCGATTTCTGTTCGCCAAGCACCCAACGCATGGCGTCCACCACATTGCTTTTGCCGCAGCCGTTCGGTCCCACAATGCCCGTTACCCCATCGTTAAAATGGATGGTGACTTTGTCGCCAAAGCTCTTAAAACCTTTGATTTCGATGGATTTTAACCGCATATATTCAACAATCCTCCTTCTTTGCTCCCACCTTGTGCGTTTTGCGCTTAACTTTGGTAATTCACCCTTGGCAAATTATGGATGCACCTACGCTCGTATACCTTTTGGCTGTTGTAGCCTACTCGATTTACAACTGGTGGAAAAAGAGCAACAAGGATAGCAAAAAACCTCAAAACAGCGCCCCAAAAACAGAAAAACCTGAAGTTCCTGAGTGGATGAAGGAGATTTTTGGGGATGTTTTGGGCGAAGAAGACAAACCCAAACCTGCACCCGTCCCCGTTCCTCTTCCAAAAGCAGAAACAAAGGTCGAAAAAGAAGCTACACTTACCACACGAGAACCCCTCAGCAGAACGCTGGATGTAAAGCCAACGCCCAAACCTGTTAGTAAAGGCGCACCCAAACCGGTGGTGGTAGATGCACGTTCACTCGAAAAATTGGAATCGCTGGAGGACGTATACGCTACCAAGACCACCCATGCTGAAAAACGCAAGGCAGTGGCTGTGATGGACGAACAGACCAAACCCACTTCAAACGACTTCCTGCCTGAAAATACGGATGACTGGCGGCGTGCCATCATTTTGCAGACCGTACTCGAAAGACACGAGTCGGTTCGCTAACGTTCGATAATTACGCGAACAAGCATATGCTTCTGCAAGGCATCAAAAGCAATGCTTTTTTCACTAAAGAAGCTAATCGCTTTTTCACCTACAGGCACCAATTCTGCCTGAATGGGTAGTTGCATTTGAAAACCTTTGGCAACTTGCTCAAACTGCAGGCTGTAAATGTAACCTCCCTGAACCAACTGCTCCTTAACACGCAGAACCGGTAATTCAGCCTGGTACAGATAGGTCTGAAAAAACGGCCTGTACTTCTCACCTAATTGCAGACACCAAAAGTCAACCATTTGGCTGGTGCTTATTTCCTTGAGATAAAAGGTTTTGTAACACAACCGCAGCAAATCAAAAAACAAAGGGTCGTTGTACAAGCTTTTGCGTAAGGTGTGCAACATCCAGGCACCTTTGTAATATACATCGTTGTCTTGCTGCTGGAAATTCACGCCAACCGGACCGGCCATGGGCCTCCTGTTTACAATCATGCTCCGCTGACTGCGCAAGTACTCCTCTGCTTTGGTCAAACCTGCCTTGCACTCCATCAACAGGGTTTCGCTGTAAGTGGTAAAACCTTCGTGGATCCACATATCGGCATGGTCGGCCACACTTACACTGTTGCCCCACCATTCGTGACCGCTTTCGTGCACCAAAATGAAATCGAAACCCCAGCGGTTGTTTTTAAATCCGTTTCCATAGGCGATGGCACTTTGGTGT